>Ga0315907_10008015_pt1 | contig 10907 bp, 10 predicted proteins | sample LakEriMetagenome_3_FD_203525 | JGI IMG/M metagenome (GOLD analysis project Ga0315907, IMG submission 203525) | Freshwater fungal communities from buoy surface, Lake Erie, Ohio, United States - Buoy 12 MA123 | ecosystem: Environmental > Aquatic > Freshwater > Lake > Lake biofilm | place: USA...
GACCCGCGTCCCGCTGGGTATCTCTCCGCCCCCTACCTCCCCTCGACCCAATCCTCGACCCTCCCATCGACGCTACCCTCGATTCAGCACTCGATTCAGCACTCTACTCTGCTCTCCGTACTCCAACCGCCCCCCTCGACTCTCCCCTCGACCCAATCCTCTCCGCTACCATCGACTCAGCACTCGATTCAGCACTCTGTACTCGATTCAGCACTCTACTCTATACTCTGTACTCCTCCTTACCCGCCCCCATCCCCATGCCCCTCCTCCGTCCCCTCCTCCCCCTCGCCTGCGCCGCGCTCGCGTTCGGTGCCTCGGGTCCGAACGACTCCGCCATCGGGCCGGACTACGTGCCGGCCCCGGAGATGACGGCGAAGCCCGGCGTCCCCAAGGGCGTGATCAAGGAGTTCACGATGCTTTCGACCGAGAGTCCGGCCTATCCCGGCATCGCCAAGAATAAGCCCGGTGAAGTCGTCCCTTATAAGCGTAAGGTCCAGGTCTACATCCCGGCCCAATACGTCGCGGGTCAGCCGGCGCGTCTGCTTCTGGTCACCGACGGCCCGTGGTACACCAAGCGCGTCGCGACCGCGCTCGACAACCTCATCGCCGCCAAGCGCGTCCCGGTGCAGGTCGCCGTGCTGGTCGAATCCGGCGGCGGCGACAGCAAAGGTAGCCAGCGCGGCCTCGAGTACGACACCCTCTCGGCCAAGTACGCCGAGTTCATCGAGGCCGAGGTCCTCCCGCGCGTGACCAAGGAGACGGGCGTCACCTTCACCAAGAAGCCCGAAGAACGCGCCGCGATGGGCGGCAGCTCCGGCGCGGCCGCGGCCCTCACGATGGCCTGGTATCGGCCCGATCTTTACCGCCGCGTCCTCAGCTACTCCGGCACCTTCGTGAACCAGCAATACCCCGAGGACCCCAAGACCCTGCATGGCGCTTGGGAATATCATGCGAGCCTCATCCCCAAAGCGGAGAAGAAGCCGCTGCGCATCTGGTTGCAGGTCGGCGAGAAGGATAACGGTTGGGACCGCCCCGTGCCGCCCTCCTTCCACAACTGGGTCGAAGCCAACGAACGCATGGCTGCTGTCCTCGCGCAGAAAGGCTACGCCTACCAATACGTCTTCTGCAAGAAAGCCGGCCACGTCGACGGCAAGGCCGTCGCCGCGACCCTCCCCTCGGCCCTCGAGTGGATTTGGAAGTGAGCGCGAAGTACAGAGTGCTGGATCGAGTACGGAGTGCTGAATCGAGTGCTGAATCGCGCGCACCGGTAGCCTCTTTTGGCACGCGCTTCGCGCGCGGGTAGGGGCAGCACCGCGTGCTGCCCTAGTTGCTGCTTCTGTTGCCCTTGCCCACTGGTCAACAGGTCAACCCTGCCTTCCCCCTGCCGCTCCATCGATTCAGCCCTCGATTCCGCACTCTGTACTCGATTCAGCACTCTACTCTGCCTCGCCCCTTGCCCCCTGGCCCGCTGGCCAACCGGCCAGCTAGTCCTGCCTCTCCATCGATTCAGCCCTCGATTCAGCCCTCTGTACTCGATTCAGCACTCGACCCAGCCCTCCGGCCTCTTCACGTCTCCTACCCCCTACTTCCTCGTCATCTTCAGCGCCTGCTGCGTCTGTTCCGGCGTGAGCCCCGCCTTCTCGGGGTCGACCTTCACCGCCACCAGCCACTCGGTGCTCTCGGGCACGTAGCCGAACCGCCGGATGAGGGCGTCCTCGATGCCGCTCAGGTGCGCCGCCCCGTAGAAGACGGCGATGGTCTCGCCGGCTTTCCGTTGGCCGATGAAGCGGCGCAGACCGGAGATCGCCTCCTGGTTGCGTTCCTCGACGATCAACCGGGCGATGCGTTTGCCCGACTCGCCACCCAATTGCTTGGCCATCGTCTGTTCGCTCGCGGTCGGATCGGTCCCGATGATGCCGAGGAGCACGGTGGCCCGCAGCCGCGGGTTATACTTGATGAACGTCAGCCCGATATTCGCCATGGCTCCCATCAGGCCGCCGCCGTTCATGGCCTCCATCATCGTCTGGAATTTCGCCTCGGCCTGTTTCGCCGGCGCCCCCAGCACCTGGTCGGGACCTTCCGGCTTCGGGGTCGTCAACGTCTCCCCGCGTAACCGCGCCAGCATCTCGCCCTGGGTCAGGTCGGCGTTGTGGAAATGCTCCCGCCGGTAGTCGATGCCCTCGTATTGCGAGATCAGGCCCAGCGCATCGGCCATCTTGGTATAGAGGGCGTCCGGTCGGCGGCTCGGCCCCTGCTTCTTGAAGTCATCCTTCTTGTTCGAGACCCCCTCGAACAACGTCACCGTGTCCTTATCGAGGATTTCCTGCACCTGTCGGTAGTAGTCGCGGGACGCGATATGGATCGCCGCCACCAGGCGGACCTTCGGTCCCTGGCCGTTCAGCGGCGCCAGCGTGCGGCTCGCCAGCCGCAGCTCATACTCGCCCTCATCGTTCTGGACCGTCCGCATCACCGGCTCGATGCGCAGCGGCACACGCGGGTCGATCTCGGTCGTGGCGCACCCGGCCAGCAGGGCCAGAAGCAGGAACGGAGAAAGCAGTCGGCCCATCCCTTGGAGTTAAACCATTACAGCCTTGGGTCAACGCTTTGGCTGGCATCCCCGTCGCGGTCGGACAACCTCCGACCCATGAAGCTCTGGTTTCCGCTCCTGACCCTGTTCGCCCTCGTTGGCTGTCAGACCTCGCCTACGCCGGACTCCCCTCGCGCGGCGGATAGCCTCACCCCGGAGCAAGTCATCGCCTGGGCCAAACTCGACCAGACCCTCGCCAACCCCCGCCAGCTCACCGTCGCCCAGGCCGATGGCCGCGCCGCCCTCGGTGAGTACGTCACCCTCCTCAATGGAGCGGAAGCCAAGCGCTTCCTCCGCAAGCACGGCTATGCGAAGACCCTGCGCACCCTCGCCGTGCGCCGCACGCCCGGCACCATCCAGGTCGACGTCGAGATCGAGGGCACCGACGGCGCCAAAGCTACCCTGACTCTCTACGCCGACGGCCACCGACTCGGCATCGGCTAGGTAGGGACCAGCGTCCCCGCTGGTCCGCGCGCGGGTAGGGGCAGCACCGCGTGCTGCCCTAGTTGCTGCTTCTGTTGCCCTTGCCCACTGGTCAACAGGTCAACCCTGCCTTCCCACTGCCTCTCCATCGATTCAGCCCTCGATTCCGCACTCTGTACTCGATTCAGCACTCTACTCTGCTGCCCAACCGCCAACCGCAAACCCCCAACCGCTCGCGAACTCCGTTCGCGCCGCTCGCCTACACCCTCGCCCGGTAAAGGGCGACGAAGTGCAGCTCGCGGTGGGTGGCGTCGAAGACGTAATCGCACGCCAGGCCTTCGTCCTCGTCCTCGCGCCAGACGAACGACGACTTGGTCACGCGCATGGGGAGGCCGCGGACGAGGGTGGAGTAGGGCGTCGCCAGCGACTCGAACCGATGGCGCATCGCCTCGTGGTCGCGCTCCCGTTCCTTGTCGGCGCTCACGATCATCCGCGCGTTGAGCTGACGGGGCTTGCCGCCATCGATGAGGCGGTCGGCCGTCTCGCGGAAGGCCTGGAAGAGCGCCTGCCAGAGCATGTCGGGCGAGTTCATCACGTGCCCGCCGCGGAGGCCGGGCAGCGGCCGCGTCCCGAGCAGCGTCTTGGCCGGCGTACCCTTGAAGTCCTCGCTGAAGGTCACCTGGAGGTTCAGGCGGACTTCGTCGGCCATCTCCGCGAACGTGTGCATCGCATCGCGCAGCGCCGCCGCGCGCTCGGCCTCCTCGACGCTCCCCGGGTTCATGTCCAAGCCCTCGTCCTGCAGGTAGTCCTGCACGCGTTCGGCCTGCCGCTTGAACGACTCCCGCAGGATCAGCCCCATCGTGCGTTCGGCGTCGTTCACCGAGTGGGCGTGGATCGCCGCGATCACCGTCCCCGGGATCGGCTCCTCCGGCCCGAACGTCAGCGCGAACCGACCTTCGGGCGTGAGCGTGAGCGCCCGCGTGCCCGGCGCGAGATCGGCCAGCACCTCGCGGCGGCGCGGGGCGGTCAGGTTGCCGACCACCTTGTGGCTCGCCCGTCCGCCGATGGCGCAGGAGAACCGCAGCTGCGCGAGCTCCGCCTCCGCCAGCGCCGTCAGACCCTGCTTCTCCCCGGCGACCGCCAGGCCCGTGCTGAAGCTATCCGTCAGCGTGTAGGGCGTCGCCAGCTTCTGGAGCACGTTGCCCGCCGGCAGGTCGACCACATCCTCGCCGTTGACCGCGGGCAGCTCGCGCAGCGCCGCGAAGACCTTGGCCAGGTGGGGCTCCATCGCGCGGTTGGCCACGCCCGTGAGATACAGGTCGGAGACGCCATCGTGCTTGTCGCCGATTGCCAGGATCGCTTCGGCGCCCGCGGGCATCCGCCAACGGATCACGAGCGGGATCCGGTCGCGACGGCCGAACAGGTTCCAGTCGTGGCCGTCGACGCCGCAGTCGCCATCGCCGGCGCGCAGCATCGCGAGGTCATAACCGAACAGGTCGACGAAGACCTGGAAGAGCGGGTCGAAGTCGACGACCAGCTCGCCGGCCTTTTCAGCGCTCAGCCGGCTGATCGTCGCGCCGGCCAGGTAGCGCAGAGGGCGGTCCTCGCTCGCCAGGGCGACGTCGAGGGCGAGGATGAAGCCGCGGGTCGGCTCGAAGGTCTTGCGGATGATCTCGGTGGGGATGGATTGGAGGGTTAGCATGGTACTTAAAGGGTGCCCTGATCCGGAATTATACCCCCCGCGATTGTCGCATGAAACGCGCCCCGCGGCGTCGAATCGCCCGCCCGCTTGAGCCTCGCGTGGCGCTCAAGTTGCGAAAAAACGAGCGAACCTCGCCGGACCACCCCCGACTTACTCGTCCCACGAACCCCCGCCGATCTTACCGGAACCCCTGTGTTTATTGGCTCATCCGCCGTCGCAGGAAGGACGCGAGGACTCGAGGGTACGAGGACACGAGGCGCACATGATACCTAAATATCGCGCGCCCCGCGCGCGGGTAGGGGCAGCACCGCGTGCTGCCCTAGCTGCCTTTCCCACCTCCAGGCAGGGACCAGCGTCCCGCTGATCCGTGTATCCCCGCATCCCCTGCCTCTCCCTCGATTCAGTCCTCGACGCAGCACTCTGTACTCGATCCAGCACTCGACTCCAACATCGACCCTCACCCTCGACCCCACCCTCGACCCAATCATCGACTCCAACATCGATCCTACCATCGACCCTCCCCTCGACTCTGCCTCCCTCCGGCCAACTGGCCAACCGGTCAACTGGTCAACTCTCCCCTGGCTTCATCTCGCGCAGCGGGGCAGAGTGCTGGATCGAGTGCGGAGTCGAGTACGGAGTGCTGAGTCGATGCGCACCGAAAGCCGCATCACGCGCGCTCGCGCGCGGTTAGGGACCAGCGGAGACGCTGGTCCGTGTCTCTTCCCGTCTCCCATCGACCCAGCACTCTTCCCCTCCCCCTGAGCCTTTGCCTAATGCATCTCCCATTCGATTCAGCAATCGATTCAGTACTCTGTACTCGATTCAGCACTCTACACTGCCTCCCCATTGACCCCTTGCCCACTGGTCAACTGGCCAACTCTACTTTGCCCGCCGGCCAACTAGTCCTGCCTTCCGTAAGCAATCCTCCCTACGCGCGGACAGTCGACAAAATCCCGGCACCGCTAATCTTCCTCCGGCATGAAACTACCAGTTGATAGGTGGCTACAATCGGGCTACATTAATCCCATGAGCAAGACCACGGTCGTCCGCGCGCGCATCGAGCCCAAGCTAAAGCTTCAGGCCGAGAAGGTCTTTGCCCGGCTTGGACTCAGCACCTCGGAAGCAATCCAGCTCATGTTCCGTCAAGCGACCTTGACCCAGTCTCTGCCGTTCCCCTTGCACCTCCCGAACGCGGAAACCAAGCGGGCCCTGCGAGACGCGCAGCGGGGTCGCGGTGTCACCAAGTTCAAGGACAAGGCCGGTCTCTATCGCTCCCTCGGACTGTGAGGACACCATCCGGCACCCGCCGCTTCCGCAAGGATGTCGAGCGGGTAAGGCGACGCGGCAAGGATCTGTCCAAGCTTCGTGAGGCCATTGACCTCCCCTGTGCTGGCCAGCCCTTGCCGGCCAAATATCGGGATCACGCGTTGCTCGGCGACCTCAAGGGCTTCCGCGACTGTCACCTCGAGCCCGATTGGCTCTTGATCTACGCCATCTCCGATGACGACCAAAGCCTCGCCCTTGTCCGCACCGGCTCTCACTCCGACTTGTTCGGTTGAACCAATGAACCCTGCGCCCCTGGTAGGGGCAGCACCGCGTGCTGCCCTAGCTGCCTTTCCTGTTATCCTGGCCCACTGGCCAACTGGTTAACCGGTCAACTATGTATCCCTCTGGCCCTCCGGCCAACCGATCAACGGATCAACCCCGCATCGGTCTAACCGCCAACCGCTATCCCCAACCGCTCGCGAACTCCGTTCGCGCCGGTAGGGACCAGCGTCCCGCTGGTCCGTGTCTCTCCGCATCCCCTGCCTCGCCCTCGATTCAGTCCTCGACGCAGCACTCTGTACTCGATCCAGCACTCGACTCCAACATCGACCCTATCCTCGACTCAACCATCGACCCAATCATCGACTCTTCCCTCGATCCTCCCCTCGACCCAATCATCGACTCAGCCCTCGATTCAGCACTCTGTACTCGATTCAGCACTCTAATCTGCCCCCCCGCGAACTCCGCTCTCGCGCGCCCCTACTTCTTCCTAAATCTCACCCCCGGGATGCTGAGCAGGTCGTTGACCAACGTACGGTAGCGATCGGAGTCTTCATCCATTTCGGCCAGCAACTGAGCCGTGTCGCCGAGACTTTCCCAATCCGCGGCCTCGATCGTCTCATTCTTGAGCGAGGTCGCCTTCAGCCGCCGGCGCAGGCGCTTGAGGCAGTCCGTCTTGAAGTCATCGTAGGCCTCGAGGCCGGTCAGGAGCATCTTCTCCTCGGTCTCGATATCGAAATAGATCCCGTAATTGCGCTGGGTGATGAAGTCCACCACCTCGAGCGTGTGCAGCTCGCGGTCCTTGCGTTTCCGGACCTGTTGGAGCAGCACCTGCAGTTCCGGGAAGAAATGTACCGGCGCCTCGGCGTCGAACCCATGCTCCCCATGGCGATGCTCCCGCAAGGCCGCGCCGTAGTACTCGACCGCCTTGTGCGGGTCGGGCGCGAGGTTCGCCTGCCAGCGTTGCCAGAAGATGCGCCCGCGGAAGAGGTTGGCCAGGGAGCGTCGCATCCCCGGCAAGCCGGCGTAGAGGTCGACCAGTCGCTCCTGGAGGTCGAGCACCAGCCCCGCGCGGACATACCGCGGGTTCGTCGCGAACCCCGCCGCGTAGCGCACGCAGGTCATCCGGAGATCGGACTCCTCCTTCAGCAGGGCCGCCGCCCGTAGCAGGAGCAGCACCACCTTCTTGGAAGCCTTCAGCTGGTGGTCCGTCGGGACGCGGGTGGGATGGCCGAAGCACGCGCGCGCCAGCCAGAATGCCGCCCCGCACGCCTCGTGGCCGGCGGCGCTCGGATCGGCCGGCATCTCCTCCTCCGCCGCGAACTTGTGGGCCACGGCCTGCGGGAGGTTGCGCTCGGTTTGGAGGCGGAACTTCCGCAGACCCGCCGCGTTGGCCGCGGCGAAGAGCTGGAGGCGATTGCGCAGGAAGCCGGCGCTATGCCGCGAATGTTCGGACGCCTGGGCCACGACCCGGGCGCGTTGCGAGCCGGCGACCTGCGCGGTGTAGTGGTCGCCCAGCGATTCCCACAGCTGCGTGTCGAGGTCGGTCAGCCGGCGTTCCAGCAACTTGGCGAGCTCGCCGCGCAGGCTCGTGATGCGTTCCGGTACGAGCTGCCAGGCGGACTCCCCTTCGAGGACGCGCAACCAGCCCTCGACCATGCGGAGATAACGGAAGGCCAGCGGCTCCTCCTCGTCGCTCAGGCGGATCTCGGTCTGGTAGGGTTGGGGCTTCCCGCGGAAGTGGCGGGCTAGCGCCTGCTGCGCATCCCCGCGGAGGTTCTCCGGCAGTTCGTAGAGATGGGCGACGAGTCCCCAGGCGAGCGCCGGCAGGACCGCCAGGCGGAAGGCTTCCTCCGCATGCTCGGCCAGCGGGCTCGCCGGGTCCTCCGCATGCTTGCCGATCGTCAGCGCCGTGAACCGCTCGACCATCCGGGCCGCCGGCACCAGCGGCGGCCAGTCCCCCGCCGCCAGCCGGGCCAGGCGCGGTCGGACCTCGGTCTGCTCGCGGATCGCCTGCGCGCTTGCCGCTTCGGTCTCGGCGAGCAACTCGGCGGAAGCCCGCAGCGCCACCGCGATGTTCGCCCCGACCCCTTTCTCGCTCAGCTTCGGCAAGGCCGAGCGGAAAGCCTCCGTCGTCCGGTACGTCTGGCGTCGGTCGTTCCGGGTCGCCTTGCGGTCCAGCCGGGCCAGGGCCTTCTCCAGCTCGCGCAGGATCGTCAGGTAATGAAAATCTTCCGCTTCGAGGGGCATGACTTTGTATTAAGAATACCCAAGAGCGGGGAAAGGCCAAAGGCGGACCCTGGTAGGGGCAGCACCGCGTGCTGCCCTAGCTGCCTCTCCTGTTGCCCTTGCCCACTGGCCCACGGGTCAACCGGTCAACTTTACCTCCCCTCGACTCAGCCCTCGACTCAGCACTCTGTACTCGATTCAGCACTCGACTCTGCCTCCCCGGCCCACTGATCAACCGGTCAACTCTGCCTCCCTCTGTCCCTCCGGCCAACCGGTCAACTGATCAACGGGTCAACTCTCCCCGGGCTTCATCTCGCGCAGCGATGATGTGCCTGACCCCATTGCCGAAGGCCGCCCCCCGGCCCCCCCGGCCCTCCGATCAATCAGTCTCAGCGCTTCTTCTTCGGCTCGGGCTTGTCTTCGGCTTCCATCTCCTTGGCGAACGCCTCAAGTTCAGCGCCCTTGAGCGTTTTACCGTCGACGGAAACTTCGAAGACCACCCCGTCCTCATGGATGAAGCCGGCCGGGATCTTCATGTCCTTGAGAATCTTCTCGGCCTTCTTGGTGATATCGCCGACGCCGATGACTAGCTGGATTTTATGTCCTTCGGACTCCAGTTCGCAGAAAGCCAGGACCTTGAGGGAGTCGATGACCGCAGTGGCCTTATCCCAATTGGCAGAGTCGGCAAAACGGGTCTTCAACGTCTCCCGGAACTTAGGGCTCCGCAGGTTGATGACCGTTGCGACCTGGAGATCCGGGTCCTCGAACATCTCGTCGAGGACGCTGCCGAAGGCGGCGAGGGGGAGGAGGAAGCAGGCGAGGACGAGGTTGCGCATGGTTTAGAAAGAGTTCACCCAGGTCTGGACATCGATGTCTTCCTTGTCTGGGTCATTCGTGTAGGCCTTGAATAAGATGGTGTTTCCGGAGCGGGCCGCGCGCGTGGACATCTTCATGGCGATGATTTCCTCCGCGTTGCCGACAAGGTTCCCGGTCGCGAGGTAGACACCGCCAACCTTGTTTCCACGGCTATACACCCTCAGCTCACGGATTTCAATGACTCCGGCTTCCTTCAAGACGGCCCTGCCCACGAAGCCCTGAAAGCCATCGTGTTCGACAACTCGGACCGAGTAGCCCTTGGCCTCCAGGCGACTGGTGATTCCGGCTTGCGAAAGCAAAGCGAATTTCCCGAGCGCGATAAGCAGCAGTGCGGCGATTCCCGAACCATAGATGATACCGGCGACTCCTACGGACGGCATCTTGGACGGCTCGCGAAGAGCGGGCGCGGAGGTGGCGTCAAAAGCCGCTGCGGCCCTCCGGATCTGCCAGATATAGGTCGCTGTGAAACCCAGGTAGACGGCGTAGACCAGAAGATGCAGCCAGGCTAGTGAAGGATGCAGATCGGTGAGGCTGGTGACGCAGAACAGGATGGCGATGACCAAGCCGAACCCCCGGGTCAGACCTCCGGCGGGCACGTTACCCGCCGCCGCCTTGGCGTTCGTCTGGGTGGCCAGCGAGACCAGCGCCGGGAAAACCCAGTAGAAGTTGAAGAAAGGGATGAACAGGAACCACTGCGCCTTCGCCGGACTTAGATTAGCGCTTCCGCCGTCGATATTAGCCCAACCACGTCGCACGATGACCGAGAAGAAGGCGAAGGCGCAGATCCCCATCACCAAGATGAAGTCGCCGTTATCGGCGAAGGGATTCGCCGCTTTGCCAGCCATCGCCAGCAACGCGAGCGCGGCGGTTACATGGTGGAGAATAGCGAGGGTGGTCAGTCCGTGGGTGCGCGACATGGTCGTGGGGTTGAGTGAATCCTAGCATTCTTCGTCTCCTTGCGAACTTATTTTAGCATTTACTATCAGCATCCCGGGGCCTTGAGCGACCTCCTTGGAGCCTAGTATAATAATCCAGCGACCCGCCGGCACCTTTTCATGCGACAATTATAAGAAAGCCTGCTGGTCGATGGGCTTGCGGTGCATACGCTAATCGTGCAATTTCAGCTCACCCCCATGAGCACCGATACCCCGCCCGCCAAGTCCGGCCTGAATGTGACCGCAATTATCATCGCAGCGATGGTTTGCCTGACGGCCATCGTGCTGGCCTTTCTTTTCATAGAACCGGCCGGCAGGGCCGAGAGCACGGTGAAAGGGGTTAAGTCGGATGCCCGCCCGCCGCTGCCATTCTTCGTCGTGTTCAAGGAGACCGGTGCCTGGCGGGGGCATTGGAAAGTCGCCAACATCTGGGCGAAGCCGGAGGCCACCTTGCCGATCAAGCTGGAGGTCGAAGTGGAGTCATCCGTCGACGGCGCAACCAAGACGTGGATTTTCTACTTTGATCAACATACGGTCGATAAGCCCGTGGAGTTTGGGCTTTCTTTGCTCGGCGCCAGCCATCAGTTCGTCGTCGGGGATAAACTCACGT
>Ga0315907_10008016_pt1 | contig 10904 bp, 11 predicted proteins | sample LakEriMetagenome_3_FD_203525 | JGI IMG/M metagenome (GOLD analysis project Ga0315907, IMG submission 203525) | Freshwater fungal communities from buoy surface, Lake Erie, Ohio, United States - Buoy 12 MA123 | ecosystem: Environmental > Aquatic > Freshwater > Lake > Lake biofilm | place: USA...
ATCCAGATACGTGTCGCCCTCATGAACCGCTTCTCAGCGCTCGGAACGGCCGAGATCGTCCGCGTGGCCTGATCCCGAAGGGGAAAGGGGCTCTCATCCCTCAGGCGTGAGTTACGCAACAACGCCGGGTCAGCCAGCTGGTCAGCGTCGACCTGAAAAAGGCCGAAGCGCTGGTGGCGTGAGGCCTGCGCATCTGCTCTGTTAACCATGGCCGGGTATAGGCTTTGTTAACCATGCGCGCTTACCGCTGACCCCGTTGCGACCCTTCGCAACGGAAGGAGGTGAGGAATGTGAACGAAATCGATTATCGGAAGTGGATGGTGGCCATCGCAGCCGCAATGCTGCTGATCGCCATCATCCGCCTTCTGACCGGGGCATAGCCCCGAAAAGAAGAGGACCCTGCGGAGTAGCACCTCCGCAGGGTCTTTTGTTGGTAAGGTCTGAACGAACGATTATCGGATGTCAGTATGATGCCCATTCCCTTACAAAAAGTAAAGGCCGCTGATCACCCGAAAAATCTCACCGCAGCACCGTCAGCATATTGCCCACGGCCACCTCGCCGTCCGTCTCGACCGCGCACAGGATGCCGCGCAGGCGCAGCCCGGCATGTGCCGGATCGATGATCCACTGCATCGCCGCCGCGCCGAAGCGCACTCTCCACTTGGCGCAGCCATCATTGGGCACATCCGATACCCGCAGCACCGCCGTACCGGCCCGCAGCAGGGTCCCGGTCGGCAGGTTCGCCGCCGACAGATCAAGGTCGGCGGCAAGGGTATCGCCGGGATGCGTCAGGTCCGGGTCGTGCCAGACCAGATCCAGCACGCGCGCGGGGATGACCGCCACCTGAATGCGCGGATCGGGCGTTCCGTCCGCCCGGCGCAGCCAGGGCTGTGTCAGCCAGCGGTCGCCGGGCACGCCTTCGGCACGGGCCAGGCGCAGGGTCTGCGGGAACCTGCGTTCGCTCGGGGCGGGGCGGACGCACAGGCAGGTGATGCGCCCGGCGTCGCGCGGGGCCGCCAGCACATGCGGCAGCGCGCGGGCCAGATCTTCCGCCGTCAGGTGATGACCCCCGTCGGGGCGGGTCATCAGAGCGCCGCCAGCAGGTCGGGCGTGGGCCAGGCATCGGCCGGCAGCCCCAGACGCTGCTGTTCCTTCTGCACCGCCACCCGTGTCTGCCGGCCGAGGATGCCGTCGATCCTGCCAACGTCATGGCCGCGCGCCGTCAGCTTTTCCTGCAGCTGCTGCATCTCTTTGCCCGACAGCCCCGGGGCCGGATTGCCCGCTGCACAGGGGGGTGCGCCTTGCAGCCGGGTGGCGAAATAGGCGGCGGTCGTCACATAGACCATGCTCTTGTTCCAGTTGAACAGGACCGAAAAATTCGGATAGGCCAGAAAGGCCGGCCCGCCGCGCCCCTGGGGCAGCAGCACCGAGGCGGGCAGCGTGCCCGCAGGCAGCGACCCGTCACGCGGTACGGCCCCCAGCCGGCCCCAGTCGGCCACGCTCCGCGTCTTGTCCAGCCCGGTCAGCGCCCAGTCGAAATCATCCGGCAGCGTGACCTCTTGCAGCCAGGGCTGGCCCGGTGCCCAGCCCAGCGCCGACAGCTTGCGCGCCGCCGACAGCAGCGCATCGGGGGCCGAGGTTTTCAGCGTGATCCTGCCGTCGCCATCGCCGTCCACCCCATCGGCAATGATATCGGCAGGCAGCATCTGCACCATGCCAATCTCGCCCGCCCAGGCCCCGGTGGTCTTTGCGGGGTTGATCATGCCCCGCTCATACAGGGTCAGGGCCGCCAGAATCTGCGGCTGGAACAGCTCCGGCCTGCGGCAATCATGGCCCAGCGTGACCAGGGCGTTCACCGTATTGAAATCGCCCTGCACCTGCCCGAAATCGGTCTCGAAGGCCCAGAAGGCCAACAGGATGCCGCGCGGCACGCCATGCTCCAGCTCTGCCGCGTCAAAGACCGCGTCAAATTCCCTGCCCTTGGCCAGCCCCGTCTGCAGGCGGTTCTTGCTGATCAGCGCCTGGGAAAACTCCAGAAAGGGTTTCTGGAACACCGACTGCGACCGGTCGGCCTTCAGCACCTTTGGGTCTTGCCGCACGGAGGCGAAGAAGGCGTCGATCCGGTCTTGCGGATGCCCCTGTTCGGCCGCCTCGGCCTTCATCGCGGCAACGAATTGCCCGAAGTCACCGCCGCAGGGCGCCGCAACGGCCGGTCCGGCAAGACCGCAGATCAGCAGGGTGGCAGCAAGACGCATGGGGATCTCCTTCGCGGCAGGATGTCAGACAAGGGCAACCAGACAGGCCAGCCCCAGCAGGCCCGCCCAGGCCCGCCACAGCGCGGAACAGGCGGCATCGATCTGATCCGGGCCGGGGTCGGCGCGGCCCTCGGGCCAGACCCAGGGAAAGGCGGTCATCACCCCGTTGTAGCTGCGCGGCCCCGACAGCGCGACATTCAGCACCACCGCCATCGCCGCCTCGGGCCAGCCCGCATTGGGTGAGCGGTGCAGCGGCCCGTCGCGCAGGACCGGGGCCGGATCGAACCGCCCGTGGGCCAGCAGGATCAGCGCCGCCGTCAGACGCGCCGGAACCCAGTTGAGCAGATCGTCAAACCGCGCCGCCGCCCAGCCGAACTGCTCATGCCTGGGGGTGCGGTGGCCGATCATGCTGTCGGCGGTATTGGTGATCTTGTAGATCATCAGTCCGGGCAGCCCGAAGACCACAAAGGCAAGCGCCGGGGCCACCACCCCGTCGCTGAGGTTTTCGGCCGCACTTTCAATGGCCGCGCGGGCCACCCCCGCCCTGTCCAGCGCTGTCGTGTCGCGCCCGACGATGCGCGCCACCGTCCGCCGCCCGTCGGCCAGCGACAGGCGCAGCGCATCACCCACCGCCCGCACATGGTCCACCAGGCTGCGCTGCGCCAGCAGGATCGCGGCTGCCAGCACCTCCAGCAGGCCCCCGTCGGGAAGGGCCGCGATTGCAGCCCCCGCCAGCCCTGCCCCGAAAACCAGCACCAGCAGCGCAAGCACGCCCTTTGCCTTGCGGTTTTCGCCCCGGTTCAGCCCGGCATCCAGCCATGACACGGTACGGCCCATGATCACTGCCGGGTGCGGCAGGCGGGACCACAGCCAGTGCGGCTCGCCGAAGGCCGCGTCCAGAAGCAGGGCCGGAACCAGCAGGGCGGCACTCATGACAGATCCTCCAGCGCCCTGGCCAGCCGCGCCCACTGCGCCTCGGACCCCGGCAGGCCAAGGCGCAGCCATTCCTTTGAATAGGGAAACATGCGTGTCCAGATGTGGCGTCGGGCGAGGGCCATATGCCACAGGCCGGGGTTGGGCAGGCGCACCAGCCGGAACAGGTCGGTCCCGCCCGCAATCTCTGCCCCCGCCGCCGTCAGCAGCGCATCCAGCCGTGCGGCATCCCGCGCCAGCCGCGCCCGCGCCTTGGCCGCCCAGTCCTCATCGCGCAGGGCGGCGGTGCCCACGGCCAGCGCCGGCCCGGAAACGGCCCAGGGGCCCAGCATGACAGACAGGCGGCGGATCAGCGCCGGATCGCCGATGCCAAAGCCAAGGCGCAGCCCCGCCAGTCCCCAGAACTTGCCCAGCCCCTTCAGCACAACCGTTCCCGGACGCGCCGCAAGGCCCACCAGGCTGACCCCGGGTGCGACATCGGCAAAACTTTCGTCGATCACCACAAAGCTGCCCCCGGCCTCTGTGCCCTGCCACACCCGCCCGTCCGGATTGTTCGGATTGACCAGCACAAGCGCCTCTGCGGCCCCGCTGCTTTCGGTCCAGCCATGGGCGGCAAAGGCGCGCCCATGTTCGTTATAGGTCGGGCCGGGAATGCGCACGCGCCCCGCCGCGACGGTGCCGGGAAGCTGCGCAATCAGCGCCGATGTCCCCGGCGCGGCCACAATGGCCGCCCCGTCCGGCACCTGCCAGAACCGCCGGGCCGCCGCCACAAGACCATCGTGCGCCCCCTGATCGGGAAGCGCCGTCCAGCAGCCGGCGGGCAGATCGGGCAGCGGGAAGGGCACCGGATTGATGCCCGTGGACAGATCGATCCAGTCGGCCCGCGCGCCGCCAAAGCGCCTGCGCGCAGCGTCAAGGCCGCCGCCATGGTCGGCAGGGGCGTAGTGCGGCGGCGCGGCATCAAGGCTCATCAAAGGCTCCTTCCCTGCTGCCCAGAAAGCGGAAAACGCCCCCCCGCGCAAGGCTTGTCGCCCGTGCGGTGCCGCGACGTCCATCAGGGGGCTGATCGGTGTGACACCGACGGGATCGCTTGTGTCTGGCCCCGGCAGGGCGCTGAAACAGCAATCCGGTCGCTTGCCTGCCGGGACACTCGTCGCGATCCGGGCAAAGGGATTTTCGCTTTGGCCGGGAACAGGAAACGCGACCCGCGTTTTCCCCGCCCCTGCGCGATGGTGCCCTGTGGACCGGCGGGTCCGGGAACACCGCAGGCCAGCGCCCGGCCCGGCGGGGGCGAAGCGCCCGACGGGGGCGGGTCGGGCGCTGGGCGGGGGCTTTGGCCCCCGGCTGATCCTGATGCCGGCGCAGCGCTGTGGCAGGGGCGATGGCCCCTGCCATTGGAGCGGTGAAAGTGCTTTCGCCCCTCCGGGCGGGAACAGGAAACGCAGCGCGTTTCCCCCGCTCGCGCGGGGCGGTGCCCTGTAGACCGGCAGGTTCAGGAACACCGCAGGCCAGCGCCCGGCCCGGCGGGGGCGAAGCGCCCGACGGGGGCGGGTCGGGCGCTGGGCGGGGGCTTTGGCCCCCGGCTGATCCTGATGCCGGCGCAGCACCGCGGAAGGGGCGATGGCCCCTGCCATTGGAACGGTGAAAGTGCCTTTGCCTGTTCGGGCGGGAACAGGAAACGCAACGCGTTTCCCCCGCCCGCGCGCGACGCTGCCCTGTAGATCGGTCGGTCCAGGCACCACGAAAGGCCAGCGCCCGACCCGGCGGGGGCGATGCGCCCGCCGGGGGCGGGTCGGGCGCTGGCTGGGGGCTTTGGCCCCCGGCCGGTCCAGATGCCAGCGTGGCGCTTTGGCAGGGGCGATGGCCCCTGCCATTGCAGCGGTGACAGCGCTTTCGTCGGTGCGGGCGGATCAGGAAACGCGACCCGCGTTTCCCCGCCCGCGCGCAACGGTGCCCTGTAGACCGGCGGATCCGGGAACAACCCCAGGCCAGCGCCCGACCCGGCGGGCGGGAAGCGCCCGCCCTGGGCGGGTCGGGCGCCCGCCGGGGGCGGGTCGGGCGCTGGCCGGGGGCTTTGGCCCCCGGCTGGCCAAGGATCAGCGTGGCGCTGTGGCAGGGGCGATGGCCCCTGCGAGGATGCGCAAAGCGCACACGCAGGTGCAAGAGTTTCCCGCTTTTCGGTCAGGCAGCCCCTGCGGCCGGCACCTCTTCAGAACACCGTTAACGCCGGGAAGATCAGGCTGGGGTGCGCCCGGGGGCAGGCACCGCGCACCCACAAGCGGTGAAGGCCCAACCCGGCGACCGATCGATCTGTGCCCGTCCGCCCTGCCGATCCGTCGGCGGTGGCCCGCGTGCACAGGCCCGCCTGACTGCACTTGAACGCCCCGGACAAGGCCGAACCGCACCGGATCGACTGCCGTCACCCACGCGCGGGCCAACCCATCTCTGTCTTCGTCCGGGTCGGCAAGCCCTGTCACACAGCCAGGATCAACGGCAAAGGGGCGCACCGTCGGCCTGCGACAGAGCGCAGGCCGACCCGTGCCGTGCGGGTCTGCGCGTCACGCAATTGTCACTGCTTTGGCCCAGTCTGGTACAGACTGCTTGATTTTTGACAGAGATGCGCAACCATTCAGCAGGGGCAAAGGACAGGGGATGTCAGAATTTCTGCCGAAAGAGGTGCGCGACGGTCTGGATGCGGCGCGCAGGCGTGACCGCAGCCGCAAGACGCGCCTGCGTGTCCATGTGGGCGAGGCGGTGTTTCCCGTGCTGCGCCTTTGGGACGACGGCTTTGCGCTGGACGCCAACCGCGCGCCCAGACTGCGCGGCCTTGTCGATGTCTATGACGGGTCGCGCCATATCTGCCAGTGCCTGATCATCGCCTCCGGCATCGAAAACGGCGAGCTGGTCTGCGATTTCAAGCGCGCGACCCTGGCCCAGGATCGCCCCGCGCTTGACTTCTGGCGCGACGAACATGCGCCGGTGGGGTATCTGACCCGCAGTTGACGGGCTATTGCAGATCGCCGAAAGCCTGCTGCAGGCGGCGGACCGCCTCGACAATCTGCGCACGGGGCGCGCCGATGTTGAAGCGCAGATACGTCTCGCCGCCCGCGCCGAAGGTATGGCCGTGGTTCGTGGCAATCCCGGCTGTCTGTTCCACCCGGCCGGTAAACTCCGCCCGGTCCATGCCGGTGCCCGAAAAATCCACCCAAGCGAGATAGGTTGCTTCCAGCGGCATCGAGGCAAGGCCGGGAATGGCATTGACCCCGGCATCAAAGACCCGCCGGTTTTCATCCAGATAGACCATCAGCGCATCGACCCATTCGGCACCTTCCGGCGAATAGGCGGCCGTGGCCATCTGCATGCCAAAGGCATTGGGCGAAATGCCCAGCGCCATCATGCGGCTGGCAAAGCGCAGCCGAAGCGCCGCATCGGGGATGATGACGTTCCCGGTATGCGCGCCCGCGATGTTGAAGGTCTTTGTCGTTGCGGTCATCATGATCAGCCGGTCGATGATCTGCGGGGCCACAACAGGCATTGCCAGATGCCTCTGACCGGGGAAGACCAGATCATGGTGAACCTCGTCCGAGATCAGCAGAAGGTCATGGCGCTGACAGAACGCGGCCACCCCCTGCAACTCGTCCGCGGTCCAGACCCGCCCGCCCGGATTGTGCGGCGAACACAGCACCAGCAGCCTTTCGCGCCCGGTCATCTGGCTGTCCCATCCGGCGAAATCCATTTCATGGTGCCCGGCCACGGTTTTCAGGCGGCATTCCACCACGGTGCGTCCGGCCGCCTTGATGACCCGTGCGAAGGCGTGGTAAACCGGCGTCATCAGGACAATCCCGTCGCCGGGGGCCGTAAAGGCATCCAGACAGATGCCGAACCCGTTCACCAGCCCATGCGTGGCAAAGATCGCCCCCGCGTCCACATCCCAGCCGTGACGGGTCCGCATCCACCAGCGGATCGCGTCCAGACAGGCGGTGTCATCGCCGAAATAGCCGTAAACGCCATGCACGGCCATTTTCCCGACCGCCTGCTGCACGCAGGCCGGGGGGCGGAACTCCATATCGGCGACCCACATCGCAAGGCCGGTATCTGCCGGAATGCCGTAAATCCTTTCCATCATGTCCCATTTGACGGAATGGCTTCCTTTGCGGTCGATCGGCTGGTCAAAGGTCATCTGACAGATCCTGAACGGGGGTGTCTGTGCGGCAGGATGGGCAATCGGCCGCGCCGCCGTCCTGCTTAGGAGAATTGGCCGGGGGCGTCCAGTTCGACCTTGCAGGCCCCGCAGGCCGGGCGGCCCGGGGGCATTGCGCGACCGGTCGCCATCCCTTAAATCGGGGCCATGATACGCACGATCCTGATCCACCCCGACCCGCGCCTGAAGAAGGCGTGCGAGCCTGTCGCGACGGTCACGCCCGACATCGGCAAGCTGGCCGGGGATATGCTGGAAACCATGTATGACGCCCCCGGCGTCGGGCTTGCGGCACCGCAGGTGGGTGTGATGAAGCGGGTTCTGGTGATGGATTGCGTCAAGGACCCGGCCCTTGCGCCCCGTCCGATGGTGCTGATCAACCCGTCGGTGACATGGCAGTCCGAAGACCTGTCGACCTATGAGGAAGGCTGCCTGTCGCTGCCCGATCAATATGCCGAAATCGAACGGCCCGCCGAGGTGCGCGTGCAATGGACCGGTCTGGACGGCAAGCCGCAGGAGGAACAGTTTTCGGGGCTGTGGGCCACCTGCGTTCAGCACGAGATTGACCACCTTGATGGCAAGCTGTTCATCGATTACCTGCGGCCGCTGCGCCGCCAGATGATCACGCGCAAGATGGAAAAGCTGAAGCGCGACCGCGCGCGCGACGCGGAGGGGCGCGGCTGATGGCCGGTCTGCGCCCCGCAAAGCACGGCCTGGCCGCGTGACCGTCCGCCCGTGCCTGCCCTGGCCACACCGCAGCCTGCGAACGCCCGCCGCGCCGGTTGTTGCGATTACCGGGGAGATCCGCGCGATCTGGGCCGACATGGTCGGGACGATGGATGCGATGGCGGGCTACGGTCTTGCCGCCCCGCAGATCGGGGTGGGGCTGCGCCTTGCGGTTGTCGATTGCTCTGAGGTGCGGGGGCAGGCGATTCTTCTGGCCAATCCTTTGGTGCTGCACGCCTCGGGCCAGGTCCGCGAGCATGACGAGGCCAGCCCGAACCTGCCCGGTGTGTCTGCCGTCATCCGCCGCCCGCGCGCCGTGACGGTGCGCTACATGGCTGCGGATGGCGCGATTGTGGAACAGGAATTCCTGGATCTCTGGGCGACGTCGGTTCAGCATCAGATCGACCATCTGGCGGGCCGGATGTATTTCGATCATCTGTCACCGCTGAAGCGCAGGATGCTGATCGCAAGGGCGGAAAAACTTCGGTTGCGGACATGAAGATTGTTTTCATGGGAACGCCGGAGTTTTCCGTGCCCGTCCTGCAGGCCCTGGCTGTGGCGCATGACATCGTCTGCGTCTATTGTCAGCCCCCACGCCCTGCCGGACGCGGCAAGGCGCTGCGCCCGACCCCTGTGCAGCGTGCCGCCGAAGGTCTTGGCCTGCCGGTGCGCCATCCGTCCGGCCTGCGGTCCGCCGAAGAGCAGGTGGCCTTTGCCCGCCTGAAGGCCGATATCGCCGTGGTCGTGGCTTACGGCCTGATCCTGCCGCAACCGGTGCTGGATGCCCCGGCGCTGGGCTGCGTCAACATCCACGCCTCGCTGCTGCCGCGATGGCGCGGCGCGGCCCCGATCCACCGGGCCATTCTGGCCGGTGACGCGCAAACCGGCGTCTGCCTGATGCAGATGGACGCGGGCCTTGATACCGGCCCGGTCCTGTTGCGCGCGGCCACACCGATCCTGCCCCACGAGACGACGGCAGATCTGCATGACCGCCTGTCGCGGATGGGGGCCGGGCTTGTCCTGTCCGCCCTGCCGCGCCTGACCTCACTGGTGCCCGTACCGCAACCGGCAGATGGCGTGACCTATGCCGCCAAGATCGACAAATCCGAAGCGCGGATCGACTGGCACGCCCCCGCCCCGGTGATCGACCGCCAGATCCGCGGCCTGTCGCCCTTTCCCGGCGCCTGGTGCGCGATTGCGGGCGAGCGGGTGAAATTCCTGCGCTGCCGTCTGGCGGACGGGCAGGGTGCGCCCGGAGCGGTGCTGCACGGGCTGACCATCGCCTGCGGAACCGGGGCGGTCGAGATCACCCTGGCGCAGCGCGAAGGCAGGCGTCCGGCGGTGCCCGACGACTTCCTGCGCGGATTTACAATGCCCGACAGGCTGTCCTGACGCGAAACAGAACCCCGTCCGTGTTGCATTTTCCGGAAGGGATGCACATCTCGGCCCTTGGGCCGGTAAGGACAGACAGATGCAAATGGTGCTGCTGATCGTGATTGTCGGGGCCGCTGCCGGGTTTCTGGCGACCCGCTTCATGCGCCTGCAAACCGATGTGCCGACAACCATCGTGATCGGCATTGTCGGCGCGCTTGTGGGCACGCTTGCCCTGCGCCTTCTGGTGGCGATCACCGGGTGGCTTGCGATGTTCGTGGGCGCGGTGTTGGGCGCGATGCTGGTTATCTGGCTTTGGCGCAGCTTTGTGCGCCGTTAGCAGGGTGCCCAAACACGTGCTCCGGCCGCCTGCCGGGCGGGAGAATCCGCGCGATCCGGAGAATAAGGATTGGCCATTCCCGGCGGGCAAGGAAACGCAGCGCGTTTGCCCGACCGGTCGGGGGCCACGGTCGCATGAGGACCGTCCCCGCAAGCGCAACGACAGGCCAGCGCCCGGCCCGGCGGAGGCGAAGCGCCCGCCATGGGCGGCGCGGGCGCTGGCCGGGGGCTTTGGCCCCCGGCTGGTCAAGGGACAGCGTGGCGCTGTGGCAGGGGCGATGGCCCCTGCCATGGCAGCGATGCAGTCCCGCCTCCACTCCGGGCGGGAACAGGAAACGCGATCCGCGTTTCCCCGCCCGCGCGCGACGCTACCCCGCAGACCGGCAGGTCCGGGATCAGCGACAGGCCAGCGCCCGACCCGGCGGGCGAGAAGCGCCCGCCATGGGCGGGTCGGGCGCTGGCCGGGGGCTTTGGCCCCCGGCCGGTCCTGATCCCGGCGCAGCGCTGTGGCAGGGGCGATGGCCCCTGCCATGGAAGCGGTGAAAGTGCCTTCACCTCTCCGGGCGGGACCAAGAAACGCAGCGCGTTTCCCCCGCCCGCGCGCGACGGTGCCATGTGGACCGGCAGGTCCGGGAACAGCAGAAGGCCAGCGCCCGACCCGGCGGGGGCGAAGCGCCCGCCTTGGGCGGGTCGGGCGCTGGCCGGGGGCATTGGCCCCCGGCTGGTCCTGATGCCAGCGCAGCGCTGTGGCAGGGGCGATGGCCCCTGCCAGAGAGACAGGGCATCCCGGAGAACGTCCCTCCGGGCGGGAACAGGAAACGCGACCCGCGTTTCCCCCGCCCGCGCGGGACGGTGCCCTGTAGACCGGTCGGCCCAGGCACCACGAAAGGCCAGCGCCCGACCCGGCGGGGGCGAAGCGCCCGCCAGGGGCGGGTCGGGCGCTGGCCGGGGGCTTTGGCCCCCGGCTGGTGCTGGTCACAGCGGATCGCTGTGGCAAAGGCGATGGCCTTTGCCATGGCAGCGGGGGCTGGCAGATTGCGGCAAGACCTTCTGGCCCATCCACGGGCGGGATCAGGAAACGC
>Ga0315907_10008017_pt1 | contig 10902 bp, 9 predicted proteins | sample LakEriMetagenome_3_FD_203525 | JGI IMG/M metagenome (GOLD analysis project Ga0315907, IMG submission 203525) | Freshwater fungal communities from buoy surface, Lake Erie, Ohio, United States - Buoy 12 MA123 | ecosystem: Environmental > Aquatic > Freshwater > Lake > Lake biofilm | place: USA...
CCATTTACTTCAATGCAAGCACTATCGGATATTGTTTGCGGAATCAATTAGTCTCCAATTCCTTTAGTGTTAGCCAAGTCATGAGGCCCACTCCAGTTATTAATGCTTGTTCGTTGATGTCAAAATTGGAAGTGTGAACTCCAGCAGTATATGCTCCATTTTCTCCAGCTGTTCCTAATCGATAAAAGCATGCTGGATATTCTTGTGCAATCCAGGCAAAATCTTCAGCGGTCATTCGTTTTTCGAGCAGTGTAACATTTTCATCTCCTAAATATTCTCGTGCAGCAAGCATACAACGTTCCGTAAGTGGTTCATTGTTATCTAAAACGGGATAGCCTTTGCGAATATCGACCTCGGCTTTCACACCAAAAGCATGGGCTGTTTCGGTGCAAATGCGATGTATATGTTCATGTGCACGCATTCTCCAATTTTCGTCCATGGTTCTAAATGTTCCTTCAAGTTTTACCTCATCGGGAATAACATTGGTTGCACCATTCGCAATTACTTTTCCAATGGAAAGAACGGTTGGTGTTCCGGGAGCTGCTAATCTGCTACAAACTTGTTGAAGAGAGAGTATTATTTGCGCACTTGCAACTATTGGATCATGCACTTGATGTGGCATGGCGCCATGTCCTCCTTTTCCACGAACGGTAATGTATAACTCATCCGTGGAAGCCATATACTTACCTGCTCTAAAGCCGACTTTCCCTGCTTGCAATGATGGAAAAACATGTTGTGCTAGAACAGATGCTGGTTGAGCATCATCAAAAATCCCTGCTTCCAACATCAAGCGTGCGCCACCAGGAAGTTTTTCTTCGCCCGGTTGAAAGATAAGCACCACTTCACCCGACCACAAATCACTTAATTTCTGTAAAATTATCGCAGTACCTATAACACAAGCGGTATGAACATCGTGGCCACAGGCATGCATCACACCCGAATTAACCGAAGTGTAATCTGTTTCATTTGTTTCCAAAATCGGCAATGCATCCATATCCCCGCGAAGGGCAATAGTCTTTCCTTTTCCTTTCCCTTTTATAACAGCCCGAATGCCTGTACCAACCCATCCTGTGGTGAATTCAATCCCAAATTGCGCTAATTTCCTTGCTACATATTGACTTGTTTTGATTTCCTCAAAAGAAAGTTCGGGATGCTGATGAAGATGGCGTCGAATGATTTGAACGATTGGAAAAACGCGAGCCGCTTCTTCTTGAATTTGCTGTTTAATAGTAGAATCCATTTAATCTCTATTTGTTGAAAATCATTTTCAACGCGATCAACAAAATAAATACACCGAAAATAATGCGCATGGTGTCGGGTGGTATTTGTAAGGATATTTTAGACCCAATCCACGCTCCAGCTATAAAAGTGATTCCAATTATTAAACTGTATTTGATGTTTAAGTTGCCAGCAACGTAGTAGTTGTATGCCGCAAGAAAACCAACGGGCATAAGCAACATACCAATAGAAACTCCTTGCGCACCAAGTTGCGACATGCTTAAAAAATAAATTAAGGCGGGAACAATGATAATTCCTCCGCCAATTCCAACAAGTCCGCTCGCAATACCTGCAAACAATCCGATAACTAGCAGAATAATAATTGTAGTAAGGCCCATGGGTGTTTTTTTTGACATTGTTTAAAAGTCGGTGGAGAATGATAGATATAAAACCGAAGGTAATAAAATACCATCATCCAAACCACGAGCAAAATCGAGTCGGACAAAATAACCGAGAACGCGTGTGCGAACACCCATTCCAAATCCTGCAACCAAAGGCTCTCTCTGATTTTTCAACACCACTTTGATAGGGCCGCTTTCAATGGTTTTTTGATTGAACGTATTGTCTTCGGAATAAGGGGATGAACCGGTAAATGCCGTTCCTGCATCTGCAAAACCAACCACTTGAATGTTGTTAAGAAAGTCGGATTTTAATGGAAATTTAAAAAGATATCGTACGATATTCCAACGAATCTCAGTGTTTAGAACCGCGAAACTGGAGCCATTTCTAAAGTTTTGGTAGAAACCTCGAACATTGGTTCCGATGGTTTGAAAAATATAACGTTGATTGGGATCTGATGCAAGTGAATTGTCGAAACGGGGAACAAACCAAGAATCAACACCGCCCAAATAGAACATTACTTTGTTGGGTCCAAAGGATGTAGCCCCAGCCAATCGGGCAGCCCAAATCATCTCACGCATAATGCGGCCATATTGCCTAAAATCTGCCCCTATAACGGTAACGGAAGTTTTACGTTCTTCGAGGCGATGAAAATGCTCGGCCGTGATTTTAAATCGGGTGCCAGTCATCATGTTTAAACTAACCGGAAAAGTATTGTCGAAAACGAATTCTGTTTTAGCCATTCCCCAATGAGCAAAACTCGTTGGTCGTAGAAGGTTTGAAAGGTCGGTCGAGATAAATACTGTTCGGTCGTTTCTATATGAAAGACTTCCATCAATGCGGGCAACTTCGCTAAATGGATAGGATAGTTTACCACTCACCGTTTGAAGTAGCACGCGAGTGCCGTCAATCAGATTGCTTTGTAGCCCTTGTCGATGTAAAATGAGTGTGCGATCGAGTCGTTTTTTTTGTGATTGAAACGCAAGCAGATATTCATTACCCGTTAAATTTCCGGCCAAGCGAATACCTCCAGTTATGCGGTAATCTTCAAATAAATCGGATAGACCAACACGAAATAGACCGTTTATTGGAGGATTTTGGAAGCCACTTTCTGAGAAAGGTTGGTAGGTTTGATTAAGGAAACCACGATCGAGCTGGGTTGTTAAAAAATCGGTATAGTAGGCGGTTTCATAAAAGCGTTGACGGGTAAGTTTGAATGTATCAACTTCAGATGTCGATTCGTTTTTTAGGGTTGGAATTTCCGTTTTCGAAGTTGATTTATCATCTCCAAACACAACAATTTTTCTGACTTTAGGAGCCCCTGGTGTTGGATTAATGGGTTTCGTTTGCGGCTCAATTACTTTTACAATTGGGTTAAGTTGTTGTGCCCACTGCGTTTGTGGTAGTTGATCGTTGTCATGAAACGCTGTATCGTTTATACTATTAATTATCAAGGGCTTTCCGTTCTTTTCAATCAGTTCGAAACCCTTCCCGTTCGAACTAGCAGCATGCTCGATAATTCCTTGCTGATAATTGCTCATGGGCCGAGGGACCATAAAATAGCGATAATGGGTAATGGTATCTACATAGGCAATGCTGCTGTCGAAATATGCCGAATATCGATTAACAATTCCATTGGCATCGCTTAAATAGGTTAAACTGTTATTGCTTAGAGGAACCGCTTGTTGTTCATGAATAAATGGAGTGTTTGTAAGGCGTTTGAGTACCGATTCATTTTCGAAAGGTCGAACGAGAAAAAGGTCGTGTGCATGGGACGGAATCTGAGGGAGATTTCCTGGTGCGGACAAAGAGTCGGCTTTTCTGTTTGAGCTAAAAACAATTTGCTTTCCATCGGGCATCCATTGTGGATTTGCTTCGTCCCATTCGTCGAAAGTGATTGGTTTGAAGGTGTTGGCAATGTTGCTGAAAATGAATAAGTCATTGCGTCCATCTTTTAGTGCAACCATGACGATGTTTTTACCATCGGGCGAAACCGATAGACTCATCACTTTATTAACCTGATCGATGAATTTCCGTTGGATACTGCCATCTTTCAGCGAATAAAAATTCAACCTCAATCTGCTTTTGTATTCGTCGCAGTATAGGAGCAATTCGCCGTTGGGATGCCAAGCTAAAACGGGGTAGCTTAAGTCGTTTAGATTAGGGAGTTTTTTTCCAATACGCAGAATCTTCTTTCTTTTTCCGGTTTCAAAATCATGCAGAAAGAGGATGTTTTTCCCATATTCATTTCTTACATAAGCCAAGTATCTTCCATCCTTGCTTAGTTTGATTTCTCTGTACTGATACCCTTTCCTGTATTTTTTAACTTGATTTTCACCAAGGGCATCTTTGAAAGGAGATTTTTTATAATAGTATCTTTTATCGTAATAATTCAGCCATTCTTGGGTGAGGCTTTTAAGACCAATACCTAGCACCGATTCAAATCCTGTTTCCACACTTCTACCAGCACGAGTCATTTCAACAATATCGGGAATTACTCGCGTTCCGTATGTTGCAGCTATGTAATGCCAAATAGATTCTCCGGCAATCAAGGCGTCGTTTCCTTCGATGCGGTTAAATTTTAAAAATCGGCCGGATAAAATACCATCCCGAACTTGGTCGTCAATTCTAGAATTCCATGGGCGACTCATCCAATTAACTAAGCCTTTATGATACCAATTGGGGATGTTAAGTAAGGTGGAACTTCGAAGTCGATCACGAAAATCACTCCCATAAAGAAATTCATTCACAACAGCTTCGGCTATACCACTTCGAATTTGTTCGACAAATGATGCCGTTCCATTTTCGAAATACAACAAGACCTTGCTTCCCACCATGCGTGTTGTTCCGCCAAGGTTATCGATGCTTTGTCCACCAAGTCCAACATTGCTTTGTTTTAAATCCGAAAGTCGGTCGAAAACCAGAAGTTGAATGCGATTTTCTAAAGTATAATCGAAAAGTTGCTCGTATTCGGCGAGTGTTGTTTGAGCTGTTTGCGCCGCACGTTTAGCGAGCTCTTTTCCTCCCGAATAAAAATAAACATCCATGCGTTCGAATCGATAAAACGACCATTCGATGGGTTTAAACTGAATTCGATTTTTTCCAAAATCCATCTTCGACCCATTATAAAATTGAGCATTTACAGGCATTATAGCCAATAAAATGATAATATAGATGAGCAGAATTCGCAAGAAAAGCAGTTTTGGTAAATGTATGAAAAGCCCTTTATTTTTGCATCTTTCGCTATGCTTCATTTACATCATTTTACCTTCAATCCTTTTCAGGAAAATACTTGGCTCATTTGGGCCGATAATCTCGACTGTATCATTATAGATCCGGGATGTTATTCCCCACAAGAAAAGAAACAGCTGCAGGATTTTATTCAAGAAAAAGGGTTAAATCCTATTCGGTTAATAAATACGCATTGTCACATCGACCATGTTTTAGGAAATCCTTTTGTTCATAGAGAGTATGGATTAACCCCCGAAATACATTCGCTTGAATTATCACTATTAAATGCGGTCGAATCGTATGGCTCCATGTGGGGAATTCAATCGGAGCACCAGCCAGAACCTCTGCTAAGTTTGGATAAATTGGAAGATATTATCCTTGGCGATGAGCGTATTCAATTACTTTTCACGCCAGGCCATGCGCCGGGAGAAGTTTCGCTGTATTCTGCTACTCAGAATTTTGTCATTGCCGGAGATGTGTTATTTCAAGGAAGTATTGGTCGTACCGATTTGCCTGGAGGGAATATGGACGTTCTTTTGGAAAGTGTGCGAACTCAATTGTTCACTTTGCCAGATAATACAGCCGTCCATTCTGGTCATGGACCATCAACTACCATCGGAAACGAGCGTTTACACAATCCATTTTTCAAATAAACAATCTCTTGGGGAATCCCTTTATCTAATCAAATAATGAGTAATAAAAAAAATCCAACGGCTTATCTTGAACTTCATTCGGCCGTATTTTTATTTGGTTTTACTGGAATTCTTGGGAAACTCATAACCCTCGATGCGGGATTATTAGTCTGGCATCGACTCTGGATGACAGCGGTGTTGATGTTCATTTACGTTAAATTCATTGGCCGTTTTCGCATTTTGCCATGGCGTGAATTTCTTCAAATAGGCATGATTTCTTTGGCCATTGTTTTTCACTGGATACTCTTTTATGGCTCCATTAAACTGGCGAATGTTTCTGTGGCCATGATTTGCCTTTCGTCCATTACTTTATTCACGGCCATTTTAGAGCCCATTTTCTTTAGAAGAAAAATTTCAGGTCCTCAAATTCTCTTTTCCTTGCTCGTTATTGTTGGCGTATCCTTTATGGCAACCGATCAAAAGCATCACATTGTTGGGATTTTGGTTGGATTAGCATCCGCATTTTTTAGTGCGCTTTTCACGGTGTTCAATAAATCCATTGTCAATAGGTACGATTCGCGTTTACTCTCATTATACGAAATGGGTTTGGGATTTATACTGCTAACGATGCTAATGCCAGTTGTAAATATTTGGTTTCCTCAAGGCAGCTGGCTTCCTATAAGTTCCGACTGGGGATATTTATTCCTGCTGAGTTTATTTTGTACAGTTATCGCCTTTAATTTATCGCTTAGTTCCTTGAGATCTTTGAGCGCTTTTACGGTGAATTTGGCAATTAACCTTGAGCCAGTTTATGGAATTGCCCTAGCCTTTATTGTATTTCAAGAACACAAATTATTGGGTTCTGGATTTTACATAGGAGCCGTTTTAATTATGTCGACCGTTGTTGGCGAAGTGCTTTGGAAAAGAAGCAAAGAAAAGAAGGAGCTTGCCAAAGAAATCCTTTCCGAATCTTGAAAATGGATTTGAGAAATTGCAAACGGATAATAAATGGAAAAAAGGGCAATTAGTATTCGCATTGCCATGAAATTTGGTTTAGAATACAAATTGCATCATTCCCAAAAATCACCCTACACTTCCCTCTAAACTAACAGAAAGAAGCTTTTGTGCTTCTACGGCAAATTCCATGGGTAACTGTTTCAATACATCTTTGCAATAACCGTTTACAATTAAGCCAATTGCCTTTTCTGTATCGATTCCACGTTGCTTGCAATAGAAAAGCTGGTCTTCTCCAATTTTTGAAGTCGTTGCTTCGTGTTCAACAATGGCACTAGGGTTTTTTATTTCGATGTAGGGAAACGTATGCGCCCCACATTGATCTCCCATGAGTAAAGAATCGCATTGAGAAAAATTTCGGGCATTGCTTGCTTTGGGACTAATTCTCACCAAACCTCGGTAGCTATTCTGACTTCTTCCCGCCGAAATTCCTTTGGAAATGATGGTGCTTTTGGTGTTTTTTCCCAAATGAATCATTTTTGTTCCCGTGTCGGCTTGTTGCATGTTGTTGGTAACGGCAACCGAATAAAATTCACCAACCGAATTATCGCCCTTGAGAATTACACTTGGATATTTCCACGTAATGGCAGAACCCGTTTCGACTTGTGTCCAAGAAATTTTAGCTCCAAACCCTGCGCAGATTCCACGTTTCGTTACGAAATTGTAAATTCCACCTTTCCCGTTTTTGTCGCCAGGATACCAATTTTGAACAGTACTGTATTTTACTTCCGCTTTTTCTTGTGCAATAATTTCAACCACCGCAGCATGCAGTTGATTTTCGTCGCGCATTGGAGCGGTGCATCCTTCGAGGTAACTCACATAAGCGCCTTCCTCAGCAACAATTAACGTTCTTTCAAACTGCCCTGTTCCGGAAGCATTGATACGGAAATAGGTCGATAATTCCATTGGGCAACGAACGCCTTTTGGAATATAGCAGAATGAACCATCGGTAAATACTGCTGAATTTAATGCGGAGTAATAGTTGTCGGTATAGGGAACAACCGAACCCATGTATTTTTTTATGAGTTCTGGATGTTCATGAACAGCTTCACTGAAAGAGCTGAAAATGATACCCAATTCTCCTAATTTTTCTTTGAAGGTAGTTTTTACAGAAACAGAATCAATCACCGCATCAACGGCAACACCTGTTAAGCGTTTCTGTTCTAAAAGCGAAATCCCTAATTTTTCAAACGTTTTTAATAGCTCGGGGTCAACTTCGTCGAGACTATTAAGTTGCTTCGATTTTTTAGGTGCAGAGTAATAAATGATATTTTGGAAATCGATTTTTGGGTAATGAACATGTGCCCAAGTTGGTTCGTCTAAAGTAAGCCAATGACGAAAAGCCTTAAGCCGATAATCGAGCAGCCATTGAGGTTCATTTTTCTTTGCAGAAATAAATCGGATAATGTCTTCATTGAGCCCCTTTGGCGCAGAATCCATTTCAATATCGGTGGTGAAACCGTATTTATAATCGGAATTGATATGCGATTCAAGAATCTCGTTCCCTTCGGTAGCCATGGCTTATCTAGTATTTATACTGCGAAACTTTCGCCACATCCACATGTACGTGTTGCGTTTGGATTATTGAATGCGAATCCTTTTCCATTTAATCCGCCTGAATATTCGAGAACAGTACCCACCAGATAAAGGAAACTTTTTTTATCGACAAGAATCTTTACCCCTTTGTCCTCAAATAGTTGATCTCCGTCATTACGTTGTGCATCAAAATCCATCTTATACGATAGACCAGAACATCCACCACCTTCGACACCTACGCGTAAAAAACTATCGGCACTATGATTACTCTCGGCCATCAGGCTGAGCAATTTCGCTTTTGCAGTATCAGATACAGTTATCATAATTCATCGTTTTAAATCTATTAACAAACGGAATTCTACAATGTTTCCTTTTGAATTCTTTATTTAGACTTAATCTAAACAAAGGGCAAATATACGCTACAGCTTCTATTTTATCAACACTTTATATTAGGAATTTATTGCCCATCATTTTAATGAGATGTTTTGGTTTTTTTCATTTATTTTTCCAAACCCAACCTAATAATTTATGTTCGATACAGAAGATGTTCATGATATCATTTCAAAACAATTAAACAACTGGATTCAAAACACCAACCAATCTCCAATAAATAAAAATGCAGAAGAGTTCTTAAAATCGGCAATTCCAGCTTTAAATGCCCTTTCTCAATCTAGAATTGCAGCCTTCATATACAATTACGAGCTAGGAAACTACACCTATTTCAACGATTATTTTGCTGAACTGATGCAATGCGATCGAGCATATATTAATCAGAAGGGAATTCAAATAATGCAGGAACGTGTTCATCCTGATGATTTTTTAAAATGCTTAAATGTGACTCAACGCACTCTTGCGGAGTTTGCCAAAATGAAAGATGTTGAGAAAGAAAGCACCCAACTCCGTTTGTTTTATCGGATTAAAAAAGAAACGGGTGAATTTTCATGGGTTATGCAATGCAATAGGCAAGCAAAATGGAGTTTGGAATATCCGCCTGTAGATTTGGCTTATATCACGGAACTTTTTAATGAACATCATCCAATGCGAGTTCTTGCTGTTTTACAAACCAACAGTCGCTTGATAGAGATTCTTCCCGATTCCGAAAATGAACTTACAACCAAACTTAGTTTAAGAGAGGTGGAGGTATTGCAACTCATTAGTATAGGCTTAACTTCAAATGAAATTTCATTAAAGCTTCAAATATCGGTCAATACAATTAAAACGCACCGCAAAAATATTCTACGAAAACTACACGTAAAGAATATGGCTCAAGCCATCAGGCTCCTGGAATAGAATCTAGTACACGTAATTTATCTTTTGGAAAATGAGTTCAGCCCATTTAAGGTATTCTTTTCCTGAAGGGTGAAGTTCGTCGCTTGTTACTAGAGAAAAATCGGAAAGTGATAAACGTGAACCAGGAGTAATGTCAACGTAATGAACGCCTTTCTGCAAACTTATTTCCCGGTTAATGGTATTGTATTCATCAATCTCCAGTGCAATTTCTTCGCGATTTCGATCCTTTGCAAATGGTGTTGCGCCCCAATCGGGAATTGAAACCACTACAACATGATTTGTTATTTTGCCCGCAAAATCAATGGCTTGACTCAATAAATCTTCAAATTCATTGGCATAAACTTCTTTTGAATAACCACGGTATTGGTTGTTTACACCAATTAGTAAAGAAACAAGATCGAATGTTCCTTGCGGTTTTTCAATTTTTATGGCGGCGATTAATTCATCGCTTGTCCAACCCGTTGTTGCGATTATCTGTGGCTTGCTAAATGGTTTTCCTGCATCATTCAACATTTCAACCAATTGCATTGGCCAACATTCGTTTTCAGGAACGGCCTCGCCAATGGTATACGAATCGCCTAAAGCAAGGAAGCGAAATGTTTTTTTATCGGATATGTTAGTCATTAGTAACTAAAAAATCAAAGTTCTTTGCGCATTCGTGCAACGGGAATGTTCAGCTGCTCGCGGTATTTTGCCACTGTGCGCCGTGCAATGTTGTATCCCTTTTCTCGAAGTACTTGCGCAAGTTTATCGTCGGTAACTGGATTGTGTTTGTCTTCTGCAGCAACACATTCTTCAAGTATTTTCTTCACCTCACGTGTCGAAACTTCTTCGCCAGTATCGGTTGACAAAGATTCGGAGAAGAAGGATTTAAGTAAAAACGTACCAAACGATGTTTGAATATACTTGCTGTTTGCAACCCTCGAGATCGTTGAAATATCCATGAACACCTTTTCCGCAATGTCTTTCAAAATCATTGGACGAAGTTTGGTTTCATCGGCAGTTGAAAAATACTCATACTGATATTCCAAAATGGTTTGCATGGTAAGCATTAACGTTTGTTGACGTTGCTTTATCGCATCAATGAACCAACGAGCCGAATCAATCTTTTGCTTGACAAATACAACCGCATCGCGCTGTTCTTTGCTCGAATTCTTTTGCGATTTGCTATAATGAACCAGCATTTCTTGATAGGCCTTACTAATTTTTAAATCGGGCGCGTTTCTTGAATTGAGTTGAAGTTCCAAAACGCCTTCATTATTAGTAAGTATAAAGTCTGGAATGATGTGTTGTGTGCTTTTTGCAGATTCGCTTTGAGAATTTCCTGGTCTTGGATTGAGTCTCAGAATTTCTTTGATCGCAGCTTTTAATTCATCGTCTGTTAGCTCTAGCTTTCTGGCAATTTTGTCGTAATGTTTACGCGAAATTTCTTCCATGCAATCACGTAAAATAACCGCTGCGGTTTTTAATTCCACTGTTTGATATTCTTTACGACGCAACTGAATAAGCAAACACTCTTGTAAATCTCTTGCTCCAATTCCCGGAGGATCCAATTCTTGAACTTCTTTAAGCAGTCGAAGCA
>Ga0315907_10008022_pt1 | contig 10897 bp, 5 predicted proteins | sample LakEriMetagenome_3_FD_203525 | JGI IMG/M metagenome (GOLD analysis project Ga0315907, IMG submission 203525) | Freshwater fungal communities from buoy surface, Lake Erie, Ohio, United States - Buoy 12 MA123 | ecosystem: Environmental > Aquatic > Freshwater > Lake > Lake biofilm | place: USA...
CTGGATATCGTCGGATAGGAGATGTGAAGTGCGTATAAAAATCAAATGCTAATCCGTAGTGACCAATATTTTGCGTTGTATAAACCGCTTTAGCCATTGTACGTATTGCTAATTGCTCTAACACATTTTCTTCGCGCTTACCTTTGATATCTTTCATCAACTGATTCAACGATTGTGCTACCGCTTTCTCTGAGTTGATTTTTAACTTATGTCCGAATTTCGCAGCGAAGAAGGAAAAGTTTTCTAGCTTCTCTGGAACGGGCTTATCATGTATACGATAAACAAATGTTTGTTCGTGTCCTTTTTCTTCGGATAATTTTTGTCCTACAAATGCCGCTACTTTTTTATTCGCAAGCAACATGAACTCTTCAATTAATTTATTGCTGTCTTTGTTCTCTTTCAGATAAACATCAACCGGCATTCCTTTTTCGTCGAGCTTAAATTTTACTTCTACTTTATCGAATGTAATAGCACCATGACTAAATCGCTCTTGTCGCAATTTTTGCGCAAGCGAGTGCATCAATAAAATTTCTTCTTTTAAATCACCCTCCCCCGTTTCTATTACTTGCTGCGCTTCTTCGTAAGTGAATCGTCTGTCGGAATGAATAATCGTTCTTCCGAACCATTCTGATATTACTTTCGCGTCTTTATCAATTTCAAATATCGCAGCGTAACATAGCTTATCTTCTCCCGGTCGTAAAGAACAAACCTTGTTGCTTAATTTTTCTGGCAACATTGGTATTACTCTATCGACAAGGTAAACAGATGTTGCGCGATAATATGCTTCTTCTTCAAGCGCACTTCCTTCTTTCACATAATGCGATACATCGGCAATATGAATTCCTATTTCATAATTTCCATTCGGTAAAAACTGAATAGACAATGCATCATCAAAATCTTTTGCATCAACAGGATCGATGGTGAAAGTAGTAATGCTACGATAATCTTTTCGTTTTTTGATTTCACTCGCGGTAATCTCTTCTTTAATCTGATCCGCTTCTTCTTCTACTTCCGAAGGAAAAGATAACGGAAATCCATATTCTACTAAAAGTGAATTCATCTCGGTATTATTCTCGCCTGCGTTTCCTAATACCTTTGTGATTTCTCCTATCGGATTTTTATCTTCTATTTCCCAGCGCGTAATTTTCGCTACTGCTTTTTGTCCGTTTTTAGCTCCGTTTAGTTTGTTTAATGGTATGAAAATATCAATACCATAACGACTATTATCACTACTTAAAAACGCAAACTTTTCACTTACTTGAATTGTACCTGAAAATTCTTTTTTATTTCTTTCTACCACTTCTACTAATTCGCCTTCGGCTTTTTCTGCTGAGTAAGACGGATAAGTAGATACTTTTATTTTATCACCACGAAGTGCGTTAAGCGTTCTGTTCTTCGCTAAGAAAACGGGAAGATTGTTTTCTGCATCAAATACGAAAGCTGCTCCATAATTATTAAACTCCAACTTCCCATATACGTAGCGTTTAGTCGGCAGAATTCTGAATTTACCTTTCATTCCATCTTCCAACACACCTTCCGATGCTAAACCTTCTAACACATCAATCGATAAATACTTTAATTCTTTTTCAGAGTAATTATCGAGATATTTATTTAGCTCCTCATTAAACGGATCTTGATATACTCTTCGAAAAACCTGTTTGTAGTTATACCACTTTCCAGGGTTCTGCTTATAAATAACCAACATCGCCTCTTTAAATTTTTCAATAAAAAGCTGATCGTTTTGTTCATTATCAGACATGGGCGTATGTTTCTTTTTAATTTTTTGAATATCCTACTTCTACTACTGCTTTTCCTATTCTTCCATTTACAGGAGGATTAAATTTTGTCACCAATACTTTTATCGCTCTCGCATTTGGCATGTATTCTTTCATGCTGTTTAATATTCTACCAGCAGCATGTTCTATTAATTTACTTCGGATAGCCATTTCCTTTCTCACACGGTTATGCAACTCTACATAATCAGCAGTATCATTTAAATCATCACTGCTCACCGAATCAGAAAAATCAAAATCAATAATTACATCTACCGAAAATCGTTGACCAATTTTTCCCTCTTCTTCCATGCAACCATGAAAGGCATAGCATTCTATATCACAAACCGATAAACGCATCTTAATCTTTCTTTTGTTCTTTCGCCCAAGCGTCTTTTAACGTCACGGTTCTATTGAATACTAATTTTTCAGAAGTGCTGTCTTTATCCGGACAGAAATACCCTTTTCTGATAAACTGAAAATAATCACCTGGATTGCTCTCCATCAACGACGGTTCTACATAAGCGTTAGTTATTATCTGCAAGCTATCCTTATTGATAAAATCTTTAAAATCCCCTTCTTCGGATGCTGGGTCCTCCACATGAAACAATCGATCATATAATCTGATTTCAGCAGGTACAGCGTGTTTTGCACTTACCCAGTGAATAACACCTTTTACAACGATTCCACTTGTATCACTTCCGCTTTTACTCTCCGGAAAATAAGTACAATGTATTTCAGTTACATTATTGTTTTCGTCAACTTTGAATTCATCGCAACGCACAATATACGCGTGCTTCAAACGCACTGAAAGACCTGGACCTAATCGGAAAAATTTCTTTGGGGGCTCTACCATAAAATCTTCGCGCTCTATCCAAAGTTCTTTTGAAAAAGGTAACAGACGTGTACCACCGTTATTTTCTGCCTCCGGATTATTCTCTCCTACCAACGTTTCTTCTTGTCCTTCGGGATAATTAGTAATAACAAGTTTAATTGGATCAAGCACCACCATCACACGATTAGCACGCTTATTTAAATCTTCGCGAACGCAGAATTCTAAAAATCCCACATCAATAATATTCTCTCTTCGTGCAACACCTACTCTCGTTGCAAAATTGCGAATGCTCTCTGGCGAATATCCTCTTCTTCTCAATCCACTAATCGTTGGCATTCGCGGATCATCCCATCCGTTCACATAATTTTCTTTCACAAGCTGTAATAATTTACGCTTGCTCATTACGGTGTAGTTTAAATTCAATCGTGCAAATTCATATTGCTTACTTGGAAAAATTTCTAATTGCTCAATGAACCATTCATATAAAGGTTTGTGCACTTCAAACTCCAACGTACAAATGGAATGTGTGATTTTCTCAATCGAATCACATTGTCCGTGCGCAAAATCATACATCGGATAAATACACCACTTATCACCTGTACGATGATGGTGTGCATGCTTAATACGATACATAATTGGATCACGCATATGCATATTCGGCGAAGCCATATCAATCTTTGCACGTAATACTTTCTCGCCATCTTTATACTCACCATTTTTCATGCGCGTAAATAAATCGAGATTCTCCTCCACACTTCTATCACGGTAAGGGCTATGTGTTCCTGGTTCTGTAGGTGTTCCTTTTTGCGCAGCAATTTGTTCTGGCGTGCTATCATCTACATACGCTAATCCTTTTTTAATTAACGTCACCGCAAAATCATAAATCTGATCAAAATAATCCGAAGCATAAAAAACATTTGCCCATTCAAAGCCTAACCATTTTACATCGGCTTTAATGCTCTCTACGTATTCTGTTTCTTCTTTCTCTGGATTAGTGTCGTCAAAACGTAAATTCGTTGTTCCACCAAACTCTTTTGCTAATCCGAAATTTACACAAATCGATTTAGAGTGACCAATATGTAAATAGCCGTTAGGCTCGGGCGGGAATCGCGTTAATACTCTTCCACCGTGCTTTCCGTTTTTTATATCTTCTGCAATAATTTCTTCGAGGAAATTAGGGCCTTTTTCTGTGCTCATTTTACTTGTTTAATTTTTCAGTTGCCAACTTAATTCTGTTGATGGTTTCTTCTTTTCCGAGTAGCTCTGTCATCATAAATAAATCAGGTCCTCCTGATTCGCCACTTAATAATACTCTGAATAATTGTAATACCTCGCCTGGTTTGATTTCATTACTCGCTGCTGTTGCTTCAAATGACGCTTTTACATTATCTGCTTTAAATTCTTCAACTGCTTGTAATGCTTGCGGAAGTACAGTATAAAACGCTGCTGATTTTTCATTCCATCGTTTCTCAATTACTTTTTGATCATAACTCGTTGGAACTTCAAAAACCGCTTTACTCTTTTCATATAATTCACTTTCAAACTGGCAACGATCTTTCACCCATTTTACAACAGCTGTTACAAAGTGTAAATCGCGTTGAATATTTTGCGCAGTTAAAACCTCCGCGAAGCGGGACGCGATATCGGCATCCGACTGCATGCGTAAATATTGCTCGTTAAACCATTTTGTTTTTTCAGGATCGAATCGTGCACCTGATTTATGTACGCGCTCAAACGAAAAATTCTTTATCAACTCCTCCATCGACATCACCTCTTGTTCCGTTCCTGGATTCCATCCTAATAACGCTAACATATTAACGAACGCCGAAGCATAATATCCTTTCTCTCTGTAACCAGAAGAAATTTCTCCCGTCGCAGGGTCTTTCCATTCCAACGGAAAAACTGGAAATCCTAAACGATCTCCATCACGTTTACTTAACTTTCCATTTCCTTCTGGTTTTAATAACAATGGAAGGTGTGCATACTGCGGCATCTTGTCTTTTAATCCCAGATACTCATAAATTAAAATATGCGCAGGCGCCGATGGTAACCATTCTTCTCCACGAATCGCATGCGTAATACCCATCATAATATCATCCACAATATGTGCTAAATGATACGTAGGCATTCCGTCTGCTTTGATTAAAACTTTATCATCTACTAAATCACTTTCAAAACTCACTTCATCACGAACCATATCCGTAAATGAAACTGTTTTTCCTGGCTCTACTTTTAAACGGATAACATGTTTCTCTCCCGACTGAATTCTGTTTTCTACTTCTTCTTTCGATAAAGTTAAACTGTTATCCATACTCAACCTCGATTTACTATCGTACTGCCAAGTATGTTGTCCGTTTGATTCTGCTTCTTTACGTTTTGCTTCTAACGCTTCCGCCTTATCGAAAGCAATATATGCATAACCTTTCTCTAATAACTGATTCGCATAATCCTGATAATACCCTAATCCTTTTCGCTCACTCTGACGATACGGTTCATGAGGACCTCCTAAACTTACGCCTTCATCAGGAATAATTCCGCACCAGTTTAAAGCATTAATAATATACTCTTCTGCTCCCTGCACATAGCGATTTTGATCGGTATCTTCTATTCTTAAAATAAACTGACCGTTATGTTGTTTGGCAAACAAATACGCATAAAGAGCCGTTCTAACTCCTCCCATGTGTAAAGGGCCAGTTGGACTAGGTGCAAATCGGGTACGAACTAATGACATCGCTTCACTTAATTTTAGAGTGACAAAGATAGTTATCTAATGTAATAAAGAATAAAAAGCTTACTCTCCTACTTTTACTCCTTCGAGACGCTGTAAATTATCGGCTTTATAAACAGAAGTTAAAACTAACTCTCCATTTTCATCAAACGATTTAAAAATACCGTCTTTTAAGCCCATGCGGAAATTTTTTTCTTCTTTCAGTTTTCCATTATCATAGTAATAACGATGCTCTCCATTTTCTAAACCATCAAAATAACTGCCTTCAAAAGCCAGTTTTCCATTCTGATAATATTGTTTCCACTCTCCATCCATCTTACCATCTACATATTTTCCTTGCGCGATGTATTCACCGTTTTTAAACTTCCATTCTCCGTCACGTTTTCCATCTACATAAAGTCCTTTTGAAATGAGCGTTCTATTTTCATCATACTCCAACGACTCACCATCTTCTTTTCCTTTAATGTAATTTTCCTCTCGTAAAAGCTGACCTGATTCATAATACCATTTCCAGTTATTATCAGGTAAATTATTTTTGTACGATCCTGTCTGTTCTACTTTTTGAGAAGGATAATAGAACGTCCATTTACCATCTCTTTTTCCATTCTTAAAACTACCTTTCGATTTTACTTTTCCATCGGGATAAAAATACGTCCATGCACCCTGCTGTAATCCGTTACCATCAATGATTCCTCCCTCAGCAACAACTTTATTTTTCTCGTATAATTTCGATAAAACGATTATACCTGAATCATTATACTCTCGGTAATAACCTTCCATTACTCCGTTGATAATATTTACGGAAGATTTTGGTCGGCCGTTATTATGGTATTTACGATTGATTTCTAAACTCACATTATTCTGCTCATCGATGACTAACTCACCATTGCGCCAGTTTTCCATTTTTAATACAAAACCATCAGTACCATAAGTTTTAAAAAATCCATTCTTCTTATCGTCTTTCCAGGTACCTTCTTCTATCAGAATAGTATCATTCAAAAACGATTTCCAAACGCCTTGTTTAAAACCAAATTTATCGAGTGAATTAAATCGATCGACAGCTACGAGTGTCCCTTTATTGTATTTGATCAAGGATACTAAACGACCATCTGCGGCGTATTCCATCCCATAACCCTGTTCTTGTCCGTTTTTAAAATGTTGTACTTTTTGCAAGTATCCCTTCGGATGATAACTCTTAAAAATACTGTCTTTAACCCCTTTGTTCATCCACTGTTCAAAAGCGGGCTGGTTATTCGGATAGAACTCTTTTTTCCAACCATTTTCCTGGCCTTTGGTGTAATTAATTTCAGAAGTTTTTTGTCCGTTTTCACTGTAAAAAATCCATTGTCCATCAAGGATACCATCCACTCTGTTTCCTTCTGATTTTAACTGTCCATTTTGGTAGTAAGCCTTCCAGTTTCCATCTGGTTTTCCATTCTTAAAATATCCTTCGGATGCTAACCTGCCGTTATCGTAAAAAAACTTTTTTACCTCTGAAACTTTCGACAAAGTAGTATCTTGCGCTCTGAGAAACAGCGGTAAAAACAGAAGCAGAAGAGAGATAATTTTTTTCATGGTGAACAGGGCAAATATACCTCAAGGGAATTACAGAAAATTTAAAAAGCTCAAAATCTTTTCTTCACAAACATTAAATACTAATTAAATAATTATTTTAAATAAATGATATGTTATTATATGTCCTGTTAGTATCGTTAGTAAATAGAATAGTTAATAGTTGATTTTAGATGTTATTACACCTTATTAACATTTAATGAACAACTAATAAGGATTTAAATAACTGATTATCTGAAATAACACGAAGTAATACACAATTGTTCATTACTCCTTTAGTATCTTAATTTTTAATAACTAATTTAGTTTTTGATTGATTAAATAGTTCATAAACTTTTAAGAAAACCTAGAAAATAAATTTTGTCGATTGGGTTTTAATAATAAGCAGTGCATGATTTAACTTTCCAAATATGTTTTTTGAAAGCTTTCCACAATTAAATGCGGTTATTAACATATGATTAAACACTGTTATTAACATCTGTTTAAACAGTTGTTGATTAACTTGATTTATTACCTTTGTTTTATGTTATTACTAACACCTGAACACTTTAAAGACTACGAGTTAATCGATTGTGGCGACTTTGAAAAATTAGAACGTTTTGGAAAATACATTACTATTCGTCCTGAGCCTCAAGCTGTTTGGAGTAAAGTTTTATCTGATGGTGAGTGGAACAGATTAGCACATGTTCGATTTAAACCTAAATCGAGTTCAGCAGGGACATGGATTAAATTAAAAGAAATGCCGGATCAATGGAGAATTTCTTATGATTTAACGGATACTAAAATCATGTTTCGCTTAGGCTTAACCTCCTTTAAACATGTAGGTATTTTTCCAGAGCAGGCAGTTAATTGGGATTTTATTTATTCGCAAATCCAAAAGATAAAAAAGAACACACCTGAACCTAAGGTACTTAACTTGTTTGCTTATACTGGAGGAGCAACCTTAGCTGCGAAAGCTGCAGGTGCTGATGTCATCCATTTAGATTCTATTAAACAAGTAGTAACGTGGTCGAAGGAAAACATGGATTTATCAGGTTTGAATAATATTCGATGGTTAGTAGAAGATGCAATGACTTTTGTTCGTCGTGAAGTAAAGCGAGGAAAAAAATACAACGGAATTATTTTGGATCCTCCTGCATACGGTCATGGACCAAATGGTGAGAACTGGAAATTAGAGGAGATGATTAATGAAATGATTCATGGAGTAGCTCAAATACTAGAAGAAAAAGAATCGTTTTTAGTCTTAAATACTTATTCCTTAGGTTTTTCTGCATTAATAATTCAAAACCTTTTAAAAGAAGCTTTTGGTAAAAGAGGTATTAATGCTGAATTCGGAGAAATTTATTTACAAGCAACTTCTGGAGTAAAACTTCCATTAGGTGTTTTTGGTCGACTGAAAGTGTAAACTTTTCATTGTTTATAACGTACTAAATCCCTCTTAAAAATCGTTGATTTTAAACGATGCTAATTTTACTTTTGTATACACATGCAAGCCAATAAAGGATATCAGGAAATTTTAGTTAAGCTCGATGCTTTTATTCGGAAGTATTATAAAAACCAGTTACTACGTGGAACCATTTATTCGTTTTCACTCTTACTGAGTTTTTATTTAGTCCTGACAGTTTCTGAATCGTTTATTTGGTTTAATCCTACTGTTCGCTCCGTATTTTTTTGGAGTTATATTCTTACCGCTGGATGGATACTTTACAAATGGATTTTCACTCCGCTCTTACTTTTAAATAAGATTGGAAAAATTATTTCTTACGATGATGCAGCAAAAATTATTGGTCAACATTTTACAGATATCAATGATAAACTTTTAAATACACTTCAGTTATTTGATTCTTTAGAAAATAATAATCAGAACAATGATTTATTACTTGCTTCTATTGAACAAAAAAGTAAGCAATTACGTCCGGTGCCTTTTACGAGTGCAGTTGATCTAAGTAAGAATAAAAAATACATTAAATACGCATTACCATCTCTATTAATTCTAATCGGAATTTTAATTATTGCACCAGGCTTAATTTCAGATTCTACCAAGCGAATTTTATTTCACAATACGCAATTTACAAAACCAGCTCCTTTTAAATTTACGATTACCAATAATAAACTTCAAACAACACAATTCGAAGATTATTCATTGGAAGTAAAAGTGAATGGAAAAGAAATTCCCCAAGAAGTTTACATTGAGTATAACGGTAATACCTTCAAGTTAGACAAAAAAGATAAACTCAATTTTAATTACGTATTCAGAAATTTGCAAAAGAATACTCCTTTTCAATTAATGGCCGATGGCTTTTATTCTGATGAATTTCAAATTGAAATTATCCCTAATCCGTTAATCGTTCAATTTTCAGTTGATTTAAATTATCCTGCTTACTTACAAAAGAAAAACGAGAGTATTAAAAATACAGGCGATTTATACATCCCGGCAGGAACACAAGTAAAATGGAATTTTGGAACGCAGAATACTTCGCAATTAGATGTCCGATTTGGTGATACTATTTATCATCTGAATCAGAATAGTGAGAATGAATTTATTTTTCAAAAGCGATTAATGAATGGATTACAATATTCAGTTCGCTCTGTGAATTCTTATATCACTTCAAAGGATTCGATGGTTTATACTATCAATGTGGTGCCTGATCAATACCCTACTATTCAAACAGAAGAACAAAAAGATACGACCTCTTATCAAAAATTATTTTTCAGAGGAATTACCCGTGATGATTATGGAATCAGTAAAATTAATTTCCAATATCGATTTATTAAGCGTGATGGACAATCTGTAAATGAAAAGATAAATTCTGTTGCTATTAATTGTAATCATACACTTCAAGAGCAATTCTTTTATTACTGGGATATAAGCACAGTCGGAGTTAAACCAGGCGATGAATTAGAATATTATTTTGAAGCTTGGGATAACGATGGCGTTTCTGGTCCGAAGAGTGTAAAATCGCAAGCGGCAGTTTTCAAAGCACCATCATTGGGTGAGCTGGCACAAGATGCTGAGCAGAAAAATAAAGCGTTGAAGAATGAAATGGAATCAAGCATCCGAAAAGCGAAAGAAATTCAAAAAAGTTTAGATGCGATTCAGAAACAATTACTCAATAAGAAGAATCTTGATTTTGAAGACAAGAAAAAAATCAACGATGTATTAAAACAGCAGAAAGAACTGGAGAAGAAAATTCAGGAACTAAAAGAAAAGTACGAGCAGAATAACCAACTTCAAAACGAAATGAAGTCGCCCGACCCTGAATTAGCAGAGAAAGAAAAACAGCTTGAAAAATTATTTGATGAACTAATGACTCCTGAAATGAAAAAGATGATGGAGGAATTAGAAAAATTAATGGCGGAGGTAGATAAAGAAAAAATCCAGGAGAAGATGAACGAGATGAAGTTTGATACGAAGGATTTAGAAAAGCAACTAGAGCGAACGCTGGAACTTTATAAGAAGATGGAGTTGGAGGAGAAAATGAAGGAAACAGCAAATCAATTAGAGGAACTTTCAAAAGAGCAGAATAAGTTAGCTGATCAGGCAGAAAAGAAAGATGCGAAAGCGGATGAAATAAAAAAGGACCAACAAGATTTGAATAAGAAGTTTGATGATATTCAAAAGAGCCTTGATGATATCGAAAAGAAAAATCAGGAACTAGAATATTCTCAGGATATGAAAAATTTTGATCAAGAACAGAAAGACATTGATCAGGATATGAAGAATAGTGAGAACCAGTTAAACCAAAGTCAGAGTGGTAAAGCTAGTAAATCGCAAAAAAGTGCTGCTAAAAAAATGCAGGACTTAGCAGATAAAATTCAACAACAGCAACAACAACAGCAGCAGGAACAAGAGCAGGAAGATGAAAATGCTTTAAGAGCTTTATTAGAAAATTTATTGCGCTTCTCTTTTGATCAGGAAAAATTAATGCAGGATTTAAGAAGTGTGGATATTAATGATCCGAAGTTTTTAAAGATGTCGCAACTGCAACG
>Ga0315907_10008023_pt1 | contig 10896 bp, 13 predicted proteins | sample LakEriMetagenome_3_FD_203525 | JGI IMG/M metagenome (GOLD analysis project Ga0315907, IMG submission 203525) | Freshwater fungal communities from buoy surface, Lake Erie, Ohio, United States - Buoy 12 MA123 | ecosystem: Environmental > Aquatic > Freshwater > Lake > Lake biofilm | place: USA...
TGCAGCACGCCGTTTTCATCCAGACCGAATTCCAGCTTGGTGTCGGCGATGATGATGCCGCGCTCGCGTGCGTAACGGGCCGCGAAGGCGTAAATTTCGAGGGTTTTGGCACGGATCTGCTCGGCCAGCTCGGCGCCGATTTTATCCACCACCACATCGAAGCCGACGTTCTCGTCGTGGTCGCCGACCGCCGCTTTGGTGCTGGGCGTGAAAATCGGCTCCGGCAGTTGTTCGGCCTGACGCAACCCGGTCGGAAGGCGGATGCCGCAGATGGCGCCATTGGCCTGATAGTCCTTCCAGCCCGATCCGATGATGTAGCCGCGGGCGATGGCTTCCACCGGCAGGGCTTTCAATTTCTTGGCGACCACCGAACGCTTGGTGTACAGCGCAGCTTGCACGCCCGCCGGCAACACCGAGGCCACCGGTTCGTGTGTCAGGTGGTTGGGGCACAGGTGCGCGGTTTTGCCGAACCAGAAGTTGGAAATCTGGCAGAGCATTTCACCTTTGCCGGGAATCGGGTCGGGCAGAACCACATCAAAAGCGGATAAACGGTCGGAGGCGACCATCAGCAGGCGGTTGCCGGGCAGGCCATAGACGTCACGGACCTTGCCGCGGTGCAGCAGGGGCAGGTCGAGATCGGAGGTGTGCAGGGTGGTGGCCACGGGGTACCTTGGAATGAACGCGGACTTTCATTATTGTACCGCTAAGCGGGCGTGCCGACTGCTAGAATACCGGCATGTCCCGCGTCCTTTTCCTACTCCTGCTCGCATTCAGCCCATGGGCGGCCGGCCAAAGCAAGGCCCCGCCGAAATCCGGCCAGTGCACCGCCTGTCATGGCGCCGACGGCCAAAGCCGGATTGCGGCCAATCCCATCCTGCGCTGCCAGCATGAAGCCTACCTGGTCACGGCACTGAACGCGTACCGCAGCGGCAGCCGCAAACACCCGGTAATGAACAGCATCGCCAATACCCTGCAGCCGAAAGACATTTCCAGTCTGGCCGCCTGGTATGCCAACCAACCCGGATGCCGCAAATGAATGCATGGTCAAAATGGAAAGGCAAGATCATCGGTGGCCTGATCGGCCTGTTGCTGCGCCGACCGGTGTTCATCATCATCGGAATCGTCATCGGTCACTTGTATGACAAGGGCGCATTTTCCGGCAAACGCACGTCTGATGTTCCGCCGTCCGGAAACGCCGAGAATCCGTACGCGGTGCTGGATGTCGATGAAAGCGCCGACATGGAGGCCATCGATGCCGCCTACCGGCGCCGGATGTCCGAATACCACCCCGATAAAGTCGCCAATGCCGCTCCTGAAATCAAGGAGCTGGCCGAACGCCGCGCACGCGACATCAATGCGGCTTATGAAGAAATCCGCAAACGCCGGCAACAACCCTGAGGCCCGCCATGAAACCGATCATCGCTCCGTCCATCCTGTCCGCCAATTTCGCCAAGCTCGGCGAGGAAGTCGATGCCGTGCTCGCCGCCGGTGCCGATTGGGTGCATTTCGACGTGATGGACAACCACTATGTGCCCAATCTCACCATCGGCCCGCTGGTCTGTGAAGCTCTGCGCAAACACGGCGTAACCGCGCCGATCGATGTGCATCTGATGGTCAAGCCGGTCGACCGCATCATCCCCGACTTCGCCAAGGCCGGCGCCAGCCTGATCAGTTTTCACCCGGAGGCTTCCGAGCATGTCGATCGCACCATCGGCCTGATCCACGACAGCGGTTGCCAGGCCGGTCTGGTGCTGAATCCGGCCACGCCGCTGAACGTCCTCGACCACGTGCTCGACAAGCTCGATCTGGTGCTGATCATGTCGGTCAATCCCGGCTTCGGCGGTCAGAGCTTCATTCCGCAGGCGCTCGATAAGATCCGCTTGGTGCGCGAACGCATCCGCGAAACCGGCCGTCTGATCCGCTTGGAAGTGGACGGCGGCATCAAGATCGACAACATCGGTGCCGTGGCTGAAGCCGGCGCCGATGCCTTTGTGGCTGGATCGGCCATTTTCGGGGCCACCGATTACGCCGAGACCATCCGGCGCATGCGCGACGAGATCGCCAAAGCCCTATGACCGATCAGGCCGAATTCGACCGGGCGGTATCCGCGGGCTACAACCGCATTCCGGTCGTGCGCGAGGTGCTGTCCGACCTCGATACCCCGCTGTCGGTCTATCTCAAATTGGCCGACGGCCCGAACACCTATCTGTTCGAATCGGTTGAGGGCGGTGAAACCTGGGGACGCTATTCCATCATCGGTCTGCCTGCGCGGCGCAGCTTCGTGTTCCGCGGCCACCAGTTCGAAGAACAGGATTGCGGCGTGACCGTCGCATCCGAAACCTTGGTCGATCCGCTGGCGAAGGTGGATGAATTGCGTGAACGGTATCGTGTTCCGAAACTGCCGCAGCTGCCGGATTTCAGTGGTGGTTTGGTCGGCTACTTCGGATTCGAAACCATTGCCTGGATCGAGCCCAAGCTGGCGGCCTCGCACAAGCCCGATGCGTTGCCGGTGCCGGACGCACTCTTGCTGCTCAGCGAGGAAGTGGCGGTGTTCGACAATCTGAAAGGCCGACTGTATCTGATCGTACATGCCGATCCGTCCGAGCCGCAGGCCTTCGCCAAAGCCCAGCGTCGGCTGGATGAGCTGGTGTACCGTCTTCGCCATTCCGGGCGCAGTTACCCGGATGTGCTGCATCCGTCATTGCTGGATGAATCCGATTTCGTCTCCGGATTCTCCGAACCGGAATTCACTGCTGCGGTGGCCAAGGCCAAGGATTATATCCGCGCCGGGGACGCTTTCCAGGTGGTGCTGAGCCAGCGCATGAGCATTCCGTTCAAAGCGCGGCCTGTCGATGTCTACCGCGCATTGCGGGCATTGAATCCCTCGCCTTACATGTACTTCCTGGATTTCGGCGGCTATCAGGTGGTCGGATCTTCGCCGGAAATCCTGGTGCGTGCCAAGAATGGCCGGGTCACCGTGCGCCCCATCGCCGGCACCCGTCCGCGCGGCGCCGATGCCGAGCACGATGCTGCGCTGGAAACCGAACTGCTGAACGATGCCAAGGAATGCGCCGAGCACCTGATGCTGATTGATCTGGGTCGTAATGACGTCGGCCGCGTGGCCGAACCGAATTCGGTGACCGTGCCGCAGCGTTTCGTGATCGAGCGCTATTCGCATGTGATGCACATCGTTTCGGAAGTGCAGGGCCGATTGAAAGACGGGCTCGGCTTTGCCGACATCTTCCGCGCCACCTTCCCGGCCGGCACGGTCAGCGGTGCGCCGAAAATCCGTGCGCTGGAAATCATCCAGGAACTGGAACCGCACAAGCGCCACATCTACTCCGGCGCAGTGGGTTACATCAACTGGTGGGGTGACACCGACACCGCCATCGCCATCCGAACCGCAGTAATTATGGACGGCATGCTGCATGTGCAGGCCGGTGCCGGCATCGTTTACGATTCGCAGCCGGCTATGGAGTGGCAGGAAACCATGAACAAAGGCCGCGCCCTGTTCCGCGCCGTACAGCAGGCGGCACAGGGGCTGTAATCAACCAGGAGTATCTATGAAAATCCGATTGGTCTGTGTGTTGTCCGCTCTGATGTTCGCCGGCACGCTTGCCGCGCAATCGCTTCCGGCATCGCCCTATGTAGTGGTGCGTGGTCATGCCGAACGCAGTCTGGCGCCGGACCGCTTCGAGGTCGGCATTACCGTGCAGAAGTCCAGTCTATCGACCTCGGAAGCCAGCGCGGTGGTCGAGCAGAAAACCGGTGAAATCGTCGGCAATCTGAAGGCCGCCGGCCTGAAGCCGGCGCAGATTACCGCCACCAACATCAGCATCAATCCCGAGTACCGCTATGACAACACCACGCAGCGCAACGTGTTTACCGGCAATCAGGTGACCCGCAACATCTCGGCGAAATTCAACGACAAGAAAAGCCTGCAGAAATTTCTGGCGCAGGTGCCGGCCGGCGAAGAAATCCGCGTCAGCGGCATTTCGCCGTCGCTCAGCAGCCAGAAAGCAGTGGAAGCCGAACTGCTGGATGCCGCCGTGGTGGATGTGAAGAAACAGGCGGAAACCCTGCTCGGCAAATTTGGCCTGAAAATCATCGGCATCCATTCCATCTCGCAGGACGCGCCGAGCATCGGTTTCGAGGCCAAGGCCATGTACCGCAGCATGGATGCGGCCGCCGCACCGCCGCCGCCTTTGGGTGACACGTTGGAAGAGGGCCAGATCATGGTCAGCAAAGACGTGTACGTGGTGTATCTGATCGCGGCCAAGTAAGCCATGACGATCGAATCTCGCATCAAGGCCGCCATCCGCGATGTGCCCGATTTCCCCAAGGAAGGCATCCTGTTCAAGGATGTGACCACCCTGCTGCTGCATCCGGCGCTGGCCAATCAGGTGCTGGATGCCCTGGTCGAGACTTATGCAGCTGCTGCGTTGGATGCCGTCGCCGGCATCGAAAGCCGCGGCTTCCTGTTCGGCAATGCCTTGGCGCTGCGTCTGGGCAAACCGTTCGTGATGATCCGCAAGGCCGGCAAGCTGCCGGCCGAGAAAATCAGTCACAGTTACGAACTGGAATATGGCCACGCCACCATCGAAATGCACCGCGATGCGGTGAGTCCGGGCCAGCGCGTGCTGATCCATGACGATCTGTTGGCCACCGGCGGTTCGGCAGAAGCGGCTGCCCAATTGATCCGCGACGCCGGCGCCGAAGTGGCTGGGTTCAGTTTTCTGGTCGAACTTGGCTTTCTGGGTGGGCGCAGCAGACTGCAAGCCTTGCATCCGGATGTCCGGAGTCTGGCGGTGTATTGAATACGGCAACATCACTCCGGCATGCGATAATACGAAGCCGGAATAGGAATGCCCCGCCATGCTTTTGATGATCGACAACTACGACAGCTTCACCTACAATCTGGTGCATTACTTCGCCGAGTTGGGTCAGGTCGTGGATGTTATCCGCAACGACGCGCTCACCGTCGAGCAGACCGCGGCTTTGCAACCCGACTACATCGTGCTCTCGCCCGGGCCCTGTACGCCGAACGAGGCCGGAATCTGCGTTCCGGTGCTCGAGCAGCTGGCCGGTCGGGTTCCGATTTTCGGCGTTTGTCTGGGACATCAAAGCATTGGCCAGGCCTTCGGCGGTAGCGTGATTCGTGCCAAAACCATCATGCATGGCAAAACCTCGATGATCCACCATAAGGGCACAGGTGTCTTCGCTGGTCTGCCATCGCCGTTCGAAGCCACCCGTTACCACTCGCTGGTGGTCGAACATGCAACCCTGCCGGATTGCCTGGAGGCCACCGCCTGGACCGAGAACCCGGATGGCAGCCTTGACGAGATCATGGGGCTGCGCCACCGGACCCTGCCGGTCGAGGGTGTGCAGTTCCATCCCGAATCCATCCTGACCCAACACGGACACGCCATGCTGCGCAATTTCCTGCAGCAGCATGCCCCGGAGGCGCGCGCATGAATCCGCAAGAAGCCCTGCAACGCATCATCGATCACCGCGAGATCTTCCATGACGAGATGGTGGCCTTGATGCGCCTGATCATGCGCGGCGAAGTGTCCGACGTGATGACCGCCGCCATCCTGACCGGTCTGCGGGTGAAAAAGGAAACCATCGGCGAAATCACCGGTGCGGCCCAGGTCATGCGCGAGTTCGCGGTCAAGGTGCCGACCCCGCCTGGCGTCGGTCTGGTCGACATCGTCGGTACCGGCGGCGACGGCGCGCACACTTTCAACATTTCCACGGCCGCGATGTTCGTGGCTGCTGCGGCCGGCGCCCAGATCGCCAAGCACGGCAACCGCAGCGTGTCCTCCAAATCCGGCAGTGCCGATGTACTGGAAGCCCTCGGTGCCGACATCGAACTGACCCCGGAGCAGGTGGGCCAGTGCCTGAACCGCACCGGCATCGGTTTCATGTTCGCGCCCAACCACCATCCGGCCATGAAGCATGTGGCGGCAGTGCGCCGCGAGATGGGCGTGCGTACCATCTTCAACATCCTCGGTCCGCTGACCAATCCGGCCAATGCGCCGAATGTGCTGATGGGCGTGTTCCACCCCGATCTGGTCGGCATCCAGATCCGCGTGCTGCAGCGTCTTGGTGCCGAACGTGCGCTGGTGGTATACGGCCGCGACGGGCTCGATGAAATCTCCCTGGGTGCGGCGACGCTGGTCGGCGAGCTGCGCGGCGGTCAGATACGCGAGTATGAAATCCATCCCGAAGACTTCGGATTGGCGATGGCCTCCACGCGCAATCTGAGGGTCGAAAATGCGGTCGAATCCAAAACCATGCTGGAAGCCGCCTTCGCGGCCGAAGCCGGTGTGGCGCATGACATTGTGGCGCTCAACGCCGGCGCCGCCCTGTATGTTTCCGGACAGGCCAAGAACATTCCCGATGGCATCGAGAAAGCCCGTGCAGTCATGCATTCGGGCGCCGCATCCGCCAAAATGCGCCAGTTCATCGACGCGACCCGGACCTTGGGCGGCCGCTGATGGCCGATATCCTGCAGCGCATCCTGGCCCGCAAACACGAGGAAGTCGCGCTGCGGCGCAGATACGCCACGCAGGCGCAGCTGATTGCGCGCTGCAATGACATGCCGGAGCCACGCGGGTTCACCGCCGCATTGCAGGCCAAGCGGGATGCCGGTTTGCCGGCGGTCATCGCCGAAATCAAGAAGGCCAGCCCGAGCAAGGGTGTCATCCGCGCGCAGTTCGATCCGGAGGCAATCGCCCGCAGCTATGCCGACGCCGGTGCCGCCTGTCTTTCAGTGCTGACCGATGTTGATTTCTTCCAGGGCAGCGACATCTATCTGCGGCAGGCGCGGGAGGTCTGCATGTTGCCGGTATTGCGTAAGGATTTCATCGTCGATGAATACCAGATCTACGAATCACGCGTCCTCGGCGCCGACTGCATCCTGCTGATCGCCGCGGCATTGACCGATGCGCAGCTGCAGAGCTATGCCGGCCTGGCCCGCATGCTGCAGATGGATGTGCTGCTGGAAGTGCATGATGCCGATGAAATGGTGCGTTCCCTGCAGGCCGATTCACCGCTGATCGGCATCAACAACCGCAACCTGCGCACTTTCGAAGTGGATTTGCAGACTACGCTGGTACTCAAGAGCGCCGTTCCGCCCGACCGCATGGTAGTCACCGAAAGCGGCATCCTGAGCCGCGATGACGTCGCGCGGATGCGCGGCAATGGCGTCGATGTCTTTCTGGTCGGCGAGGCGATGATGCGTGCCGGGGATCCGGGCGCGGAGTTGCGGCGTCTGTTCGCCTAGCGGCTGCCGAACAGGATGACGGTTTTGCCGCGCGCGGTCAGCAGGTTCTTCTGCTGCAGCTGCTTGAGGACGCGACCCGCCATTTCACGCGAGCAACCGGTGATGCGAGCCAGTTCCTGACGGGATACCTTGAGTTGCATGCCGTCAGGGTGCCGGATGGCATCCGGTTCGCGGCTGAGATCATGCAGGGTACGCAGAATGCGGTTGGCGACATCCAAGTGCGCCAGACGGCTGGCCTTGCGGCTGGTTTCCAGCAGGCGCTTGGAAATCTGCGCGCCGATGGCGAACATGATTTTCGGCCCTTCCTGGAAAAGCTGGTGGCTGAACAGATAGCGCAGGAGGTCATAGCCGATCTCGGCCAGTTCGCAGGGGCCCTTGGTGCGCAACACGACTTCACGCTGATGGACTTTGAAGAACAGACCCATTTCGCCGATGAACTCGCCGGGGTTGACGTAGCCCAGCACCAGTTCGCGGCCATCCGGCTCTTCGGTGTTGATGGTCAGAGAGCCGCTGATGACGTAAAAGAGCGTGCTGGCCGGGTCACCGGGACGGAAAACATCGGTTTTCGCCGGATAGCGGTGTTTATGGGTATGGCTCAGAAAGGCACTCAGTGCGACATCATCCATCGCCAGTTCGGTTTTCACCGGTTCGAAAGGAGCTGTTAAGGCGGTTGTGTTGAGGTCGGTCATGGGGCGCCCGAAATGCCGATTGCTGGCACCAGAATACTCCCAGATGGCTGTTCAGCTCAAGACCCATGGGACTTTCCGCGGAAAAAATGCTTGCATTTGGGGATAGATGTCCGATAATTGCGCCTCACCGCCACTCATATCCAAGGAATACTGCGTTGGTCAAGCCACTGCCCCGGTTACGCCTGCAAGGATTCAACAATCTGACGAAATCCTTGAGTTTCAATATCTACGACATCTGCTACGCCGCGTCGGAAGACCAGCGTCAGCGGTACATCGAGTATATCGATGAGGTCTACAACGCCCAGCGCCTGACCCAGATCCTGACCGAAGTGGCCAACATCATCGGCGCCAACATCCTCAACGTGGCGCGTCAGGATTATGATCCGCAGGGCGCCTCGGTGACCATCCTCATTTCCGAAGAGCCGGTCATCGACAAGAAGGCTGCCGGCAAGGAACTAATTTCGGATGCCGTGGTGGCGCATCTGGACAAGTCGCACATCACCGTCCACACCTATCCGGAAACGCATCCGCACAACGGCATCGCGACCTTCCGTGCCGACATCGACGTGGCCACCTGCGGCGTGATTTCGCCCCTGAAGGCGCTCAATTATCTGATTGAGAGCTTCGATTCCGACATCGTGGTCACCGACTACCGCGTGCGCGGCTTCACCCGCGACATCAAGGGCAAGAAGCACTACATCGACCACAAGATCAATTCCATCCAGGATTTCCTGACCAAGGACATCAAGGCGCATTACGAGATGATGGACGTCAACGTGTACCAGGAAAACCTGTTCCACACCAAGATGCACGTCAAGGAGTTCGACCTCGACACCTACCTGTTTGAAGGCAAGGCCAAGAGCCTCAGTTTCAAGGACCGCCAGCGCATCGAACTGCAGGTCCGCCGTGAAATCGAAGAGCTCTACCATGGCCGCAATCTGGCCGACTGAAACCGGTCTCGCTTTCCTGAGAAATCCCCGCGATTACGGGGGTTTCCGTTTTCAGAGCCGGTAGGCAACGGCTTTCATGAGCCGCGATGATAGGGCCATCAATGCCGGTATGGGCGGCGGCAATTTGCGCGCGCCGTGGTGTTCCGCGTGTTCGGCATGGCGGATTTCATCATCCTTCATCACCGCCAGAATGGCGCGGCTACGCAGGTCTTCCGGCGGCAGGGTGTCCAGATGCTCGGCCAGATGGGCTTCCACCTGGCGTTCGGTTTCCGACACGAAGCCCAGATTCCAGCCATCGCCCTTCAGGCCGGCGCCGAGTCCGATGGCATAGCTGCCCAGATACCAGATTGGATTGAGCAGGCTGGGGCGGCTGTCGAGTTCTTTCAGGCGGGCATCGCACCAGGCCAGATGATCGGCTTCTTCATCGGCGGCGTGCAGCAGTTGCACGCGCGTCTCCGAACTTTCGGCCACCCGTGCCTGACCCAGATACAGCGCTTGGGCACAGACTTCGCCGGTATGGTTGATGCGCATCAGTCCGGCACTGTGCCGTATTTGTGCCGGAGACATCTCCAGATCTCGGGTGTCGGCGGCCGGGTTGGCGCGCGCCGCCGGTCCATCGGTCGAACGGGTGACCACGCCGGCGGTGGTGTTCAGGGCGTGCTGAAATTCACCCAGAATGCGGTCGAGCGGCGAGGTGTGGCGTTGGAAAGTCATGCCAGATAGTGTGCCATGAATTCGAGCGGGTGCTGAACCGCGCGGCCGCCGGACAGATGCAGACGGCAACCGATATTGGCCGATAGCAGCAGTTCCGCGGTTTCCGGAATAGCCGCAAGAACCGGCGCGCGCAGGGCGGCGGCACGTTCCGGGCTACCGAACTGATGTAGACCGGCGCCGCCACAGCAACCGGCATCCGGCAAAACACTGACTTGCAGATCGGGAATCCGTGACAGCAGCAGGCGTGTCACTTGTGCCGAATCATGGAACGCGGCCGTGCACGGAATATGCAACGCCACATGCCGGCCTTGGGCGGAGCGGAACTGCAGCTTTTCCGCGCGTTCGGCCAGAAACGCCATGGCATCCATGACCGGAACGCCGACGCTGTCCTGCAAGGCACTGCGGCATCCGCTGGCCAGAACCAGCACCCGTGCGTAGCCGGAGAATGCGCTTTGGTTGGCGGCGGCAAGGCTTGCCGCGCGGCCGGCTTGACCGGCATGTCGGGCGGCTTGACCGCAGCAGCCCTGGGCATCCGGGAGGGCCGCATCATCGCCCGCGGCCTGCAACAGTTGCAGGAATGCCATACGCGCGTTTTGCTCGTAACGGTCCGCGACACAGCCGATGAAGATCGCATTCTGGCTGCCTGCCGCCGCCGCTGGAGTGCACGCTGGCGCCGGCCGGGGCAGTAGACGCCAGGATGACGGAAGCAAGGGAAAAACCCTGCGGTACAAATCCAAGACGCCGTTCAGCAGCGATTTATGCGCCATCAGCCACAGCGCCGCCTTTTGCCGCCGCTCAAGCGCCGGGGGGTGTATCGCGCGGGTTTCGACCAGAAGCCGCTCATAGGACACATCGGCAGGGCAGGCGGTCTCGCAGCGCCGGCAGCCCAAACAGGCGTTCAAGTGCTTGAAATCGCCGGTTTGACCGGGATTTTCAGCCAAATCGGCCATCAGCGCGATACGGCCGCGGGGCGACTCCGCCTCCATGCCGGCCAAGGCGTAAGTCGGGCAGTGCGGCAGGCACAGACCGCATTTCACGCACTGCCGGGCCAGCTCGGCACGGGACGGGGATTTCAGGACGGGAAGCATGGCTCAAATCCTAACACGGGACGCACAAGGGCTTGCGCGGGTCCGGAATTCGGGTTATCATTCCGCTTCTTATTCACTTGATTTTGTTGGAGCCCGTCATGAAAGCCATGACCGTCAGCGCCAAACCCGAAACCGTTCAGCAAGACTGGTACATCGTAGATGCCAGC
>Ga0315907_10008025_pt1 | contig 10895 bp, 11 predicted proteins | sample LakEriMetagenome_3_FD_203525 | JGI IMG/M metagenome (GOLD analysis project Ga0315907, IMG submission 203525) | Freshwater fungal communities from buoy surface, Lake Erie, Ohio, United States - Buoy 12 MA123 | ecosystem: Environmental > Aquatic > Freshwater > Lake > Lake biofilm | place: USA...
TCAACTTCAGCCCCAGCGTCAATCAGGCATTGCAAAAACCAAAAATAGCGACAATCATCCCAAAATCCAGCCGCGCAATCTCATCCTGATTGTCGCGCTCATCGCATCCTGATTGTCGCTGTATACCCTTATCAGACGCATTCTTGAACTCATGCGCACAGTGCCAACGCTCGTGCTTGCGCTTATCTTTGTCTACGCTTTCGGCCTTGGTGCCTTCGCCGGTATGCTGGCAATAGCCGTACACTCGGCGGGCGCACTTGGGAAACTTTTTGCTGAAGAACATGAAAACGCTTCGCTCGCACAGATGGAAGCGGTGCGCGCGGCCGGTGGTTCCTGGCCTGCACAAATGCGCTTCGGAATCTTCCCGCAATCCCTTCCTGGTATTCTGAGCTACGGACTACTTCGCTTCGAAATCAATGTGCGAGAAGCCAGCGTTCTTGGTATTGTTGGGGCAGGAGGTATCGGAGAAGAACTCTATCTCGCAGTACGTCAATTCGAATATCAGGATATCTCCGCCATTCTTGTGCTGATCCTGGCGACCGTTACGGGGATTGATCTAGTTTGCGGGCGGCTGCGGCGGCGGGTTCTGGGAAGCGTTTCATCATGAATTCTCGCCTTAACACATCGCTTCTTGGCGCCCTATTGTTACTGCTCCTGATCATTGGCCTGTGGCGCATGGATGCTACGCCAGAGCGCATTTTAAATGGTATCACAAAGCTGGGTTGGCTGGTGGCGCTGATGTGGCCCCCCTCCGCGGGCGGCGTGTTGCAGGAACTTTTGGTAAGTCTCCTGGAAAGCCTTGCCATGGCATTCCTGGGGACGCTTTTGGCAGCCCTTGTGGCGCTGCCGCTGTCCTTACTGGGTGCAGGAAATATCATTGGCAATGTCTTGCTGAAATTCTCTGTACGACGGATCTATGATGGGCTGCGCGGCATAGATACGCTGATTTGGGCGCTGATCTTTGTAGCTGCTGTGGGCATGGGGCCGTTTGCAGGAATTTTGGCTCTGGCAATCCCCGATATAGGGACCCTGTCCAAGTTGTTCAGCGAGGCATTGGAATCTGCTGATCGACGGCAGGTGGAAGCCGTTCGTGCTGCGGGTGCCAATCGTATATTGGCCATTCGGCTAGGCTTAATTCCTCAAGTCGCACCCGTCATCCTTTCTCAAATTCTCTATACTTTGGAATCCAACGCGCGATCCTCGACAGTGCTTGGCATTGTGGGCGCCGGTGGTATTGGTTTGGCGCTCGCTGACCGCATTCGGATCAATAATTGGGATGAGGTTGCCTTCATTATCCTGCTGATCCTGGCCATGGTTGCCGTTATAGATTGGGCGAGCCGAAAGCTACGCCTCAAGATCATACGGGTAAATTCATAGATTAGCGGCGCCAAGCAGAGGTGAAGCGGGCGAAAAGCCCGCCTACCGTAAGTTCAGTCAGCTTGGCGGTCAGTGAAATCGCCAGAATGACACAGGCCATGGCGGCAGCGGCGCTAGCCTGCCCTGCCTCATCCATATGCACAACCGATACGGAGGCGGGTTTGGTATCCGGACCATAAAGGAAGATAACGGCACTGACTGTGGTCATGGCACTGACGAAGAGGAAGACCAGGATTTCCAGGATGGCTGGTAAGCAAATGGGCAGGGTGACGCGACCAAAAGTCTGCCAAATGGGAACATGCAGGCTGGCGCTGACAGCTTCAAACTCCGGATCAAGCTGGCGAATGGCCGTAACCGCCGTCAAGTGCCCAACTGTATAAAAATGGATGATTGAATTAAGCACCAGGATAGTGAGCGTGCCATAGATGATACCAAGCGGATTCGCGGGGTGATTGAAGAAAATGATGAAGGCAAGGCCCAGCACCAAGCCCGGTACCGCAAGCGGTATGGTGGCAAGAAAGCGGAGCGGTGCAGCAAGAAGGCTGCGTGTCGGGCCACGTTCCAGACTATAGGCAATGATGAAAATCAGCGCTGTCCCAACAAAAGCCGTGATCAAGCTAAGCTTTACCGAGAGCCAAACTGCCTGCCAGCCAGCTGTGTCAAAGCGCGTGAAATCATAATTATCCAAAGTCAGTGCGAGATTATAGGGCCAAAAGCGGATGAAAGACCCCCAGACGGAGACTGCCACAATCCCTAGCAAGGCCATGGCCACCGAAAGGCAAAACAGGAAGGCAGGAATATCACGCCCGCGTCTTGGCTTTGGCCGATAGGCAACCGCGCGGCCCGTCAATGTTGCGCTTCTTTTGTTATGCGCCCAGCGATCCAACACAAAGGCGAGAACGGCAGGTATCAATAGGACCAAACCAACTACTGCGCCCATATTCAGATCCTGCCGTCCTACTACCTGCTTATAAACATCGGTTGCCAATACGTTGAATTGACCGCCGATGACCTTTGGAATGCCGAAGTCTGTAACCACCAGGGTGAAGACAACCACACTTGCCGAAACCAGCCCATACATGGCGCCGGGCAGTGTGACGGTCAGAAAAATACGCATGCGGGAGGCTTTCAGCGCCTCGGCCGCTTCATACAAGCGCCGATCGGCTGTGGAGAGCGCGACCGAGATGATGATGGCAGCGGCCGGGAAGCAATAGAATATCTGTGCGCCGATAATTCCCCAAGGCCCATAAATGCTGCCACCAGCCATCAGCCCGCGCAGCATGCCCTGATTGCCGAAAAGGTAGATCAAGGAAAGGGCGGGCAGAAGTGACGGAGCCAGGATTGGCAGCAGCATGACGGCGCGGAACAGCCATTTCCCCGCCATGCAGCTTCGCGTTAGCCCGTAAGCATAGGCAAAGGCGAGTGGAATTACCACACAGGTGGTGACCAGCGCTGTCCAAAGCGAATTCCAGGCCGAGCGCACCAGACTAGGTGTTGTTACATAAATGGCGAAATTACGTAATCCGACAAAGCCACCCTGCTGATCTTCAAAGGCGCGCTGCAAAAGGCTCAGTAGGGGCAAGGCAAGCGCAATGGCGAGAAACAGCAATGCAATGGCTTGGATCAGGCGCAACCAGATTTCATCGGCTGATGCCTTGGGCCGAACAACGGACACGTTCTGCAAAAGCGCCCTGTTCATGCGCGAAAGATCAAGAGCCGTTCGGGTTGGAAACGGGCGAAGAGTTCCGCGCCCGGAAATGCCTGCAATTCAGCAAAGCGCGCTGGCGAAAGATCTGCTTCGAAGCGCAGCCCATTGGCTTCAAGCGCAACCCGACAAACCGGCCCCAAAAACTCACACCCGATGACCTTGGCGAGAAAACTGCCGAATCCCTGATTGGCGTTATTGGATAGTTCGACATCTTCCGGGCGAATGAAGACCTCAATCTCCTCACCGTACAGCAAATGCGCCGCGCCGGGCGCTGCCATCACCAGATCCTTTAAGACAAGATGTCCTGTTGGCGTATGCACCTTGGCCATGAAGTGTGCGGAACGGCCAACAAAGCCCGCCACAAAGGCCGAAGCGGGCTGGCAATAGACTTCCTCTGGTGTGCCGATCTGTTCAATGCGTCCCTGGGACATCACCACGATGCGGTCCGAGACGCTCAGCGCTTCTTCCTGGTCATGCGTGACCATGATGGTGGTCACACCCAATCTCTGCTGCAAGGAACGTATTTCCTGGCGCAGATGCAGCCGTACAATGGCATCAAGGGCTGATAGCGGCTCATCAAGCAAAAGCAGGCCGGGTTCAGCGGCCAATGCGCGCGCCAGGGCAACGCGCTGCTGCTGTCCGCCAGAAAGCTGTGCGGGGTATTTGGCAATCTGGTCTGCAAGCCCCACAAGATGCAGTAATTCACTGATACGGTTGTTTTTTCGGGCTTTTGGCCAAGCGGCGCCGCGCAGGCCATAACCGATATTCTCGGCAACGCTCAGATTTGGAAACAACGCATAGGATTGGAAGACTATCCCAAAATCGCGTTGCGCTGGGGGCAAGGCTGTGATGTCACGGCCAGCCTGGATGATGCGCCCCACCGTTGGTGGATCCAAACCCGCAATAGCGCGCAATAAGGTTGTTTTGCCGCAACCCGATGGCCCAAGGAAGGAGACGAATTCGCCTGGAAAAACCTTCAGGCTGACGCGTTCAAGGGCAACGAAATTACCGAATTGCTTACCGACATCCGTGATGATGAGGAAGGGATGACCGATGCCAGAGGCTTCTCCGGCATCGGTACCCAAGCCATCATCCAGGGCGGCACCCATTTCGTTTAGCGCGGCGCGGACTTGCCATCATAACGGCGCTGCCACTCGGCAAGTAGCCTTTCGCGCGCCGCGGCGATTTCGGCAAAATTCGCATTCACAAGGCGCTGCGCGAATTCAGCCGGATAGCCACGCACCGTCGGCTCAACGCCGGGGAGCGCCAACATGGCGTAGAAGCGGCCATAAAGCTCAGCAGCAGTGCGCGAGACCGTGAAGTCAGCAAGGCGCTTCGCCGCTTCCAGATTGCGTGTTCCGCGCATGATGGCGGTAGCTTCCAGGTCAAAGCCGACACCATCGCTCGGTACAATGATATCAATCGGCGCGCCCTGATTCTTCAGCGTGACTGAGCGCATATCGAAGGAAAGCCCCACGCCGAATTCACCGCGCGCGGCATTGTTGCAAGGCGCGCTGCCGGAATGGGTGTATTGCTGAACATTCTCATGCAGCCGGTCCATGAAGGTCCAGGCGCCTTGCTCACCCATATTGGCAATCCAGCCCGAAATCGTCAGGAAGCCAGTGCCCGATGAATTCGGGTTCGGCATCACGATCTGGCCACGGAAGCGCGGGTCAAGCAGGTCCTGCCAGGTAGCCGGGCGCGGCAGGTTGCGCTGCTGGGCGACCACCGTATTGAAGCAGATGGCAGAAACAAAAGCATCCATGCCGGTCCAGGTCATGGGGCTGCGGCTGCTCCGCATATTTGCACGCAGCGCTTCGGCACCCTGCGGCGTATAAGGTTCCAGCATATCCTGCGCTTCCATTTGCAGCAGGGAGAAGACAGACAAGCCCCACACCATATCGGCGCGCGGATTGGCTTTTTCGGCAATCAGACGGGCCGTGATGACGCCCGTGGAATCGCGCACCCAGGCGATTTCGACATCGCGCAGCGCAGCCTCAGCCGCCTGCTTGAAGGGCGCGAGCTGTTCATTTTCAAGCGCCGTATAGACAGTCAGGCGCGTGCGCTGCTGCGCCTCGGCCATGGGTGCCAAGCCAAGCAAGGCCAGGGCGAGAAGGATGAATCGCATGAATGAGCCTCCTGTTTAGAAAGGTTCGGCTATCGCGCGATCAGCGACGGAATCATGACAGATAAGTGACAAATCCGTGTCAATTCGCTTCCAGGATGCCGGGCCTTTCGCCAGATGCCAGGCGGGCTTCGATATGCCCAATCAGCCAGGGCAGCTCCGCAATACTGTCAATCACAAGATGGGCGCCTGCACGCAGAAGGGGTTCACTCGCCGAACGCCGGAACTCCGCACGTTGATCAACCGGGAGCTTCATAAGCTCCTTTGCGGTGAGCCCTGGATTATTGCCGGTCAGGGCAGCCCCCACGGCCCAGCAACCAGCGGCGCGTGCTTCGCCTATGCCGGGTGCGGTATCATCCAGCTTGATGACACTACTAGCAGGCCAAATCCCCATTTGGGCAAGCGCGGACCAGATTTGCAGCGGGGCCGGACGCCCTGCTGCCAGATCTCCGGCGCAAATGGTGACTTCCGGCACAAAGCCCTGCGCAGCGGCGAGTGGCATGAGCCGTTCCATGATAGGGCGCGTATATCCGGTGGTGGAGCCGATCCGAATACCGCGCTCGGCGCACCATTGAAGCGCCGCATGTGCACCGGGGATCAGCGCAGCATGCGCTTCCACGGCAGCGATGTTCATGGGCTCAAAAACCTCGAAGATCGCGTCAATCGCGGCATCATCAAAATCCCGGCCATGGCGTGCGCGCCAGGCTGCGGCAATACTGGGGGCCGAGCCGACGAGGCGAATATGATCCCGCTTGGCCATGCCCATGGGGCCGCGTGCATCTGCAATAGTGATGTCTACGCCAAAATGAGCAAAGGCCTTCACAAAGGCGCCCATGGGCGCGCGGCTGCCATGATCAACCACAGTCCCGGCCCAATCCAGGATCACGGCCTTGATTTTCTGTGTCATGGGTTTGCTTCCATATCGGCTAGTACCTCCTCGGCAATACCAAATGCCGTACTCGCCCCCGTGCCGGAGGTGACGGAGACTAAGCGTACCCCCGGCATTGGTGTTTCAAAGAAGGCATCATCAGGACCGGAGGGATAGAGGCCGGTCCACCTTTCGGTCACCTCGGGCTGAGGAAGATCAAGCACGCGCTGGGCTTCACGAATAATGAGCGCATCTACTGCTTCGGGCTGAAAAGGGTCTGGCGTGGGGCCGTAATGATGGCTGTCACCCACCACCAGGGAACCATCAGCGCTCTGCACAACGATCAAATGCACGCCATGGTCAAGCTCATTCTTCTGCTCGATCTGAAGACGCTCCCGCAAGCTTGGCAGGGATGGGCAATCAGCATAGCCGCGATAGCGATGCAGGCCGAGATCACTCATGATAGCAGCAGGCAGGCGCCAACCGGGATCAGCCAAGCGCAGCATATGAAGCTTGCAAAGCGTTACCTGACGGCGCACGAAGATATTGGGGAAAAGTGTTGCGATATCCGGCCCGGGACAAACCACGATGCGTGGGGCGTAGAAAATGCCCCCGGTCGAATCGACCTGCCCAGAGGCGATGTCGTGCACGGCACAACGCCAGAAGAAATGCACGCCAAGCGATTGTTCAAGCCAGGCTGCAAGGCGCGGAATGGCTTCTCGGCTTTCGACCCTAAGCTCATGCGGGCTGTGCAGTGCAGCAAGGAGGTCCGCAGCGCGGAGTGGCGCGGGGATGTCGCCCCCTTCCAGCAAGTGGCAAGATGCACCCATCGGGCTGGCCAGGAATTCGCGCAACACGCCGACGGCCTCGGGCCGCCGGACTGCCATGAGCAAGCCGCGATGATGGATCGGGATACCAGCGAGTGGGGCAACCTCGGCCCAAAGATCACGGGACCGACGCGCGCGTTCCCAGGTTTTATGCGCCGCCTGGCCAGTCACCGTGACAAAGCCGAAGTTGCGAATGCTGGCACCATTGGCCTGCGCGTCACGGTCAAGAACCGCCACCTTCAAGCCACGCCGCGCAGCATGTAGCGCATGGGCGAGGCCAAGAACGCCCGCGCCGATGATCACGAGATCAAAGGCTTTATGCATGATATATGGACTCCAAAACTAAAGACTGCTCTGTCGATCTTACATTGCCTCCGACAGAGTCTGGCGGAAACCCGCCATTAGGCTCTCGAAGCTTCTTGAGGTTTATCAGAGGCTGGCGCCGGATGGCGGCTTTTGCTGGCGTTCTTCCCAATGTAGGAGGAGGATTTGCAGGAACTCCGATTTTTTGTGACCGGCTTCCTTTGCCACCTGCTTGAATTTCTTCCGGAATGCTTCGGTTACAGAGAAGCTGAACTCTTCCTTGCGGATTTTTTTGGGCTTCAGCTTTTTCGTGCTGGATGTAGAAACCCGCTTACTGGCGGGCGCCTCCGCCAGGGGCGCTGCTACTTTAACAGTAGTCTTGGCAGTCACGCTTCCTTGGCGGGCCGGTTTTCGGGCTGTCTTGGCAGACTTCTTGGGTGGAACTGATTTTTTCAACGGCGATCTCCTCATCTTCGGGGGAGACGAATGCGAAGCGGGATGATGATCAATCGCATTTCATTGAATATTTTATTAATTTTTTATGACAAGGTGAGCCGCGTGGTGGCGTTGTAGCAAAACAGCCTCCACGCGGACAGATTTGGGCTCGAAATTACCTTGCGTTGAGTAATTCCGGAACGCGCAGCATGATGAATTCATTGGCATCTGCCTGGAAGAAATGGCGTCCAGCGCTGAAAGGAAGATTATTGTCATTTCCGACAATAATGTGTTGACCATCAACCGCAGCCACATTCTCGATCGTGAAGAATGGGAAGGTGAAGCGGTCACGCGGGGCATCGGCCGGGAGATCACCCCGGACGCGGGCGCGACCTTCCGGATCCCGAATAGCCATCAGATCAATATGCCCGATTTTCCGAACAAAACCGTCTGCATCGGTCTGCGCCATATCAACCAGATAAACCCGCTTGAAGCGCGCGGGCAGCGGGAAGCAAGGTTGCTGGGTTGAAGGCCGTACACCCTGGGCGCAAGCAAGGCCCGGGTCACCTTCGCCATTGTCGCGTTCAATCACCAAGGCGCGGGTGGCATCAATGAAATTGAAATCGCCAATAGCCGTGGCGCCTGCTTCAAGCCGGTAGCGCAAGCTGCGCCCGGTCCAATCCATCCGCGGCACGCTGAATTCCAGGATGCGCAGGAATTGTCCTTCGGGCTGGTCCGAGTTTGCCGCAAAGAGGGGCTGCTCCAGCAGCGCCCAAAGCGTCTGACCATCCGGCGTCAACGCCATGCCTTCATAACCGCCCGAGCGCCGCACGCGATAGGGAACGCCAGCCGTGGGGCTCGCCGGAACTTGCAGCGCCGGGTGGTCGGGCGACATCAACACCTGGCCATCCAGACGGGTTTCAAACACGCGCTGAACAACGCCATCGGCAGAGATATGAATGAGGAACGGGCCAAATTCATCACCGATCATGAAGCTTCCATCCGGCAATGGCTGAATGCTCTCAAGATCGAAATCCGAACCCGTCAGATAGCGTTGTTCCGTACCCTCATAGGCGATGCGGAAGGGAATCCGGCGCAGCGGATCACGCAAAAAAGTGGTTTGCAGCAGCGCTACCTGGCCTGTCGTCCAATCGGGCCGTATCTTGTGGAACATCAGCAGCGCATCGGGGCTGTTGCGGCGATTACCGAAGCCGTTATCGGTCAAAACCCAATAATGACCAGATTCATTGGCAACCGGCTTGATGCCCGAGAAACCTTGGAGCGGCTGACCAATGAAGGGGAAGGCAATGCCAGTCTGGCGATTGCCGTGCATGGCTCCGGTATCGCCCATGATGCTGCCGGGGGCGTCAACACGCAAATTGCCGGGCCCGGCAAACTTGCCGGACACCAACGCATCACGCGGTGCATCGGCAGGCGGTAGGGCCATGGTGAAGGCGGGAAGAATGGCGTGACCAGCCAAGGTGGCTTCGAAGCGCTGATCCGCCAGAGCGGGCCCTGAGAGGCAAAAGACGGTAGAGAGACACAAGTTACGCAGCTTCATCATGCTCAAAGATCCTTCAGGAAACTTTGGAGAAGTTACCGCTGCAGCATGACAGGGCAGCGACTGAATGATTTCAGCATGATGAAAGAAAAGGAATCTGTGGTGACCGCAGGCGCTGCTGGCATGATCGGTGGCGCGGTTGCCAACACGTCGCGCTTAAGCCGATTTTCGCTAAGGCCCCAGACGGCTCACAAGGGTTAAGGATAGCCAGCCTTTGGCTTTGATGAGGGGTTTGTTGGTGTTGTCGTCGGCTGGCGGGAAAGCCTGACTGCGCGTCGCGTCGAAATCACACTCTGGGGGCAGGCTGACATGCCGGGGGCATTTTTGCAGCAGGGCCATGTGGCACTGGCCAGCGTGGCGTCGGCGCAAGCCACCATTGCCACCATGCCAATGATGAACCTACGGGACCCGATGGGGCGCCGGCGCGTGCGCCTGATGGGCAGCAGCGCGATGTCCGGCGTCAGCACCTATGAGACCAAATTGGCGATTTGAATAACGGAGGATTTCTGGCTCATCGTAACCCCAAGGAGAGTGAAGACGAGCCAGATATCCTCCGCCCCACCCGTGCGGGTGCCAGCCGAAAAGTTGGTTCGCGATATTCGCCGCGCCGCGCGCAAGCACCATTCCGCCTAGGACCAGATCCGCATGGTCTTGGAAGCGCTCGTCTTCGAGCAAAATATTGAAAATACTAGAAAGTGACGGTCAGAGAGTTTCGCCCTTTCAGTTCCCACTGCTACGCCACTTCCCTTTCCCAAAACATGCTCTCAGCCCTGGGTGGGCTTTGAAATTCCCGAGCATTTGCGGGCTTTTCGCCAGAAACCTTGATGGTGCGGGGGCGGAATAGTTGGGCTTTTTCTCTCCGAATCGGGGGATTGTCTCCGGAGCTTGAGGGTTGGCCGATTTTTCCAACAAGGTTTAACGCGCTGATTTTATGTTGTTTTCTTATGCTGCGGCGCAGCATGGGTTGGTGAAATCTAAGCCTGGGGGAATGGAACTTGGGGCGGAAAGTTGATCGGGGCGATAAGGTTTGGGGACTTTCGATCGGCTTTCCCATTTGGTTCCCTCATCTCTGAGGCGGATCAGCGGTTTCCGCGCAGTCGGCGCTTACCCCGAGCCGATTTTGGTCCCCCCTTGCTTCTGGAGATATTCAGCGTCTTTGTGGGTCCTTGGATCACGCGATGCCCCAAGGCCCGGAGCTCAAGATGACGACGAAGGAAATTTAATCTCGCGGGGAGCGGCGCTGGATCGTCCTCGGCGAGGATGGACGGCACATCACGATGGGGCGTCATTCCGACCCCTCGCCCGAGGAAGTTGCAAAGGCCGAGGCCGGCCTTGCCGCCCAAGGGCTAGCCGGATGGCTGGCGGTTATGAACGGCGGTTACCACGCCCGCCGGAAGCCGTCCTTGATGATGGTCCGCCCTCTTTGCGATCCCCAGCAGCCCTTTGCCGAGGCAGTGGACGCATTCCAGGCCGCGCGGAAGGCGACCTTGGACAGCTTGAAGTAGCGCCGCCGCTTAGCGGACCGATCCATCCTGGACGCGCGCAGCCGCCTCATCGCGTCCATCTGTTGAATGCCGCCGAGAGCTGACCCGGGTTTGCCACGCAGATTTGACCCGGGTTTTGGGGATGCGGGGTTTTTTGATCCTGTCAGGTGGGCTGTGGTTTCCTTTCGCGATGGGTCTGGGTTGCGG
>Ga0315907_10008030_pt1 | contig 10891 bp, 13 predicted proteins | sample LakEriMetagenome_3_FD_203525 | JGI IMG/M metagenome (GOLD analysis project Ga0315907, IMG submission 203525) | Freshwater fungal communities from buoy surface, Lake Erie, Ohio, United States - Buoy 12 MA123 | ecosystem: Environmental > Aquatic > Freshwater > Lake > Lake biofilm | place: USA...
GAGGCCAAGTGCGGCTGATGTCAGCAGAATGCGGCGCCGTCGCTCCACGTCAGCGACACTAGCGCAAGGGGAATTGCTCGCCCGGCAGGGGGCGCGACCACCTATAACCGAGTCTCCAGGAGGGCCTACGGCGGCAGGGAAGGTAGCGTCGCCGACGTGCCCTCCGCTGCGCCACCCGCGGGCTTCCTCGACGCCGCCTCCGGTCAGCCGCTCAACCCCGCGGCCCGGGAGGCCTGGGCCGTCGCGGCTGACGCCGGCTGGGCGGACCCCGCCCGGCTCTACCGGGAGGGGCGCCGCGCCGCTCTCCTGCGGGACTCTGCCCGTGAGGCCGTCGCAGCCCGCATAGGGGCCCGACCCGAGGAGGTCAGCCTCGTGGCCGGTGGGGCACTCCCCGCCGTCATCGGGCGCTGGCTGAGCGCTCCCGGGGCCCCGCAGCGACTGATCTGCTCCGCCGTGGAGCACAGCAGCGTCCTCGTGGAGGCCGATGCCCTCGTCGCCCGCGGGGGCAGGGCCGACGTCATCGGGGTCGACCGGACCGCCCGGGTCGACCTCCCGGCCTACCTCGAGGCCGTGGGAACAGGGGCCCGGCGGGTCGGCCAAGCCGCCCCTGTCGGGCTCACTCTTGCGGTGCTCCAGACGGCCAACCACGAGGTAGGCACCCTCCAGCCGGTCGCCGAGGTCGCCCAGGCTTGCCACGAGGCCGGCGTCCCGCTCCTTCTCGACGCCTCGGTGACCCTCGGCAGGCAGGACCCCCCGGAGGGCTGGTCGCTCCTCGTGGGTCGAGCCTCGACCTGGGGCGGCCCACCTGGGGTCAGCGTGGTCGCCGTGCGTCGGCGGCTCCACGCTCCGCCGCTCGACCTCCCCGACGCGGGCCTGCCCGCGGTGATCTCGGCCGCGCGTGGGCTGGAGTGGGCCGACGACCACCGCGCCGACGACGCCGCACGCGCCCGGCAGCTCACCGACCGCATCCGCGAGGTCGCCTCGTCCACGGTCCCCGACGTATCACTCCTCGGCGGCGATGACCGGGTTGAATACCTCACCGCACTGTCGTGCCTCTTCGTTGACGGTGAGGCTCTGGTGCTGGGGCTCGACCGCGAGGGCTATGCGATCTCGAGTGGCTCATCGTGCGTGTCCGACCTGCGACGCCCGAGCCATGTCCTCGTCGCAATGGGAGCGCTCACGCAGGGCAACCTGCGCCTGTCCCTGCCCTTCGGCGTCACTGACGAGACCATCGAGGGTTTCCTGTCGACCTTCCCCCGCGTCGTTCAGGAAGTCCGTGCCATGCTCCATGCGGATGACCTGAGTGGAGAGCCAAATGGATGACCTACCGCGCCCTGACGTGCGGCTGAATGAGCGCGGCCACCGCTGCCCCATGCCGGTGATTGCGGTGGCACGCGTCGCCAAGGAGTCAGCCGCTGGCACCGTGATTGCCGTGGCGTGCACCGACCCCGGCGCCGCATCGGACATCCCCGCCTGGTGCGACATGCGTGGTGTCGACTACCTCGGCTCGCTCGAGGAGGCCGACGGAGCCGTCACCTACCTCGTGCGGACTCGCTGACACACGGCGGCAACCCGAGCGCGACACCGAGCCGGCGCAGGTACTCCTCGCGAGCGATAGCGACGACGCCGAGCGTCTCCAGATGCGGGGTCGCCCACTGCACGTCGAGCAGGCGGCCCTCGTGCGCGCCCGCGGGGCCACCCATTGCCTCGACCAGCGCGACCAGCGCGACCTTGGATGCATCGCGCGTGCGGTGAAACATCGACTCACCCGCAAAGAGCCCGCCGATCTCTACGCCGTAGAGACCACCGACGAGTTCGCTGCCGCGCCACACCTCAACCGAGTGCGCAAGGCCCCGCGCGTGCATCTCGGCGTAGGCATCACGGAAGGCAGACGTGATCCACCCGTGCGGACGCGGCTGCTCGGCACACCCGGAGACGACCTCGTCGAAGGACTCGTCGATCGTGACGCGGAATCGCCGCACGGACGCGCGCAGCGACTGACTCACGCGCATAGCGTCGAGGGGAAGCACTCCCCGCGGGTCCGGTGACCACCAGCCGAGCGGGCCGTCGCGTCCAATGTCCATGGGGAAGAGACCTCGGGAGTACGCCGCGACAAGCGTGCGCGGGGAGAGGTCGGCGCCGACGGCCAGCAACTCCTCGCCGGCCGGAGCCACCGCGGGGTCCGGCAGTTCCCAGTCGCAGTCAGGCAGCGGGACCACGCACGACCGATCAGGGCAGAGGGCAGCGGATATGCGCCCCGATATCGGCCGCCGAATCATCGCCGTAGGTGGATGCGATGCGGTCGAGGAAGCGCTGCCTGCTCAGCGCGTACTCCTGGGTGCCCACCGTCTCGATGACATGCGTGGCGAGCATCGATCCCACCTGGGCGCAGCGCTCATCTGTGACGCCCCACGCGAGACCGGCGACGAAGCCGGCACGGAAGGCATCGCCAACCCCTGTGGGGTCGAGCACGGCATCCTCCAGCGGGCAGCCCACCTCGACGACCGGCTGTCCGCGCCGCTCGACACGGGCACCCTTGTCACCCAGGGTCGTGATGCGGCACTCGACGCGCTCCAGAATCTCCCCAGCGGTCCAGCCGGTCTTCTGCTCCGTGAGGGCTGCCTCGTATTCGTTGGTGAAGAGGTACTTCGCGCCGTCGATGAGCTGGCGGATCTCAGGGCCGTCCATGCGCGCCAACTGCTGCGAGGGGTCCGCGGCGAAGGGGTATCCGCGCTGACGGCACTCGTCGGTGTGACGGAGCATGCCGTCGGGATCCGTCGGGCCGATGATGACGAGGTCCGGCGAGCCGACGCGCGCGACGACGGGCTCCAACTCGATCTCACGGGCCTCGCTCATTGCACCGGGGTAGAAGGAAGCGAGCTGATTGGCCTCGACGTCGGTCGTGCACACGAATCGCGCCGTGTGATGCACCTCGCTCACATGCACCGAGTCGGTGTCGACGCCGTGGCGCTCCAGCCACGAGCGGTAGTCGTCGAAGTCGATGCCGACGGCGTCCACGAGGACGGGTCGCAGGCCCAGGCACGCGAGGCCGAAGGAGATGTTGGCCGCGACGCCGCCACGGCGTACCTCAAGGGTCTCGACGAGAAAGGACAGCGAGATTCGATCGAGCTTGTCGGCCACGAGCGAATCGGCGAATCGACCAGGGAAGGTCATGAGGTGATCGGTCGCGATCGACCCCGTCACGATGAGGGACACGCGCGAGACCCTATCGGGCCGGGATCACGCGGACGACCGGATCACGAGGACGAGCGGCACGCGGACTAGTGGAAGGAGTCTCCGCAGGCGCACGAGCCGGTGGCGTTGGGGTTGTCGATCGTGAAGCCCTGCTTCTCGATCGTGTCGACGAAGTCGATCGTCGCGCCACCGAGGTAAGGGGCGCTCATCCGATCGGTGACCACGCCTACGCCGCCGAAATCCTTGACGACGTCGCCGTCGAGGGAGCGGTCGTCGAAGAAGAGCTGGTAGCGAAGTCCGGAGCACCCGCCGGGCTGCACAGCGATGCGCAGCGTCAGGTCGTCGCGGCCCTCGGCCTCGAGCAGGGCCTTGACCTTGGAGGCGGCTGCCTCGCTCAGGACGATGCCGTCAGTCGTCGTGGTCTCCGCGGTCATGGTGGTCCTCCTCGATCGGTGTCCTCCTGGCAGATGCGCCAACGCTGGGGCTGCCGGAGTCATTCCAGCATGGCACACCCTCGTGCGGCAGGCCAGGCGGCAGGCGTGGCCTCGGGGCGATCGTCTAGCGCGACCACTGGCTCGCGACCCGTGCGGCCCGCTCGGCCAGGGCCCGGGCGGCCTCGGCCGGTGTGGCCGGGACATCGCCATCCGCACTCGCCGCATGCGCCTCGGTAATCCCGAGCGCGACGTACTCCCGCTTGCCCACCTCGACCCGACCCGCGAGGACGACCACCGGGCGCCCCTGATCGAGGGCGGCCGCGGCGACCCCGCTCACGACCTTGCCCCGCAGCGACTGCCAGTCGAAGCAGCCCTCACCCGTGATCACCAGGTCGCTCACTCCGATTGCCGCTTCGAGCCCGAGGACCCCCATCACCGTCTCGATACCGGGCACGCGCCGGCCACCGAGCAGCATCAGCCCGTAGCCAAGGCCACCACCGGCACCGGCACCGAGCGCGACCGCAGGATCCCTGCCATCCGCCTGCCGCCCGATCGCGCGGGAGTACGACGTCAGGGCTGCTTCGAGCTCCTCGACCGCCGCGTCGTCCGCGCCCTTCTGTGCCGCGAAGCCACGCGCCGCACCCCGCGACCCGAGCAGCGGCGAGTCCACGTCGCTCGCTACGACGATCTCGACATCTCCGACGCGTGCGCGCGCAGGTGCAAGGTCGACGGTGGCGACATCAGCAAGGGCCGCACCACCCGCTTCGAGTGCGACGGGCGCTCCGGCAGCGTCACGTGCGGTCGCACCCAGGGCCGCGAGCATCCCCGCGCCACCATCGGTCGACGCTGTGCCGCCGAGACCCACGACGATTCGCTGCGCACCCGAGTCGATTGCCGCAGCGATGAGCTGCCCCACGCCGTACGACGTCGCAGCTCGGGCATCGCGGCGATCGGGATGGACAAGGGCAAGTCCGCACCCGTGGGCGGATTCGACGTAGCCCGTGCCGTCAGCCATGAGCACCATGCCGATGGCGGTTTCCCCCATCGGACCGCGCAGCCCCACCGGGGCGATGTCGCCCCCGAGCACCGTCGACACCGCGCTCACGAAGCCGGGACCCCCGTCGGACATGGGGATGAGCGTGAGGACGTCATCGGGGGCGTGCGAACGCCATCCCGCGGCGATCGCCGCGGCGGCCTCGACGGCTGACAGGGTCCCCTTGAAGTCGTCGGGGGCGATGAGCACGCGCACGGTGTGACGCTATCCGCCCGGGTGCCTTCCGTCAGCACGGTGAGACAATGGACGAATGGCGTTCACCGAGCCCGCGCCCACGCCGCTCGCCCTGCTGCTCCTGGGGCACGGAGCGGATCCCGAGAGCGAGCGCGGCGTGGAGTGCCCCGGTGACCTCCCGCCGGCGAGTGATCCCGATCTCGTCGCGCGCGCTGCCGCCGCGAAGTCAGCGCTCGGGGACCGGCTCTACGTCCTCGGCCACCACTATCAGCGCGACGAGGTCATCCAGTTCGCCGACACCACCGGGGATTCGTTCAAGTTGTCGCAGCAGGCGGCCGCGCACCCCGAAGCCGAGTTCATCGTCTTCTGCGGCGTGCACTTCATGGCGGAGAGCGCCGACATCCTCACCGCTGATCACCAGCGGGTGATCCTCCCCGATCTCGCCGCGGGCTGCTCGATGGCCGACATGGCGGCGATTCACCAGGTGGATGCCGCGTGGGCTGCCATCACCGAGGCTGGCCTTGCGGACTCGACCATCCCGATCACCTACATGAATTCGGCCGCAGACATCAAGGCCTTCACGGGGCGCAATGGCGGCTCGATTTGCACGTCGAGCAATGCGAAGAGGTCACTGGAGTGGGCCTTCGAGCGCGGTGAGCGCGTGATCTTCCTGCCCGACCAGCACCTGGGCCGCAACACCGCCGTGCGCGATCTCGGCATGTCCCTCGACGACTGCGTGGTGTGGGACCCGCACCGACCAACCCTCACGGCAGAGCAGTTGCGCGACGCTCGCATGATCCTGTGGCGTGGACACTGCTCGGTACACGGTCGCTTCACGGCCGAGAGCGTCGCCGACGTGCGTCAACGCGTACCCGGCGTACAGGTGCTGGTCCATCCCGAGTGCCGCTACGAGGTCGTGGAGAGCGCCGATCTCGTCGGATCCACGGAATTCATCATCAAGACGCTGGAGGAGGCACCTGCCGGCAGCGCCTGGGCGATCGGCACCGAGCTCAACCTCGTGCGCCGCCTCGCACTGCGCCATCCCGACAAGACCATCGTCTTCTTGGACAAGGACGTCTGCTTCTGCTCGACGATGAACCGCATCGACCTCCCCCACCTGGTCTGGTCCCTGGAGAACCTCGTCGATGGGCGCGTCGTCAACCAGATCACCGTCGACGAGGACACCGCCCACTGGGCCCGCGTCGCCCTCGATCGCATGCTGGCCCTGCCCGGCGTCGGGGCCAAGGACTAGGGAGCGAGGCCGGGGGCGTCCCAGACGGGGAACCACCTGCTGAGGTCCATCTCCCACGGCAGCTCGCCCCGGAGCAGGTCGCGCACCTGCAACTCCATCACTGAGTCCCGTCGCTCCCCCTCGGCGGGGACGAAGGGATAGAAGGTCCCGCGCTTGTACAGGTAGATGAGCGCAAGCGTCACGCCGCGAGGATCGCGGAACGGCACGATCGAGCAGAGCAACTGCGGCCCGAAGCCGCTGTCCGCCAACGTGGCGTTGACCGCGTGCAGGTCCGTCACGACGACACCTACATCAGGGGGATCGGTCGTCACGACGATCCAGGTGTATCCGTAGTGGTCCTCCACGACCTTCACCGGAGGACCGCCGTCAGCATCGAGCAGGGCGCGCACCTCGGCCTCGATGTCGGCGAAGGCACGGCCCTCGACCGATCGGAAGGCGACGGCACCCTGTCCCGTCGAGAGGAAGTCCATCGACACCTGCAGCGTGACGGCCGCCGAGGGGATGGCAAAGAGCGCATCGAGGTTGGGGCGCGCGGGCTTGCGGCGCCCCATGAGCCCATCGAGGAAGCCCACTAGCGCTGGCCCATCTCCGCCGCGATGCGCGCGAGCTGCTCCAGCCGCTTCTGCAGCGGTGGATGCGTCGACATGAGCGACTCGAGGCCGAATCCTCCGCCGCCCCGGCCCTTGGAGAAGGCCGGCACGAAGGCGAAGGCCTGGACCGGTTCCATCTGGCGCAGATCACGCGTGGGAATGCTGGCCATGTCACCGGTGACCTTCTGCAGCGCGGTGGCCAGCGCGGTGGGCTTGCCCGTGATCAAGGCGGCTCCGCGATCTGCACCCAGCTCGCGATAGCGAGATAGGGCGTTGATGAGGAGATAAGAAATCAGATAAACGAGCACGCTCACGATCATGACAGCGAAGAAGACCAAGGCGGTGTTTTGATCCCGGCGGTCGCGCATCATCGATCCCCACATCGCCGAGCGCACCATGAAGCCTGCAAGGATCGCACTGAAGGACGCAATGGTCATCACCGTGACGTCCTTGTGTGCGACATGCGACAGCTCATGCGCAAGCACTCCCTCGAGCTCATCGCGATCGAGCCTGCGCAGCAAGCCCGTGGTCACCACGATCACCGAGCGCTTAGCGGTGCGGCCGGTCGCGAAGGCGTTGGGTGCGTCATTGTCGGCGATCGCGATGCGGGGCTTCTCCATGTCGGCCATCGCGCACAGGCGGTCGATCATTCCGTGCAGCTGGGGAGCCTGCTCGGGTGTCACGACATGGGCCTTCATCGCACCCATGGCCAGGGAATCCGAGAACCACCACTGACCGAGGAGCAACGCTGCGCTGATGCCAAGCACCCAGATGGCGCTGACACCGAGGGCGAACATCACGGCGGCGAGGATGACGTAGAGCAGGCCGAGCCCGAACATCGTCCCGAACATGCGGGCCGTGAGACCCCGATCAGTGCCGTACCGCGTGCGCGCCATATCGAGTGGTCTGGCCCCCTTAGGCCTTGTCGCCCTCGATGGCCGCCGGATTGCCACCCGAGCCGAGCTCGAGGCGCATCCGCGCAAGCTCGTCGTCGACCTGGCTCTGACTCGCCATACGCTCGAGCTCCAGCGTGAGGTTGTCCTTGCCGGTGCTCGAGACATCGTCGAGCGCCCCAGAGGCCACGAGTTCGTCGATGGCTCCCGCGCGCGCCTGCATCTGGGCCGTCTTGTCCTCTGCCCGCTGCACAGCGAGGCCGACATCGCCCAGCTCGCTGGAGATGCCGGCGAAGGCCTCGTTGATCTTGGTCTGCGCCTCGGCCGCGGAATAGGTGGCCTTGATGGTCTCCTTCTTGGTGCGGAAGGCATCGACCTTGGCCTGGAGCTGCTGTGACGCGACGACGAGCTTCTCCTCCTGGTCCTGCAGCTGGGCGAGCTGCACCTGGAGGTCGGCGATCTGAGTCTGCAGCCCACTCTTGCGCGTGAGCGCCTCGCGTGCGAGGTCCTCACGACCGCCTGCGAGCGCAGCCTTGGCCTGCTCGCTGAGCTTGTCGGTCTGCTGCGCGAGGTTTTGGATCTGGAGCTCGATGCGCTTGCGGCTGGTGGCGACGTCAGCCACTCCCCGGCGTACCTTCTGCAGCAGCTCCAGCTGCTTCTCGTACGAGTAGTCGAGCGTCTCGCGGGGATCCTCAGCCTTGTCGAGGGCCTTATTGGCCTTCGAGGCGAAGATGAGCTTGAAGCGCTGCCACAGACCCATGGTGTCCTCCTACCGGCGTCCACCCGTCGGGTGGCGATCTCCCTCCAGACTAGGGGGGACCGGCGGGGGTTGCGTCCCAGGTGGGCCAAGGAGAGGCAGGCGGGGCCGTCCCGCCGACCCCGGCCACCACCCCACGCCGCTAGATTGCTGGGATGTTCGGACGCAAGCAGGCGCCAGCGGAGCCCGCCCCCGAGGCCACTGACTCGCCCCTGTCGGGCAAGGGCCGCCCCACTCCCTCCCGCAAGGAGGCGGAGGCTGCCCGCAAACAGTCTCTGAAGCTGCCTAAGGACCCCAAAGCCGCGAGGAAGGCTGCACGGGACCGCGACCGCGAGGCCCGGGCCCAGCAGCGTGCCGCGCTCGTGGCCGGCGATGAGCGCGCACTGCCCGTCCGCGACCAGGGTCCCGTCAAGCGCTACGTCCGCGACTTCGTCGACAGCCGATTCACGATCGCGGAGTACTTCATCTTCGTCGCGCTCGCGGTGCTCGTTTTGGGCTTCATTCCCAACCCCGTGGTCCAACTGGCGGTGTCCATCTCCTGGATGGCACTTATTGCCCTGGTGGCGTTCGACGAGATCTTCCTGCTCGTGCGCCTCAACATGGCACTGCGCAAGCGATTCCCCGACAAGGCCGAGCGCAAGGGCGTGCTCTGGTACGCCGGCCTGCGCACGTTGCAGTTGCGCCGCTTCCGGCTCCCGCCTCCGCGCGTACGCCGAGGTGAGACTCCCGAAGAGCCCCGCACGAATCGCTCCTAGGCGGCTTCGCGCCCGAGGGCTAAGCCGTCGGGTGCAGGCTCATCGGCCCGTAGACCTGCCGGTCGTCCTCCCAGAGCACGACCGCGTCGACTCCGCCATCGAGGAGCTCGCGCCAACTCTCGCCCAGCCAGGTCTCCGCGTCTGCCTGCGAGGGGAAGGGGGTCAGCACGGCCGCTGCCGGGAGAGCCTGCACCGGGGTGCCCTGAAGATCGGTGAAAATCCACGTCCACGCCATGCGCTGACGGTACGCCGACTCGCCCACCTGGCGGGGGCCTTTGACTCACCTGCTCCCCCCGTGGTCGGATGACCCCACAAGTGAATACGCGCCCGATGTCCAGGGGAAGCCGGTGCAAATCCGGCGCTGACCCGCAACCGTGAGTCGCCGTAGCGCGGCAAGTCGGAGCACCTGGCGGGCGCGAGCGCCTAGTGGGCTGGCATGAGCCGGTCCACCCCGTCGAGGTCTACGGGACGTGGCGGCACTCCGGGCCCGGCCCGCGAGCGGCTGGCAACGTCAAGTGGGTCGCTCACCCTGGAGTGCACATGCACGCGTTCACCAGCATCGCTGGCACGACGAGGACCCCTCGTCGCATCTTCTTCACCTTCTTCACCGCCCTGGGCTTGATCCTCGGCCTGTCCCTCGCGACGCCCGCGCAGTCGGCCGAGACCGACAACGCCGGTCTCTTCGGGACTGCGGATCCGACGTACGACGGTGTCTACCGTCAGTCGATGGCCATTCTGGGTCTCACCTCAACTGGATCGCGGGCACCCAAACCCGCCGTCGCCTGGCTGCTGCGCCAGCAATGCGCCGACGGCTCGTTCGGCGCCTACCGGGAAAATCCGAGCGAGCCATGCGCGCCGCCTGACCCGACGACCTTTACGGGCCCGGACACCAACTCCACGGCTGTCGCCATCATGGCGCTGCGTGCCCTGTCTGAGAGCAAGGCACAACCCGCGGGTGAGATCACGAGAGCGCTGAAGAGAGCCACCGGCTGGCTCAAGCGCCAGCAGGTCGACGCCGGCGGCTGGGAGTGGATCCGCGGACTCAGCGCTGACTCCACCTCCACGGGGATGGCCATGGCCGCCCTGGGCCGATCGGGAGCGGTCGACTTCCGCAAGGGCGCAGCATGGTTGCGCAGCGAACTGATCATGTCCGCCGACTGCGCGCTGCCCTTCCAGCCCGAGGGACCCGCGGACCCACTGTCGACGAGCTGGGCACTGATCGGCGCCCAAGGCTCACTGCCCTACGACCGACATCGTGGACCTCGCACGCTGACCCCGTGCGAGGGCACCCCTGCGAGCCTGCTGGCATCCGGTAACTGGTTGGCGACGAGCCTGATCACAGGCCAGGGGCGGATCGCGTCGTCCTTCACCCCGGACGAGACGGATTGGAATTCCACCGCGCTCGCCACGCTCGGCATTTCGCAGGCACACGGCTCCACAGCAGCCATGCGCTTGGGCGTCACGGCGCTGCAGGCCAATGTCCTCGCCTACACGAGGACCAGCACGGGTGACATGCCTGCGGCAGTGGGCACCCTGCTGATGGTGGCGCACGCGACAGGTTCGGATCCGACGGACTTCGGCGGGGTGGACCTGCGTCGACAACTCCTCGCCACCCTGCAGAAGTAGCGGAAGAGACATGACGCATCGACGACGCGCGATCGTGACGGCACTCGCCGTCACGATCGCCGTCGTCGTGCCGTCAGCGGTTCTTCCCGCCGCGAGCCAGGCAGCGGCGTACCGCTACTGGTCCTACTGGCTCGGCTCCGACGCGGGCTGGTCCTTTGCCA
>Ga0315907_10008031_pt1 | contig 10891 bp, 9 predicted proteins | sample LakEriMetagenome_3_FD_203525 | JGI IMG/M metagenome (GOLD analysis project Ga0315907, IMG submission 203525) | Freshwater fungal communities from buoy surface, Lake Erie, Ohio, United States - Buoy 12 MA123 | ecosystem: Environmental > Aquatic > Freshwater > Lake > Lake biofilm | place: USA...
TCCAACAGTTTGTCTTGAAAAAAAGTCAAACACGAATGAATTAAGGACACTAAGAAGAAAAAGTGCTTGATTCAAATCAACAACCTCTATTATTGAAAGGGTATTTCCACATGAGCAATTTGGTATTATTGAAGCTACCATAGTCCTTTCGTTGGTAGCATTAGTAATATCTCTAAAAACTAAGCACCAGTTCGCATTTCCAAAACGCTGATTCACTATTAATTTATTAATGTAGTATTGCGTATCTACCGTAAAAATTGTGTCTGCCATTTGGGGTAATGTTGAAGCTGTTGTAGTGCTTCCATTCCAAATGCAATATCGATGATTATAATGATAAACGTATTTTGCTTCATACAAGGGTAAGTTGTTGAGGGACTTTTCTGACTCAAAGAGGTTTGAGTCGTTAGACATATTGAAAGGAGTCCTGATTCTAACATCCCAAGACGATTTATCAGGTTCAATTTCATTTTGCAATACGCCCCATTTACTATATGCTTTTTTAGCAAGATCGAATTCAATACTTGTCCTAAAAGAAGGGCAGGTCCGCGTGTTAGGATTTATAGTAACTATATCTTCTTCGGTTATGGTAATAAAATCACCATTTTGAGAAGGTTCTGTTTGATAGAATTTATATTGATTTCTACCATTATTGCCGACAGTAATAAAAAGACAAAATCTATACATTCTATGAACATCAGGGAAAATTCCCTTTCTATTCTCAAAATCAATTACTACATCTAACTTATTTTCCTTTAACAAGTAAAAATATAAGTCCTTGTTGTTGTTATCTACCACAATACCTGTTGGGAGCACATTGCCAGTCGCTCCATTTTTATTTATTAATCCTTGGTATCGTTCAGCAAATACAGAATATAGATTTACACGACTAACACCCGTAAGCGGATAAGCACTAGACGATCTAAAATAAATACTCAGACAGTCATTCCATCTTTTTGTGTTGATGTATTCGAGATGGAGTCCCGGGTTCGTTTTTGGCAACTCGGCCATCAAGGCTTTTCTATCGGCCTTGTTTCTAGCATTTGCGATTTCAGGTGACCTTGAAATAAAAAACTCTTCATCAGCAAAATTTATCTTTTCCCAAGGTGGATTGCCAAGCAAACAATCAAAACCGCCCTTGCTGAATACTTCCGGAAACTCCAAGTGGAAATGGAAGAATCTATTCCTGATGGACGTTTGGATCACCTTCTCAATAAGTGCAGGGTTTACCGGTTGGTTTTCTTTAAGGTATTCTAGTGTAACATTAGTTGGATAAAGTTCAAAATCCAACTCAGTCTTGTCGATAAAAAATGCAGATGTCCAGACATCGGCCATCAGCCACTCCCTGAATTTTCTCTCAACCCTTTCCAATCGGTAGTATTCCTCTTCCGCCTCCTCAACTTCGAAGGCATCCAACTGTTTACGGTTATTGAGTGCTTCACGGAGCTTAACCAACTCATCCACCTCGCTAATACCGAAAGCAAAACCGTATTGTGCAGAAGGCTCATTGGCTCTGCTCAAACTCTCCAACTGTTTTTTAACTCGCTTCTTCAATTCCTTGCATACGGCAGGGTTGTCATTGCCGACCGGATTGAATGCTTCTTCTGGGATTCCCTTAGCAATCAGTTCCGGAGTCGCCCCTACGAGAGAGTTTCCGCATTTGAGCTTGTGGTCCAAGAAGGTCAAAGGCATATCAGGCAGGGAAGCCGTTATCCAAAGGGAAAACTTGGCCAGTTCAAGTGCCATCGGGTTCAGATCGACTCCGTAGATGCAATGCAAAAGCACATCTCGTTTAGCTTCCCTCAGCTGATCTTCAGTAGGTCTCTCTTCATCGCCTTTCCTGATTACGGCCAAAACTTCCCCGAGTTTTTCAAGAGCAGCACAAATAAATGCTCCGGAACCACAGGCGATATCCGCCACCTTCAAATCCAGGATGGCTTCCTCCTTCTCCTTAATTGAGTATTTGCCTTCGATAGCCTTATCAATCACAGGAACAAGAGCCGACTCGATCAATTGGGCAACAAGCCTGCTGTCTGTATAGTAGGAACCGGTTGTCTTACGGTCCGTTCCTCGGTCGTCCAAATAAAATTGTCCCCCGTAAATATCCCTCTTTCCAACCTTGGCATTTTCAAGTGCTATCTTTGGCTCATAGTCAAGTAAGCTTTCATACACCGACCCCAACTCATCAATGGCGAGGTTGGCATAGTTGATGCGGTTTACGAGTTTGTCCAGTTGGAAGTAGCTCAGTCGAAATATTGCATCCAACAGGTGTTTGTTCTTCAAAGGCAGATCTTTGACAACACCGATTTTCTTATCGGAGAACAGTTGGCCTCCAAATGCATTAATTACATCCCCGTTCGAAAAGGTGTAGCCGTTCGCTACTAGATTAAAAGTAACCTTTAGGCCTTCCCATAGGTCGGTCTCTTCATCTTGACTGTAATTGCCTCTTTCGGCCATTTCTCGCAATGCATCCAGACTGTAGGTGCGTGCATAAATGCTGTTGCGAACTGGGAGCCAGCCCTTCTGTTCAGCGAACATTAGGAATAGAAGGCGGTAAATGATATTCAGAATCTCAGAATAGAATTCCTTCACCTTGCCGTTTTGAAAGTCCTCAGGTTGAAGGCTCTCGGCAAATCCGTCACCGATTCTCTCAATCGCTTCTATAACTTGAGCACGAAGTTTGTTCCCGACTTTGACTCCAGTTTCCCGGGACTTCTTGTGAAAAGTCTCAAGCAGGCAATTATCCTCCTTCTCAATTAAGTTGCCTTCATCGTCGTACTCATTCTCCTGATTACCTTGATATTGGTTCTCCAATCTTGAACGGTGAAGGGTTCGGTATAATACCCGGAACTGCTCTGAGTTGGCAGTTTCGAAGATACCTTCTAGGTCGAACTCAAGAAATCCTTTGGTTATGGAATGGTAGAAGTCTCTAAGAATGCGAATTTTCTTGCCATTGACGAGAATAGCCCATTGATGGTTGCTAGTATTCAGGTACTGCTGAAGGCAATCCTGAGGACTTTTATTCGGATGAGTACGACTCGATTTATCCTTCTCGTCAAAGTCCTGACCACCGTGCACCATGTGAACAAGCGGAGCATACTCACTACTCCATCCTTTGTAGGGAATCTGGTATTCGGTTCCGGAATTGCTTTTCTGGTTGGATGCTACGTACTGCGGATCATAGCCTAATGACTTTAGGAAAGGAATGATCCACTTGGATCTTAATTCGGTTGTATCCAATCTTTCCGAAAGCAAATCAACCCTGTTCTCTTCCCAACGCTCACGCAGTTTTTCGAACGTAACTGCAATCTGTTCGTCTATTTTCTTTACGCCGGTGCCGAAGCTGGCGTCCTTAACGTAATCGGCTTTCGATTCCTGAGCCAGAGCGAGACAAAAGTCATCCGTAATGATGTTCCCGCTTGATTTAATAAAACTAAGTGCCATAAGTAAATCAATAGAGCGGGTTAATGATGGTGATGGTCAGAAGGTCATGCCCCGCCTCCTCAATGTAAATGATGTCGTCTAGCCAGTTTGGCTGATCCGTGCTCTTACTTTCGACCAGGATCTTCTTGTAGAGTTCCTGTCGCTCAGCAATAAGATTCATTCTTCTTTCCTGCACCGCCTCCTTTATCAGCTTGTTAAGGCCTTTGACATTTAGAGCGTCGACAACGTGTTCCTTCAAATCAATAGAAGAAAGTGTTCGAGTGGTGTTCGATGCTTCAAAAGAAATACTTGGTAATAGCTTCTCGGAATAGCTGTCGTACGTTAATGTAATCAATTCTTCTATCACTCGCTTCTCTTTGATTCCGACAGTGAAACGAACCAGATAGTTGTACTGATATGTGACCGTATCCACCTGCGAAGAGAAAAAGAATGCGTTTCTGCCGTACAAGCCACGGTTGTTGAAGAAATCAGATTTAACTACCTGAATAAGCTTGCGAATAAGTGGGTGGCCGGCATCAAGAATGACAGCATCGGGATTAGTAAGTGCCAGCTCAGGATCGAATGTGACTTTGAAAATCTTGTCTCCATAACGTTGGAGTATCAAACGTGGGTCGTTAATGTGAATCTCGAAATATCCGTTTCCCTTTTCAATCAGAGCCGAGTTCAACCTAGAAAGTGCGGCTTTTACGAATGCCATTACTTCCTCCTGAGAACCTACGATTCGTTTGGTCTCTTCAATACGCTTGTCGATTTCAGGAAGGTCTATGTCTAGGCTGGAGTAGAAAGATTCTTCTTCGATTCTCTTCTTTCTCTTCTTTTCATCTTCCGGCGACTGGAACTGTTTACGAACGGCCTTCTTTGTCTCGTCAATACCCGAAGCAGAAAAAAGGTCTGGGCCCTCAGGCGCCGTTCTTTTCTTCCTCGTCTTGCGTTTTGATTCCGCCTCACTGATGATGCTTCGCAGATAGTCCTCATCTCCGAAGAATGCACCTGCGTAATCTCGATCAATTTCGATCGTATTTTGTTTCTCCAATAAAAGGTCAAGAATCTCCTTGTCGAGCGACTTATCCAACACCAGTGTACGGATATTCACTGTTTCCTTCTTTTGACCTATACGGTCAACACGACCGTTACGCTGTTCCAGCCTATTCGGATTCCAAGGAAGCTCATAATGCACTACGTTGGAGGCCAGACGCTGAAGGTTCAACCCTTCACTGATTACATCGGTAGCGATTAGGACAGCCCTCTTCGAACGATCGAACTTTTCGAACACTTCAGTCCTTGCAGTCAAACTCAAGTCTCCATGAATGATGAAAGTATCGAAGTTCTTCGATTTAAGATTTGTTTCGAGATAATCTAGTGTATCCTTATACTTCGTGAACAAAATCACCTTTGGGTCTTTCTCTAACAATTCCGGGAGAACCTTTTCCTTTAGTGCGGTGAGTTTTTCATCATCTTTGGGCTTCAGCGTTTCACCGAAATCCAGAATCTTCTTCAGTTCCGCAATCTCATTCTGGCTCATGGCTTCGAAGTCCAAGCGAAGAGAAGCCATCTCATCCGTCATTCGCTCATCATCTGCGAGCATGTCGAATACATATCCCTGCAATGATTCCTCCTCATTATCGGAAACGCTTGCGGGAGAATTCTGAATGCTTTCTATACGGTTTCGAAGTGATACCAATACCGCATGGGGAGAACTGATTGCACGTTTCTGAAGGTGTGTTGCGACCCAGTTGGCAATATTGTACGTTTTTGCAGATCCAGAGCTTTTAGCACTGGTCAAAATGAAATCCCCATATCGTTCGATTGCATCCAAAAGTTGAAGCAACTTCCCGCCGTTCTCCGGGCTTACAATCACTTCCTTTTGATCACGGTTCGGGAAAGGGCTTTTCTTGCCCTGTTTGGCATACCATGCCTCCAACTTCTTCCGGTTCCTCTGAATTACATTAAATCGGGCCTTTGACTTATCGAAAAGGATATCGCCGTTATTCTTGCGGGTTACTATTTCTGGGTTAATAATTTCGAGTATGCTTGCGAAAGAATCCGAGTAACCATTATGCGGTGTTGCTGTCAAGAAAAGGACATTGGAAATCTTATTGCCAAGATCTCGGACCAGTTCATATCGCTTCTGCTGCTTCACGGATTTTGCGTTGCTGTGAGGGCATGCACACAAGTGAATCTCATCAACGAGAAGAAAATCCCACTGCTGCTCCTGAATTTGCTGTTTAATATCAGGTGACTTTGCATAATCAACAGATGCGATAACAAACTGGAAGTATTGCCAAGGGTTCGCACCGGCAGGTAGTTCTTTCTCAAATTCCTTTCTTGAAAAGGAATCAATTATAGTAGAACGAATGTGAAAGAAATATTCAAGAGCGTCCTTCCATTGTTGCTTAAGATTTGCAGGAGTCAGAAATAAAACTCTTTTGACTTTTCCTCTTTGTATAAGTTCAGAAATAATAAGTCCTGCTTCAATTGTTTTTCCCAAACCTACATCATCACCGATAAGCATCCGTGCATTAGGTTTTTCTAATGCTAAAACCAGAGGAACTAACTGGTAGTTGTAAGGCACAACTGATGATCGATGTAAACTTAAAAAGGGCGCAGATCCATGAATAAGTTCAAATTGAAATCCTCTCAACAATAGCCGCTGAGCGGTTAAGTCACCGGCAAGCTCTGGATTGATCGATTCAAGCTGCTGCTCAGAATATTTCTCAATGTCAGCCAAGAATGTTTGCTGATTTTTAGAATCTCCATTTATTGGAGTAGCTAACAACTCTACTCCATCAAATTCATCAACGCGCCAAAGACGATTGCGCATTTTTATGATACTGCCTGGCCTTATTTTAATATCCTTCATATTCAATCTAATTGAAATTCATATGTAACAACAAACCCTGATTCGACAGGCCAATTTTGAGCGCTTCAATCTGATGGCGGCAGAGCTTGTAGTTTCCTATGGCCTTTTCCAAATAAGGATGCACCTGATTGCTTGCTACCAAGTCGCTGAGCGATTCACCCCGTTCAAACGCCGGATTAAATTGCACCAGCGGCATAGGAATAAATCCATCCGACTGGAAGGCCTTTTCTACCTCGTTATTAATCCTACCATCAGCAATCTTGATAAAAGACTTAAGGTATTCGCGGTAATTATCGACGACATCTTGGTGAGTTCTAAACGCATCCATACAGGTTCAATGCAAAGTTTGGGAGGGGAAGTTACGAAAAACGGGAGGTGGGGTTATGGAATGACAGGATGCACGCTGAAACGGCTCAAGTCTATTCATACTTGACTATTCCTTAGTCTTCTTCTTGGTTTTATAAGCCAAGAAATTATACACCGCCTCATCTTCGGCGCGCATCATATCCTCGAACTTCTTATTGGAATAAGCCACTTTTCCAATATACGACGTATCGATAAACTCCTTCATTACATCGTCCTTGAAATAGGTTTGCAATGACGGATATTTATCGTATTCAAAATATTTTTTAATCGATTTAGGTATAGCAATACTATCCGCATGGAAATTCACACCGTTCATCCGAATGTCCTTTACATCAAAGTATAGATTGTACTTCTGCAGGAAACTCTCAACACTCTCGTTCTCAAACTTATCCCTGTCAGCATAGTTTAAATCCCAATAGGACGTTGTCGCTTGATCGAAAGGCTGAGTAAAAAGACACTCCCTCTTACTGAAGTAGCCGCCATCGTCTTTAATCTTGAGCACAAACCCATAGGTAAAGTTGATTTGCTCTATACCACCTTGTGTTGGCGTCATTCTGATCCCTATGCGCATATCTTTCACGCCTCCGACGTATGCATAATAACTTTTCTTGATATCGGCGAGTTCAAACTTGACCAAGCGATTCAATGAATTTTCCTTGAGATAATTTCTCCAATAACTCACTATAGAATCTCCCTTAGATTCAAAAGACCCGAACTTACCTTCCCATTCCGCGTCCCATTCCTTGCCCCACTTTTTCAATACGGAGGTGTCCTTGAATTGCTCAACATACCTCGATACTCGGCGGTATGTAATGTCATAGAATTTGGCCTTTTCCAAATCCTCCATCGCATCGACATGATTTCGAATAAACTCATAGGTTGAAGAGAAAGAGGTATCTGCCTTTATTGCCCTTGATAGTTCCTCTATACCTAACTTCTCTGTTACCGGTTTATCCGGAATTTTACTGCAAGCGACCGCAAGAAGAGCAGCCATTAAACCAAACAGGATATTTCGCATTTTACCCTTTCTTGCGCTTAAAGACATAATGAATTTCGGCAGTTCTTACATTCGGTTGCAAACCTGAAACATATTGATCATTTCCGTAATTGGGATGCTCTGTCTCTAAATGATCGTAAACCGAAACCAGTTCCCACCCCTCTTCTCCGAGAAGGTTAAGCGACTCATCGGTGATCTCAAATTTCTTTGATTTAAACGTTGGTAGAACATCTTCCTCCTTGCCGTTAATGGTTACATGTTTGTACTCCCACTTCGACTCGCAAGAGACCATTGCTAATAATATCAGAAGAACTAATGCAAATTCCTTCATTGTGAAAATTGATTAAGGTTTTATTGATAGCATGCGGGCAACACATTTCTGTATCGCGTTGCTAAACAAAAATAAACGATATTATGTATGAAAAGTATTCGACACCTTGCCGCATTCATAGCACAGGTCAACTCTCCAAGTTTTCAACTGAACCAAACGGCGATGCGAAACACTCTACAGAGAAAGATGCAGAAAAAAACTCTTAATTCAGCTTTTTCTTAAGCAGCCAGTGATAAACATTTTGTTGACCAACAGTCACGGAATAGGCTTGAGCAAATTCCCAACCTTGCTCACCCATGTAATTCAATGCATCGACCATTGAATTAAAAGACTGAGCTTTTCCGGTTACCTCATCCATTACTCGATTGTCCTTCCAAGTTTTCATTTCCTCGCCGAAGTCAATAAATATGGTGACTTTTGTGCTCAATAACTTTTGAGTACCAATCATTTCGCAATACACAAATTTAGGGGTTACATCATTTAATTCTTTGGTTTCTGTTTGAGCGTTTCCGTTTAAAAATGACAGAAACAACGCAGTAATGAGCAATACTTTTTTCATGGTTTTTATTTAATTAAGGTTTGATTTATCCCACGAAATAAGTGTCTTAAAGAGATGAAAAGAAATTTACTGACCTTAGTTGTCGGGAAAATTTGTAAGTGACTGATCGCTAGTCTGATGTTTTTCAAGTTGCGTGGATTCAATCAATGTTGCACGCTCGCTCCATCAGCCTTAACAGCCATTGCGTACCAATGGCAATTGAAAACGCTAATGCATAAATTTGCGATGTGCCCACTAGGTTTCAAATAGAAGACCCATCCATAGAATCGCAATGGAGAGCCATCATACTGTTTGGTAAAAATTCTGCTACCTACAAGTTCGCATTTGCTAAATCGCTATTGAGCCTTGTTGAAAATCAAAAGACTCGAATATCACTTTCCGATTTAGCTATTCCTTTTGCCGAATCTACCGTCGAGCATTTGCGGATTTACGACAAGCAGGGTAGTTCGAGTGGCAGCGCTTTCTTAAATGCTTGCCGAGATTACATTCATGATAAAATCACGCAAGACCAATTATATGAACTCACCCAAAAGCATGGATTCAACTACGTAATCGATGCTTTTCAGGTTGTCAATGGAGCCATGATACCCGACAAGCTCTATGAGAAAAACTTCGGCTCCGGCTCAAAAGAAATCGTTATTACCGATAACCTTCTCAAGCTAAAAGAGCTGTTCCAATACCGCAACCTGTCGCACGAAGTGGAGGCACGCTGGAAGCTGGTGGAAACCGCTTGGAACCTTCAGATAAATCCCAACATCCTAGAGGTTCAATACGATGAGGACAAATCACTTTTTTTTATTGAAAACAATTTGATGCGAAGGATTGATATCACTTCCGTCCGATCCTCCTTAAATGGCTACCAGAAAGGGAAATGTTTTTATTCGTTGCACGAAATTTCCATTAACCCCGCAGATCAAAACCTGTGCGAAGTGGATCACTTTCTTCCACACGTCAACAAACTACACCATTCTCGACAAGGAGCCAATATCAATGGTGTTTGGAACCTAGTGCTAGCGGATAGTGCTGTGAATCTGGATAAGAAGGCTAAAATCCCTGAGAAGCATTTTCTGGAGCGGCTATTCAATCGAAATGAGTACTACATTGAAAGTAAACATCCGTTGGCCGAGACGATTATCAATCAAACAGGAAATACCCGCGAAAAGCGAAGAAAATTTCTCGAAGCCCACTACAACCTAGCTTTATCATTGTCCATCCAAACATGGTCACCCAAACTTTAAGAACAACACCCCAAGATGAAAGACTTCACTTCTATTGAGCCATCTAAAATACTTTACAAGAATGATTTTTTCTTTATCATCAAGGATGGATTTCCTGTAAACCCAGGTCATTTGCTCATCATAAGCAATCACGTTCGCAAGGATTACTTTCACCTAACCCCAGAGGAGAAAGCAAACTTGAATGAAGTCATTTTAACCGCCAAAGAAATCATTGAAAGGGAGCATCAGCCTGACGGCTTCAACATAGGGATGAACTGCGGCGAAGTAGCCGGCCAAACCGTCTTTCACTTTCATTGCCATCTTATCCCCCGATACGCAGGTGATATGGAAAACCCCAGAGGGGGCGTGCGGCATGTGATACCGGAGAGAGGTAAGTATTAAGGTAAATGCGAATTGCCATTCGCTTGATTAGAGATGTAAAAAATACTTGACACTCGAATTAAGCCCATTATCTATCTCTAAATTTTATCCTCAACCATTGTTCACCGCAGTTGAATGCGTTACACTTCGGTGCACCGCGGTTAACCGCATTGCAGACCGGTTAACCGCATTACACAGAAAACTTTCATTCCACTCGATAAATCGCGCTATAAAATTTTCCGAGAACCAAGCTTGCACCTCTTGACAAACAAAACAATCAGCGGAGGTGTGAATCACAATTCGCACGTTTGAACGTTCACCCATCGAATGGCACACACTAATGTGGTAAAATGATCCGGGAGAAGCAAAAACAAAACGACATCTTCCAAACCATTTTTCTGAAATGAAAATCAACGTGTAAAAAACAGCCCATTTGTACCATCTAACACCAGCGAAAAAACCATTCAACGCATCAAAAAAACTAGCCCAATTTTTCACTCAAAAAACGAGTCACACGAAAACGGAAATCAAAATCGGTGGGCTAAATGTGGTCTAGATTTGAACGAAAAAATCCGCAAAACCCTTATTATCAGGTGTTTGCGGATTTCATAAGTGGAGATAATCGGATTCGAACCGATGACCTCTTGCATGCCATGCAAGCGCTCTAGCCAGCTGAGCTATACCCCCATAATGCGGGCGCAAATATAGGAGACTTCTCTGTTGAGGCAAATAATTCAAA
>Ga0315907_10008035_pt1 | contig 10886 bp, 10 predicted proteins | sample LakEriMetagenome_3_FD_203525 | JGI IMG/M metagenome (GOLD analysis project Ga0315907, IMG submission 203525) | Freshwater fungal communities from buoy surface, Lake Erie, Ohio, United States - Buoy 12 MA123 | ecosystem: Environmental > Aquatic > Freshwater > Lake > Lake biofilm | place: USA...
ATCGTTGCTCGCGCCAAATCCAACCTACCATCCCCACAGAGACGAGAATCAAGAGCGTCCACGGAAGCACCCATTTCTTTACTTGCGGCTTATTTGTTCTCATCATCGTTGTCTCTTTGAAGCATCAAGAAGTTAAATTTACAAACACTGATGCCAGCGGAGATCACAACCTTGAAGAGAGAGCGAGCTCAACTACCAAAGAACCAAATCAACAACGCTGATTCACACTTTTGGAAAACCCGCTTATTAAAATATTTGTTCATACTCCACAGCCATCAGCCGCTGGAAAAGATCTTTTGGAAAATCTCCGTACAATTCTTTTAAAACGGCCCAATACTTCTCCTTTAATCTATTAATCTCTTGCCAAGATCGTAGGCATCGTTCTTGGTGCCTCTCATAGTCCCACTGTATCCTTGTCTCTGTAAAATCATTAACCTCATTCGACCTCGCTTTCACCCGGTTTTCAAATCTAATCTCCTCATCAATTGACCGGTCCACTTCGTTACGAATGTTAAAAAGAACAAACTTTGCAGCATAGGCTCCAGTGAATAGCCGTGATGAATCCCGTGCTGGCGGGTGCTCTCTGAGAATATCAAGAATTTGACTCTGACCCGGTTCGAGCGCGCAGTTATTTTGAAACTGTATTTTTGAAAAAAGCTCCCAGTCGTCTGTGCCAAAATGCTTATTTTTGCGGACAGAGGTGATTTGCACCCGAGTGCTGTTAGTGCCTGATTTAACAATATTAGTAACAGTCGTCACATTGGTTTCATATCTGTCATCCCAATATTTGTCCATGGAATCACTTGATTGAGGATCAAATCCAAGAGGCGTATGAGTTTCTGTACGGCTCTGTAGTGCATCGAACTTTTTCGCATGCGTGATGTAACCGCTATCTTTTGATATTTCAGACACCTGCTGCTCAGGCACAATCATCCGTGGCTTTATAAAATAAAAAGCCATGATAACTATTAATAAAAAGCCAATAACGGCAGAAATTTTCTTCATTTCAATTAAATTCAAATCTCTTTCTTGGGCAAGCCGATCGCTTACAGGCTATTCAATACAACGGGATTCCAAAACACAGGAATCGACATTAAACGATCAAAGCATGTGTCTGGGAACCTCCCAAATAACTTCTCTAGACGCTTCTTTCCATATTGATAGTAGACTGCCTGCTCGAGGCGAGACTTATTGTATATAGTGCCAAATTCATAATCCTTGTCGACCAAGACCCCTGCACTATTCACGCCGTAAGATAATATTTTTTTCTCATTAAAACGCCGCTTGAGTTGCCTGATTTGTGCTCTGATAGCATATATCTCCCAGATTCCACTATACAATTTTGATTCAGCGTCATCAAGCCCGTACTCGGATATGATTTCACGGAATTCAAGGAGCGCAGGCTCAATCGCAACACGACTTTCAAACGCATCTCGGGCTTTGGTTTCATATTCTTTTGTTCCCAGAAGGCTCGGGCTTAGGGGCCAAACAATCGATTGTGTAATAATGATTCCGTCCGAAAGAATAAATACGTTGCTTAATTGACCGTTGGCATACTCTGTGCAGTTAACCACTACTCCAGACGCAGCTATATCACCCATCGAGGCTCTCCATTGTCTGCCTCCATCATTTCCATTTGTAGGACTATCCAATTTTTGAATCACCACCTTGCTTGGCGATCTAGCTTCCACAGTACGATTTTTAGAATAGGTTAGTAAACCTCGCACTGAGAAATACAGCACCAACCCTACAATCCCCACGAGCACCAGTAAGCTTGATCTCAACTTTATCATAGCAGACTCAAGGGTAAATATATTTTTGAACACATTCAGGTTTTCACTATTGATTTGCAACGATAGTAATTTCTGGCATCCAAACTGGTTACTTGTTGATTGGTTGAAAATCTATGCCGGATACTGCTGGATGGAGTCAATCCGGTTTCCCATCGTTTCCACAGATATGGTAACTGTTACAAAAAAAACCTAACACAGAAACCAAGAACATGACGCCGATCAACGAAAACATGATCCCCCCCTCAACACGAACGCTGATTGCGAACCAATCTGCTAGAGTTCCCATGCAATTGCAGGGTGCCAACCCAACGTTGTTCCACATAATGAACCTGTAGCCAGCCAAAGCACTACTAAACGCCCCCAAAACGCCGTAAGCAATTAAACTGTTGCGAAACACAAGCAACACCACCGCAACAAGCAGTTCAATAAATGCACCAATTGCCAATGATTGTCGTTTTGTGATAAAACCAATAACATAGTCCGGACTGTCAATGGATGGCAGGGCCTGCGGCATCAAAATACTGTGTTGTTTAGCAATCGCGAGAACGAAGAGAACCGCTGCAAGACAAATCTTGGTCCTCAATAAGTTTTTAGAGGAAACTTGAAATCTGCTAATTTTCATATTTAAAGCACAAATCCACAACGTCTTCAAGAGAATTAAAAATACGCTCTAGATTCCAAAAATCAACTGAATAAATCATCAATTTGTACGCGGAGATTTTTCACAAGTTGGCGCTCTTTTTAAACAATACTATTGTGACTTAATTTTATATTAAGCACTATTTTATTCCCTGCAATACTTTATATGTGCAACAACGGTCTGTTCTTGCACTTTTAATATAAAAACCTACCGCACCCTGTCAAAATAGGTGCGGTAGGTTGATTAAGTGCACCTTGAAACTTTTTAGAAGGTTGGCTTAAAGCAGAGTGTTTGGGCTACGGAATTCGTAGACGTGGGCGACACGTTGACACATTCATTAATTTCCGTACAATTCAGAGCTCAAGGCCAAAACACCTCTCGATACTCCACAGCCATCAGGCGTTGGAAAAGATCTTTTGGAAAATCCCCGTACAATTCTTTCAACCTGCCCCAAAGCTCTTCCTTTTCCTTATTAATCTCTTGCCAACGGTATAAACTTTGTTCCTGGTACATTTCAGTTTCCATTTGTATGAGCATCTTTCTTTGCACTGAATCACTTACGTCAACAATCCATGGGCTTTTCATCTTCTCTTCCAGTTCAATCTCGGCACTTATTGATTTTCCAGCATCATTATGAATGGTCCAAAGAACAAATCTTACAGCGTAGGCTCCTGTGAATAGCCGTGATGAATCCCGTGCTGCTGGGTACTCACTGAGGATATCAAGAATTTGACTTTGACTCGGATCGTTTTCAAGGTCATTTTCAAACTTGATTTTTGAGTAAAGCTCCCAGTCGTCTGTTCCCCAATGCCTATTTTTACGCCTAGAGGTGATTTGCACCCTAGTGCTATTAGCACCTGATTTAAATATATTGGTAACAAGCGTCACATTGGTATCAAACCTGTCCTCCCAATATTTGTACAATGAGTCCCTTGATGTGGGATCAAATCCAAGAGGCTTATGAGGTTCTGCACGGTTCTGTAGCGCGTCAAACCTTTTTACCTGCGTGATGTAACCGCTATCTTTTGAAACTTCAGACACCTGTTGATCGGGCACAATCATCCGTAGTTTTGTAAAATAAAAAACCACAACAACTATCATGAAAAAACCTATAACAGCAGATATTTTCTTCATTTGAATGAGGTTTAGAAGTTCCATTTCCAAGGCCACCCAATTGCTTAAAAGCTATTCAATTCAACAGGATTACCAAACACATGAATCGACATTAATCGATCAAAGCATGTGTCCGAGAAACTCCCTAACAACTTCTCCAAACGCGTTTTCCCGTATTTATAGTAGACTGACTGCTCAAGGCGAGACTTATTGTATAAAGCATCCTCTTCAAAATCTTTGTCGGCCAAGACTTGTGAATTATTAACACCGTGAGCCAATAACTTTTTCTCTAAAAAACGCCTCTTGAGCTGCCTGATTTGCGCTCTGATTGTATATATTTCCCAGATACTACTATACAAGTTTGATGCCGAGTCAGCTAGCCTGCACTCGGATATGATTTCACGGAACTCAAGGAGCGCAGGCTCAATCGCAACACGACTTTCAAACGCATCTCGCGCTTTGGCTTCATATTCTTTTGTTCCCAGAAGGCTCGGGCTTAGGGGCCAAACAATAGATTGTGTAATAATGATTCCGTCCGGAAGAATAAACACGTTGCTTAATTGACCATCGGCAAACTCTGTGCAGTAGACTACTACTCCAGAAGCAGCGATATCACCCATCGAAGCTCTCCATTGCAAGCCTCCATCATTTTTAGAACTATCCATTTTTTGAATCACCACCTTGCTTGACGATCCAGCTTCCATAGTACGATTTTTAGAATAATAAATTAAACCTCGTACTGATAAATACAGCACCAATGCTACAATCCCCACGATCATCAATGAGCCTAATCTCAGTTTTTTCATAACAGACTAAAAAGCAAATCAGTCATTCTGTAAAAATACATGCCTCAGCTGTTTTTAAAAGATAATCGTTTTCCTGTTTACGAACCCTTACCAAGGTTAAGCCTTAAAATCGCAATTGCTATCAACAATTCATGGTCGTTTATTGATTACCTCAAAAACCACATCGCCTGTATCGTGTGCATCTATATTCACAAGACCAAATAGAGACACGTATGATTGCGCCGTGATTTCGCCCCCAATATCAGAATCTTTTGGGATCTCTGATTTTGTAGAAAAAACAGCACCATTTCCTTTGAAGAATTCATCGCAAGAAATTTGTAGATTTCTCCAGTTTGAAAGGGTCATCTGAAAATGCCTGCTGTTCCTCCAATACAACATTGGCTTATCAGTGTATTTCCAGGTAATTCTATATCCGAAAGATGATGTAATTTTCTCTGACCAATCCGGGGCTATTTGGCACATAGACGACCGAACTTCGAGAGGAACCTCTTTTGGCATACTATGATTTTCTTCATCTTGAAGGCTTGATTCATTTGTAGGTTGTGAGCCAACTCCCGATGTTGGCCAAAACGTGGAACTCGATCGCTCTATGTGAACAATTCGCCCATTTACCACTCGATTTACAGTTCGTGTATGCGTATAAATTGTTTCGCTATTATAGGCGTTAACTTTACTCGTAATTGAACAATTGTGGTTATATACTGAGTTCGCATATTTCCGCTGATACAGCCTACTGTAATGCGAAAATTTCCTTGTTAATAAAACATTATCTGTTAACGCTTCTTTCCCGAAATATAGCGCACCTTCTACTAGAGAACCAGGTCCTAGACCAGATCCTTGACTATGTAATGGAGAAACTGATGTGGTCGCCATAATAATCGATGCGGCAATCGAGAAAATTGGCACGGGACCAAACTGTTTCCTGATAGGGTTTGAATTGATTTGTTTCATTGATTCTATTTTGTTAAGTGTTATATTTTACTGCTTGATCTGGTGAGTTATTTGGGGCGCCTGTTTTTTTGATTTGATTGGCAGATTTGATTTATCGCTATTTCCGCGTGAACTGCGGCGAGTGGATGGACACCAATGTGTCCTATGATGTACGTCCGGATGACAGCGCGCCCACAACCTCCCCACAACCTCCCCACAACCGCCCTGCAACCTCCCCACAACCGCCCTGCAACCTCCCCACAACCGCCCTGCACGCCCCACTCCTCCCCGCCCGCCCTGCGCGGCACGCTTCGGTCACCGGGGTGGCGGTAGCGATCCTGGGGCCGTGGATGGTGACGGCTGGCATGGCGATGGTTCCTTGGAGGCCTTGAGAGCTGGGGGAATCGTTGGGCGCTGGGAATCTGGACATTTAGTTGCCCAATTAGGAAAAACGCGTCAACCTGGTTTTGGGTTTTCTTGGTTGATTCACGGCAATCACGAGCCTCTCGACGGGCACACTGCAATCCCTGCCCTATTCTTCGCTCGGCACAGGCGGGGTCTTTCGGGATTTTGCAGAATTTTGTCTGTCTTGGGGGGCAGTTTTCAGGAGTTCCGCACCGGCCTAACTTCTTGGAGCGTCGACGGCCGCGTGGGTTTGTTTCATCCACGCCGACCAGCTGCACCGAGAGACCGACAACGATTCGGTGTTTGCCCGCCAGAATTTGCTGCACAAGGACCAGCACCCGACGCTGGACCAGGCACGATCGGCCCCGGTTTCGCCCCGGTCCATCGCTCCGAGCCCGGTCCGGATTTTGCCGACACACAACGCGCCACGGAACTCTCCAAGTGCATCGGGCGATGGTGGGGGTTAGGCTCTGCGGCAGATGATGAACACGAACCCTGTCTCCCGTCGGGCGGCGGTGAAAGCGATGGCCGGGGCGGCCGGCGCGATAGCGTTGGGCGGATCCGCAGCTCCGTTGGCCCATGACCGTGGGCTGAACAAGATCCGGCTCGAGAACCTGAACCCGGGAACTCGCGATTGGATGCTCACCAAGACCCGGATCGACCCGACGACCCGCTACCGATGCCCGTGGATCGAGGGCTACGCCTCGCGGACCAGCGTCAGTGCGGGCCAGTACCTGACCTTCCACGTCAGCACCAATCCGGCGTCGGACTTCACCATCGACATCTACCGCATGGGCTTTTACGGCGGGAAGGCCGGTCGATTCATGCGTCACATGGGCCCGTTCAAAGGTCGCACCCAGCCCGACCCCGAGGTGGGACCGAAGCGGGATCGCCTCTGCCAATGGGAGCCTTGTGCCCAACTGCTGATCCCCGAGGATTGGGTCAGCGGCGTCTACATGGCCAAGCTCACCGAGCTCAAGGAGGGCATCCAAAGCTACATCGTCTTCATTGTCCGCGATCAGCGCGAGGCGAGCTACCTGTTCCAGTGCTCCGACAACACCTGGCAGGCCTACAACCGCTGGCCCTCCCAGTTCTCGCTCTACGACGACGGCAAGAACGAGTGGTACTGGGGCGGTGGTGTGCGGGTGGGCTTCAACCGGCCTTATGGCAAGTACTGCCAGATCGTAGACCAACCGCTCTCCATCGGTTCCGGGGAGTTCTTCCTGTGGGAGTACCCCTTCGTGTACTGGCTTGAGGCCCACGGCTATGACGTGAGCTACATCTCCAACGCCGACACGCATTTCGACCGCGCCGGTCTGTTGCGCGCCGATGGCTTCCTGAGCGTCGGCCACGACGAGTACTGGACGATTCAGATGTACCGCAACGTCGAGGCGGCGATTCTGGCTGGCGTGAGCGTGGGCTTCTTCTCGGGCAATGCTGTCTGCGGACGTATTTTGGAGGGCGACCCCAAGCTGCGGTCCTTTGAGCGTGTTGGTGTGTACGGCCCTCCGGGAGGCACCCGCGAATTTGTGTCCATGAGCTCGCTTGCGCACGAGCGGCCCTACGCCAATGAATTGGTTGGCGCGCACAGCACCGGGCCGGTTACCGGCGGCGCCGACTGGATTTGCACGAGGCCTGACCATTGGATCTACCGGGATACCCAAATGAAGGAGGGCGACCGGATCCCCGGCCTCATCGGCTGGGAATGGCACGGTGATCCGGCGCCGATCAAGGGCCTCGAAATCGTGGCCACCGGCCCCACGCAGGACGCCCCGGGAAAACCCAACGGCGGCATTTACACCGCGACGACGTATCCAGGCCCCAAGACCAACATCGTCTTCAACGCATCGACCTGCTGGTGGGCCGACGGCCTTGCCGAGCCGCCCGGCTACTTGCACCCCAAGGTGTACACTGAGCCCAAGGGGCCCGACCCGCGGGTGCAGCAAATCACTCACAACGTGCTGCGCCGCATGCTCGGTCGATGAGCCCCGGGGCCACGCCCAAGGCCGGGCTCAAAGCCGCCCTCGTGCAGAAGGCCATTGAGCTGGGCTTCGACGCCTGCCGAGTGACCACGGCCGAGCCGCCAGCCTCCGCTCCGGACTTTGAGCGGGCCTTGGCCGAGGGGCGTCATGCCGAGATGGCCTGGCTGGCCAAGGCGCCGGAGAAGCGGGCGGACTTGGGCCGGGTACTGCCGGGCATCCGCAGCGTGGTGACCCTGGCAGTGAGTTATCATCGGGGCCCCGTGAGCGGCCCGCGTGCTGAGGCCCACGATCCGGGCTCCGGCTTCGGAGCCCAATACGAATCTGATCCAGGCCACGGTTCGACCGCAGACCCGGAGACTGAATCGTGGGGCATCGTGGCCCGCTACGCGCAGCATCCCGATTACCACGACCTGCTGAAGCCGCCCCTGCAAGCTCTCACCGAATTCCTGGATGCCGCGGCTTCGGTGTCTCAGCGATCGCTGTGGTATGTCGACACGGGGCCCATCCTAGAGCGCGATTTGGCCCAACGCGCGGGCATCGGATTCGTGGGCAAGCACACCAACCTGATTTCGCGGAGTCTGGGCAATTGGTTCCTCTTAGCAGAGATCCTGACGACGGCCGAACTGGAACCCGATGCGCCCGAGCACAACCACTGTGGATCCTGCACTCGATGCCTGAGCGCTTGCCCCACCGGCGCACTGCCCGCGCCCTTCACGCTGGATGCCCGTCGGTGCATCTCGTACCTGACCATCGAACACCGCGGTTCCATCCCGGAGGATCTGCGCCCGGCCATTGGAGACCGCATCTTCGGCTGCGACGATTGCCTGGCCGCCTGTCCCTGGAACCGCTTCGCCCGAGAGGGATCCATCCTGCGAGCACACCATCGCGCCGACCTCGCCCGGCCTGACCTCGTCGAATGGCTCGAGCTCGACGACGCGGCCTTCAAGTCGCGATTCGCGGGCACGCCCCTGCTGCGCACCAAACGCCGCGGGCTGCTGCGCAATGTGTGCGTGGCCTTGGGCAATGTCGGTGATGCCCGGGCGTTGCCGGCCCTGCGCCGGGCGGCGCTGGATCCCGAGCCGCTCATCGCCGAGCACGCCGCCTGGGCCATCGGGCGGATCGAATCGCGCAGCCGATCCGCATCCACCGCCATGCCTGCGTAAAGCGGCTGACGCAAGGAGATCGGATCGATCCAAACGCAGGCGTTTTGCTCTCGATGCCCCGCCCGGCCACGGCTTCCCTTTTGCACGCGGATTCCCGAGTGTCTCCGGCTTCATGAGTTCGGCACCGGTCCTCGACATCACCCACCTAACCATCCTCCGCGATCGGGTCCCGATCCTGACCGACCTGTCGTGGCGGGTCATGCCCGGCGAGCACTGGGCGCTGTTGGGCGGCAACGGCTCGGGCAAGACGAGTCTGTTGTCGGCGCTGGCGGGTTACCTGATGCCCACCCACGGCGACATTGCTCTCCTGGGCGAACAATACGGCCAGGCCGACTGGCGGGAGCTTCGGATGAAGCTGGGCATCGTCAGCTCATCGGTGCGCCAGATGATGAACGACACCGAGCCTGCCCTCGACACCGTGGTCAGCGGGCGCTACGCGATCATCGACTACTGGGGAACTCCAAAACGCGCTGACGCCGCAAGGGCCCGCGAACTGATGGAGTCGGTGGAAATCGGCCACCTGGCCAAGCGCCCTTGGGCGGTTTTGTCGCAGGGCGAGCGCCAGCGCGTGCTCATCGCGCGGGCGATGATGTCGGACGCCCGACTGCTCATCCTCGACGAACCCTGCACCGGGCTGGATCCCGTGGCGCGCGAGCTGTTTCTGGAGTTCTTGGGCCGGCTCTCACGCCGCCCCGAGGCACCGACGCTGGTGCTGGTGACCCACCATGTGGAGGAGATCACCGCGATTTTCAGCCACGCCCTACTGCTGCGGGGCGGCACCGTGCTGGCTTCGGGACCGATCGGGCGGTCGCTGACCAGCCGGTCGCTGAGCCTGCTCTTTGACCACCCGGTTCGGCTGACCCGGAGCGGAGGCCGGCTTGGCCTGAGGGTGAGCCCCAGCAGCGCCGCGTGAACTCGCGGGAGCCTTTCCAACGGCGGCCTTACCAGCAGGAACCTTTGCACCGGGAGCAACCGGACGCCGCGGGCGGGTTCGCAAGTCTTCGGGGACGAGCAGCGGATCGTAGCCATAGCGGCGGCAGAACGCTTCCGTCGGCGCGATGATGAGCGTCGTTCGGCGCAGGAACGGATCGGGGTATTCCAGGCGGAAGGCCCGCAGAGCCAGCCCGTGGAAATCGCGGCGGCCGTACAAAATATCCCCAGCAACCGGGCACCCGGCATGGGCCAGGTGCAGGCGGATCTGGTGGGTCCGTCCTGTGACCGGCAACGCCAATACCAGCGCCCTGCCCTCGCGGGCCCCCAGCACCCGGAAAGCCGTCTCGGCTGGCTTGCCCTCAGGACCATGATCCACCCGGTGCTTGCCATGCTCCGTCGGATCGGGTCCCAGCGGCTCGCGGCATACCCATTCGCCCAGACGCGGTACGCCATCGGTCACCGCCAAGTAGGCCTTCTTGACCGTCCGCTCAGCAAACACTCGCGACAACGCAGGCATGGCTCCTTGGCTCTTCGAGAACAGCAGCACCCCGGTGGTCGGCGCGTCCAGACGGTGCACGAAGCGCAGGAACTTCAGGTTCCGGGATCGAGCCCACCAATCCCCCGCCTCGATGGAATCCACCAACGCTCGATGCAAACCGCGGTCGGCATGCTCACCGTCATCTGGCCCCAGCATCCAGCCGGCCGGTTTATCGATGGCCAACACTCCACGATCCTCATAGAGGATGTTCACAATCGACCCATCGTGCAGTTCAAAGGAGTCCGGCTTGGCCACGGCCCATATAACCACACCCCGCAACCAACCTCACGCCATTCTTGATCCGTTTTGCCGCTGAACGTCAGTCACCAGACAATCCAGCCCGGGCAACCTCCGAGATGCAATCGGGCGGCGGCCGGAGTTCCGTAGAGGGATGGCTGAACCCAGAAAGCAGCCTTTTAAAAAGTGTTAAAGTGGCCCCTTTTGTGTAAATATGATGGACCGACCCCTTTTGAATCCCTTTTATAGGAAAAATCCTGATGGCAGATGGCCAGTTCGCAGTATCGTCTCTGCGTGCAAATCGAGTCCTTCAAAGTTTTCTGCGACCTTGCCGAGACGGAATCGT
>Ga0315907_10008037_pt1 | contig 10886 bp, 10 predicted proteins | sample LakEriMetagenome_3_FD_203525 | JGI IMG/M metagenome (GOLD analysis project Ga0315907, IMG submission 203525) | Freshwater fungal communities from buoy surface, Lake Erie, Ohio, United States - Buoy 12 MA123 | ecosystem: Environmental > Aquatic > Freshwater > Lake > Lake biofilm | place: USA...
CTTGAGTTGTTTTGGTGGATTCATGACCCTACGCAATTAAACCGACAAGGAAATGATATTGGAACACAATACCGCAGCGTGATTTTTTATCACAACCAAGCCCAAAAAGAAATTGCTACCACTTATCTTAAGAAGTTAGAAAAAGAAAAAGTTTGGGATAAACCGATTGTAACTGAAATCACCGAATTGAACAATTTTTATCGTGCAGAACAGTATCACCACGACTATTTTAATCAACATCCAGAGAATCAATATTGTCAGTTTGTGGTTAAACCCAAGGTGGAAAAATTCAGAAAAATCTTTAAAGAAAAACTGAAAAACAACTAGCGAACTAAGGTCACATGACCTACTTCCATGATTTTCTCGTCGTTGTTTAAGGTCTTGAAAACTATTTTCCAAGTGTAAACACCATCTGGAGCTCTTCCGCCTTTTTTACCCGTAGAGCCATCCCAGCCAAATTTGACATTGTGCGTCTCGTAAATTAATTCACCCCAACGGTCGAAGATATACATAACAAACTCATACGGATCATATCCTGAAAAGAATACCGGTTTGAATGATTGATTGAATTGATCCCCGTCAGGTGTGAATGTATTTGGTACCCAGTAAATTACCTCCTCGCCGGTACAATCTTCCAGTACTTCGATTAACAGGGTATCGCTTCCTTGACATCCCGCATTGTTTGTTCCGGTTACTATCAATTCATTGGTTCCAATACCTGGCATATATGCCATTCCATTACCCACGGGTACATTCCAAACATATGAATTAGCCCCGGTTGCGTTCAATTGAACTGCATTACCAAAACATACCACTTTGTCAGGACCAGCATCAACTTCAGGGCTCTGTGAAATCGTAATTAAAAAATTATCAATTCCAGGACATACGGCTGCCGGAGAGGTGTAGGTCACTAAGTAACTACCAATGGATGATGTTGACAAATCAATGTTCCCCGTTACTGGGTCAATGGTTATACCTGGACCAGCGCTTACAGTTCCTCCTAAGGTTCCGCCAATGGTAGCAAGAGGATTAGGATCGGTTAAACAATAAACGGAATCAGGATAAGTAATTGTTGCCGGTTCAGGACCCGTATAGTTTCCGGTGAACGGATAAGTGCAACCTGCATCGTCAGTAATAGTAAATCCAAACGGACCAGATGCCGTAAGGTTATTCATAATAATGTTACCGCCATTTGTGGTCGTGTTAACCGCAAATCCGGCAGTGGCTGGGACAGGATTTGATCCCGAGAACTGCGTTCCGTTTAACGAAGGAGATCCACCAGAAACAGTTATTGTAGCCGTAGTATTTGCACAATTTGATGTATAGGTTGTGGTGACATCCGGTAAGTATTGAACCGCAATTGGGTCACCCAAATCGTAACATTGAAGCGCAGGTAATACAACATAACTGTAGATGCCATTCACAATACTATACATGGTAATCGGAACGAAATACACCGTATTATCTGTAAACGTTCCGGCAGGGAATGAATTAATGAAAGATAAGTCGTTAACATCGGTTAAGTTTCCATCATTGGTAACTACCCCAACAAAACATGGATCATCCGGAACATCCAACCCTTGTTGATTAGCTAATATAGGAGTTAAAGCAACAGTTGGTGGACAAGAATAAGCCAACCAAACAATACCCGGATCATATGGCGGAGCCGCAGGGTCATAATTCGGATCGTTTGGATTCGTCGCTCCAAGGATTTCAGCAGGAACACTGAAGTTATTATTCGTGGTAATACTGAACTGATCTCCAAAGCAAACTTTGTTTATTGCAGGCATCCCTTGAAGTGTGGTTGTAAATGTTCCCATCATTGCATTGCAATTACATTGGGGAGGAGTAGGGTAGGTCAAGGTTGCTGTACAGCTGGGGTCAGCAGAAAACGTAGCAGTAACCACACAGGTATTACCGTTGGCAGTACCTGTTAAACTAAAGTTGGCTGAACCACCAAAAGGTGCATTGAACACTTGTGATCCTCCACATGAGTTCGATAAGGTGAGTGTTCCTGATGCTGGCGCATTCGTGAAATTTATTGTTCCGGTAATGGTATACTGGTTAGTCGCCGGGTCACAGTTTGTAATGTTTCCTGTGAAGTTTCCAAAGGAGCATGGCGTAGCGTTACATGGCGCGGGAGCGGTATAGTTTTGCGACGTATTACAATTGGCATTAGCAGAAAACACTGCCGTGACCAAACAGTTCGCTCCATTGGCGTTTAAACCCGTTAAGTTGTAATTAATTACAGTACCAAAAGGAGCATTAAATACTTGAGGTGCACCGCCGCAATTACTACTTATCGTTAAGGTTCCAGAATTTGGCGGGTTATTTATGTTTAAGGTTCCACTAACCGAATAGAGGTTGTTGTTGCAAGGACCAGGTGTTGCTGTGAACCCTGTAACGCCACATACGAAAGAACAATCAGCCGAACCCGTTCCGCCCGTTTGAGAGAAACTTATGGTGCCGGGTTGATTCGCATAATTGGTAAGTAATAAAATGTAAAATTGTCCTACTTGTGCATTAGGTATAACTGCTGTTTCTTGAGCTGCCGTAGAATAACTGCAATCTATCGGAGAACCAACCGGAAAAGTACCTCCACCACATCCCGCGGCTAATGAATTATACGGTCCCCACAAGGCAAAGTCTACATCAATTCCTGAACCAGCAGCCGTTTGCTGACTTATACTAATGGTCATTGGACCGTTTTGGTCGATTTCCATAAAGTACCAAACAGGATTCGGCGAGCTTCCTAAGCATCCAACAGAACCTAAATCTTGTACGTTAGTACTGTTTGGAAAAGAATAATTGGTTCCTGTGCAAAAGGGATTCGCTTGGTTGCACTGTGCCTGCGAATTAAATAGTAATCCAAATAGAAAAAATAAAATTAAGATATTCTTCAAGGCTTGGATTTTTGAGTTAGCCAAAGACGCTTCTCTTCCGTGAGAAGCCGTTTATGTTTTTTCGCCCATTTAAGGACTATTTCTTTGTTGTCGTTAAAACTTAACTCGTTTTCGTATGCTGGGAAATCACGAGGGATTTTACCCTTTTTGAAACAAGTTTGCAGCGTTTTAATGTCCAAAATATATCGATCTGCAGCCGGACTGCGATCACCACTCACGCCAAAAATAACCGGTATTTCATCGTGTATTGTTGGTGTGGGGTTAATGGGATGAGTAGGTGTATTGAACCCTTTTATTTGATTAGAACTTTGTGCCTCAACATTCGAAAAGGTGAATAAAACAAACGTTAGAAGTGCTAATTTAAATGTCATTTCGGTTCCTTGACGTCAAATATAAGTAAAAGTTGCCATCTTTGATGAATATAAAGCATCTGGCAGCAAAGAGTAGTTAACACGATTTATTTGAAATCTTAATCTTTTGGTAATTCAAGGCGTTACATATCATTTCCCTTCTCGTCAAATTGACATTACACCTGCGAGTTTTGAGAACAAGCCGCAATTTGATGCTCACCAAACCTTTGTTGGTACATCAAGGCTTTATCAGGCCTCCGAAGATGTCACAGCAAGTGATTTAGCATTGAAGGCAGCAATGAAGTTACTTGTTGACGCTGATCTTAATGACATCGATTTTTTAATTTTCTCTTCATTGACTTTGGATTATCACGCACCATCCACAGCAAGTATATTACATAAAAAACTGGGGTTAAAAGCCTCTTGTGGCGTTATGGATTTACCCCTTGGTTGTGCTGGATTCCCCATGGCATTGATGGCTGCGAATGGATTATTTAATACCATGAATCTTAACCGCATCTTGATACTATTGGGTGAAGTGCCAACGCGTGCTGTTCATCCTCAAGTTTCTTCCCTTAACTACGTTTTTGGCGATGCAGGTGCGGCGGTTATGTTGGGTAAATCAATGGATAAGCTGTGTTTTGAATTTGGAAATGATGGGGATGGTTTTTCGAGCCTCAATGTGTTAAGAGGCGGCGCTCGCTTCCCTATGGATGTTGCCTATCTAGAGTCTAATCGTGAGTTTCCATGGTTAAATCAATTTGGGGAATTGTCCATGGATGGTCATGGTATTTTAAAATTAAGTTTAACGCACATTCCTCGGGCTGTATATTCACTGTTAGATAAATACGAACTCACACTGGATCAAATTGATCATGTTATTTTTCATCAAGCCAGTAACATCGTTATTGATGCGCTCCAGCGGAAACTAAGTTTACCGAAAGAAAAAGTTGTTAATTACCTGTCAGATGGCGGGAATACCATCTCTTGCGGAATTCCTATCGCATGGGCTAAAGCACAAGCAGATAAGCGGTTTAAAGTAGGGGATACCGTCATGGTTTTTGGTTTTGGTGTTGGTTTTTCTTGGTGTGGAAGTATTTTGAAGTATCATTAAGTTAAGGTTAACTATCTTTGGGTATGGAAATTAATGGATTTATTAACCACTTGACAGAAGAGTTTGAGGACGTAGGTGTCTTTGAATTAACACCATCCACCGTTCTTAAAGATATTCCCGGTTGGAACAGCATGCATATTTTACTGCTTGTGGCAATGATCGATTACCGTTATAATGTGTTGCTGTCAGGTGAACATTTGAAAATGGTGGTTTCCGTAAATGATTTATTTGAATTGGTGAAACAAAAGCAAGGTGAACACTGAAATTCATAATACACGGATTGAAGCAGTGTATGCAGGTATACCTGAACATCAAGTATTTACGGCTGATTATTCCCTGTTTTCTTCCGATGAAGCGCGCTTATTTACAAAAAATACCGGCATTCATTCCCGGCGTGTTGCTCCGGATGGTGTTACGTGTTCTGATTTGTGTCACATTGCCGCCGAGGCGCTGTTAAATGATTTTGATGTAGCACATGAAATCGATTTGCTCATTTTTGTTTCTCAATCTCCTGATTATTTTTTACCAGCTACCGCAATTCTCTTGCAAGAGCGTTTAGGCTTAAGCGATGCGTGCATGGCCTTTGATATTAGTTTAGGTTGTTCGGGCTATGTGTATGGTTTACAGGTCGTTGGTCAGTTTATTCAATCCGGTGCTGTACGGAAAGCTTTGCTTCTTGTTGGGGATAAATCAACGATTTCTACAGCCTTCCAAGATAAGAGTACCTATCCCTTGTTCGGTGATGCAGGAACTGCAACCTTACTCTCGTTTTCAACGGATTCCAACCCCTGGTTTATAAATGCTGGCTCGGATGGCTCAGGAAAAAATTCCATCATCATTGAAGGCGGCCATTCAAGGAATCCATACGGTACCTATTCGGATGAGCTATTCGATTTCAATGGCAATATGCATTCAAAAAGCCATCTGCATTTGGAGGGCCTGGATGTGTTTAATTTTGCGTTACATCGCGTCCCACAATCGATTCAAGAAACGCTTAATGCCGCAAAAAAATCAATATCTGATGTTGATTATCTCGTGTTGCATCAGGCAAATGGATTGATTACTAAGACCTTGGTGAGAAAGCTTGGTTTACCCTCAGCGCGCTGCCTAACTTCAATTGAGGAGTTTGGTAATACGAGTTCAGCTTCTATTCCTTTGACCCTAGCGTGTCATGGGGATGAATTATACGGACGTAAAGACTTGTCGCTTATTTTGTCGGGTTTTGGGGTTGGTTTTTCATGGGCCTCACTTTTTTTAAGTACCGACTTTCCAAAAACAAAACTGATTACATATGCTTAACCTATCAGACAAAAGGGTTTTGGTTACCGGTGTTTCTTCGGCTATTGGTGCCGAAATCGCACATACCATCCTTGGGCTAGGTGGTACGGTAGTTGGGACCTATCGAACTTCGGACTCTGTCCTTTTGGAGCAGCTTTCAATGCAAGATGGTTTTGAATCGTTCCACTGGGATGTATTTACTGAACCTCAGTTTCTTGAGGGGCAGCAAGGGTTTGATGCATGGGTGCATTGTATTGGTGCTATTAACCCGCAGCCCATCAAATATTTAAACAAGGAAGGGAGTGAAGGGCTTTTTCAGGTGAATTATTTCTCGGCCTCACGCATGGCTTCGTTGCTACTGAAGCAAAACCTGCTTCTTCCAAAGGCTTCCATTGTGTTTTTATCTTCTGTTTCAAGTCATTATCCGTATCGTGGAGGAGCTGCGTATGCCTCTTCCAAAGCGGCCCTAGAAACCTTTGCTAAAGCGCTTGCCTTGGAGTTGAGTTCGAAGCAAATTCGTGTAAATACCTTGGTTTGTGGCTTAGTAAGGTCGCCGATGTTTGATGCATCAAAATCCTCATATTCCACAACTGAAATTGAGGCCATGGAGGCCAAGTATCCATTGGGGATCGGAACTCCGTCGGACGTAGCAAAACCTTGTGTCTTTTTGTTGAGCGACTACGCCGCTTGGATTTCAGGTGCACAACTGCTGCTTGATGGCGGGTTAATGTTGAATGTTTAACTTTAACCAATGAACGATCAGGTTACCGTTGTTATACCAACCTTTAACAATGCCAAGGGCGCGATAGATTTAGTAAAGTTACTAGCGCTTCAATTTCCAGACTTTCATCTCATTATTGTAGATGATGGGAGTAACGCCTCGCACTGGGATCAGCTCAAGGCGTTCTCTCAGGTTCCAAGGCTTAAAAAAATTCGCTTAGCGAAGAATTTTGGACAACATGCTGCCTTGTATGCAGGTATGTCACAGGTGAAAACCACGTACATGATAACTATGGATGATGATCATCAGAATTTGGTAACACAGATTCCAGCCTTATTGGCTGCCTCATCGCAAGGAGGTCATGCAGTAGTTTATGGCTTATTTACTGCACGCCGCACGTGGCTCAGGTCGGTATTGACTGCCGCTTATCGTTCGTTTTCAAGTTTGGTGGGTGTGGGGCATGGCAAGGGCAGTGGATTTCGCTTGTTGCGAAGTGATTTAGTTCAGGCGCTGAGTAAAAATGCAGGTGGGGTTCAGTTTTTGGACGAACGCATTCGGTGGTTTACCGATGAAATTGGTTTCGTATCACTAGATGTTAAAGTTGAGTCTTTTAAGTCTAGGTATTCCTTAGGTAAATTGCTCAGTATCGGCATTGGCAAGTCATTTTATGCCACCGATTTCCCCTTGAGGTTTATGGCAGTTTTTGGTGCCTTAATGGCCTTGGTTAACCTCGCAATCGGTTCATTCTTTTTGTATAAAAAACTAATAGATAAGATTGAAGTTCCAGGGTTTACCTCATTGATTGTTAGTGTGTTGTTTTCTACTGGTTTATTGCTTTTTGGCTTAGGGATTCTTGCTACCTATTTGCGTAAAATTCTTCTTCGGGTGAATCACGCACCTACGTATCATATTCAAGAGATTTTAGAATGATATTGACTGGATTTGGGATTGTCTTGAAGCGAATTACCAGGGACGATATTGAGCAAATTAGGCGTTGGAGAAATCAGGATTTCGTTAGGGATCAAATGTTTCACCAGGAATTGATAACGGAAACACAACAAAATGCTTGGTTTGATTCTGTAAACAACCGATTCAATTATTACTTTGTAATTCATGTGGATGAGCTGCCAATTGGACTTATCTATGCCAAACAAGTGAACCCTGAAACTATGGTTGGAGAGGGTGGGATTTTTATCGGAGAACCGGCATATTTAACGTCCGATTCACCGGCTAGAGCCTCAATACTTCTTTTGTATTTTTGCTTTAATAAATTACTGTTAAATACTTCATTAATAAGGATTAAAGAAAGTAATTTGGTAGCGCTTCGATACAATGAACTCCTTGGGTATGTGGTTCAACAACGGTCTGGAGAAGAATTATTACTAAGCCTATCGAAGGAGGATTTTCAACGTTCAATTATGGTGTCACGCGTCCTTCGTTTATTGAAAACCGAGTCAATTCAATTAACTGGCTTGCCTTCTGAAAATAATTTGGAGCAGCTCAATGCTTTGCTGGCATCAAATCGGTAAGCTGCGCTTGTCAAACGCTTCATTCCATGTGGATTGCGAAGCCAAGGAGAGTAGAAAAGGGTCGTCCAAATTTGCGATTTTATATTGACTGATCTCTTCAGCTGAGTAGCCCCATAAGGGGTTTGGGATGTCAAACATTAATACAATTCGATCTTCGCTGCCGTGATTCCATGCGCTATGTTCAAAGGAGTCATCGAAAATGATCATCTTACCGGGTTGGTGATATTCTATTTGGTTTCCAACCCGAATTGCGCATGCATCGCCCTTCGGTACGATTAAGGGAAGGTGCCCTCGTAAAATCATTCGTGAATACCCTCGGTGGGGCATAATGGTTGTGTTGGGTCTCATGCGCGAAAAGTCACACGAGATCAACTCGGGGATTGAATTAATAAGTGCTGCTGTGGTTGGGCAACGGGTTTGGTTGTACGGGTGATTCATTCCGAAAAACTTGAACGTAAACACATCCCATGCGGAATCTTGGTCACTGTGAACATACTGCGGAAAGGTCTCAAGCCAAGATTTCGGCGTGTTTAAGGTTAGTAACTCAGTGAGTTCTTTTCTTATTTGTTCGATGGAATCCGTTAATGGGCTTAAAAATTCGAACGTACTGCTGTCATAAAAAAAGCTTGGATTCTTTGAGTCCTTCATTGCGATAAAGATAGAATTTTTTTCAGTCAACTTCTCGTTGTAATTTTGACCTAATGATGCGCACGCTCTTCGTTATAACTTTCTTGTTGGGTACGGCATATACCGTGCTGGGTCAAAAGCATAAGGTGTTGCGTGGATTTTCGGAATTAAACGCGAAGAATTATGGCTTAGCCTTGCAAATTTTTCAAGAGCTCAAAGACAAAAATCCAAGTATTTCGAACTATGGGATGGCGCTGTTGTATGGTGAAACACTTGATTTTAAACAAATTGATTCAGCTATCTTCTATGCCAATGAATCCATTCAGTCGTACGCAGACAATCTAGCTCATATTCCACGAACACAACGAATAGCGTTGAGTAACTTGGGTTGGAGCCTTGAGGAGATGAATCGATTACTTCAGGGGTTCTATGGTAAAAAGTTCAACGAATTGCAGAAATCGAATTCGATCGAAGCAATAAATCAGTTTTTGTTGTTGTCGATAGATTATGAGCATTTAGATGCGGTCATTGCCTTGCGAGATAGTTTGTGCTTGTTGGAGTGTGGACAAAACCAATTGGCATGCTTAATTCAATTAAAGTTAATGTCCCCAAATTCAAGATTTAATAATCAAATACAAGAGCAAATAGAAGAGCTTGGATATAAACGTTGGGTGCAACATGGGGAAGAAGAAGAATTTTACACGTATACCTTGTATCATCCACGTAGTATATATAAACCCCTGGCGGAGGATGAGATATATCAACTTTATATAACGCAAAACGACACGATAGCGTTTAAGCGGTTTATTCAGTTGTATCCTAAAAATAAAAATCTCGATAAGATTTGGCGAGCGTTTTATCAATTGAGCGCAGGGAATTATGATCAAAACAAGATGCGGGATTTCGTTGCTAGGTATCCTATGTATCCGTATGCTGAAAATGTTCACGCTGAATTGGAACGTTTCGGTAAAGAATTGTATCCTTATGCGTCCCCTGATGGACTGATGGGCTACATGGATGAGCAGGGAATATCGGTTATTCCTGCAGTTTATGATTGGGTAGGCGATTTTAAAGAAGGATTGGCCGTAGTGATGAAAGAGTCATCCTACGGGGTGATAAATAAGCAAGGTCAATTGCATTTGCCTATTGCTTTTGAGTTTATTTCTGATTTCCATAACGGGTACGCAATTTTTAGTCAGAATTCAACCTTTGGTGTGGTGAATCGCGCAGGCATTAAGGTGATTGATAATCAATTTAGTGATTTGGAATGGGCTTTTGGTGATTTGCTAGTTTATGAGAATGATGGCAAGAAAGGTGTAATGAATATGCAGGGTGAATTCCTTTCTCCCTTAATGTTCAACGAGGTGAATCCAGTGAACGAGATGTTGGCAATTGTAACAATTGATGGGCTCTCTGGCGTCATAAACTCATCACTGATGAGGGTTATACCGATTGCGTATGAGCAAGTGATTCAAAATGAACATGGATTTATGGTGGTCAACGGCGGGTTACGTGGCATTTTTGATCCGTTTGGAAAAGTGTTGCTTCCCGTAGATTTTCATGAAATCGGGGAGCTTAGTCATGGATTTAGGTTGCTTAGGAAAGGGAATGCTTTTAGTCACGTGAATTGCACCTCATGGCGCATTGCTGATTATTGGTATACTACTTTTCCAGAGGCCATGCGTTGGTCAAAAATGATTAATGGACAATTTCTGATACTGAAAAATAAGAAGTACGTGTTTGTGGATACCTTACAGCGCATTACCAAATTATTTCCCCTGATTCAATTGAATACGGTAGAAGTGGTACTTACAGGAATAAAGGAAAAAAATGGAAAGTTTGGTTTTTGGGATCGAAATGGAAAGGAATTGTCACCTTTTCAGTTCGATTACGTTGAACCTCTGAAAAATGGACAATATCTGGTAACACTCAGCGGACAACATGGAATTTATTCTAAGACTGGTCAGCTGGTTCTTCCGTGCATTTATGACGATATTGTCCTTTGGAATGAAAATAATTTCTACATAGTGCAAAAAGGGTCAAAAAAAGGTATTTTTACCATGGACGGTAAGGAAATTTTGCCTCTTGATTTTGATTGGGTTAAAAAATATAATGCGCAGTGTTGGATGCTTAAAAAGGAAGGCGAACTCATGTATTTTTTTCCAACGAGTGCAAAATGGATTACACTAACTAGAAACTAAATGTCGAACAAAGAGCGTATTGTACTGTCTTTTATTCTCTCCATGGCATCCATCATTTTTCCTGTGATGGCTCTTGTGATTGTGAATAATGACAGGTATGTGTACGTAGAGCCATTTTTTACGCCAGACATCGAGTTAATCGAAACCGAGCGAGAGATTTTAG
>Ga0315907_10008038_pt1 | contig 10885 bp, 6 predicted proteins | sample LakEriMetagenome_3_FD_203525 | JGI IMG/M metagenome (GOLD analysis project Ga0315907, IMG submission 203525) | Freshwater fungal communities from buoy surface, Lake Erie, Ohio, United States - Buoy 12 MA123 | ecosystem: Environmental > Aquatic > Freshwater > Lake > Lake biofilm | place: USA...
CGCAATGGAAGCTGCAGGTCAGCTATACAACCTCGAATTGGATCCAGGCGAGACAAGGAACTTGTACAACACCGAGCCGGTTCGAGCCGAGGAGATGGTCGAGGCATTGAAGCGGATGACGGCGCCCAAGTCTGGGCGAAGTGCCCCCGAGGGCCGCAAGCCCCTGCGATGGCAATAAGATCCAAGGCCTCTCAGAGAAGCTCCGAAAGGTCATTGGATAGATACTAGGCTGTTTGTGATCGTCGATCTCGCGCAGCGATCCGGCCGCTGGAAGAAAGGAACGCAAAGGCGCAAAGGCGCAAAGGCGCAAAGACGCAAAGGGAGTAGATCTTGCGCAGAGATCAAAAAAATGTTAAGGGATATCCCACGTTCGCGATGGTGGGTTGCGCGGTAAAGCCCGCTTCAACCACCCTACGAAAAACATGAATGCAAAGACGCACCCCTCACCTGCTGGAGCCCAAACGCAGCGTCCTGGCGGGCTTGGTCAAGTTCCTCGCCGTTGGCTGCGGGTTAAACGTAGTTTCGCCTTTGGCGAATATCGAGTCCAGCATCTTGGCTGACTCGATGGCTTTTTACCTCAAGCCTCACGCCTCACACCTCAAGCCTGCTCTCCCGACTCCGTCGCCCGATGAGCAGAACTCAGGAGGCGGAAGCCCAGGTCGTTGCTCCGAAAGCCCGGGACGTCCCTGAACCGACAAGCCGAACGCAGACTCCCCGCGGGGTGGGGCCAACACCCGCCGCGAATCACGCGTAACGTGCCCACCGTAGGCCCAATAGGATCCTCCACACGCTCAACAAGTTCGGCTGGATACTCTCTATACCAATCCTGACACCACTCCCAGACGTTCCCTAACATATCATACAACCCCCGAGCGTTCGGCGATTTTTGAGCCACTTTGCGAGTGCCCCCCCTCTTTTCCTCGGCTTGAAGATCTTCCAACCATGTCATTTCCATACTCTTCTCCAGATCGTACCTGAGTCCCGAATTCCCTCCGTACCATGCGATCGAATCAAGTACTTCAGCTTTGGTTTGATCTCTAGATTTTAAATCCAAATCCCCCACATACGTATCACCCGTCGTTCCGGCCCTACATGCATACTCCCACTCGGCCTCCGTAGGCAAGCGAAACTGCAAACGCTCCCAGCCATCGATAAGCCCCTTAGCATTCGATGGATAATCTCTTGCTAATCGCTCATTGAGCTTCTTCGCGAATCCAAAGGCATCTTCCCAACAGACTTCTTCGACCGGTCGCTCGGGATCCAGAAAGCAACTCGGGTTCTCGCCCATCAGCGCTGTCCATAACCCTTGCGTACAGGGTGTATCGAACATCCAGTACCCATGGGTAATGATCACCTCATGCTGTGGTCCCTCGTTGCCTCGGCCATAATCTCTTCCTTCCTGCGATCCCATGAAAAATCGCCCCGGTGGGATCCAACGCATCCGCTGACGCACAGGCTTTATCTCAAACGTCGCAAAGAACCCATACCGATCGCTTCCGAAATCCACGGCCCAAGTCGGCTTTGCAAGCCGATCGAATTGGTAACCTTCCTGGTCGCTCACCACGCGGATGCTCGCATACGCGTTGACATCCAGCTCCGAGAACTCCCCCTCGGGCGTACGATCGCCCGTCGCATCCAAATCTATCGAGCGCAGGAACTCATAAGCAGGCTCGGCCCAGCCGATCCTCGCTCGCTCCGTGCCCTGCTCCGCAACGGGCAGCATCGCTCGCTCGCTCGGCTCGGCACCTAGAGCAGAACTCAGGAGGCGGAAGCCCAGGTAGCTGCCCCGATTGCCCGGGTCGTACCTGTGCCGACAAGCCGAACGCAGATACCGCGCGGGGAAGTACCAACACCCGCCGCGTACCACGCGTCTCGAGCCCTCCGCAGGACCGGTAGGATCCGATTGAGCGGACGATGAATACTTGCCCCACCAATCGCTGCACCATTCCCACACGTTGCCATGCATGTCGTACAAACCCCAGCCATTGGGCTGGAGCAGCTTCACTGGATGCGTTCTACGCTCCGAATTCTTTTCGAACCAGCCGTACTTCGGCAGTTCCCTCGGATCATCACCAAAGCAAAATGCACCCGTTGAGCCGGCGCGGCATGCATACTCCCACTGCGCCTCAGTCGGTAATGACAATTGCAAGGTGGGTACTTTCTTAAGCACATTCTGCAACCACTTCTGACAGTCGCCCCAAGAGATCTGCTCGACTGGATTGGTATCGCCAGGAAAGTGACTAGGATTCTTACCCGCAATGCAAAACCAAAGTTCCTGTGTGACCTGGGTGTCGGCTAGCCAATACCCTTGGGTCAGCTTCACTAAATGTGCAGGCGACTCATCGTCCCATCGACCCTCCTCACCCTCGGGCGAGCCCATCAGGAACTCCCCGGGTTTGATCCAGCGCAATCGCTGCGTGACCATCCCCTTGCCATCATGCCGGGGCACTTGAAACTCGCACCAAAGGCCATAGCTATCCTTGCCATAATCGCTGACCCACTGCGGCTTGATCCCCGATTTCCAGAACCTGTCCGTTCGGCTCGTTTCTTGGTCCTTGACTCGGACCTGCACCGGCCTCGCTCGCTCTGTGCCCTGCTCCGCAACGGGCAGCATCGCTCGCTCGCTCGGCTCGGCCCCTAGAGCAGAACTCAGGAGGCGGAAGCCCAGGTAGTAGTCCCGATCGCCCGGGTCGTACCTGGACCGACAAGCCGAACGCAGATACCGCGCGGGGATGATCCAACACCCACCGCGTAACACGCGCATCGTGCCCTCCGTAGGACCGGTCGGATCCGATTGAGCCGACGGTGCATACTTGTCAAACCAATCGCTGCACCATTCCAATACGTTGCCATGCATGTCGTACAACCCCCAGCCATTCGGCTGGAGTTGCTTCACTGGATGCGTTTTAAGCTCCGAATTCTCATCGAACCAACCGTACTCCGACAGGTACGTTGGATCGTCACCAAAGCAATACGCACTCGTTGAACCAGCGCGGCATGCATACTCCCACTGCGCCTCGGTCGGTAACAATGGTTGGAGAAACTCGTGATGCTCACGAAGCTTTTCAAACCAAGCCTGGCAATCCTCCCAGGAAACATTCTCCACCGGATTGCTTTCACCCTTGAATTGGCTCAGATTCTTACCTCTTCCGACTGCCATCCACAGCTCCTGCGTGACCTGCGTATCGGCCATCCAGTAACCGTGGGTCAGCGTCACTAAATGCGCAGGCGACTCATCGCCCCATCGACCCTCTTCACCCTCTGGCGAGCCCATCATGAACTCGCCAGGTTTGATCCAACGCATGCGCTGTGTGACCATCCCCTTGCCATCATGCCGGGGGACTTGGAACTCGCACCAAGCCCCATACTGGTCGGTCCCATAATCGCTCACCCACTGGGGCTTAACACCCGATTTCCAAAACGCGCGCTCTCGATCCTCCTGTCCATGGATCTCTAAAACGCGACCCGTCGATTTCAATGATACGGTATCCCCCCGACTCGATCGGTCTGCGGATTTTTTACGGATCGATAAACCGTCATCGACAGCGCGCAACCATGCTGTGATCTCCGCCGATGCTTCACCCGTCCTCTTGATCTCACCTATTCTTGTCCTCGCATCGAGTGTACGCTTGGGATGAAACTCTCGCTGCCAACGACGGATCGTCTCGCTGATCCCCGCATCACTCGCCCACACACCATCGCTCTCGACCCGCTTGGAAAACCAACTTAAGAAACTCCTGATACTACCTCCGATCTCGTGTTGGCCGCGATGATCATCCATGTATCGGATGGCCTTCTGAACATCCTCAAAGTCCGATTCCTTGCTCTCGACTAATTCCAGTTCCTCATGCGTCAGGCTCAGCAACTCGACGAACCAAACCGAGGGGTCCTCGCCAAGCCCCGCTCGCGATTCTCTCAGTAGCCTTAAAACCCCCCGTTTGGTCTTTGCATCCAACCCATGAAACGCTTCACGAAACTCCTTCTTCGACTCGACGCGATCATTTTTGGCTGACGAATACTGATTCGAATCGAGCGATTTGTCTTGCCAAACGAACGACTCCAACGCCGCATCGCTCGCCTCGGACACCGACTGGCGAACCCACCTAAGCAACACCGGATCGAAACTGCTAGCTGGCGATAGCCGACTCAATATCTCTGAGACCAATTCCTCCCGCCTGCTGCGATCGAGCACCGATTGGACACTCGAATGCTGCCAGGAATAAAAATCCGCTATGTCGCGGAAACCACTTGGAACCCGATCCAATGGAAAAGGTATCATCGCACTGACACGGCAATCCCGCCGCGCATGCTCTTGGATCCATTCGTTCCAATATCCCTGAAGCCGCCAACTCGTATCAAGGATTCCCAAATCCCCCAGCACCAGAATTTGACATCCCGCCTGAGGTTCCTGATTCTTCAACCCTGAAATCGCCTCGTCGATCGAACGATTCGGATCCACCTTGGTCCGTGGATCGATGCAGGCTAATTGCGAGAAATAGCCGCGTGGCAAATGAAACCTGAGCAACTCGATCAACCACTGCTGATCCCGATGGTAGGGGAACAACCTCGCGCTGCGATCCTCGACGACATAAACGGTTCGCTCGAGTCGATAGAATGTCTCGGTCGGTAGTTTACTTAGCAGGCGACCTTGTGACATCAGGTCGACCAACTTGTCGATGTCGATGCTAGGACTGCGACGAGGGGGCTCGAGGATCGGACTCAAACGCGTCTTGGCTTCGGGCCATGTCGCTAGGCCGATCGGTGGCAGCGCCACAGGTCTTTTGGTCCACGCAAGTTCCGCTGCTGGTCTCGCCATCTCGATTTCAGGATCGCCATTGGAGCGAGCTCCGACAAGGTACTTCAACGGCAGCCACAAAGATTCAACCGCCGTGGCCGCCGGCGGGAGTGTTTCGGCCCGTGTCGGTGCGGCTGGTACCTGGGACGGAGGTTCGAGCGAAAAATCGAAAGCGGAGGATTCGACGCCCTGGTCGGGCTGTGGGGGGATGAACTCAAAATCCAGTTCGTTTGCCAACCACATTGCCGCGTCGGGTCCGTCGCGGTCCGCAGAGTACCAAACCCGCAGTAAATCGGCGCGGGAAATGGCCGCTCGCCGAGTCGATGAAACGATGTCTATTGGGTTGTCGGTTTGGGCCATCAGCTTCGTTTGCTAGATTTTTTGAATACGAAGGACCTGAGTTCCTCGGCTAGTTTTGTATGGATCTGATCCTTGGGAAGGTTCGCAAATTCCTCGAATTTGGCAGGATCCTTTTCGATGTCCCCTGCGATCTTTTCGATAGCACGCAGGATATCCAGATATTCGGCGGGACCGGGAAACGGCCGCAAAGATTGTTGGATCGCAACCAATCGATCCTCCGCAAGCTGCTCAGCGATCGTTCGATACACCGTTTTTCCGTCGGCTTTGGAACCGAAACGATCCTCGAAGTGGGCGTGTCCTAGTTGCACCAAGTAATCGACTAGGTGGTTTTTGTTCTTTTCGATCTCCGAGGCGGTACCACCCGGAAGATCAATTTTCAGGACGATGCAGCGACGAACAAAGGCAGGTGGCAGCACCCGGTCCTCGTTCGAGGTGATGACGACCAGGGGTGCAGCATGGTCTTTATTTAGGCGGATCGGGGTTTCGCGTCCCAGAGGTAGAAACCGGTTTTCTCCGAGGACTTCGAGAAGCCCGTTGGGAACATGTGCGTCGGCCTTATCGATCTCATCGATCAGGATCACCACCCCATGCGATTCTTGCCAACCCTCGGGGATGTCTTCAGGTTTTGCAGCGGGTGATTTGCTCAAGGCGCTATGCCAATCCAACGCCCACCAAAGGGGCCCTGGGGAGACGAAGTTATCGATCGCCAGCGGATCCTTGTTCGACGGGGCATTTGCCTCGTCGGTTTGATCGGCTGTGCTCGCTGTTTTTTTGGCGGATCCTTGGACTTGGGCCTCGGCCAATCGTCGGACCGAGTCGTAGCGGTAGAGCAGATCGGTCGCTTCGGTGTTCGAGTCGACGGTGAAGCGGATGATAGGTCGATTAAGTAGGCTACCAGCGGCCAGGGCGAGCTGCGATTTGCCGACGCCGGGTTCACCGAGTACCAGCAGGGGTCGTTGCGCACCGACGGCAGCACGGATCGCCCACTGGTGGGTGGACTCAAGGAGGTGCTTCAACGAGCGACCTTGGGTGGTGATTTCGATGGGCTTTAGTTGCATGACTGCTCTGCGATCGTTTTTGCTTGCTGGAATAACTACTCTGAGGAACCCAGGACGGCTATTCGTTCAACTTCTGATACAACTTGGTGAGAATTCGGCTTACGTCATCAATTCTGGTTTTGATCAGTGCTAGATCAGCGCTAGACTCCTCTGGGCAGCTTACCACAATCAAGTCCCCCAAATTCTGATTCGCCAGAAGTGCATCGATCAAATTCGAATTCCGTTCGGGAAGGACCGCAACGTAGTACTTGTCGATCTCTTTCTCTTCTCTGAGCCAACTCCCAACAAATCCGGTCCGTGTTTCCAAATCATCTTTCAGACGCGTGTCATTCATGATGCCTTTTTGGATCAAGGTATCGACAAAGTCCTTCAGTTGCTGGTTGTTGTCTAGTGCACTTGTGATGGGTGGTTCACCCCATGTGAAGATATGGTCGCAGGTGCGTTCGGAAAAGGGCTTTGTCCAATCGGAACTGTGCAATTCTAGCGCGTAGGCCATTCCAAACGATGGGCCGAGTCTTGCACTTGAGCTGTTTGATTCCTCGAACGGAATGATTTCCAAGGCTGCGGCTGCCAATTGTAGCGCAATGAGTTCCTTGTTTTCGGTTTGAGATCCGAGCTTCTCGCTTCGCTTTCGAAAAGCGGCGACGTAGCTTGCATGTAGATCCCTTGGCATGGACTTGATCAGGCAAAGGTCCCGAAATGCCTTCACATCGTAAAGGGTATTGATATCGGTGATCTTATCCTGATGTTTCCACAGGAATTGGTAGAGCAACGTGATCGGTTCTTTGTCACTCATGAAAAAGAACTCGATCGCACACTCGATCAGTTGGTCTACCTTTTTTTCCGAGGTTAATCCTGCATCGCTATGGCGAAGAAGATTTTGGAGCCGCTCAGATTGCCTAAGGCTGCTCAATGCTTCACAAATCACTGGGCATTGTGTATCGATCATTCGAGTTGACTTTTTTAGAGCTTGAGATTTCCATCGATATCATCGATGAGCATCAGGACACGGGACCAAAGAGCTACGCGCAGACGTTGTTCTTCGTCCGTACTGACCAGACCATCGCGTGATTGGCTTCGGATCGATTCGTAGTCAGACCTAAAAATCACGACGGCACCTTGTAGGTTCGTTGCCCTTCTTGTCTCACCCAACTGCTTTGTTCTTTGGTCAAGCAGATCGAGCAGTTCGGGCCACTGCTTGGCGATGAAGAGGGCTTGGCACTGCTTTTTGAAGTCCGCCGGTGCATAGCGGTCTTGTGGTGGTGGTTGAGGCGGTGGCGGTGGAGGAGGCACCTGGTCGGGATTTGGAGTTCGCTCAAAGCGTTCCTGGATGAGGCGTTGAAGAACAGTTCTATCTTTTTCGTTGATCACATAGTTCAGCATCGATTGAAGCGTTCGTTGCTCCAACCCCTCATCTTCCGACGATCGTACGAACGCTTGTAGCGTGACGTAAAAGTCTTGGTGGCCAAGAATGTTGCTTAGGTTTGCAATCGTATTTTTCTGAGCAGGAGTCTTCGCGATTCGAATCAGAAACGCATCCCGCGAACTCTCGTTGAAGGTTGGTATCCGAGCGAAAATGTCATCGATGATCGTCCAGTCTTGATCGGTCAGTGGCATTGTTTGTGGCCTATGAGTATCGGATTGCTCGTGAGTGATTGAGGGCTTTTGATGAATTACTGATGGTTTTGGTGGTTCAGGTTGATCTGGTGTATCCGATGGCGGCGGGTCCGTTTTCGGCGGATCCTTTTTGGGGAAGTAGGATCGGTCGATCACGCACTTGAACACTTCCTTGCGCTTGCCTGGAAGCTCTAGTTTTTCCTTGAACTGTCGGCTCAATGGCGAGAAGAGTTCGAGTTGGGCAGGATCGTTAGGGACGGCAAGGGCACCTGGGGGTAGTTTGGCCAAAAGTCTGCAAACCTCGATGGCTGTGCCCGATTCAAAGGTTTTGGGCAACCAATCTTTTTCCTCGATCTCGAGTCCCAGTCCGTACGCGATCGCTGCGGCGATTTGCAAACCATCGCGGTAGACGTTCGCTTGATTGCGAATATTGGCTAAGAAGTCCTTGCTCTTCGAAAAACTGGCTTCCTTGAAAACGAAGAGAATACTCGATGGCGAGATGGAAATGCGTGCGGGCTCGAACCCTTCGAGGCAGGCGTTGGCGAAATCTAGAAGTATTTGATCGACGACGCGGTGTCCATTGGTGATCGCGATGACGACGAACCTGCCTAAACTGGGATTGCCTGGACCGGTGTAGGGCGATGGAACATCGCGGTGAGTGTAGCTTTTGGTGTAGAGGGACCCTTTTTCCGGATCGGATACTTGCTGACACCCTTGGATTTCCAGATTGGTGATCAACAGGTTGTTTTTGCCGTCGATAGCGTCCAAGAGTTGCGCGAGTTTGGAAAGCGCGAATCCCCCAGAAAGGAAGCAAAACTTGTGCAGTTCCATGCTGCTTAAAGGACCGTTGGTTAAAGCGGCGCGGATGACGGGCGCATATCCTAGAGGTGTGTTCTCAAGTTTTTCGAACACTTCATCGATGAATTCGACGACCGCCCATGCTTTGATTGCCACACCCTTATGGGTCGTTGGGAAGGCCAATCGGAACTCGTCTCCGAGGAATTGGCCGACGACACTCTCACTGCTTGTACATTGCCGAACCAATGCTGTTTGGTTGATCGCTTCAAAAAGTGCTCGGCGATCCCGAGCAAGCCCGTTCGGGTTGGCTAAATTCTGAGATGACGAGACGATATCAAAGGCGACCAGGAAGCAATCGGTAGGCTGCAGAAATCGGTTTGCGAGGTTCATAGGGGGCATTGGCTAAGGCAGGTTTTCGAAGGCAGAACCTAATTATATCCAAAACTACATGCCCGATGAGAATGGATGAAAGAAAAATCTCCTGCGTTTTACGCCGTTTTCCGGGTGTTTGGTATTAGCTCGGAGGGCGACATATCTCTGCCGGTCTGCGTAAGCCACCGGACCCGGGCAACAACACAACCATTCTGTATTCTTCCGATGCGCCAGCATCTAGTTCAGATACTTCGCAATTTGATAACTATCGCATTTAGCAAATACTTGCTTAGCCTCTAAAACCACCCCTCACTCCATGTGTCGCCCGCCGAGATTCAAGCTTGTCACCTGCTCCATAACATCGCTTCGGAGATACCCATAGGCACCACCCTTTCTCTCTTGAAAGCGGACAGGCTAGAAGCCTATCCCACGCTCGATGGTGGGTTGCGCGGCAAAGCCCGCTTCACCCACCCTACGTAAAACATGAATGCAAAGACGCACCCCTAACCTGCTGGAGCCCAAACGCAGCATACCGGCGGGCTTGGTCAAGTTCCTCGCCGTTGGCTGCGGGTTAAACGAATTTTGGCCTTCGGCGAATATCGAGTCCAGCATCTTTGGCTGAATCGATTTCGGTTTACCTCACCACTCAAGCCTACTCCCGGTTTTAGCCCGTAGGCGGAAATCAAACAGCCGGATCTCTACGGGAGATCCACTACCTTTGCGTCTTTGCGCCTTTGCGCCTTTGCGTTCATCTCTTCCAGCAGCAAGGATCTCTACGGGAGATCCACTACGCAGCCAAGGATCTGCCCGCTAGCCACAGGCCAGCACCGAAGGCTCCGATCCCTAAAATCAAACTGCCTAGACCTAGGCCGAGCATCTCCCAATGTCGCTTGGCATGCAACAAATCTGCTAACTCCATCGCTAACGTCGAAAAGGTCGTCAAACCCCCACAAAATCCTACCCCCAACAACAACCCCCATCCATTGGGCTTGCCTCCGACCGTACACACCGAAACGACCACACCCAACATAAACGATCCCAAAAAATTCACCAAACCAGTCCCCAACATCGAAGATGCCCCAGGGATCCACCAACCCATCCATCGACCCACTCCATAACGGACCATGCTCCCAAACGCCCCTCCTAATCCTACCCACACAAAGCCCATCCAACCGGCATTCATCGTCGTTCCTCCATCCATTCACAATCGCATTCACCAGCGCATTCTCAAGCGCTTTCTATTGCATCGAACTGGGCTGTATGACTCCGGATGAATTCAATGAACACACCCGCTAAGCCTTCGTCGGCCCCCAAGCACCGCGCTAATACCCACTGGCGATCCGGACTCTCCTGTCGCCATCGCTGAACCCGTGCCCTTAATTGATCCATCAACTCCCCCTCAAACAATAAATGGGGCTGGATCACCACCGTGTCGCATGTCGGGTTTGAAGAAAATTCGCTCGATGATATCGAGCTAGTCGGATCGGTCGGATCGGTCGGATCGGTCGGATCAGTCGGATCGGTCGGATCGGTCGGATCAGTCGGATCAGTCGGATCAGTCGGATCCGATGGCCGCAGCGCGGCGGCTTGGGCTAGCAACTCATCGACGCTCGGTACTCCACCTGCAAAGAAGCCGGTCGATACCCACGCTAAACTCCGTTGCTCGGCCACCAGATCCGTAAACCGCCTCATGTGCGCCAAGGCCTCCGGGTCGCTCGTCCCCCGACCCACCATCGCCAAGGCGACGCGATAAGGGGTCTTGCCTCGCACCGGACAAACCTCCGCACAAGCTTGCGGATACCCATAACCGCAATGACCCTCGGGACATCCCCGCTCCTGGGCCTGCGAGGTGATCTCGATGTACCTGCGATTCGATAACGCGATG
>Ga0315907_10008039_pt1 | contig 10885 bp, 11 predicted proteins | sample LakEriMetagenome_3_FD_203525 | JGI IMG/M metagenome (GOLD analysis project Ga0315907, IMG submission 203525) | Freshwater fungal communities from buoy surface, Lake Erie, Ohio, United States - Buoy 12 MA123 | ecosystem: Environmental > Aquatic > Freshwater > Lake > Lake biofilm | place: USA...
ATCGATGGCATTGCACCGCCACTGCAGCCGGTCATTGCGCCAACGGCGCCGGTCAAGCCTCATCCGGCCCACCAATCAAAACGCGGCCTCGCAGCCAGATTTGTGCGCTGGCTCACAACCGCCAACACGCGGCGCAGGTTCGCGCACTTCGGCCAGGGAGGGGCTCACAGGCCCTCGCGCTCCATCAGGGCGCGGATGTGCTCGGCAGTGATGGCCTCGTCGCGCCTGGGCAGCAAGTCAAAGCGCCCGCGCAAAGGCGCGTCGGCGCTTCGCGCTGTGGGGCCGGCCGGTGCACTGGCCCCGCGCCGCACAAGTTCCGACACGGCCTCACCCAGTGAGATCTGCTGGCGCCGTGCCAGCGTCTGCGCTGCGATGAGCGCGTCGTCAGCAAGGTTGAGGGTGGTGCGCATGCGTACATCAAGGCATCAATTTGGCATCAAGACATCACGGCGCCCGCGAACGGCGTCAGGTCATGCCAGGCTGCGCCGTGCCGTCACTCCAGTGCGGTGCGGCCGACAGGGTCATCAAGCACCACGTTGAGACTGGTCAGTTCATCTGGAAACCATGCGGTTCAACTCTAGACCGTGAAGTCTGGATGCCGTTGGCACGGCGGTGCCTGACATCGCGCTGATGCATGTCCAACCGAACAGGAGAACGACCGTGATACTGAACTTCAAGAACTGGGCCCTGGCCTTGGGGGTGTGCCTGCTGGCTGCCTGCGGGAGCGGCAGCGACGCCCGCAACCTTGTCGACACCGCCGGCGCCACCCCGAACCTGACGGTGCTGTCCGAAGCCGTCAACGCAGCTGACCTGGGCCCTACGCTGTCCGGCCCGGGCCCCTTCACGGTGTTCGCACCCACCGACGAGGCCTTCGCTGCGTTGCTGACCGAACTGGGCATCTCCAAGGCCCAGCTGCTGGCTGACAAGCCGCTGCTGACCAAGGTGTTGACCTACCACGTCGTCTCTGGCGCGGTGAAGAAGGCCGACATCTCACTGGGCAAGGGCGTGACCACCGTGGAGGGAGGCTTCTTCAAAGTGGACGCTGCCGGCACAGACGTGGTGATCACCGATGGCCGAAACCGCATCTCCAAGATCACCGCCACCGATGTGCAGGCCAGCAACGGGGTGATCCATCTGGTCGACAAGGTGCTGCTGCCAGGAGACAAGACCATCGTGCAGACCGCGCAGGCGACTCCAGACTTCTCCATCCTGGTGGAAGCCGTGGTGGCGGCCGACCTCGGGGCCACCCTGTCGCAGCCTGGGCCGTTCACCGTGTTTGCGCCCACCAACGCTGCCTTTGTCGCGCTGCTGACGGAGCTGGGCCTGACCAAGGAACAACTGCTGGCGGACAAGCCCTTGCTGGTCAAGGTGCTGACGTATCACGTCCTTGGTGGTGCCGTGCTCAAGGCCGACGTGCCTCTGGGCGCGGCCGTGACCACCTTGCAGGGTGACACCTTCACGGTGGACGCCACCTTGGCGATCACGGACCAGCGCGCGCGCAAGGCGGCCATCACGGCCACCGATGTGCTCAACAGCAACGGCGTGATCCACATCATCGACAAGGTGATCCTGCCCAGACCCTGAGGCCTGGCCCGGGCGAACCGGTTGATCCTGCGCGGCGCGAGGCGGCTGCTGCGTCGAAAGCGCGGGCCGCCCTGGCCGCCCTGACCATCCGCCGTTGCGGCCGCCCTAGCCCTCCAGCTGCTTCTGGAACACCAGCCCGGCGTGCTCGCGCAGGGCGTGGAAGCGGATCTTGGGCCAGTTGTCCTGCATGGCCCGCAGCTCGCCGGCGTATTCCAGCAGCACGCAGGGCGCGTCCACCGCGTCCAGGGCCACGCGGTGGGCGTTGCCGTCGATGAAGCGCTTGAGTTCGCGCTCGTCGGCGGCCGCGCCGTCGCCCGTCTCGGCCGTGACCCAGCGCGCCACGTTGTAGCGCGCCGGCATCACGCGCGCCTTGACGCCGTACTCGTGCTCCAGGCGGTGCGCCACCACCTCGAACTGCAGCTGTCCCACCGCGCCCAGCAGCAGCACGCTGCCGGCCACGGGGCGGAAGACCTGGATCGCACCTTCCTCGCCCAGCTGCGTCAGGCCAGCGCGCAACTGCTTGGTGCGCAGCGGGTCGGCCACCTCCACCGAGCGGAACATCTCGGGCGCGAAGAAGGGCAGCCCGGTGAACTGCAGCGCCTCGCCTTCTGTGAGGGTGTCTCCCAGCTGCAGCACGCCGTGGTTGGGAATGCCGATGATGTCGCCGGCAAAGGCCTCCTCCAGCAGCTCGCGCTTCTGGCTCATGAAGGCCACCACCGTGTTGGGGCGGATCTCCTTGCCGCTGCGCGCGACCTTCAGGCGCATGCCGCGCTCGAAGCGTCCGCTGGCCACGCGCACGAAGGCGATGCGGTCGCGGTGCGCCGGGTCCATGTTGGCCTGGATCTTGAACACCACGCCGGTGAAGTTGGGCTCCTCGGGCGCCACCGTGCGCTGGATGGCGGGCTTGGTGCCGGGTGAGGGCGCCAGGTCCACCAGCGCGTCCAGCACCTCGCGCACACCGAAGTTGTTGATGGCCGAGCCGAAGAACATGGGCGTCTGCCGGCCCGCCAGGAACTCGGCCTCGTCGAAGCCGGGCGCGGCCTCGCGCACCAGCTCCACCTCGCCCGCGGCCTGTTCGTACGCGGCGCCGAAGCGCTGCGCCAGTTGCGGGTTGTCCAGGCCCTCGATGAGTTCGTCGTCCCCGCCCACACGGTCTTCGCCAGGCGAGAACACGCGCATCTGGTGCTTGCGCAGGTCCAGCACGCCGCCGAAGAACTTGGCCATGCCCACCGGCCAGGTGAAGGGCACCACGCCCATGCCGAGTTCGCGCTCGATCTCGTCCATCAGGTTCAGCGGCTCCTGCACCTCGCGGTCCATCTTGTTGACGAAGGTGAGGATGGGCGTGTTGCGCGCCCGGCACACCTGCAGCAGCCGCCGCGTCTGCGGCTCCACGCCGTTGGCCGCGTCGATCACCATCAACGCCGCGTCCACGGCCGTGAGCACGCGGTAGGTGTCTTCGGAGAAGTCCTGGTGGCCCGGGGTGTCCAGCAGGTTGATCACGCAGTCGCGGTACTCCATCTGCATGACCGAGGACGCCACCGAGATGCCGCGCTGCTTCTCGATCTCCATCCAGTCCGACGTGGCGTGCCGCGAAGCCTTGCGCGCCTTCACCGAGCCCGCGATCTGGATCGCGCCGGAGAACAGCAGCAGCTTCTCCGTCAGCGTGGTCTTGCCCGCGTCGGGGTGGGAAATGATGGCGAAGGTGCGGCGGCGGCGGACCTGGGCCTGCAGGGGGCTGGACATGGCTGGCGCGGCCTGAGGCCGCTTGGAGAAACCGCGAATTATCCGGGCCCCGTCCTCCGTGCGCTGCACCCGCCTGACGATCGAGCGGGCGCAGCCGGCTTTGCTCGCCCGGATCAGCTCACCCGATCCGCGACTTTCTGCGCTGCGATGATCAGGTCATCCACCAGCCGATCGCTGATGTCCAGGCCACCCTCGTATTCGCTGAGGTTTCTGATCTCGTGGCATCGCGACAGTACGCGCCAGACTTCTGGCCCCAGCCCGGCGGTGTGCTGCAGGACCTGAAACACGATGTAACGGCTGCCTGACCGGTAACCCATTCGACGCAAAGCCGCCAGGCTCAGGGCGTGTGCGGCGTTGTAGGCCAGGTCGAAGCGGCTTTCGATGGATAACACCTTGTTTTGTGCATCCAGCAACCTTCGTTTTCCAGACAGGACCAGGTTCTCGCACTCACGGGCGTCAACGGGCTCCTGCCTCAGCGGCTTGCCGGGGCCACAGAGGTTGTCGAGCTCAGAGATCTTGCTCATTGCCGATCACCCAGATCTTGGGTTGCTCCAACACTCGCACGACAAAGGCGTTCTTCAAGCCTGCCTTCTCCCTCAGCTCGGCCGATGAGTAGATGGTGGTGTTGATCCCTCGCAGCAGCTTCACCTCCGCGGAGAGCAGGGCGTTGATCAAATCGGGGTGGGTCAGCGTGTCGCTGACGACAAACAGGTCGATGTCACTTGCAGCGGTGTCGCTGTGCTTGGCTACCGAGCCGAAGATGAACGCGCACTTGATGCGGGGCTCGTACGGCTCAAGAGCCGCCCGGATCGGTTGGGCAACGCCAAACGTCTTGTGAACGATCTGTACCAGTTCATTGAAGATGGGTGATGCTGCATTGGCCTGAAAGTGCCGCTGAGAACCGATCTCGCGAGAGGTCACGAGGCCGCACGATGAAAGACGCGCCAATTCGCGCTGCACAGCACCGGAACCAGAGCCGGTGAGCCTGATCAGTTCATTGGAAAAAAAGGACCGGTGAGACTGCCCGAACAACAAGGCCAGCAGGCGCTGCTGAGTCGTTGTGAACAGCGCGTCGCCCAGGCCCACAGGCCTGCGCGACTTGGAAGCGGCGACGCTTTTCATGCTCATTTTGGGCATTGTAGTGCCCATATTGGGCATGACATGGCGCTCTGCATTGGCGGGCATGGAGAGAAGACCGCCGCCGAGGCGAACGGGCTGGCCGGCAGATGCTTGAGCATGCGCATGTGTCATTGCAAGACCTGACCCCGAACTCCGATGCCGCCAGGGACCCTCTCCCTTGCGGCGAAGGCGAGTCTAGCACGGAGGCTCCATGAATCGCTCTTGAAAGCACATTAACAAGGTTAAACTGCGCTTGAGAGCATTTATGTGATCTGACGAGGCCCGGCTGGCCTTGATGGAGGCAGAGCGGCCTCAAGCCCTGGTGAACCCATGACCGCCCGCAACAAGCTGCTGACCGCCCCGCCCTATCCCGTCGAGCAGACGCTGAAAGCCTTGGGCGCCAATCTGCGCACGGCGCGCCTGCGACGGAACCTGACCATCGCCGACATGGCCGGGAAGATCGGCACGGGCGCGCGTGCCGTCGCCGATGCCGAACGCGGCAAGCCTTCGACGGGCATCGCCGTCTACACCGCGATGCTGTGGGCGCTCGACCTGCTTCACCAGGTGGCCGATGTGGCGGCACCGGATCGCGATGAAGAAGGCCAAGCCCTGGCGCTCACGCGCGAGCGCGGCCGCGCCCGCCCGAAGACGGACCTGAGCAATGACTTCTGAAGCGCCGGGCGAATGCTTCGTCTACATCACCCTGCCGGGTGAGACCGCGCCCGTCACCGCAGGCCGCTTCGCGCTCACCGTGGACCGCCGTGGCGTGCCCGAAGGCCGGTTCGTCTATGGCCGCAGCTATCTGGAACGCCCCAACGCCGTGGCGCTGGACCCCGTCGAACTCAAGCTTGCGCCGCGTACCTACGCCACCGTGGCCATGGGCGGCGTCTTCGGCGCCTTGCGCGACGCGAGCCCGGACCACTGGGGCCGCCGCGTCATCCAGCGGCACCTTGGCAAGGCCCAGCCCGGCGAGATGGACTACCTGCTGCACTCCCCCGACGACAGGGCGGGCGCACTCGGCTTCGGGCTCCACCAGACACCGCCCGCGCCCAGGCGCTCCTTCAACCAGACGCTTCATCTGGCCGCGGTGCAACGCATCGCGGACGCCCTCGCGGCGGACGAACACCTGCCGCCCACAGGGGGTGCCGATGAGGCTGGTCACGATCAGGTCGAGAAGCTGATGTTGATCGGCACGTCCATGGGGGGCGCACGCCCCAAGGCCGTGGTCGAAGATGACGACGGCCTGTGGCTGGCGAAGTTCAACAGGCCCGACGACGCCTGGAACAGCGCGCGGGTTGAACACGCCATGCTGACGCTTGCACGGGCCTGCGGCCTGCTCACCGCGCAAAGCCGGGTGGTCGAGGTGGCCGGGCGCGACGTGCTGCTGGTCAAGCGCTTCGACCGTGAGAAAACCCAGGCCGGCTATCGGCGCGCCCGCATGGTCAGCGCCCTGACCTTGCTGCGCGCGGAAGACACCTACCAGGCCCGAGACAAATGGTCCTACGTGCTGCTGGCGGAAGAAGTGCGGCGCGTCTGCAGCGAGCCCGCAGCCCACGCGGCAGAACTGTTCCGCCGCATGTGCTTCAACGCGCTGATCTCGAATGTCGATGATCACCCGCGCAACCACGCCGTGATGGCGCAGGCCGCAGACTGGAAGCTGTCGCCCGCCTACGACCTGACCCCAGCCGTGCCGGTCAGCTTGGAGCGGCGCGATCTCGCCATGGCCTGCGGCGACGCGGGCCGGTTCGCCCATGCGGCCAACCTGCTGTCGCAAAGCGCGCGTTTCCTGCTCGAAGCCGCGCAAGCCCGCGCGATGGTCGACGCCATGGAAGCGCAGGTGCGCGGCACCTGGTACGCCACGGCCCGGGCCGCTGGCGTGTCCGAGCGCGACTGTGCGCGCATCGCGCCTGCCTTCGCCTACCCGGGTTTTCGCTGGGCGCAGCAGCCGTGACGGCCTGGGAAAAGGTCACGGGCTTTCACCCAGCCCGGTTCCTTCAGCGTGGCGGAACGCCGGGGGACCTACCTGGGACACCCAGCGGGGTCAGACTACCAGCGGCGCTGCCGCGCAGGTTCTGAAGGAAGCCGAGAAAGCTATTGGGTCAAGCCCTGCCTTCAAACATGTGTCATTGCAAGACCTGACCCCATCAACTCTGCTTCGAGCCGCTGGGGATGGACTACGTCGAGTGGTTCCTGCAACGTGTCAGCGCCGCATGGCTGGCCGTGCCTTCACTGCAGGCCGCGTTCGCTGGTTTCCGTGACGTGGGCAGCCGACCTGAGGAACTAGCCAAGGCCGTTCGGCAACTGCAGGACGAAATCGCCGCAGGCCGGGCCGCTGATGCAGACACGGCCTTCGCCACCATCTGCGCGACGCTGGCCACCGCGGCGGCCGAGCTGGACGTTCAATCGATACAGGACGCCGGCGAATTGGCCGTGCTGGTGTTCTCTCGAATCGCCACAGGCCAAGCCCGCGGACTCTATGCGGCCGACACGCTGGCCTCATTCAGCAAGACGCTGGGCCGCGAGATCTCCGCCAACGACATCACCCCGGCCCTCGACAAGCTGGTGGCGGCCAACCTCATCGTTCGCAAGGGCCACGGCCACTCCGACGTCGCCGATCCGTTCGTCAAGCAGGTGTGGCTGCGGCACCTGCAGACGCGTGAGTCGCTCAGCGGCTGATGGGCAGAGCCCTTGAGCGCACCCGCCCACTGCCGCCAGGCCATGGGCTTGTTCGGTGAGGCGGCTTGGCTCCACTCCGTTTCGCGTGAAACAAGACAGGCTCTTTTCACCGCCGCCGAGGAGAACGGGCTGGCCGGCAGATGCTTGAGTTTGGGCATGTGTCATTGCATGACCTGACCCTGTTACCTCTTCGGCGCGGCCGCTGAACGCCGCCGAACCTCGGCCTCCAGGCGTGACAGATAGTCGGCTGTGAATTTCTCCGGATCGAAGAAGACTATCGCCAGCACTCGCCGAAATGGGGCTTGCACGGTGGCTGATTCTTCAACCTTGATGACGGTTGAAACCCGACCTGGGTCCTCGGACAGTTGGCCGCGCCAGTGGTCGTGGTAACCCTGCGTGCTCTCGAAGGTCAGCTCCAAGGCGCGCTCACTGCGCGAGACTGCGCGGAATGTGATCGACTCACCGCTTCTGCGTTGTTCGGTCCATTCGTCGGTGGAGCGGACCTCAACCGACAGGACATCCGGCCTCCATGCGGGTTGCGATGCGACGTCGCTAAGCACCGCCATGATCTCTTGGGCGGGTGCTTCGATTGCAACGGAAGCTGTCGCGGAACGTGTGGCCGGAAGTCGGCTTCCGACCAGATAGGCCGCCACCACAAGCAGGATCACCGCCCCACCGGCCGAGCCCAATGCGATGGGCAGGCTCATGACTGCTCCCCGTGGTGCGACCTTGATGGCCCAGGCTGGGGGCTGGCGGCAACAGCATCCACCATAGCGCCCATGGCCTCGGCGGCACGCTGATGCACGATCCAGTCGCTGCCGCATCGCAGCTTGCGAGCCAGGGGCGAACCCGGCTCGACCACGCGCCAGAACGGCGCGATCGCACTGGCAGTGGCACCCTGCTCGATGTCGTCCCAGGCCGTCTCGCTGACGGTGCGCAGGAAGATCGAGGTCGACACCGGACAGGCCGCGTCGGCGCCGTGCGCCTGCGCCAAACGCCGCCGCAGCTCCTGGATCGATAGGGTGTCGCCCGGCCGGGTATGCGTGCGCAGGAAGGCCTCGATTTCCTGCGGGCAGGAGATCAGCAGCCGGGCGCCGGCCGGTACACCGGCGAAGGCCTTGTCGAGCGTGACGGTGTGGGGCGGCTGGGCGGCCATCTTCTGGCGCCAGGTCTTGGGGATTCTTGGCATGTTTGAACGTGCAGGGATCGGAAGGAGGTGATGCTAGGGGCGGCCTCGGCAGGGGCAAACAATCCCCGTATAAACCCTGAGCAGTCGCGTGCGGGCTGGCCGGCACATGCTTGAGCTTGGGCGTGTGTCATTGCAAGGCCTGACCCCGTAACTTCCAACGAGCCTCCGCGATACCCAGGGCGGTTCACAAACACTTTCTTGGCGAGATCGATGCCGACGAATACGATAGTCATGGACTTCCCCTTCCGAATGAGTTGATGAGAGTTCGCACTTCCCATGGTGGCACTTCGATGCCGCCGGCCGCCATGCGGCTGGTTCGGGACGGGGAAGTCCCATTCATTCGTTAGGCATCACACAAACCATCATGCGACCTTCTCTATTCATCGGATCATCTGTCGAGGGCCTCGACGTCGCGTACACGCTGCAGTCGAACCTTGAACGCGATGTCGAAGCAACGGTCTGGGATCAGGGCGTATTCGGTCTTACAAAGTCGAGCTTGGCTTCTCTCCTTGAAGCCGTGGAAACATTCGACTTCGCTGCACTCGTTCTCAGCGCCGACGACACGGCCACGATTCGAGCAACCGAGTACTCTGTTGCCAGAGACAACGTCGTCTTTGAATTGGGCCTATTCATCGGGGCACTTGGCGCCAACCGCACCTTCTTCCTTGTGCCTAGGGCCATGCCCGACCTGCACCTGCCAAGTGACCTCGCAGGCATCACACCCTGCACCTATGACTCCAACCGAAAGGACAAGAACCTGCGTGCTGCATTGGGACCACTAAGCCATGAAATGCGGCTGTCCATTCAAGCGGCTGGCTTCCGCTCCACCGAAGGCAAGGCTAGTCCACATGTCCCAGAACTCGGTGCGGTCGTTCAGTCCACGAGCGGTGAACTCCGTACACGTGCCGCGTCGACTTTACGTGAGTTGATCGACGAGGCAGAGGGCGTACGCGCACAGGTGGCTGCAAAGCAGATATCCCACAAAGACGCAGAGATCCCACTTGTGCGATGGAAGATCAAGGTCTGTCGGTTTCTCGATCGAACGCTCGGCGTTGAAGATGCGAAGTCGTTTTATGCGCTCTATACCTCCCACAATGCCACGACCGGTGACCAGCACTTCGAGAGCGCGTATCAGAACCACATTGGCTTTCTTGAGGTTCTAGCTGCGGAGATCGAGGATGACCCTGACTACCCGCTGGTCAACCCGCCAAAGCCCTCGGGCAAGCTCAGCTTTGCAGGCCTTCGCTTCACCTATGCTTCGCGCTAGTGACGCCTCTCTTAACAAACACCCTTCAAGTGACTGATTTACAAGGCTGTTTTCAGACAGGCTGCGCAACAGCGACGAGTCGCATGCCGAGCTAGTTGGCACGCTGGGACAGCTCGCGCAGCACGCGTTCGCGTTATCGTTCCTCGCAGCAGGTCTGGCCTTGGTCGGCGTGCTCCTGGCCCTTGGTCAGCATCATGCAGATGAGCCGGGCGGGCTTGTGCTCGGCAGGGTCGAGGTAAATCGATCCACCGGCCCAAGCACCACTCAGGCCTTAGCAACCCCTCACGACAGCCGCTTCACCCCCGGCAGCTCACACGCATACACCGCGTTGCGCAGCGCCGCGATGGCCTCGTAGCGGGTGAAGCTGCGGCGCCAGGCCAGCACCACGCGGCGGGTGGGCACGGGGGCTTCGAACTTCAGGTAGGCCACGTGGGGCTGCGCGCCATCGGGCACGCTGAGTTGGGGCACCACCGTCACGCCCATGCCCGAGGCCACCATGTGCTTGATGGTCTCCAGCGACGAGCCTTCGAAGCTCTTGCGGATGCCGTCGGCGTTGCTGGAGAAGCGCGCGAACTCCGGGCACACCTCCAGCACCTGGTCGCGAAAGCAGTGGCCCGCGCCCAGCAGCAGCATGGTCTCCTGCTTGAGCTCCTGCGCGCTGACCTTCTTGCGCTTGGCCAGCGGGTGGCTCTTGGGCACGGCCACCATGAAGGGCTCGTCGTACAGCGGAGCCACGGCCAGGCCCGTGTCCGGGAAGGGCTCGGCCATGATGGCGCAGTCGATCTCGCCGCTGCGCAGCATGTCCAGCAGCTTGACGGTGAAGTGCTCGTGCAGCATCAGCGGCATCTGCGGCACGCGTTCGATGGCCTGGCGCACCAGGTCGGGCAGCAGGTAGGGGCCGATGGTGTAGATGATGCCCAGCTTGAGCGCGCCCGACAGGGGGTCCTTGCCACTCTTGGCGATCTCCTTGATGGCGGCGGCCTGCTCGATCACCACCTGCGCCTGGCGCACGAGGGCCTCGCCCAGCGGCGTGACGCTGACCTCGTTGCCCCCGCGCTCGAAGATCTTGACGTCCAGCTCTTCCTCCAGCTTCTTCACCGCCACGCTGAGCGTGGGTTGCGAGACGAAGCAGGCCTCGGCGGCGCGGCCGAAGTGCCGCTCCCGGGCCACGGCGACGATGTAGCGAAGTTCCGTCAGGGTCATGGCGAGAGATTGTCGGTCAGTGGTCTGCGGCTCGGCATATGTCATCGGGAGGGCGCCGGCCCCTTGAAACCGCCCTGAAACCGTGCCCTCGGCGGGGCGGGTAT
>Ga0315907_10008042_pt1 | contig 10883 bp, 14 predicted proteins | sample LakEriMetagenome_3_FD_203525 | JGI IMG/M metagenome (GOLD analysis project Ga0315907, IMG submission 203525) | Freshwater fungal communities from buoy surface, Lake Erie, Ohio, United States - Buoy 12 MA123 | ecosystem: Environmental > Aquatic > Freshwater > Lake > Lake biofilm | place: USA...
CTGGATGTGGATTTACAATCACGAAAGACCAAATATGGCGATTGGTGGAATCACACCCAAAATGAAGTTGGCCATAGCGGCCTAAGCTCTACTTTCGAACCCCGTTAAAAATGGGGGGATTACCATTTCGTTTCGTTTTAAATCGATTGTTTGTAAAGTTAGCAAGGCTAATGTATAGCCTTGCTTTCTAAGAGTTGGAAATGTTGTTTCGAATATGAGCCTAGGGCAACAATATAGATTGTTGTTACATTGTTATGACTTTGTATTAATAAAATTTGATGAATAGTATGCTATCTTGACTCATTCAACTTTTTTAAAATTGCGGTTTTTTTGAGTTTTATATATGCTTACAGCGCTTTTGGCTGCAAGAATTGGGATCTTTTAAGTTATTTTTCCTAAGTTTTCTTTTAAGGTTTTCTGAGACTAATATTTTGACTTCTCGTTACCATGGGGTCACTACCTGTTCCACGTGTTTTCGTTTGTGCAATTCGAATAGCAATGAAAAATACATATATGCATATAGACTAAAAAAATTTGCTCCTCCGATACTATTTCCTACAAAGACAATAGCTCCCAATGCGAGTAAATTTCTTGTTGTATTCTCGTTAGGTTTTCGCTTGACTGCTGCAGCATGAAGTAGAGGGTGTATTACAAGACCCAGTGATGGGATAAGAAGCAGCACGCCGCCTTGAGCCAGGCTATTAAAAAGCAAGCTTTCATAGAAAGAAACTCCTGTTCGCTGCTCTAGCAGCGCGTCACTTACACCGAATCCCACAAGTAAAGAGATGGGGTCGGTTAGTAGATTATTAACTGCTACCGAGTAATATCCTAGACGCTGCATTCCGCTTCCGTCTAGCGTGTCGTCAATCAAGGTTTTTTCTAAAATAATCCAGCCGATAGCTGCGATTATTGGTACTCCGAGAGAGACTCCTGCAAGTTTCCCCTTTATTCCGTTAGTTCTGCTCCAGTAGAAAATAAAAATTATTAGTACTGCCGCTGCGGACAGTATTGATGCCCGAGAGGCCGTGAGAAAACACAGAATGAGTCCTATCATCGCCACTAGCAAAGTACCTGTTGAGCGTCGTGTGTCAAACAAATAAACGCTGTATAGAAATACGAACGAAAATAGATAGCCGATAGGCACGCTGGATGTTCCCGATACTTCATGTGGTGCAGTTAGGCGTCCAGCATCATATTCCCACATGAACTGTGCTAACGAAAGCTGTCCGCTCGCAAGCGATATTAGGGTAATTACAGCAGTTGGTGTGAACCATAAAAACAGGACAATTGTTACTATCTTCAAGGTTTGTTGAAGCTTGGCGTAGCTTAATAATGCTGCAGATATTCCTGCTAAACAGAATAGTAAAGTACGTAAGCTTTGGACTAAAGATCCCAAATCGGAGAATGCAATACAGTAGCCGAATCCAAGAGCCAGCAAGATGCCTGCATAGTAAAGTTCAAACGCTCTAAAGCCTAGTTTGAGTTCACCGTATTTAGTAGGGCCCCAAATTACAACCACAATTATTAATATGCACGCCAAGTCAGTAAGCGCTAATCGAGTGCCACTTACTTCAAGCCGCGGTGCAAGAAATCCAAGGCAGGCAAAAGTCAGCAAAATCGCGACGAGCGTTTGACGCCCCTTACTCATGGCCTGATACGGTTTGGAATAGTTTAATCAAGTCCTGCTGGCATTGCGCCAAGGTAAACTTACGAGCAGCAGGCGAGCGTAGCCAAGCTTCATAACGTTGCTGCACAGTTTTTCTGGGCAGGGCAGGGGGAAGATTCATCGCGATATTAACGATGTCGTCGGCACTTTTCGCTTGTAGTACTATATCGCTTAACCCTTGTGCGGCTAGGTTTACTCCACCGTAGTATATTGGGACGATGCCGTATTTTAGTGAGTCGAAAGGCTTCTCCGAGATATAAGTTGATCCAATGTGGTTTTCAATAACTAAGGTGTATTCGTGACGAATGATGTCAGACTTGTCTGGAATAGGTCCCTTGTAGTTTAGTCCTCGCGGTGCCAATATTCGCAGATGAATACCAAGTTTGCGCATCACCCAATCCAGCCGATCTATCCCTGAGATAAATCGGTTCCAACCTGTACCGTAAAGCGTAAAAAATACGGGTAAAGCCGCTAGCTGGCGGTACGCCCTCTCGCGTATTGCGTACATTTTGCCGCGTGAACCAATAATTCGCTTGTGTGAGGAGACTGCGCATAAGCCGCGGCGAGAGGGGGGGTCGTCAAGTGAAGGGAGTTCGGTTTCCAGTGGAACGGTGAAGTCTAATACGTGCTTTAACACGTAGTCATTGGGCGAGGGCTCAACCCGAGCAACAGCACCAAACATCTGTAAGGTTTTGCGGCTATATGAGGAGGGTGCAATTGCTGGAGGCTCGAGTCTCATTAGTATGCGGTGAGACGGAGGTACCATTTCGAATAGTCTTTGGGTAATAGCGCAGCCTGCATGCGGTAAATCTAGAAGCAACAGCAATGTATTCTGCTCTTGTCCTGTATTCGTGGTCAGATCAACGCAGTCTCCCCAGTTAACTGAATAGCCTTTGTATACGAAGTGCGGGATTAGGGCCGATAGCCACCATAGAAGGCTGTCACCTAGCCCATGAATATGAGAAACACCCTCTCGCACTGACTTGAGTGTCGTGGGGTATGCTCCCCAAATAATAAGTTTTGTCATGAATACTTAGAGGTGCAAGTAGCGTTTTCGAATTTGCGAAAGCAGTCGGAAGAAGATGATGCCGTAACCACCTTGCCGTCGATGCCATGAAGTAATATAGCGACGTTCGCGGTTGGTTAGCTTGAGCCCTTGCATCAGGGCTTTTATGATGTCGAATGGCCAACGACCAATCGCCTGAGACTCGCATGCGGATCTAGCAGGGTGTCGAGGTAGCAACTGGTTGATAAGTCTTGCCAGCGAGACTTGATAAATTAAATATCCACCTTTCGCTGTCCATGGTTTGATAAATCCGGGTTCCAGATCCTCTTCTACCAGCTCAAAATGCAGGGGGGTGATTCGTTCTTTTGATTGAAGAGCAGTCAGAAAGACTGCTACGTGAATCCATCCTCGATAATTACGGGGCCTTGGGCATACTCGTCTGAAGTAGTCGCTGTTGAAGACGTAGCTGCTAAGAAAGCCCAATCGTTCTGGTAATAATTGCGGGCAATTTGCGGGCTGTTTAGCACCAGTGAAGAATAGTGTGGTGTTGTGAGGTGACTCCTCCAATGCCCTAATGAGATCTGGCAGTCGATTCATCAGTAGTCGATCTGTGCAGGCTAACAGCATCCAGTATCTTGTTTTAGCGGCTTGGGAAATAAGATAAACATTCTCATCGTAACTATATTGCTCGGACGTATGGAGCACGGTCACTTCAGGTTCTTCAGGGATTAAATGATCATCTGTGCTCGAGTGAATACTTATAACAAAATGGATTTTCGGATGGTGTTCGCGCATGCGCGAGATTACATCGCGTACCCAGTTCAGCTGATTGATGTTTGGTTTGCGAAGGGGTATGCCAATTGTCAGCATAGTTTGCTTGGAGAAGTTGTTGGTTTATGTTGAACTAGAAAATGCACGTACAGTTACTAAATCAGTTTGTTAGTAGTTTTATTAGATCATCGCCGCTACTTTTCGTTGATGTCGGTTCAAAAAAACTGCGAGCGTCAATGTGCTTGTCGTCAAAAATATGCTTTAAGGCTGTTTCAAGTTCTCCTATACTGCATATTTCTGGTACGAAATAGGAGCCGTGACAATGTTGCCATAGTCGCCGCATCGGTTCGTTGTCAACAGTCAAAACCTTTAGCTGGGAGGCCAGCCACTCAGCAATTACTAACGAATAGCTTTCGACAATCGAATAGCTAAAGAGAAAGCTTTTGTTGGTGTTGAACGACGATATCTCTGACAAAGATTCCAATATATCCAGTTTGGAGATTGCTCGGTAAGATAGATGTTCCCGAAGTGTTGTTGCTTCGCGTGCGACTAGCACGATTTTTTCGACAAGCGGCGAAGCTGCTAATAGCTCGATGGCCTCTCTATGTCGCTTTTCTTGTGAGTTCCTTCCGATAATATAAGCCGTTAGGAACGTACTAGTTTGTGACGTTGGTTTGCAAGGGATTTTCTGTAAAAACGGCTGAACTGGGTTGCGAATAACCGCTACTTTTTTGCAATCGCATCCTATGACTATTGGAAGGCGTTCGCATAAATAGTCAGATACCACTGCCACTCTGCGTATTGAGTGAAAAGCCGCGCGTAATCCTAGTAACCGCAGTTTGCGTTTGTACTTTCCACTGTTGAGATAAAGTTTTTCTATGTCAGAGTGTTCATAGGCAATAACCGATCGGCCAAATATCAAGTTGAGTAAGCCGACCAAGATAATGGGTCCGGTCAATACAACTAGAATATTAGTATGGCTATCGCATCTGAGAAGTTCGCTAGCGACTATTTTATAGCGCTGAATCTTACGTTGCCAGTCTAGTCGACGATGGCTTGCCAGTGGCAGTTGGGATAGGAGTTGATTTGTCAAATTAGAAACGAGACGAATGTTGTAGCTTTGTGAGGCCAATTCTGTGATGAGCTCTCTCGTGACTCTTTCCCCGCCGCCAGTTACGAGATCTGGAACTATGATTAGTAGCTGTTTGGAATTATTGAAGGAGTTTAAGGTATTCATCGCGGAAAGAAGATGTGGAAAATTCGGATACTACTCTTCGTTGCATTAAATCTACGCGATGCTTAATGTCTTCTGTATCAGCATCAAGAAATCTCAGCAGAGCGTCTGCAAGTGAGAATTCGTCATTGCTTTTAAATCCATACGCATAACTCTCGTCAGGTGCTATGTCCCGATTACCACGGCAATCCGATAAGACGATTGGTATGCCTGAATATGCAGCTTCCAAAATTGTGTATGGAAGGCCCTCAAAACGACTTGGAGCTACCAGCGCGGAAAAGCGCTGAAAAAATGTTTTGTTAATTTGCTGTGGCTCCAGCAGTTCTACCTTGGCCGGACTTCGTTGAATGAGTTTCCTAACTTCGGAGCAGTATTTATGTTCGCGTTCTTGATAATTCCCAATGATCGATAGCGTGATTTTTCGTTGTCTTAAAGCGGGGAGTTCAAGTGCTCGTAGCAAAATGTCAATTCCCTTTTGAAAAGAGATCCGTCCTATGTAGACAAGATGCGTTTTGGGCAGCGTGTTCCTATTTGTCGCTAAACTATTGTCGTCATATTTCAGTACCTTCTGTGGAAGGCCGTTCCGTATCAGCTTTACCCGTTTTTTACTTAAAGTTAGTTTGGCGATCGTATCTCGTTCGCTATCTCCGCATGCAATGAGGCGCGTTCCTGGTAGGTTAGCTTGCAATGTCCAGAGCCAACGGCGCCATATGGGAGCGTAGGGTAATCCATTGGCATATCCATGGGTTACATAGCAATGACGACCGGGATACATGATTGCTCCAATTGCGGCACATGCCTGCGAATTCGACAGTACTAAAGTGTTTGGGTCTAGTAAAAGCTCGATGTCCAAAATGCTGCGAGCACTTAACCCGAGACGTAGAGCCAGCTCTTTGGTGAAAGAGTTGTCATAGAGTGTGCATAAGGTGATTTCAACTCCTTGCATGGATTCGGCATAGGTTTCCACAAATGTACGCCCCCCCCCATGTAGCAAACTAGAGAAGAACAGAACTGGTTTACGAAGTTTAGAAGGCATCATAAAAAAGTGTATTGATTCGATTGAAATTGGCTAGATTACGCGCTAATTTCTCTTGAGTATCACTGCTGCATCGTGCATGCATTTTTTGGCTTGCTGCTATGCCTAACAAACAGAAAATTCTGCCCCAGTAACAATCTGTGTGCTCGTCTAGTCGTTCATCATTCGCGAGCTGATTATTAATATCTAGAAACTTCAGGATCTACCGCGCACTACTACATCCAAATGTTGGCAGGAGATTGTGAGTAGACCCAGGTCATATCTTTTCACGGTCGACTACAGCAGTTGGTAGGTTCAATTTTTATTCACATTTACCGGGTCACCAGTCGTGGGGATATTTTGACTTGTTAATTTGGTCTCTTCGGCTTTTTTTATCTCTGATTTGAGTATTGCTATTTCAGCTTTCAACGCCTCGTACTCTTCCATCTTCCTTTTCAGGAAGTTACTTGTAAGCCGCGCCTTTTCCGCAATACCTCGTGGCGTTAGCACGTATACATACCCAAACTTATTCTTGCTGTTGGCAAAGTTCTGCATCTTAACCAGCCCTTTTTCAGTCAAAGCTTTCAGGCAGTAATTCAGCCCGCCCACGCTTACGCCCAGCTTTTCAGCCAGTTCACGTTGGGTTAGGTCGGGGTTTTCTTCCAGCAACCGCATTACACGGTAGTTGGTGTCTTCCTGAATTTTGGCTTGGCGGCTGGGCATGTTTTGGGTGTTTTGGGCACGCTACCGCCCTGCTGTGCAACGGTCAGCATTCGCGAATAAGCCGTTAGATTAAACAAGTTTTGTTAAAGTTTGAACAAAGGGGCAACCATACGGTTAATTTTGTTGGTGTCACCCAATTTGTGGGGGGGTACTGCCGGGGCTACGGCACGTATTCCAGGCCCAGCACCATGGGCATGGGTTTGTTGCCGGCTTGTTGTTGGTAAACCAGGTGGGCTTTTATTTGCCCTTGGGCAATGAAAGGCAGCAGGTGCCGCAGCAGTTCAATTTCAGCCGCAAAGTTTTTGCAATAGGTGCGTGCTACTTCAAGCATTACCTTTTCGAACTTGCTGTTTTCAGTATTAGCGCTTTCTTGTGCCAGTGTGCTGAATTGCTGTTGCCCAATGTTTAGCACTGAATTTACTGCTTCAAACCCATACAGCTGTTGTTGGTAGCTATCCATATCAGGCCGCGGGTGCTGCACATACTCATCGGTGTGTTCAGCCTGCAAGGCCCAGCGCAAAGCCTGCAAGCGGTTGTTGGGGTCGGCCTGTTTTTTTAGCCGTTGCAGGGTTTGAACCAGCGGCCAGCAGCTGGCGTGGTGCACCACGATGTCGGCAAATGGTTTGCGCATGCTGCTGTGCTTGGCAATCAGCACACTTTGCCCGGGCGCCAGTGGTGGTGGGGTGCGCAGGGGTGGTGTTACCACTGGGTTGTCGGGGTTGGCAAAACTAAGTGCCCCCAACTGTTGGCCGTTCAGCTGCGCAAGCCCTTCCAGCGTATTGGCATGCTGCGCAAATACCGGAAACAACTCGGCATGCTGGTAAAAGTTTTGGGTGGGTGGCATTAGCAAACCAAGCCAGTGTTGTTGTGGGTTGTTGCTGCTGTAGTGAAACCAAAAGCCCGTGGGTGTTTGGCCCAGCCAGCCGCAGGGCTTGCCGCCGTTAAAAACCTGCAGGGTTTGGATTGGGTTCATGGTTCCAGGCTGCTTAACAGATCGGCGTATACGAAACGTCAATTCTTGCTGAATGGGGCGGCGGAATTGAATTTAATCGGAGAATAAAAAAGGACCACCTTGGTGAATAACCAAAGGTAGCCCTTTGCTTGTTTTGTTTGGAACGGCGCCCGCAGTATCTTGGCCAAGCCAAGAATCCTGAGCATAAAGCTCCCCGTTCAAGTGGATCAAAGAGGCCCCACCTTCCGCTACATTGCTCGCACCATCAGGCCTTTCGGTGGGCAAATCGTCTTCGGACTATTGGATAATAACACCTCAATTGACCCTTCAAGCTCTGAATCAGATCAGCTACCTATTTTCCTCAAGAAGGGTAACTTTTCATTCGGTTCTGTACACATTGAGAAGAAGCACCTTCACTGGGTGCGCACCACTAAGATGTCAGTACCAGAATTGGTTTATACAAAACTGAGGCAGCGGGGCCGAATATTTACAACAGAGGCCAGCAACAAAAATAAACTGAGCATGCGAATTGCACCCGAAGCATTGATCGTTTTGGAGTTGGTCGCTATCGGCTCAATGCCACATTGGTCAGTAACGACGATGTACAAACATCCTTATGCGCTTGATGGGCAAGAAATAGGGAAGTATTACCCGGCATGGTTTTTCGTGTTAAGTAAACGGGGTCGGCTAATTCAAAGCCATGGGTGTTAGGCCCAGCCAACGGCAGCGCTTGACGTGGTGCAATGATTGCACTAGCATAATGACATGCCAACTATGCACAAATTTTCAGCGTCACGTGTAGTTATGTACGCGGGTGACCACCTGCTTGCTCACGTTCACGTTCTTTTGCGGGACGGGCGCGAATGCACGGTCGAGCTGGATAGCTTGGCCATCGTTGGCCGAATTGCTGCGCGCGAAATTCGAGATGAGTTACTTTGGATCGATTCAAACCGTGCGTGGTTGCACCAAGAATGGCGGAGGCTGAACCCATGAGCGAATTTTTTCATCCCAAGTTGCAGGCCGTTCAGGCATTGGAACCGTACCGACTGCGCACCACCTGGAGCACTGGCGAAGTTCTGGATGTGGATATTCAGTCTGTGCTGCTAGGGATTCCTGCTTTGGGTAAGCTTCTTGAGCCAAAAGTTTTTTCCAAGGTGCATCTTGCGGAGTGGGGTGGTGGCATTGAATGGTTTGATTCTGAGTTGGGCGCTGATAATGTTTACGCTTGGGCTAAGGAACAGGCGGGTGAGGTTAGCCATCAAATGTTCGACGCTTGGATGCATCGAAACGGGTTGTCATTGAACACGGCAGCTGAATCTTTGGGTATTAGCCGCCGTATGGTGAGTTACTATCGCACGGCGCAGAAGTCAATTCCACGCGCCATCTGGTTGGCTTGCCTGGGCTGGGAAACTACCCGACCAAGCCCCAAAACATTACCGCGTGCATTGCCCACAGCCAAAGAATACGCGTTGGCACATGCCTGAGGGGTATCTTGTCGAAACTCCTATTGCCGGGTTTGAAGTGGGGCTTACTGCGTTTTGAAATGCTGTTGTGCGGTTTCCAGGGTAGGCCAGTGCACTGGTGCTGCACTTAGCCCAAGGCCAAAAACCCGCAGCACGGCCATGGCGGTGGAAAATGAAACATCTTCGCCGCGTTCAATTCTGAAAATAGTGTCGCGGCTAACGCCCGCTAGTTCAGCCAGGGTGTGGGCGGTCATTTTTCCGCCTTTGGGGCCGGCTTGTAGGCGCTGGCTGCGCACCAAGGCAGCAAGGTCTAGCTGGTTTTTCAGAATTTCTTCTTTCGGTGTTGGGTTCATGCTGTAAACGTTCTTCAGAGGTTTGCGCTTTTGCTTGTGTTACAGGCCGCGGTGCTGGCAGTACTTGGTCAAGCTCATTACTTCCCTGCGTACTGTGCTGGTTTTGCGCATCACATTGGCCGTGGCAGGGCACAGTAAACTGCAGGCATCGAAAATATTCTTGTAAGCACTAAGCAAATCAAGGTGAAAGATAGGTTCATGATGTGCAACTCGGTCATCACGGCCGCACTGATCTTGGTGTTGAAAACATAGAGGCGTAGGGCCTGCTGTAAATTGTTTTTGGATGCATGCAGGTATTTGCTCAGGCGTGGACGAGTCAGGGTTGCAGCCATGTCGCTAAGGCTATTGGCGTCAATTGCCGGGAACTTCATGCTCGTCACGTTCTTCTAATTCCAAGTTTGTGTATTTTGGTAACCGAGCTTGCTCAAAGATAAGGGATGGAGTATTCTTTGGATCAAAGCAAGCCCCCGGTGTGACCTCTGCGTAAGCATGCCCCCGGGGGCATCGTTTTTAGTAATTATACTTCTAGGTATATCTCCACAGCCTCCGCGCGGGCGCTCTAGCCCAATAACAAATACCCTTTCACGGTTTTTTGGAGCTGATCCCATGAGTCGCTTAACTATTGACATCGCAGACCAACAGCACCAAAGCCTGAAAACTCTGCTTGGCACTCGTATCCAGGAGGGGCTTGCTGGCAATGTGTCCGCGAAGAGCATCAACGAAATTCTCGATGAAGAACTGGGCGAGGGCCGAGATTGACCGGCTATGTTCTGATAACAAGTTTCTTGATGGCCCGCTGAATTGCCTTGCTGTGTTTCTCGAAATGGGCAAGGCGGGTGTGTAGCACTTGCAGGTATTGTTGCAGGTGCAGTTCTTCTTGTCGGTTGTGGCAGGGCAGGTTTAAAAGCAAGCCTTCTGCTTGTGTGTGCAGTGCTTCAATTTGCTTTTCAAACCGTTTGCTAACCAGGCTGCCGCGCAGGCCACACGCGTGGGCGAAGCAGGCCAAATCAAATGTGCTTGGTAAGGCACCATCATCCAGAAATTCGTCGCCAAACCCCATTGCCCAGTCGTGCGCGAAATCGAACAGCATTACATTCACCAGGTCGTAAAAAGGGCTTAATTCAATACCTTTTGCATCAACAAAAAAGCTGAGGTTTTTGGCGTGGCAGTCTGCATTGCCGGTAAGCAGGTTGAATATTGTCCAGTCCAGCAGTTGAAGGGTGTGTGTGGCAGGTTGCTTGGCCCATTGCTGGGTGCCAAATACTTCGGGAAAGGTAACGCCGTCGCGAATGTCGCGGGTGTGTTTTCCGTGGGCCAGTGGCCGTTCGTATTTTTGCATGGCGTCGCGGTTCAATAGTTGGCAACCGTCAATGGTGTGCCTGCGTTGCACTTCGGTGTGGTTGTGGTTAAAGCGGCGGTCGAACCGTTCAACCAGCAAGGCATTGTGTTGGCCAATTTGAATGGTTTGTGCCTTGTTCACATTCAGGCCAGCTGCCTGTGCAAGGGTTAGTGTGGCCAATTCGTTAATTACCAAACAAGGCGCGTTTTTCGATTCGAACTTAAGCAGGTGGGTGGGTAATCCCCCCATTTTTAACGGGGTTCGAAAGTAGAGCTTAGGCCGCTATGGCCAACTTCATTTTGGGTGTGATTCCACCAATCGCCATGTTTGGTCTTTCGTGATTGTAAATCCACATCCAGTC
>Ga0315907_10008044_pt1 | contig 10883 bp, 12 predicted proteins | sample LakEriMetagenome_3_FD_203525 | JGI IMG/M metagenome (GOLD analysis project Ga0315907, IMG submission 203525) | Freshwater fungal communities from buoy surface, Lake Erie, Ohio, United States - Buoy 12 MA123 | ecosystem: Environmental > Aquatic > Freshwater > Lake > Lake biofilm | place: USA...
GGTATCTACTTTGATGCGAATAACGACTGGCTTGGAATAAGAACACTCTCACCAGAAAGAGTCTTACACGTAGAAGGTGACTACATATTTAGACATAATCCAGTCTCTAGTCTTGGGTCTAATAAGGGATACGGCGACGTAGTGACATTTGGTTCGGGTTCACTGACTGCAGGTCGCCTTTACTACTTAGCTTCATCTGGAACTTGGACAGCAACTGATGCTGACGCTGCATCTACTTCTACTGGAATGTTAGGTATAGCTTTAGGGTCAGCCCCTAGTGATGGAATCTTAGTTAGAGGATATTACAGTAACTCAACTTGGTCCTTCACTACAGGTGACATCCTATATGTTTCTCAAACGGCTGGTGCCTTGACTAACACTGCGCCTTCTGCTGCTGGGACTGTGATAAGGATAGTAGGATACTCGATAGACACAACAAGCGACTCGATCTACTTCAATCCTTCTAACGATTGGACTGAAAATTAAAAATGATAAATAAGATAGAAGATGCCAATAAGTAAAGTAAACGGTCAAGATATAATAGCGACTGATGTCAAGATAACTGACACTCAGATAACTAACGCTACGTTTTACCCTGCCTTCGTGGATTCAATCTCAGGAACAGATGGGATAAAGGTGGACAGTACCGGTTTAACCTACAACTCATTGACTAACACTTTGACGTTGGGTGCGTCCGGTGCAGGTATTATTAATGCTAACATAACTACTACATCGACGTCGGCGTCAGGAGCATATTTTGTTTTATTTTCGTCATCAGATGGAGGTGCGTCCTTACCTAGAACTGATGCAGGCATAACGTATAACCCAAGTACAAACATTCTATCGACAACTGTCACTCTAGCACAAAACGGGGGAGGTTATTCCATCCAAGGGACTTTGTCTAGTGCAGTAGCAAACCCAGCAGCAAGTAAAAGTTATTATGGAGGTGGGGCATTTTCGGCAGCTCTCTCGGAAACACAGACTTCTAGGCGTATATACGTTCCAAAGGCAGGAACTATCAAGGCATGTTATGGGTTTTTTTATCAGTCAGCAGCATCTACGGGTTTGACTGGGACGCTATACATTAGGGTAAATAACTCTTCTGAAACCTCTGTAGGCACGGCAGCACACAACACTTCAAGTTCAGTATATTCTAATACAGGTTTAAGCATTTCTCTTGCACAGGGAGACTATATCGAATTTAGATGGCTGACTCCTGCATGGACAGGCACGCTACCGACTAACTTGACTTGTAACTTCATAATGTATGTTGAATAATAAAAAATATGTGATATGTCAAAGATAATAACACAAATAGACGAACGTAGTTGGGAGGTCACTGAAACTGTAGGACCCATCACAAGCACCTATATGGTATATGATGAGGATCCATCGATTGATGATACTGTTAGAAAGTTTCAAAGACTTAGTCAAAGCGATCTAAGTTCCATAAAGGGGATAATCGGAGCTCCAGAAATATCACAAACACCACTTGATTGGCAAGACGATAAAGCGAAATTTTTGGTAAAGTGTGATGACGGCTTGTATCGAAATGCGGATCCGTCTGAATGGTGGCATTTGATGATGCAAAGTGGATTGTTGTCAACAACACCAAACATTGTCAACCATAACTTTGACATGATTTCGATAAGGACCAACGGTTGGTCGAACGTAAATGGTCAAGGAATGCCATACACACGAATTATAAATTCTTCAGGAATACAAACATTCGGCGAACCGTTGCGAATGATTAATTTCGGTTCTTGTTTTGTTAGATTAAAAGGAAACGGAACTTCAGATTTTGTCGAAGTTGATAACGTTTATATGTGTGGCTGGGGATCAGAAATGTTGCAATATTATGACCAGTACACAATATATGCGCCGAATCTTATCGGAATTTCAAACATTGTATTTGATTCATTTTTGACACAAGTAAACGCGCCGAATTTAAAATATATTGGAAACATAAACGTTGTATCTTCAAATACCGTTTTTGATTTTCCCAGTGTTGAATATATCAACTTTTTGGGATTAGAATCACAAACCGCCAGCTTAAACTTATCAAGTTTAAAGATGGTAAATCAATTAAATGTCTATTCACAACAGTCAACTGTTTTTGGATTTGGCAATTTACAAGTGGTTGATTATATGGTGTTTTACAACAATCAATTCAACACATTGTTATTGCCGAGTTTAAAATATGTGAACAGTTTAAGCATTTACAACAATTCACAGCTGACAACAGTTGACTTCCCGAACTTATCTGTTATAAATGAAACTTACGTGGAGCTTTCGAATAACGCATTTTCACAACAAACCGTTGACGATATTCTGGTAATGCTTGCAAATATGGACGGTCAGTCGGCGCAATATCCGTATTATTTTGAGAATGCGGTCATTCAACTCAACGGCGGTACAAATCAACCACCAAGTGCAGTTGGTCTTAATGCAATCTCAATATTGACTTCTCGCGGTTGCAGCGTTTCAACAAATTAAAAAAAATAAAGAAAAAATGGTTTTAACGGAACAAGGTTTTTATGTGTGTCACAACGGCGGTTCAATAATTCAATATTTTGACTTGTCGGCTGGTGGCAATTTGTACAATGGTCAACAGTTCGTTGAAAGATTCGACACAAAAGATGAAGCGGTTCAACGCGTCAACGATCTGGCAAATGATGAAAAATATTTTGATGAACATTTTGAAATAAAACTACCAGAAATGCCAAACAATTAAAGACAACTGTTTTCTAAATTTAATGAAATAAATAATGGCTAACAAAGAAGCTGTTTTCACTGTCAAGGTGAACACTCGTAGATCATTTGTACTTAAAGTAGAACTAACAGAAGAGCAAAAAGCTCTTATTGTATCAACTAATGAAGAGGACAAAGAAGCTAAAGTAGCTTTAGCGCAAAGTCTTAAATCTCAGAGAGAGGGTGTGGTTCCTGAAAATAAAACTGCAGAATTAGTTGCTTTCTACAATACAATTAAGCCCGTATTAAAAGAAACGGATGATTATCAGCTAATCTCAGCAGACTTATATGAAGCAAATACATTTCAAGGTATCTTAAACTGTAGGGTAAATCAAGAACATATACAAGTTAGGTTTTAAATTACTTATAAAATAACGATGGAATCACTAGTGTTTCTGATCCTGAAGTAAATTCATTTACTCAGTATGATGATTTGACAAAATCTCAAGTCTTATCTTGGGTACAAACTGAGCTAGGCCAAGAATACATAGCAGAAATGGACGTTATGCTTTCAATAGCACTTACGAATAAGTCTACTCAAGTGGTGTTGCCTCTACCTTTTGAAAACTAACAATACTAAGCTGTGTATATTATTAAGTTATGAATAATAGACCGATATTTAACTTGCCTGAAAACATAGACCAGACTCAATACTATTGGTTTGAGTTTGGTCTGTCTGACTCTGAAATTGAACAGATAATAAACAGTTCATCGTCGTATAACTCAATAGACGGAACGATAATAGGAAACGACCAAACTGTTGAGGAATCTATTAGAAAGTCAAAGATAAAATGGTTACCTAACAATCATGAGTTCGGATGGTTGTACGATAAGATAGCAAACATGGCAGTTGAAGCTAATGGATTATGGGGTTTTGACTTGCACTCAATAGTGGACGATATCCAATTCACTGAGTATGAGGCCGGTGGTGGACATTATGATTGGCACGTCGATATAGGACCTAGAACGATATCTCACAGAAAGATATCTGTCACAATCCAATTGTCTGATCCTAGCGAATATGAGGGAGGCGATTTAGAGCTAATGCCAGGTAATCGTGCATTCGCTGTTCCTAAGAGAAAAGGTGCAGTGATCTTGTTTCCATCATTCATGTTACATAGAGTAACACCAGTTACTAGCGGTTTAAGAAGAAGCGCAGTCTTATGGGTAGGTGGCGGTCATTACAAATAAGTTAAAACTGAGTCCTTATATTTTGTATAAAATATAAAACTCATGATTAAAGTAAGAGCTCACACCTGCTATCTAGGCAGAACTGGTTATGCTGCGCATGCCAGATCCTTTTTTAGAGAACTTTCAAAACACGTAGAACTAAGAGTAAGAAACTTTACTTGGGACCCAAATCCAGAATATCTTAATGACATTGATCTTAGTGTGATTGATAAGATAACTCTGATAGATTCTAACCAGAGTTACTCTGACTATTCGCCAAGTCATTCCTTTCCAAAGTTAAATTGGAAGCATAGAGAGTTTGATGACTTTGAGGCAGACATAGACATCGTCCTAATGGATGCCGACCATCATTACTTCTATGATGATCACTCTGCAAAAGTAAAGATCGCTTACACTGTTTGGGAAAGCACATTAATTCAAGAAAACTTTTTTAATCAGCTCTTAAAGTTTGATTATCTTTGGGTAGCAACTGAATGGCACAAAGACGTTGTCGTTGAACAGGGATATCCTGAACACAGGGTGTTTGTTGTGAATGAGGGAGTAGATCTTGATTTTTTCAAGGATCCGATCGTCTCAAGCAACTCTCCATTTAGATTCATGTTTTTTGGAAGATGGGACTATAGAAAGTCTGTACCTGAGATCGTAGAATCATTTCTAAAGGCATTCCCAAAGGAAGACGTTGAACTAATCTTGAGTGCAGACAATCCTTTCTCGGTTGACGGGTTTAACTCTACTGAAGAGAGGCTTGAACATTATGGATTTAACGATGACCGAATCAAGGTAAAACACTTCTTAAGTAGAGAAGAGTATGTCGATTACATAAGATCAGGAGACGTCCTAATAACTTGTGCTAGAAGCGAAGGTTGGAACATACCTCTAATTGAGGCAATGGCAGCAGGAACTCCTGTGATATACTCTGACTGGGGAGCACAATTAGAATTTGCAAAAGGAGTCGGAACGCCTGTAAAGATATTAGAAGAGAGGCCTGCAAAGATAGGCGCAGACTTGGGATTTGCTGGAAACACTCCTGGTAACTATGCTGAACCTGACTTTTATGACTTGGTGTTAAAGCTCAAAGACTGTTATGTAAATCACTTATCAAAAAAGACAGAAGCTGTAATGGCTTCGAATTGCATAAGAGAAAAGTTTAATTGGGAAAAGATTGGCCTCGATGGGTTTAATGTCTTAAAACAATTAACAGTAGCGCCTAGCGTTGATAAAATAGGTAGAGAGCTTGCAATAGTTCTTTCTCACGCAGACACCGAAGAAAAGGAAGATCTTCTTAGAAGAAGCATAACTTCTTTAAAGAACCAAGGATATCAGATAGCCGTGTCTACTCACATACCTGTGAGCGAAGAAGTATTTAAGCTGGCTGACTTTGTGGTGTATGATGAAGATAACCCAATAGTTTATCAAGAAGAATATAGAAGGCTATCGTCGATGATTCCTATTTTTATGATGGATTATCCGGACTTTGAGCTTAACTATGCATTTGACTATAATCATGGATTTGCGGCATTAAAGCTAATCAAGAACGGACTTGGTGTCGCCTTAGCTAACGGTTATGTGATCTCTCACTTTGTAAATTACGATTATGTGATAACTAATTCGGAGACCATTGAAAGGCACACGAGTGAACTAATGAGCGCTGACTTAGTCTCATATAAATGGAACGATGATCACTCAATAAATTCAGGATTCTTTTCAGCTAGGACTGAGCCTTTGCTTGATGCTCTACGTAACTATGACTCTAAAGAAAAATACTTTAGCTTTAAGGGTAAAGTCATACTTGAAGACGTGTTATATGAGATATGTAATGCAGAAAGCTTGATACTTTCTAAGCTAGATCCAAAACTAGCGACTCAAGGTAACTTGATAAATGGAATAATCTTACCCACCTTCCCATACATAAAGACAAGAAAAGGAAACGTGTATCTTTATTTATGTAGAGAAGAAGGAGATAGAATCTTTGTGTTCTTAATGGGAGCAGATCAACCTAAGTCTCTAAGCTTGAGAATCATACATGGAAACAAGGTGTCAGAGTTTAAATCGGTAAAAGGCAATGCAACAGTTGTAGAGATTCCAAAAGACGTCTTGACTGAAGGCATAACCGTTAAGATATTGGAACTAGGCTTTGAAAAGCAGTTTGACTCACAAAGCAAACGAGCTTTAGCTAAGATAAAGAATGAGAGAATCATAAAACAACTTGGAGATTCACTGGTGGAACCGATCGTTAAGATCCACTATGTAAATGGACCTTGTGTTGAAGTATTAGGAGAGGGAGATGACTTATACAAGGTTGAGTTCATCGATACTGCTACTGGAAAAACTTCATTTGAAACGACAATTCCTGTAAATCACTGGACCCGATGCGGTAGAAAATACTTGGTTAACTGGTACATTCGAGTGACTAACCAATCTACAGGTAAGGTTTGGGAAGACACGTTTGATTTAAAAGGAAAGAGAGTCTTTGTTTCAATCGATTCATCAGCACTAGGCGACACTCTTGCCTGGTTCCCACACATAGCTGAGTTTAAGAAGAAATACGAATGTGATGTAATAGTCTCAACATTTAAGAACTTCTTATATCAGGATCTTTATCCTGAACTTGAATTCGTTGTGCCTGGAACTTCTGTTCCTGGAATATATGCTTCATATCAGTTAGGTTGGTACTATGATAAGGAGAACGAACCTAACACAGAACACCACCCTAGGGATTTTAGAAAGATCCCGATGCAGGCAACGACTACTGACATATTAGGATTACCTCACTCAAATCTAAAACCTAGGTTAAATCTACCTGATGGACCTTCACCTTACGATGCTCCATTCGTTTGTTTAGGAGTACACTCGACCGCTCAAGCAAAGTATTGGAATAATCCAAATGGCTGGCAAGAAGTGACTGACTATTTTTTAAGTAAAGGTCTAAAGGTCGTGATACTAAGCAGCGAAGGAGACGGTTATATGGGTAATAAATATCCTAAGGGAATAACTCCAAAGGTCGGTGAACACACTCTAGAAAATGCGATGTTGCACTTAAAACACTGTGAGATGTTCGTCGGTCTAAGTTCAGGACTCAGCTGGCTTTCATGGTCAGTCGGAGCACCGACCACTATAATAGGCGGATTTAGTTGGCCTGTGACTGAGGTAATGGATGATTCAGTGGTAAGGATATTTAAAGGCGGCCTATGTAATGGTTGTTTCAACTGGAGCAGACTTGATGCTGGCGACTGGAACTGGTGTCCTAGTCACAAAGGAACGCATCGACAGTTTGAGTGTACTAGATCAATATCCGGAAAAGAAGTCATTCTTGAATTAGAGAATTATTTTAAAGAAGGCAAGTCTAGAAAGTCAGACGAAGTTTTGATACAGGAGTCGTATGAACTTGGAATGGTACAGAACCATGCAGAAATACTTGGTGCAACCCAATTCATTAGGTCTCTTGAGATAACTAACTTTATGGAGATAGGTACTGATCAGGGAGGAACTTTTGCTATTTGGAGCAAATTGGCAAAGGAAGGCGGACTTAGCGTATCCTTAGACCTACCTCATGGAGAATTTGGAAGGGATAGTTATGATGTCAATAGTAGAGATAACTACTTGATGTCTCTAGGTAAAAACGTTCACATGGTTCATGGAGACTCTCATTCCACTGAAGCTAAAAAGAGGATCGCAGAGATCATTGGAGCAGTTAAGTTAGACTTCTTATTCATAGACGGAGATCACACCTATGAAGGGGTTAAGGATGATTTTGACCACTACAAACAATACGTTAAGCCTGGAGGATGGATAGGTTTCCACGACATAAAGGACACTGAGTTCCACAGAGGTGCTAACTGTAGAGTTGACATCCTATGGAACGAATTAGATGGTGAGAAGATAGAATACTTAGACAACTCCTCTCATTATGGAGGAATAGGTTTTATTCAAGTCTAATCAAAGTCTAACTCTATATCAAAGTTAAAGTATTGAAACTTAGCAGTAAACGTCTTGAAATCTGGAGTGTTTGTGCTATATGATAAGTTAAACCCGTCTTGAGAAATTAGGACGGGTCCTTTAAAGATTATGGAAGATACTAGATAACCCTCATTGTCTAATAAAGAAAGTCTCATCGGAGAAAAAACTCTCTCCTTGTTTGAGAATTCCAAATACTTTAGACTGTTTTCTAAAAAGATGAAGTAATTAAGATAAGCATCTGTCATCTTAAACGTTATTGTGAACTCTCTAGTGAACTGATCAATCACTTGCTTTGAGCTCTTGTATTCTTGCTGCTTACCTAATAGTCTGGTTTGAGAAACCGTTTGCATGGTCCAGCCCGGCCAAGCAATGGATTGGATTGTAGAAGACATGAACTCTTCGATCGTGTCATACGGCAAGATAAGGCTTTGAAAATACTGCTTGTATTTTTCCTTTATCTCTGGCGCGAAAAAATCCGGCGGAAACGAGAATATGAATCCGTTTTGTCTTACGTTAAGTAACATATTTTATTTTACTTTTTTGACATTTGCCCAAGACTTACTAGGACTTGCTGAGTTTACTCTAGCCATTGCCCACTGGTGAGCAGTCATTCCTGGTCTAGAGCCAGAAGAATAGTATGCACCTAAACCCTTAACGTATTCGCGTTTTAGGTCGGCAAATGAATATCCTTTCTTAGTAGCAACCTTTCTGATCTTAGCCAAAGTCTCTTTGCTTAGGTTTCTTGAGCCCTTAGCCTCATTGACTTTAGAATCCTTACGTGGAGTGTTCTTAAAGCCCTTTTTTTCTCTCTCAGCTTTTTCCATTTCATCCCTAATTCGGTATGCCTCTTCTTTATTCCCAGACTTAAGTAGTTCCTGTGCCCTGTCTAGATTCTTATCACGAGAGCTACCTTCAGGAGCCTTATAGTTTCTAGGATGAGACTTTTGCTTTTTGCTCTCAAGAATGCGGTATTGATCAAATGTAAGGATCATCTCTTTTTATTTTTTTCTTTTAGCTAGCTGTCGCTTTACTTCTTCACGAACGCTTTCCATCTTCTTAGCATAACTAGGATTGTCATTTCGGTTAAAGACTATCTGTTGGTTTAGGCTTCCTGTGATCTTACGCATGTCTCCGCCTCTAGTTCTGATCAACCATGCAGCAAGAGCCCTTACTCCAAGTTTTTTAAACTTTCCTTTAGCATCAGGTGCATCCGAATCATGCCAGTCTGGTGAGTTTTTAGTCTTACGTTTTTCTTCTAAGATTAAAAACTGGTTGTACTTTAATAGGTTTTTCATTTTTTATACGTGTTTTTGAATATAAATTTAAAGTCGGTTACGAAATCTATCTTCCACATCTTTTCTCATTCTTCTTGAAGACGACATTTCATCAACGATGGAATTTAAAACATCGATAGTTTCCTCATGACTTGAATTAGAATTATGAATAAGATCCATAATGTCTGAATATAATGAATTCTCATAGTTCTCATTCATTCGTCCTACACTAAGTCTGCTTTCAGTTAAAAAATCCTCGTAGTTCAAAACCTTAGACTCTTTGATCTTGCGTGAACCGTTTGTTTTTTCTTTGATTATTAGCTCTCCAAGAACCTCAAGTCGACCGACCTCAGTTTGGAAATCTATTTGAGACATTGAAGATGAGATCTTTTTGTAAGTTTCCTTGAACTCTTTCTCAGCTTCACGAAGATCGAATTTTCCAGCCTCTGCCTTTTTGTAATAAGGAAGCTTAACCTTGAAATGGTGCCACGTAAGAAGAGCTAGGCCGCCTTTTTCTTTAGCCGTGTCGACTATCTTTTGGGCTCCTGCCTTTCTGGTCTCTGCAAAATCAGTAAATGACTTGTTTGCTTTATTCATAGCTCTTTATTATTTTTACCACTAGTTTCCCAGTTCCTTTGATTAACCTGTGCCATTCTCCTCTTTCAATGAATATCGGAGTGGTGATGTCCATGGGTAACCTATTTTCCAATTGTATTTTCCAATCGCTAGGACTTATCGATACTATCGTTCTACTCTCATCATCCCTATGCCACTTCAACTCAATTGGATCAACTGATTCGTCAAACGTTCGAATCACAGTGTCTTCTTCTATTTCAAGGTCTTGATAAATCATCACCAATATCCAGGATAAGTTTTACCGCCCCAAAGGTGAGCGTATCTGTTTATTCTACATGCCCAGTAACCAGCCTTGGTCCTGTCCTTTTTATCTGCACAATTGTGTCTAGCCGCAAATGACTTTCTAGCTTTAGGGTTTGAGACCTTAGCAGTTAATCCGCCCTTAACGTCTCCAAACGCAATCTTCATTATTCGACCTGTCTTGGGATTCCTAACGTAAACGTGATACTTCTTAGTTCCTCCTCCACGCTTAGGATAGTTTAGACGAGGAGTCTTTTCTTCGTTTAGTTCTAGATCTTCAATTGGAAAGTCTAGGACAACCTTTTTTCCTCGATAGTAACCGACTCTTCCAAGATCAGTCTCGTTAAGTAGCTTGTGATCTATTCCTGAAAACCTTAGCTTTCCAGAATCAAATGCAAGCCGAGCTTCACACAAAAGGTCTAGATGAGAAGTACTACCCGGACGATATATCGATTCAAGTATGGATAAGTTATTAGCCACGTGATACTTCATTGAATCAGAAAAGACTTCCTGTTCAACTAAATATTCCGTAAAGCTTGCTATTCTAGTTTCCATATAGGTTTATTTATTCGCTTGGAGGGAAGTCAATGTCTACCCAAGAATCAGAAAGAGCTGAGCCAGTCTGAGCCTGTCCCTGCCTTAGGTTAAATTGGTCTATTCTGTTACCTTTATAGAAGGTAGAATGATCGTCAAAGCTAGGGAAATAGGTCTCAACTGCAAGGGATAAAGAGGTGGTGACTACGTTATTGTCTGCATAGGTAAAGTTGTAACTCTTTTGAAACTGTGCGGTCTCAGGAAAGGTTACTTGCATCGGTATTCGGGTTCCTCTAAACT
>Ga0315907_10008051_pt1 | contig 10877 bp, 6 predicted proteins | sample LakEriMetagenome_3_FD_203525 | JGI IMG/M metagenome (GOLD analysis project Ga0315907, IMG submission 203525) | Freshwater fungal communities from buoy surface, Lake Erie, Ohio, United States - Buoy 12 MA123 | ecosystem: Environmental > Aquatic > Freshwater > Lake > Lake biofilm | place: USA...
GTTCAACACCTCTGCCACCCCTTATAAACGATACCATTTCAACCTGCGTTGGATTTCCACTCATCATGGAAAGTACCACAAGTGCGGATTTTTACACATGGAGCGGGCCAGCATTTTTACCAAATTTATCGGTTAATTCGCCTGATTCTGTTTTCACAATTCCTGTTGCTAGTTTAAGTGATGCCGGTAATCATGCGCTTACGGTTACTATTGAAGGCTGTGAGAGCAGTCCAAGCTTATTTGAAGTTATTGTTATTGACGGAAGTTTTCTTCCCTCCATGAATATCAACTCACCTGTTTGTGAAAACGACAGTATCTTTTTAAGAACGACAACACTGAGCAATATTGAATACCATTGGTCTGGACCAAACGGATATACATCAAATTCCAATTCAGACACCTTATTTTCAGCCATTGAAAGTTTTGAAGGCCTTTATGAATTGTATGTTGTAATAGGAGCTTGTACTTCTGGAGTTAATCAAAGCAATCTAGTAGTTAATCCAATTCCAGTTGCTGATGCTGGTGTTGATTTAGATCTTTGTTCAATGGAGTTAGGGCAGCTAGGAGTTGCATCTCAGCCTGGACATACTTACACATGGACGCCAAGCGTTGGTTTAAATTCCAACTTGATTTCAAATCCAACAATAGAAATTGGGAATTTAGATCCTGGAATTACCGATTATGTTTACACTTTACAAGTTGAATCTTTAGGATGTTTTAAAGATACCTTTACAACCGTTCATGTAACAGCAAATCCTGTTGCATCTTTTGTATCTCCTGAACCTGCTTGTTTTGAAAACAACATGTTTGATTTTCAAGCTGGGGGTATATACAACGCTAACAATGCTGAATTTTTATGGGAATTTGGAAATTGGGCAGATGTTGCAACATCAACGGATAAAAATCCTATCGACATTCATTTTAATGCTACAGGCCTTCAGTTTGTTAGTTTAAAAATTACTGAATTAACATGTACAAGTAATGTTTATACAGCGCTGGTGAATGTTTTAAAAATGCCTGTAGCCAATTTTAGTTTGAGCGTTACAGAAAGTTGCAATCCAAGTTTAGTGAAATTCGACAATCTTTCCGAAAACGACAACTACCCTTTCAATTGTGAGTGGAGCCTAAGCAATGGTCAGACCTCAACAGAACTTAATCCTTTTGTAGTTTTTAATGATCCTGGTATTTTTGATGTAACGCTTAAAGTTACAGGAATTAATGGATGTAGTAATTTATACACTGTTCCTGGAGCGGTTCAAATTAATCCAAGACCGGAATCCAATTTTAATGTAAACCCCATATTAACTTCTATCTACGACCCTGAATTTACCCTTACCGATTTTTCCGACTTAGCCGATTCATGTCGATATGCTATGGGTAATGGTGATACTATATCTGGATTCGATGCAATTTACACATATCCCGATACCGGATCTTATGTGATTACGCAATTATTGAGTAATGAATTTGGATGTTATGATACTTCATTTACGAATGTCCGAATCGATAATGGATATAAACTTTTCATACCTACATCATTTTCACCAAATGAAGATGGTTTGAATGATCGATTTAAAGTTTACGGTGAGGACATTTACGAGTTTAGTATGATGATTTTCAACCGTTGGGGGCAACTTCTTTACCGAACGTACGATATCGAAAATGGCTGGGATGGAACAACTCAACTTTCATCCACATTAGTAAAAAATGATGTGTATTTATATGAGATTAAACTCAAAGATAAAATTGGGAATAATCGAACATTTAAAGGCAATGTCACTATACTTCGTTAGTCGTTGTTGAAATCAGTGATTATCCCCTTCTCTCTTAAATAGTGTTTAACACCTGAGATATTTTCTTCTTCATTCAAAAAGAAATGCGCCGAAACAACGCCTTGTATTCCTGTTTCGCTAAATAATTCGGCAAAATCTTCTTTACTCTGAACACCAACGGAAGCAATAACAGGCACCCGAGAAATGGATGTAATTTCCTTTAGGATTCCATTAATTAATCCATGATCGGTGTATCCCCTTGCTACGGTTGAAATCAACAACTCACCCGCTCCTCGTAGTTGACACATTTCCACCCAGTTTAGCAAATCAATTTCGGTTCTGGATTTTCCTCCGTTCAGAAATATTTTCCAATTCCCAAACGACAATCGAGTATCAATTGCCACCAACAAAGAATTACTGCCATGAGCTTTGGTTGTTTTGTTAATTAACTCCGGATTTCGGACAGCGGCAGAATTAACATACACCTTTTGAATTCCTAGTTTCAGCATTTCTTCGACATCTTCTATTGAATGAATACCACCACCAAAAACAATTGGAATTTTTAAGGTTTTACTCACATCTTTAAGGAATTTGGGCAAGTTTCGACGGCGCTCTGTAGAAGTAGTTACATCCATCAAAATAATCTCGTCAGCACCATCGGCCTCAAAGCGAAGCAACTGTTCCATTGCCTCGGTATAACTCAAGATATTGCTTGTATCGGTCAGAGCAAATTGACCATCGCTTGTATAAATACTTGGAATTATTCTTCTATCTGTTGAACTTATCATAGGTAATTGCAAAAATAATCGAATATGCTCGCGCTACTACAAAATTTTCAGGTACTTGTTTTAGTTCGAAGAAATAGTACATTCGCAATAAACATATTTAAACCAGTTTTTTTAATGTCAAGTTACTCGTCATTCCAAACATGATTCTCTTGATGTTAAATGAACTTTTTAAATGTATTGATTTTTAATTACTGAAAAACCAAACAACAAAATTTTAAAATTCGATGGAAAATAAAATCGAGAGTGCACAACCTAAAGGTCTTTATTGGCTATTTTTTGCGGAAATGTGGGAGCGTTTTTGCTACTACGGAATGCGTGGTTTGTTGATTCTGTATCTCACAAAAACCCTCATGAAAACAGACGATGAATCGTTTGCTGTTTACGGAGCTTATACGGCATTGGTTTATGCAGTAACCGTATTAGGAGGTAAAATTGCCGATCAACTATTGGGATATCGAATTGCAATTATTCTAGGAGGAATCTTGATGGCCATCGGAGAATTCATGATTTTAGGAGGTGGTGAATTTTGGTTAATTCTTGGTATGGCAACAATCATCAGTGGAAATGGATATTTCAAAGCCAATATTTCAAGTATCGTTGGGAAACTTTACAGTGATGGTGATCCAAGACGCGATTCTGGATTCACTATTTTCTACATTGGGGTAAACTTGGGTGCATTCCTTGCAACAACCGTTGTTGCTGAAGTTGGAAGTCGCTACGGATACGATAAAGGATTTTTATTGGCTGGAATTGGGATGGTTTTAGGTTCTATCATCTTTGTATTTGGACAAAAACATTATCAAGGCGAGGGTCTTCCTCCAAACAGAGAAGAGTTATTTAAGCCCAAGTTTGGTCCTATTTCCATGTTGCACTTAACCATTTTAGGAACCCTGGCCGTTATTCCTGTTTTTTACTTTTTATTGAACAATGCTGATTTAGTCGGGTATCTATTGCTTGCAACGGCGGCATTCGTGATTTTCACACTCGTTTCTGCGGGAATAAAAAGCGGACCAGTATTAAGAGACCGAATGACAGTTCTAATACTATTGATGTTTTTCAATATTGTATTTTGGGCATGTTTCGAACAAGCAGGTTCTTCATTAACGCTTTTTGCGGATCGTAACGTAGACCGTCATTTTTTAGGTTTTGAAATTGGTGCTGCTACAACGCAATTCTTTAATCCATTATACATCCTCATTTTCGGAACGATCTTCTCGGTAATGTGGATTAAGCTTTCTAAGATTGGGAAAAACCCTTCAATTCCAATGAAATTTGGATTAGGGATTGTGCAACTTGGATTGGGATATTTAATTGTCCAGGTAGGTTCTCAATTCGTTAGTGCCGATTACCAAGTACCTCTTTTCACACTGGCTGCTTTGTATATGCTTCATACTACGGGCGAGCTTTTCATTTCCCCAATTGGATTATCGATGGTGACGAAATTGGCTCCTAAACATATGACTGGAACAGTTATGGGCGCATGGTTTTTATCGATTGCTGGAGCCAATTATGTGGCTGCAATTATTGCGAAACTTACTGGTGCTGAAGAAGGCGGAGGCGAACCAGCAAGTGCTGCCGATAGCTTTACGCAATATGTAGATATCTATTCACAAATGGGAATTATAACCGTTTGCATTGGATTAGTCTTGATATTGATTTCGAAGCCATTGAATAAACTCATGCACGGAGTTGTATAAGTCGACATTTATTTAAAAACAATTATTTCTATTTTATGGACTCAACACAAAGTCTCGAGCAAATTCGCGATTTCAAAGGAAAATATCCCAAACAGCTTTGGTACCTTTTCTTTTCGGAAATGTGGGAACGCTTCTGTTTTTATGGAATGCGTGGAATGCTTACGGTATTCATGGTCGACAAGATTGTTGGACTTGGAATGGCCGAAGATGTTGCCAATCTTCAATATGGTGCAACGCAAGCTTTTGTGTATGCGTTTACGTTTATTGGAGGATTGTTTGCCGATAAAATTTTAGGCTTTCGTAAATCGCTTTTTTGGGGTGGTTTGTTAATGATTGTAGGAAGTCTAATCCTTGCATTCAATCCCAAAGATTTATTCTTTGTTGGCATTAGCTTTACCATTGTTGGAACAGGTTTTTTCAAACCGAATATCTCAACCATGGTTGGTGCATTGTATCACGGAAACGACAGTCGCCGCGATGCAGGATTCTCTCTTTTTTACGCGGGTATTAATATCGGAGCGCTTTTGGGTGGATATGCTTGCGTAGCCATTGCAAAATCTTATTCTTGGAATCTTGCTTTTGGATTAGCCGCCATTGTAATGACGATTAGCTTACTTACCTTCATTTTTACCCAAAAAAGTTTAGGTCCTATTGGATTATCACCCATATCGAAAACAGGAAAAAAATGGACCGAGTATTCAACATATGCAGGTTCTCTATTAGTCATTCCTTTAATTATGGTGATGGTTGCCGAAACCGAATACACCGATTGGTTTATGTATACCATTGGACCATGCACCTTGATTTATCTGTTTTATGAAATGATGAAATACAATAAAGAGGAGCGCAAAAAACTTATGGCCGCCCTTGTATTTATTGTGTTCTCGATTCTATTCTGGGCATTCTTTGAGCAAAGCGGTGGCTCCTTGAATATTTTCGCAAGTAATAATTTACGTGGAAGTTTGTTTGGTGTTCCTGTCGATCCAAACGGAATTAATAATTCGGCCAACTCGTTCTTTGTAATCGCATTTGCCGCAGCGGTTGGATTAATTTGGGTATGGATGAGTAAACGTAAAATTGAACCCAATACCGTGGTAAAATTTGGACTTGGTTTCTTGTTTCTGGCTGCCGCTTTTTTCACATTCTACACAACACGATTCTTTGCCGATAGTATGGGAATGACTTCATTAGAGGTTTTCACTTTGGCATATTTCATTATCACATTTGGAGAATTGTGTTTGTCGCCAATCGGACTTTCCATAATGACAAAACTATCGCCTCAGCCTTTGCAGGGTGTAATGATGGGTATGTGGTTTTTAGCAAGTGCATACGGGCAATATGTTGCGGGTTTGCTCGGAGCTGGAATGACCGTTCCAGGAGAAAATGCAACAGCATCGGAGAAACTCATTTCCTATACTTCCGGATACCAACAACTTGCTATTTATGCGGTAATATGCGGAGTTATTCTCATTGTAATCGCTCCGTTTGTTCGGAAACTGATGGGAGACGTTAAATAAACTCCACATTCATTTACAAAAGCTGCTAAGTTTCGATTTAGCGGCTTTTTTTTTGAATTGCATTCAAGCATCAATACATTTACAGAAAATCATTGATTATGCGTTTCCTAATTTCTCTGCTTGTATTTCTCCCATCAATTCTTTTTGCACAAAACGAAGGTATTCGTTGGATGAGTTTTACCGAAGCAATGACAAAGCGTCAAACGGAGCCCAAAAAGATATTCATTGACATGTATACCGATTGGTGCGGATGGTGCAAACGCATGGATGCCACAACATTTGCCCATCCCGAAGTGGTTAAATACATGAATGAAAACTATTACGCTGTAAAATTCAACACCGAAAAAGAGGGCCCAATTACAGTTAATGATTCAACGTATGTGGTAAATCCTAAATATGGAAGAAATGGAACACATGAGCTTGCAGTCATGCTCTTGCAAGGAAAAATGTCGTATCCAACATTTGTCTTTCTCGACGAACAATTCAATATACTCAGCCCACTTCCCGGTTTTCAAACACCCGAACAAATAGAACCTGTCATGCGTTTCTTTTCGGAAGGTCATTATTTGAAAAATTCCTGGGAAGATTATTCCAAGAATTTCAGTCCTACATGGAAATGATTCTGAATTCCGGAAATGTTAAAATCCAATAACCCATTCAAAAACACACCGCGCTCACTGCTTGTTTTCTATGTACTAGTAAGCTATGTAGTGCTTCAGTTTTGTTGGTGGTTTTATTTATTATTCGACCTCAACAATCAAATTTACGATTTACGTATTAGTCTTTCCGACTTCATTAATCATGGAGTAGAAACAGAATTACTTCTCCGCAAAAAGCTTTCGCAAAAACATTGGATGATTTTGGGCGAGGGATTGGTTTTTATTCTTCTTCTATTACTTGGAATTATTCAAACCCGGAAATCTTTTCGGAGAGAAACTCGCGTTATGCGACAGCAAAAAAACTTCCTTCTGTCAGTTACCCACGAACTAAAATCGCCAATTGCAGCTGTTAAACTTTATCTACAAACCCTCGAAAAACGAGATTTGGAACGACCGAAACAAATCGAACTTTTACAAAAGGCGATTATCGAATCAAATAGACTCGATCAATTGGTCGAGAATATATTAGTTGCTGCTCAAATTGATAATCATGTGTTATTGATTCAAAAAGAGAAAAGCAATTTGAGCGAGTTCATTCGAAATTTCATAAACGAGTTTAGTGATAAGTATAGCATTGCACTTGAATCGGAAATCGAGAACGAAATTTTTCTAAGTTTTGATTCCATTGCATTTCGGTCAATTCTAGTTAATCTTTTGGAGAATGCAGTTAAGTATAGCCATTCAGCTCCCGAAATTTCCGTGAAATTATGGACTAGATCCAACTCCATTTTCGTTTCAGTTGCCGATCAAGGAATTGGGATACAAGACGAAGAAAAATTACGTGTTTTCGAAAAGTTCTTCCGTTCGGGAAATGAAGAAACACGACAATCGAAAGGAACCGGCTTAGGCCTTTACATTGTGAAATATTTGGTAGAACATCATCAAGGAAGCATTTCAATTAGGTCGAATACGCCAAAAGGGAGTATTTTTGAATTGCAATTTGTCACCAATACACTATAAAATGACTGGTAAAAAAGTAGCGCTTCTTATCCTTGATGGATGGGGGCTTGGAAATGGAACACATTCGGATGCAATTGCTTATGCGAAAACTCCGGTCATGAATGAGCTTTACAAAACACATCCTTGGTCACAACTAAGAACCGACGGATTGAATGTTGGTTTGCCCGAAGGTCAAATGGGGAATTCGGAAGTAGGACATTTGAATATTGGGGCTGGAAGAGTTGTTTTCCAGGAATTGGTGAAGATTAACAATGCCATTGAAAATCGCAGTATAGATAATAATCCTGCTCTTGTTGAAGCTTTTCGAGTTGCTCGTGAAGAAAATCGAAGCTTACACTTTATCGGTTTGGTTTCGGATGGGTGCATCCATTCATCCGACAAGCACCTTCATCATCTTATTGCTTTGGCTGAGCAACATGGCGTGCAGCGTTTTTATGTTCATGCATTTTCAGATGGTCGAGATACAGATCCAAAGAGCGGACTGGGCTTTCTTCAAACGCTTCAAACGAAATTATCTACCACTCATGGAAAACTAGCAAGCATTGTTGGAAGGTATTATGCCATGGATCGAGATAAACGTTGGGAACGCGTGAAGGTTGCTTACGATTTATTGGTGCATGGAGAAGGAGAAATAAGTTCCAACATCCTTGAAACAGTAAAACTGCGATACAATACTGGCGAAACCGACGAGTTTATTAAGCCCATCGTTTTGAAAGACGAAGATGCTCGAATAAAAGAAGGTGATGTTGTAATTAGCTTTAACTATCGCACCGATCGCTGCCGTGAAATAACCGAGGTGCTCACTCAATGTGAAATGCCTGAGGTAGGAATGAAAACCCTTCCCTTGCATTATATAACCATGACCAATTACGATGAAAGTTATTCAGGCATTGAAGTAATTTTCCATAAAGATGATCTGTCCCAAACATTGGGTGAGGTTATTTCCAAAGCTGGAAAAACCCAATTACGCATTGCCGAAACGGAGAAATATCCCCACGTTACATTCTTTTTTTCGGGTGGACAAGAAAGTGCGTTTGAAGGGGAATCGCGTTTGATGATTCCATCTCCCAAAGTTGCAACATACGATTTACAACCCGAAATGAGTGCTGTTGGGATTTCGGAAGCATTAATAAAAGACGTTCAAGAAAATACCCCCGATTTTATCTGTTTGAATTTCGCAAATGCCGATATGGTTGGACATACGGGTGTGTATTCGGCCATCGTAAAAGCAGTTGAAACGGTAGATTCCTGTTTAGAAAACGTTCTGCATTGCTTAGAGAAATATAACTACTCTGTTATTGTTATCGCAGATCACGGCAATGCTGATTATGTAGAAAATCCAGATGGAAGTCCGAATACGGCACATACGACCAACCCAGTACCTTGTGTTTTAATTGATTCCGATTTCAAGAAAATCAACAATGGGAAACTAGCGGATATTGCTCCTACTATTCTTCGCATCATGAACATTCCCATTCCTGAAATCATGGATGGTGAAGTGCTTGTTTGATGTTAGGACGCCAAAGAAAAAGCCCTGAATGAAAAATCATTCAGGGCTTTTTCTTTGGCAATTATCCTTTTACTTAGGGCCTACTTAAGCACTACGACATTACCTTCAAACGTATTTTTCAAGCCATTACGTTGCATAACTTCTACACGATAGAAATACATACCGCCATCGATGGAAGAAGTTCTAACTCCTGATTTTCCATCCCATCCATTTTCCATGTCATAAGACTGATATAATTTCTGTCCCCAACGATTATAAATAATCATCTCAAAGCTCAAAACATCCTCTCCATAAACCTTGAAAATATCATTATAACCATCGTCATTCGGTGTAAAACTGGATGGTATAAACACTTTATAACCTAGCTCCACTAGAGCTTGTTTAGTAAGTGAATCAACACAACCAAATTGCGTGGTTACAACTTGACGAATTGTATAAATTCCTGTATCAGGAAATGTATAGGTAGTTTCAGCTTGATAAACAGTATCAACATTATTAACGATGTAATATACTTCGTCAGCATCGTCCGATAAATCGATAAAATCCATCTCTGGTTGAATAATCTGAACAACCTCTGGACTTAAAGAAAAATCAGCACGAGGCGATGGACTAACACTAATAAAATTATTTATCGTGTATATATCTTCACATCCATATTCGGTGGTAACTTTTAATGATATATCATACTGTCCCGGATCATTAAACACAATAGTTGGGAAGTTATTGGAGATTATGGTTTCATTGAGTATCGTCCACTCGGTAGTTTTAAACGGATCGTCCGATTCACTTAAATTTGTGAAATTTACAATCATCGGGCTGCACCCAATCAAGGTATCCGCAATGAAATTAGCGACAGGCATCTTGTGAATCAAAACTGTTGATTGATAAGTATTCCCAACACAACCATCTTGAGTAACCGTAAATTTGATGAGTTGAGTCCCTGTGGAATTAAACGAAATACCTTGAGGATTTTCATCCGTTAAATTGGTTGTTGCTGGAATAGTTGCCCAAGGTCCAAAATCCCAATCGAAAGTAGCTGAATTTGTATAATTCCCTTGCGCTTGGAAATCGAACATATTTCCATCAAAACATTGAGGCTCCTCCATTTCAAAAGAACCAATTGGTTGAGGCTTAATAGTAACTACAACGGTATCTTTCGATGAACATGTAGTTGTTGAAACTGAAGTTGATGTAGTTACAATAAATGGATAATCGATGGATGCTTCAGAAAAATTTGCCAATGTTACGTTGGGATTGGATATGTTACTAAAATCAATCCCTTCAGTTGGTGACCAACTATAGGTGTAACTTGGTGATGGGGTTGAATTTCCTATTTCAATTGGAACTCCAGAACATGTTTCTACATCAAGACCTGCATCTGGTATAGGTAAATCTAAAACAACAACTGAAAGCGAGCCTGTAGGCGAAACACATCCAAACTCTGAGATAAACAATGAGTAGTTACCCGCTTCAGCCTGACTTGCGACATTCGTTACGACCACATTTTGAGTTGAGGCTGAAAATGTGTTGGGGCCAGACCATGCATATACTGTTCCCTCGATAGGTAGTGGAGCGGGTCCACTTAAATTCAAAACAGTTCCTTGACAAACATTGATAATATTAGGATTAAAAACAGGTGTTGCCGGAATAGGATAAACCATCACGTTACTTGTAAATGGCTGACTCCAACATCCGCTTGAATCAATTCTAATTGAATATTGACCCGATTGAAGTGGAGTCATCGAATTGATAGCTAATATATTCGTGGCTGAAATAACAACCCCTGCAGCATTTGTCCATTCGTATAGTATACCGGCTTCAAATGGTACAGTTAATTGTAGATTTTCGTTTTCGCATAATGTGTCAACACCAATTGGTTCTGGTGTTTGTGGATATGGATTAACGACAACCGTTGTAGTAGCATCTAAACTCGGGCATGTATTTACGATAACATTGCATGTATAAACGCCATTT
>Ga0315907_10008053_pt1 | contig 10876 bp, 14 predicted proteins | sample LakEriMetagenome_3_FD_203525 | JGI IMG/M metagenome (GOLD analysis project Ga0315907, IMG submission 203525) | Freshwater fungal communities from buoy surface, Lake Erie, Ohio, United States - Buoy 12 MA123 | ecosystem: Environmental > Aquatic > Freshwater > Lake > Lake biofilm | place: USA...
TGCCTTGATTTTTACAACAAGTGTGAATATAGAACTGACAAAGTCGATTATTTTAGTGCCCAGTTTATTTCATTATTTGTGTTGTACGAACCGTTGTTTTCTTGCGAACAAATGGTGGAATATTATGAGAAACTTTTGAAAATCACGGATAAATATGTGTTGGCGATACGGCGGTATTGTGCTTATTCGTCGATTGAGGCGTTGAAGTTTTTATTGATTTATAATAGCAAGAAGTCGTTGCCATTGTGGAATTATTTTGAGGGGAAATCAAGCTGGCGCGGGTTTCAGAATAAGACGGAAATCCAGGCGGAACTTAAGCTACATAATGAGCAATTGGTCGAAATGGACCGAAAGGTTGAGGCAGATATCCAGGAACTAGCCTCCTCTGGAGGAGGAGGAAGCTTAACAGTCGCCCAATCCTCTGGAGGAGGAGGAGGAAGCTTAACAGTCGCCCAATCCTCTGGAGGAGGAGGAAGCTTAACAGTCGCTTCCTCTTCCAGAGGAAGCTTACAAAACACCTTTGTTTAATTGGTAAAAATAATTTGTTTCAACAAATTATTTTGATAAAGTATTATTTGGGTTGATACGATTTATTGCGATAGTTATTGTTGTATGGCTTGTTGTCCCTATATGGCTTGTTGTCCTGTTGCGGTCTGGAATCTTGCTTGACATCAATCAATTCCGCAATATGGATATAATGTTTGGTCTCCACTTTCCGTATCGGCTCCCACATACGAAACTTGCGATTGAACGCGCATTCCACCATATGTTCGCACGCCAGGTCCACGTATTTGTCAACGCGCATATCTTGAAACGTCTCTTCATCGTCGCTCTCTTCGCCATAATCAATGTTGATGTTTTCCTTGATTTTGCGGAACAACGAGTTCATATATTTGCTTTGTTCACGGGTCCCAATGTATGCTACATTCACATAGACCGGATTGTTGCCACTGTAAGCAAACATGTGATACACGTCGTCGCGGATATCGGCAACGACACGGAACACGGCATTCTTGGAATACGCGGGCAACCGAGGATTCACGTCGGTTCTTGGAACAAGGACCGCGATAGAGGGTTCAACAATCGGCTGCGGTTTCTTGTAAATATGGTTCAAATAGGGTGCCACCGTACTTGATGACCGAAACTGGATATGGTGGGTGACATATTTCGCGGGTTTTGTCATGGATTCGTAGAAGGGGAGCGAATCCAGGTCGGCATCGATGTTTACGCGCATATAAGGGAGCGCGAGAATGATTCGTTCCTCTGACAAACGTTGATTCTCTGACAAGGTCTGCTCGGGCAAATCTTTTACAAACAGGTTTTGTAAATATGTGAGTTTTTCACCAAACAACAAATATTTCACATTGCGCCCGCGATAATGGCACATGTCTTCAATAACAAAGACGTTTCGGTCGCCCGACTGGACCATCGTACCATACAACAGCGTGCCAGAATAGGTCTCTATTGTTAATACGGGAACGTTGATGCGCGTCGTTTTGACAATTTGGTGCGTTTTATTCATATCAATCAATATGGCGATGTTTTCTTCATTGTCAAAGGTGAACCAGATGAGCTGTTTTTTTCCAGTAGGGATGGAAAGGCAAATGTTGTATATAGGAGGAACTTTCTTATGCGCAAATGTTTCATAAGAAAGTTCAAAGGCGGGAAAACGATGTAATATGTGAGCGTAGTCCATTTGGAATAATTGGTGAATACGGTTTATATCGTTTATATATATACATTACATTCTACAATGAGTGTGAATATCAAAGAATTGTATATCAAATACGAGACAATCATAAAATATTCTATATATGCGTTTACAGGATGGCTTTTATCGTGGGTTTTGTTTTTTATGATGCTTCCAGCATTGATTCATTCTTTTGGAAAAATGAAAGGCGCATTGGTGAACTACGTCTTTAGTTGGATATCAATGTTTGTTATTATTATTACTCTCTCTTATTTACAGATTGAACAAATACTTTATAAAAGTTCAATGGTCTAGATTCGGTGTAACCAGTATAATAGTTTCTAAAATATATTATAGCAATGTGTTCGATTTTCAGTAGTTTAGGTAATGGTATGGTTAAACCCAAACCCAGCATTGCGCCCAGTGTTTTTTCAATCAGTCCGACTGTGGTCGGAACAACAACCGTCATTGGCAATGCCAATTATAAAGTATATACATTCACAAATACAACATCAAATTATTATACAATTACAAAAACCGATTCGATTCCGACAACAATTTATTATTTATGTGTTGGTGGCGGAGGCAGTGGCTTTGTCGGCGGTGGCGGCGCCGGCCAGTTTAAAGAAGGCTCTATTTCCGTAACCAATTCGCAAACCATTACATTGAGTATTGCGCCAACGACCGTGGCGGGCACAAATGGCGGTTCATCTACTATGGCATTTTCGGTAAACGGGGCATTGAATGTCACAAGTACTGGTGGCACATTTGGAACGTCGAGTTTGGGTGGAACCAGTGGAAACGGGTTTGCCGGAGGAGCAACCTCATCTTATGGAGGCGGTGGCGGTGGTTCAGCGGGGACCGGAGCAGCCGGTTCACTCGGTGGATTTGGTGGCGATGGTGGGTTACCGAAAAAACCGACGGTTGCTGGTATTTCGGCGGTTTATCCGAACACATATTGGGCGGCGGGTGGGCCCGGAGGGTATGTTGCTGGCAATTCGTATGCCGGTGCTGGTGCTGGAACCAGTGGGTTTGCTAGTGGGAAGGGCATTTTTTTACCTGGATATACGGCAACAATTACAAATAATCCGAACGCGGGTGCCAATACGGGCAGTGGCGGAGGCAGTTCAAATCCGGCAAATACGGGTGGTTCGGGCATTATCATTTTGGCGTTACCGGCATAGGGTGGGTTTACACCATAGGGTGGGTTTACACCATAGGCAAATATTCCTCCTCCTCCAATTCATCAGAACAGTCTATTAGGACCGGCGCGGCCTTCTCCTTTTTCACCGCTTTTTTTCTCGGTGAAACTTTAGGCAATATCGCGCGTTTTGGTTTTACGACAACTTCTTCTTCCGTGTCTTCTTCGTCGTCGTCCTCTTCTTCTTCTTCCGCGTCATCATCGTCGTTGTCATCTCCTTCCGAACCTTCATCCGAATCCACAATAAATCCGTCTTTCACATATCCGTCCTTGGTTTTAGGCAAATCGGTTTCTTCCTCTGATTCGGTGGTCTCCGAGTTCACATCTTCAAATCCACCATACAAATGCTCCATCATATCTTCAAACTCTTTCACCGATATGTCGGACACTTCATTGTTTTCCATATTTAAAACGACGCAACTACCGAAAAACAGGGTGTTGTCCATCGGGGGAGGGAACTCATACTTGTTCTCGGAATTGGCGCGGCCCTCCGTCTTTCCATAGAGGCACAGCTTGTATTCGATTTCGTTGAATGCGACGGTCCAAGTATGCGCAAGCGCGAACCCCTCTATGCTTTTAAATCCGCATTTTTTACAAAGATTGGGGATATCTAGGCCGTCCATTTTGATGGACTTGAGTTTCCCGGTCTTTTCAATGAGTATCAGTGATGGCATTTAGATGATTATTTTTTGGGATATGCGTTTATATTGTTTCGGGTTGTGTTGTGCTTTTTTATGTGTGTATTGTATAATGCCGCGAAGACAACAGAGAGGTGCTGGGATTCTTGATTTTTTATCGTCGGACCCGTCAAAGAAAAAGGCTGACAATTTGAAAAAGATAGAGGAATTGAAAAAAGATTCGGAAAAAAAATGTGAGGAAGTAAAGAAAAATAATGATGAAAAAATAGAGAAGTTGAACGCAGACAATATGAAGCTGGATGAAATGATAAAACAGAAAAATGCTGAGCCGAAGTCATCTGGGTTTGATTTCTTTGGGCTTTTCTCTAAGGAGAGTGCTCCGGCTAAGGAGAGTGCTCCGGCTAAGGAGAGTGGTCCAATGGGAGACAAACCAATGATGGAAGAAAATCCGATTATGGAAGAAAAGCCGATGATGGAAGACAAACCAATGATGGGAGAAGAGCCAAAGGTTCAACAAAAGATGTCTGAAGTAGAAAACCCCAAAATGATGGGGAATCGTATGTTCGGTGGTAAACAACGAAAGTCGCAACGCCGCCGCAAGTCAAAGGCCCGCAAGTCTGCCAAAAAATAAATACCGCGTTTCTATCACATATCAAAATAACAGTTGTTTTGATATATGGTGCTCAACATCGTGATTGTATCGGTGTTAGTCATTTTAATTATCCATTATTCCATTGATTATTTGAAAACATTTCTAAATCCGTCGCCACCGATGCTAGAAGATTTGAAGTATAAGAAATACAAGACAATGATTGACGAGATTTCCAGACCGCGTCAAGATAATATATCGGATGGCCTCGCGATAGCCTTGACCGTCGGTGATTTGGATAAAGCCTTGTCGGATGATAAAGACTTGGGTTTGGACGATACCGATTTAGAAAAGTATTTTAGTTCAAAAATCGCCGACCAATAGAGTCGTCTTATTGATTCACCAGTTGCGGCATCATCAAATCAATGTTGTTGATGAATATTTCCAGCGACTGGACATTGTTGGACGCCAAATTGTCCGTACATAAAAACTCAATGATATCCATCACCACTTTGATGCGGTCGGCGGTCCAAATGCCGTTCAGCGTGGATATCGTAGTCGCATCATACACCGCCGTCATCGCGTCTTTTTTGAACAACTTGTCGTTCATATATTCGTCCAAATAGTTCTCAATCACGTTGATATAGAGGTTTAGGCACAATACAATTACGGGACAGGCCTTGTATGTTTCTTTTAGTCGGTCAAGACCCGCGATGGCACATTGAAACAGCTTGCGGATTTGCGGGGTTCGGTCGCAAAATCGCGCATTCAGGAACGTCCCACACGCGATTTGAATGGGATTGTAGAGGTATTGGAGGTCGGCTTTGCCAGAACTGAAGTAAATGCGACACAGGGCCTGGAAAGGCCCCGGTTCCTGAATATAGAAGACGTTATCCGTGATGCGGAGTTTTGTACCGACGGGTTTGTTGCGTAAGATGGCGAGCTTGACAATCACGGACAACGGGTCCAAGATATAGAGGCGGTAATTGGTGTTTTTGGGATTGTCAGGGATATCGGCGCCGGACATATATATTTCTGGGGGCGAAAATCTTTATGTTGTTGGGGTAAATAATATGTACGGATAATTTATAGTAATTATGGATAAAGCTCTTATTAAGTCTTATTTTGGTAAAGACCAGATTATTCCATATCATACAATGAATGACGATTTAAATAAAGCATTAATTACTTATTTTAGTATAAATACATTAACAAATGATACACAAAAACCCATTGGTTTCATAATACCAGATTTGTTTAGAGAAATAGACGATACCAAAATTTATGATATACATTATTTTATTTATCCAGAGAAATCCCCAGATTATTCTATTCCAATGATGGATGAAATAGGTAGCGTTGATATTAATGTTTGGGAAATCATTAGGGAAGAAGACAAAACCCCTGTTTATGATGGATGGAATGGTACTCATAAACACAAGGTAAAAGTTCCAATAACTACGAAATTTTTTTTCTATAAACTGAGGAACGTAACCTATAGCGAAAAATATATTACTCAGTGTATAAATCTTATTGATAGAGTACAAAGTTTAACCTCTATAATTGTAGGAAAGTTTAGTGATGATTATGATTCTGCTGTGGATCTTTCTATATTTAATCCTGAAATACAATACATAATTTCATTAATTGGTGTTGACAAAAAATTTCCAAATGGCGGTTCTCGTAAAAAACGTGCGTACAAGACAAGACAAAATAAGAAGGGACGTGGACATAAGAGTCAAAGGCACAAGAGTCAAAGGCACAAGAGTCAAAGGCGGACTTAAACGTCAAAGGCGGACTTAAACGTCAAAGGCACAAGAGTCAAAGGCGGACATAAGAGTCAACGGCGGACATAAGAGTCATCGGCAGACTTAAAAGTGTAAATATCCATATTTAGAATATATTTATTTTGATAAATAAATATACAATGCGTTCTATAAAACTACGTACAATAATTCGTTGTGTAAAATAAACACACAGATTGTATAATTACACCGCGTTTATTTAGACATTCCATTGACAAGCAATTTAGGGTAAAAATATTTATGTTTTAGGGAGAAATAATATATCTAGATAATATATATATGAACGACGCTGAAGTCAAACTAATTGCGAAATTAAACCAGAAATTAGGTGAATTAGCCCAAATAAATAATGATAGAACAGTAATAACTGTTGTACCTCCAACTAAAGAGAATGGATTTATAAAAAAATATTATATAAATAACGAAACTGTGACAACAGATAGAACAATGACTAAAACCGCATGGGTACTAGTAAATAATGATAGTTTAAAAAAAAAATATTATGTGCATCGATATAAATATGATTCTGATCGTAATCTTATTAATGAAAATGTGAGTCTAACTGTTTCTATTGAAATTTATAAATTGAAAAACAAAAAATATAGTACTGAATATTTACAAAACTACGTAAAACTTATTCAAGAAATAGAAAAAGAAATTTATCATGTAGTACAAGAGTATCTATCCTATTACGCAGCGTCAGAAAGAAATGATGACGGTGCTGTTATATTTACAACAATTGGATGGGAAAGATTTCCAGAACACGCAAAAAATATAATTGGTATAATATTAGAAGAAGAAACTGGTGTAGAAAAAACACAAAAAATTAAACAACCTGACGGAAAAAGTTGTGTACAAACATTGAACCAAAGTTTGGGCCATGCAGATGGGTCATGCACCATGATGGGTGGTTCTCGCAAAAAACGCGGGAAAAAGACAAGACAAAATAAGAAGAGACACGGGCGCAAGAGTCAAAGGCGGACTTAAACGTCAAAGACACAAGAGTCATCGGTACACTTAAACGTCAAAGGCGGACTTAAACGTCAAAGGCGGACTTAAACGTCAAAGGCGGACTTAAACGTCAAAGGCACAAGAGTCATCGGTACACTTAAACGCCTATTCTCAATTATACAAGTGATGATTTTTACAAGTTATAAAATCTTGACCTGTATAAATCTTGACCTGTATAAATCTTGACCTGTATAAATCTTGACCTGTATAAATTAGAATAAATAAAGCGTGCAATATATTTGGTAATATAATATATATGTCATTAACAGAAGATAAACAATTCATGGAAGATAGGCGACTGAAGGCTTTGGGAAAATACAAAGAATTGGACAACCTAAATAGCATGATTAACAATAAGCCAATCACACCAAGCATTCCCGACAATACACCCTCGGCTTTACAAAGTGTGTTCTCTACGGAATTAGATGGACATAACCCATTTGTAACAAAAAAAACCATTGACACAAAGGCGTTCAATGCCACGTTGCCCGAAAAATATAGTTTAGAAACACTTGCGAAAAAAGGGCCTCTATACCAAGGTGGAAAAAAATCTAAAAAACGGGCTTTTAGCAAAAGCAAGAGCAAGAGAAGAAGGTCCCGAAGGGGCAGAAGGTCACACTAATTCTGCTTCCAGTGCTTGCCGCAATCCACACACGTGATGAAAATCGTAGAGGGTTCATCCGCCGACCGCGTCTGTAATTCGTAATAGGTACATCGCTTGGACTTACACTTCTTACACGTGAACATCTCGGTCATCGCCGCGACATTGATGTTGTATTTGTTGCTGTCTCGCTGGATTTTCGCTTCAATCATTGTATTCCAGTGTTCGGGGTTCATTTCCTGGTGGGTCATAAATGCCAGCGTCTTTGGGCTTATGTCTTCGTTTTTGAGAAGTTGGCGCAGGTTTTCATTCTTCAAATTGGCATAGACTGTGCGCAAACGGTCCATATAAATCGTGGAGAAAGCGGGCGCGTCCCATTTTTTGATGATTTTCAGATTGGTTGCCTCTTTGATGGCATAGTTGTAGATGCCGATTTCCACGTTTGCTAGAATCGTGGGGTTCATATCCAAACCGAACTTCGCGATGAGTTTGGCACGGACGTTTTCGCGGAATATGGTGGGGGTTTTGAGAGGTTGATTGGACATTGTTTATTTATGTGGTTTTACTTTATGTGGTTTCGTAAAGTAAAACGTTCCAGTTATCAATTTTTTGGTAGTCCTCCCCAAAGGGGGGGACTACCAATAAACACCTTGCCTCAAAAACGTGCCGTTTTTTCGTCAAGCAATTTTTTGAGACCCGTAAGGGTCTCAACCAACACTTTGACCCTATGGGGTCAAACAATTTTTTGGTAGTCCTCCCCAAAGGGGGGCAACGGTAAAAACAGAATATCAATAGTTTGGCAAAAGTCATTAGACAAGGTTTTCTATACCTTAAACAAGGTTTTCTATACCTTAGACAAGGTTTTCTATACCTTAGACAAGGTTTTCTAAATCCGCCACGCGCCAGTATTCACATCCATTGTTCGGCAACGGGCGCCTAATAATTAGCGGCATCTTCCTCTGTTCAAACTCCATAAGAGCAATGACATATCCATCTATGATTTCGTCGCTCACCACCACAAAGGGTCGGGCACCCGCGTTGATTTGTTTCGCGCGTTCACCAAGCAATTTGGCCCGTTCATATTTGGTAATGAACGGCAGCGTCTTGTGTAGCGGATCCACAATAATACCGCGTTCGTTTCTCACAATATTACACATCGCCTCTATTTCGTGGTAATTGTGAATCAACAATTCGGGGTGGTGTTCGGCAATCACATTCTTGCGCATTTCGCCGGAAAACTTCTGTAAATAGTTTTCGTCGTTGTCGTCGTCTTCATCATCGTCTGTGTTTTCGTCTTCATCTTCATCATCATCAAAGAATACATTTGCGGCGGCGGCGGCCGAATCCTCTTGGTCTAAATGCCCGAGATTGGGCTCGGCGTCTTCTTCGTTCAAATAATCGTCGTCGTCATCCGAGTCTTCAACTTCGCTATTGTCGTCATAATCACCGACGCCTCCAATTTGTAGGTGAGGTGGTAGCTTTATTTTTTTGGCGGCGATGTAGTCATTCTTGGGACTGTTGTCGTCGGAATCAGAACCGCCGCTGGAATCACTTTCTTCATATGTATTTGCCATTTTGTATATATTTGAAATATAAAATCATTTATGTTTTTAAATCAATTTTTTGAGAGTCCCTCCCGAAGGGAGAGACTCTCGAAAAACACCGCATTGTAAAAATGTACCATTTTTACTTCGCGCAATTTTTTGGATAGCCCCCGAAGGGAGAGACTCTCAATAAACACCTTTCCGTAAAAACGTACCGTTTTTCCGTCAAGCAATTTTTCAGCGCGACTTATCAGTCGCGCTGAAAAACACCGCATTGTAAAAATGTGCCATTTTTACTTCGCGCAATTTTTTGGATAGGCCCCGAAGGGAGGATGGGACTAACATTCATAAAAAACAGGAATATATATTCATTTATCGGCATCCCACATTTATTTGTTGTCGTCTGTTTTCCATGTAGTATCACAGTCTTCACAAATATAGAGGTATTTCATATTGTCATCGTCATAGCGCAAGTAAATGACGCTTGGCATCTTGTCACCAGTGTTCTTGTCACCAGTGCTTGTGCTTGTGCTTGTGGCCGCGTTGCTTGTGCTTGTGGCCGCGTTGCTTGTACAGCTCTCATTCGGGCATTTCACATTGGCAATTCGCGGTAGTGTCGGGTCGTGTTTGATGTACCGATTCACCATATGACTAAACTGCTGTTCGGTCTTCTTGTATTCGGTTCGCAATACCACCACGCCACTTTCGGCAGGCTCGTTGTCTTCGTGACCACAAAATCGGCAATAATATACAAGAGTATTGGCATCCTCGCCATTGATTTTGATGTAGTACATATTGTTGCATTCGGTACAAAACTTCATTTTTGCTATATATTACCATATCACTTTATGTATTTTCTTTTTTCAATTTTTTAGATATAACCTCACCCCTCCCGAAGGAAGGGGTGAGGTTATATATAACAAACACCTTCCCACAAAAACGTACCGTTTTCGCGTCAAGCAATTTTTTAGATATACCCCACTGTCCCGAAGGGACAGTGGGGTTATAGCTGATTTTCGGGCGTCCGCCCGAAATAAGAACTTCTGGAAATGCGGGCGCATTTCCAGAACAGATAACAAACACCTTCCCACAAAAACGTACCGTTTTTGCCGTACCGTTTTTGCCGTACCGTTTTTGCCGTACCGTTTTTGCCGTACCGTTTTTGCGTCAAGCAATTTTTTAGATATATTCCTTGTTGGGATTATAGCTAAAAAACCCCTACAGATGAAACACCAAGTATTTCATCTATACGCAATTTTTTAGATATAACCTCACCTCTCCCGAAGGGACAGTGGGGTTATACATAACAAACACCTTCCCACAAAAACGTACCGTTTTTGCGTCAAGCAATTTTTTAGATATACCCCTCCCGAAGGGACAGTGGGGTATAGCTGATTTTCGGGCGTCCGTCCGAAATAAGAACTTCTGGAACAGCTAAAAAACACCTTCCCACAAAACGTACCGTTTTTGCCGTACCGTTTTTGCCGTACCGTTTTGCGTCAAGCAATTTTCTGGGTCTAAGGCCTTATGCTTTGGATACGATATACATAATTTCAACCACTTTATCACTACGCTCCCGCAAATTGCGCGACCCTTTAAATGTATCATAATCGATTTCCCGCTTTTCTACAATATAGGGCCCAAATAATTGCGTCCAGTCTTCATCCGTAATGATGCCTTCATTGTTGTAGGAGAGAACCGCATATTTCGCCTTTGTCAGCGCGTTTGCCAGAAGGTCGCGCATCGCCGTTATGGCCGTTTTGCGGCTATTGTAATCCGATTTGTTCCAGTCGGTCG
>Ga0315907_10008057_pt1 | contig 10873 bp, 10 predicted proteins | sample LakEriMetagenome_3_FD_203525 | JGI IMG/M metagenome (GOLD analysis project Ga0315907, IMG submission 203525) | Freshwater fungal communities from buoy surface, Lake Erie, Ohio, United States - Buoy 12 MA123 | ecosystem: Environmental > Aquatic > Freshwater > Lake > Lake biofilm | place: USA...
AGTCCTCTCTGGCTTCTTAGAGCCACTTTTGTATTTGTTCTCATTTGGTTATGGAGTTGGCACACTAATTGGTGATATCCAAGTTTCAAATGGTCAGGTTGTAAGTTATGCAATGTTTATTGCCCCTGGCCTTCTTGCAACTAGTGCGATGAATGGCGCTATCTATGATTCAACCTGGAATGTTTACTTTAAACTCCATGAAGCAAAGACCTATCAGGGAATGCTTGCAACATCTCTCGGGCCACTAGATGTTGCACTAGGTGAGATCCTAACCGCACTGCTTCGTGGTTTTGCCTACGCAGTTGGCTTTATGGCTGTTGCCGCTCCAATGGGTCTTATTCCAAGTTGGTGGGGGGTATTAGCTATTCCTGCTGCTGTTTTGATTGCCTTTGGTTTTGCTTCGATTGGAATGGCAATTACCTCCTACTTTAACTCCTACCAACAGATGGGGTTAATAAATATTTCATTATTGCCAATCTTTTTATTCTCTGGCTCCTTCTATCCTCTATCTGTATTTCCAGATTGGGCTCAAATCATTATCAAGACCCTACCGCTTTGGCATGCGATTGAGATGATTAGGAATTTGTCCTTAGGAATTATTAATTTGTCTTTACTGGGACATGTTGCTTACTTTTTAGTGATGATTATTGGCGGACTCTTCTTTACTACTAAACGGCTTAACGCTTTGTTTATGAGGTAATTACTTACCGCGTTTAACTAATCTTTCATAATCTAAAACAATTACTGCCCTTGGCTCAAGCTTTACCCAACCACGGGATGCAAAATCAGCTAAGGCTTTATTAACTGTTTCACGGGAGGCACCAACCAATTGCGCAAGCTCCTCTTGGGTTAGTTCATGGTTAACATGAAGACCATCATCTTTTTTAGTTCCAAATCGTTCACCTAACTCAATGATCGCCTTTGCAACTCGGCCAGGCACATCAGCAAAGACTAAATCAGATAAAACATCATTTGCTCGTCTTAGACGTTGTGATAGCCGCTTTAACAGTTGAAGTGAGACCGATGGGTGCTCTGTTACCCAACCAATCACCTGATCATTTGCAAGGGCAAGTAACTTAGAGTCAACAACTGCAGTTGCAGTTGCTGTTCTTGGTCCTGGATCAAAGAGTGATAACTCACCAAACATATCTCCAGGTCCCAAAATAGATAAGAGATTTTCTCTTCCATCATTTGAGGTTGTGCCAAGTTTTAATTTGCCGTCAACTACAACAAATAAGCGATCTCCTGGATCTCCCTCTTTAAACAAAACCTGACCCTTTGAGATCTTTATACCGATCATTGAAGCACGCAAGCTAGCTGCTGAGGCATCATCAATTGCAGCAAAAAGAGGAGCTCTTCTTACCACCTCTTCTTCATTTTTAGCAGGCACAGCGGCAAGGATACTGCTGGTAGGTACTTCAACTCCAATCAGCGTAATCTTGGGCAAATGCGAGAGAGTCTGGCTCAAAAGAAAGTTCGAGCAAGGGCGATCTATCGAATTCTCACTAAAACCTATCCAAATGTTAGATGCGAGTTAAATTATAAGACACCATTTCAACTACTAGTTGCAACTGTCCTATCTGCGCAATGTACTGATAAACGAGTTAACCAAACCACACCCGCTCTATTTAAAAAGTATCCAAATCCAAAAAAAATGGCAGAAGCTGAGATAAGAGATATTCAAAGATTCGTTAAGTCAACTGGTTTTTATCGAGCAAAGGCCAAAAACATAAAATCACTAAGTAGCAAGATAGTTACTGAGTTTGATGGAAAGGTTCCAAGTAATTTAGAAGAGTTAATCACGCTACCTGGTGTTGGAAGAAAGACTGCAAATGTGGTCTTAGGTCATGCCTTTGGCATCCCCGGCATTACAGTTGACACACATTTTGGCAGATTAAGTCGCAGATTTGGATGGAGCAAATCACTAGATCCAGTAAAAGTTGAGTTTGAGGTGGCAGATTTAATCCCCAAAAGAGAGTGGACAAATTTGTCACAGCGCTTAATCTGGCATGGCAGAAGAGTTTGTCACTCAAGAAAGCCAGCATGTGGTGCTTGCCCACTCGCCAAATACTGTCCATCATTTGGAGTAGGTGAGATGAATCCAATAAAGGCAGCGCGAATGGTGAAGGTTGAGGCTGATTTTAAATGAAGAAAATTTCAATTTTAGTTATCACAACCTTACTGATTTCATCCTGTTCATCCAGTACACAGGAAAGCTCACTTGGATTTGTACGAGGTTGTGATGAGATTAAACTTTTAGATACTGCAGATAAATCAATAGTGATGCCATGTCTAGATGGAGTGGGCTCATTCAATTTTCATCAATTAAAAGGGCCAATGGTGATAAATGTTTGGGGATCATGGTGTGAAGGCTGCAGGCAGGAGATGCCTTACTTTGTTGATTTATATAAAACGAAAGAATTTGAATCTGGCCAAATACAGCTACTTGGCGTGAATGTGGAGGAGAGTTCAAAAGTAGAGGCAATTGAATACATTCAAAAGAGCGGCATGAGCTGGCCCCACCTTGAAGATTTAGATGGAATCTCTAAATCAATATTTGGCCCAGGTGTACCCGTGACCTGGTTTATCAATGATGAGGGTGAGAATGTTGGCACAAAGATTGGTGCCTATACAAATAAGGATCAATTATTTGAACAAGTTGAAAAAGCATTTAGGTTCAAGTTGTGAATTACTTTGATCTTATTGTTATCTTGATTTTGTTTATAGCCTGCTCTGGTGGCTATAGGAACGGCCTGATTAAATCTATTTTTAGCACCATTGGATATATCGCTGGTGGCGTTTTGGGATTGGCAGTCGCGGTCAATTACTTTTCAACCTGGCAGAGTGAGCTCCAGAAATTGGGCTTGGCATTACTTGCTATTTTGCTTGGCGCAACATTAGGTGAGTTTTTGCTTGGCAAAATCGGCTCACTATTTCGCAAAGTACTTTTTATGCCACCATTTAAGTTGATAGATTCATTATTGGGTGCTGGTTTATCTTTGGCAAGAGCTGCCTTTGTTTTATATCTAGTCTCTACTTTGTTAGTTGTTTCATCTTGGAGTTTGGCAGATGAGTACATAAAGCCATCAAGGATATATACCTATACAGAGTCACATTTACCTTCAGTAATGAAAGAAGTAAGAGCAGAGATAGATAACTTGTTACAGAAAGTTAATTAATCCTCACTCTTTCCAGCATTTAAACCTTCAGAGATTAACTTCATAACATTTGGATCAGCAAGTGTTGTTGAGTCTCCTACCGCTCTGTTTTCTGCAACATCACGAAGCAAACGCCTCATAATCTTGCCACTCCTTGTTTTTGGCAGCTCTGCAACCACCATGATCTGCCTTGGTTTTGCGATTGGACCAATCTGCTTGGCTACATGATCTCGTAGCTCTTTAACTAAAGCATCCCCGCTGGCTGATTCAATTCCGCCCCTTAAAATCACAAATGCAACGATCCCCTGCCCAGTCATCTCATCATTGGCACCAACTACTGCAGCCTCTGCGATCGCATCATGAGAGACAAGTGCTGATTCAACCTCAGTGGTTGAGATACGGTGTCCTGAAACATTCATAACATCATCTACACGCCCAAGTAACCAGATTGCCCCATCTTTATCTAACTTCGCGCCATCTCCTGCAAAGTAAATACCATCAAAGCGTGACCAGTATGTCTCTTTATAGCGAACAGGTTCATTCCAAACACCACGCATCATCGATGGCCAAGGTTTTGTCAATACAAGATAACCACCTCTGCCATTGCCAACAGCTTTGCCTTCATCATCAACAACCTCAGCTGATATCCCAGGAAGTGGCTTCATGGCACTTCCTGGCTTTGTTGCAGTAACTCCAGGTAATGGTGAGATCATGATTGCGCCAGTTTCAGTTTGCCACCAGGTGTCAACAATTGGACAATTGTTTTTTCCAATCACCTCTCGATACCACATCCATGCCTCTGGATTTATTGGTTCACCGACTGAGCCAAGTAAGCGAAGGGATGAAAGATTAGATTTGTTTGGATACTCATCCCCCCACTTCATCCAGGTTCTAATCAAGGTTGGTGCGGTGTATAAAATGCTAACTTTGTATTTTTCTACTAATTCAAATAACCGCCCCTTACTTGGGGTATCAGGCGTTCCTTCATACATCAGCTGTGTAGCACCATTTATTAGCGGTCCATAAACGACATATGAGTGGCCGGTAATCCATCCAATATCTGCGGTGCACCAGTAGATATCTTTTTCTGGTTTTAAATCAAAGACTGCATGGTGGGTGAATGCTGCTTGGGTTAAATAACCACCTGTAGTGTGATAAATACCCTTTGGCTTTGCAGTTGTTCCTGAGGTGTAAAGAATAAATAAGCCATTTTCAGAATCAAAGAACTCACACTGATGCTTATCCGATTGCTTATCAACAAGCTCATGCCACCAGATATCTTTCGAAGCATCAAACTTTGTCTCCTGCCCAGTGCGTTTAACAACCAATACATTTTTAACATTTGTCTTACCCTTTAACGCTTCATCCACTGCAGGCTTTAGCGCAAAGGGAGATCCTTTTCGAAAACCACCATCGGCGGTAATTACCAAAGAGGCATCAGCATCTTGGATCCGAGATAACAAAGAGTCAGCAGAAAACCCACCAAAGACTACAGAGTGCATCGCACCCAATCTTGCGCATGCAAGCATTGCAATTGCCGCTTCTGGAATCATTGGCATATAGATCGCAACCCGATCTCCCTGTCTAATCCCAAGCTCTATTAAAGCATTGGCTGCTTTGCAAACTTTTGACAAGAGCTCTGCGTAGGTAATTACTTGGGTATCTCCTGGCTCTCCTTCAAAGTAGAAAGCAACTCGGTCCCCTCTTCCCTCTACTACATGTCGATCCAAGCAGTTGTAGCTTGCATTTAATTTCCCACCAATAAACCATTTAGCAAAAGGTAGTTGCCAATCGACAACCTGATTCCATTTTTGATCCCAATGCAATCTATTTGCCTGTTTTTCCCAAAAAGCTAATCGATCTGTATCTGCCTCCTTATAAATATCACTTTTTGCATTTGCATTATCAACAAAACTTTTTGAAGGAGCAAAAGTGCGATCTTCATAAGATAAGTTTTCAAAGGATTCATTACTCATAGTAAGGATGAGGTTATCAGCGATAAGTTTTCCCCACTAGAAGGAGATTAAAACTTTTTAGTGCCAGCCTTTAGATAGGCTAGATGAATCTGATAAAGCCCATGCAATTTAAATAAAAAGAAATGGAGCTTTATGTTAACTGGCACTTTAATCACCTTAATTACCCTGCTGGAGCGACTACTCGCCTCCGGCACATTAACCACAGCCCTTTCAGCCCTCTTTAAAAAGGCGCTGCTTCTACTCGGTGCTTACTAGGCCAGATTTGAAGCACCTATTGGGGCGGTGATTTCTAAAACCGCCCCAAATGTGGTGGAATTGGCCGTAATCCCGTAAGGAAATTACAACTAAAAGGTTTTAAGCAAAGTGACTCACCTTTAAAGTTACTAATAATGGGAGAAGAAGATGCCAGCTGTTGTTTTACTTGGTGCGCAGTGGGGCGATGAGGGCAAGGGAAAAGCAACCGACCTTTTAGGTGATCGAGTTGATTATGTAGTCCGCTATCAAGGCGGCAATAACGCAGGGCACACAGTTGTTATCGGAGATCAAAAGTACGCACTTCACTTGCTACCTTCCGGGATTTTATCTCCAAATGTAATTCCAGTAATTGGCAATGGTGTTGTAATTGATCCAGCAGTATTGCTGACGGAGATTAAACGATTAAATGAGCGAGGTATTAACACCTCAAAACTTAAGATTTCAACAAATGCGCATTTAATAACGCCATATCATCGAACAATCGATAAAGTTTCAGAGAGATTTTTAGGAAAATCAAAGATTGGTACAACTGGACGGGGAATTGGGCCAGCCTATGCTGACAAGATAAACCGAATTGGAATTAGGGTTCAAGATCTATTTGATCAATCTATTTTAAAGCAAAAGATTGAAGCAGCCCTTCATGATAAAAATCAGATTTTAGTTAAGGTTTTTAATCGCAAAGGAATTACAGTTGAAGAGGTAATAGATGAGTATTTAGGGTACGCCGAGATTTTAAAGCCTTATGTCACAGATACCTCACTTCTTTTAGATCAAGCTCTGCAACAGGGCAAAGTGGTGTTACTTGAAGGCTCACAGGGAACATTGTTAGATGTTGATCATGGAACTTATCCCTTTGTTACATCATCTAACCCAACTGCAGGGGGAGCATCCACTGGCTCTGGAATTGGTCCAACAAAGATCACACGCGTAATTGGAATTCTTAAGGCGTACACAACACGAGTTGGAAGTGGTCCATTTCCAACTGAGTTATTTGATGAAGATGGTGAGGCGCTTAGAAAAATTGGTGGTGAGGTTGGTGTTACTACGGGGCGCAATAGACGTTGTGGTTGGTTTGACGCACCCATTGCCAGATATGCAGTTCGAGTAAATGGCTTAACTGACTTTTTCTTAACAAAGTTAGATGTTTTAACTGGCTGGGAGAAGATTCCAGTTTGTGTTGCATATGAGATTGATGGCAAACGCGTTGAGGAGCTTCCAGCATCACAATCAGATTTTCACCATGCCAAGCCAATATATGAGTACCTACCTGGCTGGAAAGAAAATATCTCAAAGGCTAAATCTGTCACAGACTTACCAAAGAATGCGCAGGAGTATGTGAAATTCTTAGAGAAGATCTCTGGTGCTCCAATGAGCGCTATAGGAGTTGGCCCAGGAAGGGATGAAACAATTGTGGTTAGGGATCTAATCAAATGAGTATTACGCCAAATGTGTTAGCAACAAGGTATGCCACAAAGGAGATTGTGGCAATCTTTGATCCAGTTAACAAAATAATTAATGAACGAAAATTTTGGATCACTATTCTTAAACTTCAACAAAAAGCTGGATTACCAATTACAGATAGTGATATCAAGGCGTATGAGAAGGTAGTTGAGAAAGTTGATTTAGATTCTATTGACAGACGAGAGATTAAAACTCGCCATGACGTTAAGGCCAGAATTGAGGAGTTTAACGCACTCGCCGGAGTTGAAAAGATTCATATTGGTCTTACAAGCCGAGATTTAACAGAAAACATCGAACTGATCCAGATTAAAGCAGGCCTTGAATTAATTGAGTATCGAGTCTTGCAAACTTTATTTTTACTGAACGAGAAGATATCAAAGTATGAAAAGACCTATATGGTGGGTAGATCTCATAATGTTGCAGCTCAGGTAACTACTCTAGGAAAGCGATTTGCTTCTTGCGCCGAGGAGTTGTTATTTGCTCATACCGCACTAAAGGAATTGATTGCTCGCCTTCCTCTTCGTGGGATAAAGGGACCAGTTGGGACATCCCAAGATGCATTAGATGCGATGGGTAAAGATTTTGAAAAGTTAGAAAAAAGCATCGCTGATGAGTTTGAATTTGAAAATACTTGGATCTCAGTTGGTCAGATCTACCCGCGATCAGTTGATTTTGAGGTTGTATCTAAGTTATTACAGATTGCATCAGCTCCATCATCAATGGCTACCACAATTAGGTTGATGGCTGGCAGCGGTTTAGTAAGTGAGGGTTTTAAAGCAGGACAGGTTGGATCATCTGCAATGCCACATAAGATGAACTCAAGATCATCTGAGCGTATAAATGGAATGATGGTCTTACTTCGTGGCTATAACACCATGGCCGCAGATCTTGCTGGGGATCAATGGAATGAAGGAGATGTCTCCTGCTCGGTAGTTAGGCGAGTTGTAATTCCTGACTCATTTTATGTTTTAGATGGCTTGCTTCATACATTTATGACAATCTTGCAGGAGTTTGGTGCATTTGAAGAAAGAATTGAAGCAGAATTAAAGGAGCACCTTCCATTACTTGCAACTACAAAGATACTTATGGAGTGCGTTAAGGCTGGAATGGGCCGAGAAGCAGCACACCAATTGATTAAGAAACATTCAACTACTGAACGTAATTTCTTAGAAGTGCTCGCTAGTGAAAAAGAGTTTCCACTTTCACTTAATCAACTTAAAGATTTAATTAAAGAGCCATCAGATTTTGCAGGCATGGCAGCAGAGCAATCTGGATCTGTTGCTAAAAAGATTAAGTTAGCTATGGACAGTAAGATCAATAAGGTTGAATTAACCCAATTAAGATGAAGCAGGATTTAGAAGTAAAGATCCGCGTAAGAGAGATACTAAAGATTGTCCAGCAGATAGCACCCGGTAATTCAGTTGAACTTCGAATCCCACCACATGCTGCAATTCAGTGCGCTGCTGGCTCAGTTCATAGAAGAGGAACTCCACCCAATGTGGTGGAGATGAGTGGGCAAACATTGATTGAATTGGTTGACAACCCTACCTACTGGGATGAGTTTTGCCATAAGGGTCGTATTTCAGCCTCAGGCACAAACTCAAATCTTAAGGATCTATTTATCAAGGTGAGTAAACTAGATTCAGGTACAAGGTAAGGGATGTAATGGCTAGTAAATCAAAGCGCGCTCGCAATGCTCCAGTTCAAGATTTTTCAAGGAGATTTCTGTATTGGGCAATTGCGGTTTTTATCATCAAGCTGGGAATTATTTTTCGCATTGAGGGCATAAATGCAGGCTCTGGAGACCGGGTTTACTTTGTAGATGGTGCCTGGCTGGGAGCAGATGGTGAGAACTACCTAATGGGGTATAACGCACTATTGAAGGATGGAATCTTTTCCCCTGAGAGTATTTTAAATTACTGGCCTGCTGGATATCCCCTTTTAATTCTCTTTTTATCGATACTTGGAAAGAGTTGGGTTTTGACCACACTTTCTATCCTGCAATCATTGGTTTTTTCCTACGCTGTCTACTTTTTTGCGCTGCAGATTTCTAGAACTCGGCTTAAAAAGTTTTCATATCTTGTGTTTTTACTAATTCTTTTAAATCCAACCTTGTCTTTAAGTTCTATTGTAATTGGCTATGAAAGTATCACAGCCTCCGGCATTCTAATTGCTTGTGGACTAATGGTTAAAGATGTTATAGAAAAGAAAGAGAGAGGTTTTGTAAAGTACCTTTTATCAATTTCACTTGTATTTAGCTTTTTATCTTTTGTTCAACCAAGGTTGATAGTAACTGGTGGGTTAGCAATAATTTTATGGGTTTATTTGCGTAAAGGATTTAAGATGGGCATACGGTATGTAATTGCGGGGCTACTAGTTATGTCTCTACTCCCTGCAACATTAGTCCTACGAAATCAGCAGGCGTTAGGGTTGACAAGTATTTCTACAAACTTAGGTGTAACCATGAATTTAGGTGCAGGAGATGGTGCTACAGGGGGCTATGTTGGATCAACATCAAAAGCGGGAGTTGAATGCAAAACATCTGGCACCAGTGTTGATCAAGATAATCAAAGAGTCAGATGTGTCCTAAATTGGTATCTAAGTAACCCAGTTAAAGCAGGTGAACTTTTTTTCAATAAGACTTTATACTTCTGGTCACCATGGGATGGACCTTTGGCAAACGGAACCATGGCAAGGAATCCTTGGCTGACTACAAGCCCAATTAGGGATATTGCACAAAACTCTATAGAGGGCAATAAGTTGGTTAACCAAGGCTTTGGAAAGTTTGTTTCATGGTTATGGTTAATTTCAGGTTTAGTGCTGTTGATTTATGGTTTTTTTGTTTTATGGAAAATTGGATCATTAGAAAGATTCCTGGCCTTACTGGCAATGTTGATAGTTGGTAGTAATTTGGTGATATCTCTAATGACAATTGGTGACCACCGATTCCGAATTCCAATTATGGGGATGTCGCTATTTCTACAGGCAATAGGTCTAAAAACCCTGCTAAAGGGCGGAAAAGCCCCGATAGTTGATGGACCATCTTTACGCTAATCTTCCTCACCTGACAGAAGGCAAATATTGAAGGAGGGCCAATAATGGGACGAGGCCGTTCAAAAGCAAAACAAACTAAGGTTGCAAGAGATCTGAAGTATTCAAATCAAGATATGGATTTAGAGCGATTAGCAAAAGAGTTACATGGTGAGGTAAAAGAGGATAAAGATTTTAATGATGACTCCTCTAAAGATAATTACACTCCACGTAATTAACTAGTAACTAATGCGCCCTACCCCCTACGTCGCATCTTTACGGATTTATGAGCCGTTAACTGCTTTTAGTGAAGAAGATCAAACTAGATGGAGCCATATATCAACTACAACTCCAACAGGTAGAGATGAGCAACAAAGAGCGCTTAGGCGAACAATTGTTACAGAACCACCTGCTCTTAAATTAGATGGTGCGCACATTTTAGAAATTGATAACAAGAAATACATTGCTCCCTGGTCAACAGCTGCAAGATGCTGGGCAGCTTTAGATGACTTTAAATCTTCAATGCCATTTACAATAAGTAGTTTTTTTCTACCTAAAGAGATCGAAAGCGCGCTTTCATTAAACTCTGAGAGTATTGAAGACAAAGTCTCACACATAATCACAGCAACCTGGAGTATCCCTCCACGTTGGTTTTCACTTTTTGAGGCTTCAGATCGGATTAGAGGCACCAATGATGATGGTGCATACACAATTCTTCGCACCTCGATCTCCAATGCAAAACAAAGATGTTTATTTGCCCATCAAGCTGTGGTCAATGCATTTGGAAATGGGCCCATAGAACAAGAGATCGCAGATCTACTTGAATGGCTATCAATTTTTGATGCGAACTCAATTGTTGAGTGCGATTACGGAGGGTTAGCTATTTATCTAGAGAAATCATTGGTTGAATCTGGCCAACCAGGATTAAACGCAGATACCTCAATTGAGGATGTTGCTAGATCACTCGCTGGCTTGGCAGCAGGAGATGGCGCA
>Ga0315907_10008061_pt1 | contig 10870 bp, 6 predicted proteins | sample LakEriMetagenome_3_FD_203525 | JGI IMG/M metagenome (GOLD analysis project Ga0315907, IMG submission 203525) | Freshwater fungal communities from buoy surface, Lake Erie, Ohio, United States - Buoy 12 MA123 | ecosystem: Environmental > Aquatic > Freshwater > Lake > Lake biofilm | place: USA...
TGCGCGGACCAATTATTTGTCCAGCTTCAACCATATCTCCATAGGTTAGTACATCCGTAGTTGCTGTTTGTGGATCACGAGTGGTTGTTACACCATAAGCTAAATTTGCGCCATATACCCATGCCTGGTTTTTGTGTAGTCCCCAATATGGCCACATATGAGAATGTATATCAACAAATCCGGGAACAATTGTTTTGCCTGAACAATCTATCACTTGAGCATTTGAAGGTGTATTCACACTTCCTGAACTACCCATTGCCACAATACGATTTTTCTCTATGAGTAGATCTCCATTCTCAATGATCTGTTCTCCTTTCATGGTTATGATGCGGGCGTTTTTAAGTAAGATTGTTCCAGAAGGGATATCACGTTGATAATAAACTTTTACCTGGAATTCTTCAGGTTCATAATTGGAAGGTTTTTTATCTGCTGTTTTTTTTGAAGCAGAGTCCACTTTAGCTGTGGCAGATGAATCTTTAGTACCATTTAATTTTTTCTTTTCTTCTGCTTTTTTTGCCAGTTTAACAGAATCATCAAATGCTTCTGCTTTTACAAGATCATATACGAAGTGACCATTTCCAATGGACCAATGTACTTTTTGTCCATTTCCTTCCCAGTAGGGAAATTCTCCACCGATCTCGGTTAATTTACGTGAAGGGAATTTACTACTGGCAGGTTCAGCTACTGAAATACTTACAGGCTTACCCGTGATCGGCATGGTAGCTACATAGATATCGTTGTTTACTTGTGCAAGAACTTTAAATCCTTTAGGCGCCAGTGTTAAAACCGAAGCACTAGAGGGATTCTGCATTTCACGTGCTTCGTGTTTAGGTTCCCTAAGCATACAATGATTGAGGAAGTTGAGTGCATTTCGTGCATATACCGGACGTTTGATATTCATGATATCTTCATGTTCATCATCTACTGATCCATAAGGGGTGATACCTGAAATGCTTACATGCGTTTTTTCATCTGTTCCATCCCATTTCATCGAGATTAGGCTTCCTCCGCCTCCATTGAGGAAAATACGATCTGGGAATTCAACGGAGAAATGTGGATTACCTCTTCCATTAGCTTTGTCGATAACCGTAATCGAACCACCTGAAGCCGATATCCAGCAGAGTTCCATTTCAGAACCAGAGATGAATGGGCTGATGGTTTCCTGATATAGTCTTGCAGAGCTTCTGGAGAACACGATCTTATTTTCTGAAGACCATCCCAAATCAACATAAAAGGCCGCTTCTGCAGTGAGTTTCGTGAGAACAGGTGTTTTCACTTTTGATTTTGCAGCTGGATCAGGGACATTAACTTTATATATATCACCACCTTTGTCATCATCCCAAGTAACAAAAGCTAGTTGCTTACCATCCGGGCTCCAGGTAGGATTGGCTTCAGTAAATTCATTTGTAGTAACTCTTTTTGGAATTCCATTCGGGTAATCCATGATGTATAAACGATTCAATACTGTGAATGCTAATTTACTTCCATCGGGTGAAGGTGCTGCATCGCGTATTTGAGTAGCTAAGGCATGAGAAGTATCTGATACTGGGTATTTAAAATCCAGTCGCGGACCAAATTCCAAATTCAAATTAATGGTAAAAGGAATTTCTGTTTTTTGTCCATCAGGTACGCTGATCTTCCAGAGTTTACCATTGAAGCTGGTGATTAGAAACTTGCTATCTGGAGTAAATGCCATGGCAGGCAATACGCCAAGCGGAGCAATTGATTCTTGTTCATCACGTTGAACTGGATATGCCAGCCATTTTTCAACACCTGTTTTCATATTGCGCAGAACGAGCCCCGTTTTTTCTTCATAGCGAGATCCATACACCATCCATTCTCCATCATTAGAAAGTGTAGGGGTAAATGCGGAGCCATATCTTGATGTAAGCGTTGTCATCTTTGCATTGTTCCTGTCATAATAGCCAATCTGGTATTGAGGTAATGCAGCATTGTAGTTCCAAGAACCCGTGCGCATGGAGAAATATACATATCGACCTTTAGGGTCCACAAATGGATCTATTGTTTTAAGATTAGCTGGTTGTTCAATAAGTGGCGTCCCACCACCACCATCTTTATGGTACATCACCAGTTTTGGTGTACGCCTGCCTTTCGAAGCGATTATATAATCGCCGTCGGGAGTCCAAGTAGCTGCAGGGAAGTCATCTACGCGTTCTTTAGTGAGTTGAGTTGTATCTTCTTTTTTTCTATCGATGATCCAGATATTATCTGATCCGCTTCTATCGGAGGTGAACAAGATCTTGTTCCCATCAGGGCTGAAACGAGGATGAGATTCGAAAGCTATTCCTTTGGTAACCGGAGTAGCTACACCACCTGAAATTGGAATAGTGTAGATATCACCCATAAGATCAAAAGCAATGGTTTGACCATCCGGATGTACATCTACCGACATCCATGAGCCCTCAGTGGTGGTGAATGAGATGTTACGGGTAGGTTTTAAGGGAAGGTCTTTAAAATGGGTATAAGGAAGACTATCTTTTTTGGTAGAGTCTGAAGTTGTTGAAAAAATGAATTCAGCATCTTGTTGTTCATTATGGTGAAAGGCAAACAGTAAAGCGCATGGGATAAATCCGCCGATCAACAGTTGTTTAAGTTGCATATACATGTATTTAAGGAAGTCGAATGTACAGAATTTAGGGAATTAGCTGATTGTCTAATGGTGGAATCTGGGTAAATATGTACACTAATTCGCCCTAAAAAATGGTTTATGTGCTACCTAGCTCTTAAGTTAATTTATTGGTATTTAAATTGTAAGAGATATATAGAATTAGTTACGGGGTAAAACCTTTGATTAGTTCAAAAGTTTTCTCGGACAGGGTGCTTCTGAAATGGAGCTGAGATCATACCTGAAAACCTGATCCAGGTAATGCTGGCGAAGGAAGAAGAGAAAATCACACGAAAGGCCTTCTTATGAAGGTCTTTTGTGTTTTATGAAGTTGCTGTTTTTTATTTCCGAAATGAGAATTGTAAACCTGTTTGAATATTGATCGTGTTGGGGTATGCCTTCAATTTTTCAACCTTGAAATCAGGTGTAAGTGCAAATTGATATTGAGTAGCGAAAATATATGATACCTGTTTGGAGAGATCTATTTTGATTCCCCCACCAATCGTTCCATTCATAAAACTTGATCGGAGGAATAGCTCCTGATCTTTGATTTTATGTTTTTCGTTCAAATCAGCCATTACGCCAGCAACGTTTAGATCTGTGAGAAAATGTAATCCTGTTCCAGCAGTTATGTAGGGGTGTATTTTTCTTTTACCAAAAAAGTAGTTTGCTTGAATTGGGATATAAATATGGTTATACGTTGTTTTTATATTTTCCAATTCTTCGATATCACCAGGATTTATAGATCTGCCAGATTTAGGTTCTATGAAAAATGAACCTATACCACAATCCAATCTGTATTTTGTTTTCCCATCGGGCCTTTTTTCAGCGACAAGATCATTGGATTCCAGTTCAAAGTATTGGCTAACGAGAGAGAATCCAGTTTGTACGCTAAATGTATTTCCAACATGTAGGGAGGATAGAATACCTACATTGGGTTTATATGTAGTAGGTAAAACTTTATAGTTTGATGTTGTTACGATTGGTGGGGTTGGTCCTGGTAATGGCGAAGGTGGTACGGGCGGGGGCGCTTTGTCCACAATTCGCTTATCCCCATACTGTATTTGTATGATTGGGGTAATAGAGAAGTATATGTTTTTATTTTTTTTCTTATCCAGCACGGGGATTTGTGCTGGAATTTCACTGGAGTTAGCAGTATCAGTAGTTGCAGGAGCCGAAAGTGTAGCTGGTGTTTTTTCTGAGATAGGTTGTTGTTTAGGGACTACACTTTCTTCTGTTGGTACAAATTCTTGCTGTTTCTGTTGAACTATGGCATTTGATGCCAACTTATTTTGTTCTTCAGTAGCTGGAACAGGTAATGCATTGTTGTTCATATTGCCAGCAGAATTGTCAATCTTTTGGCTTCCTGCAACTTCTGGTTTGTTTTTAAATGGTACGGATTTTTGAACATAGGGTAGGCTAGCAACGGCTTCATTTGAAGGATACTTTTTTATCAGTTGATCCTTCGAATTATCCGTAAGTTGAAAGTCTTTTTCACTAACGGGGTCAACGTTCAAAATCTGTGTGCCAGAATCGACAGGTATATGATGTATGGTATTTTCTTTTGGTTGGCCAATGGAAGTATTTTTTTCGGACTTTACTTTTTCTGATTCGACGATATCCTCATTATTTTGATTGGATAGTTTTTTAATAAGTAAGTAACCCCCCGCAAATAAACTGGCACTGATTATTCCAATTATTAAAATTGCAGCCACTTTTTTATAAGAAGATAGAAAAAGTATAAGAGGTCTTCTTTTATCTTTTTTATCCAATTCCTCTTCAATTCTATCCCAAACTATTGGTGATGGCATTTCCAGATGTTCTTCCATTCCTTCCCGGAAAAGATCGTCTATTCGATTAGTTTCCTTTTTCATAGACTGGCTATTTTTGAAGGTGAAGAATCTAATTTTTTGATTTCCCTCTGAAGGATCATTCTTGCGTCATAAAGATTAGACTTAGAGGTTCCTTCTGAAATATGTAATAATTCAGCAATTTCTTTGTGTTTCATTCCTTCGAAGACATATAGGTTGAAAACCATTCGGTAAGTAGGAGGTAATTTTTGAACGAGTTCCAAAAGGACTTTATAACCAATATTAGCGTATGTTTCGTTGTCTGATAATTGGTGTTCAATTACTTCATCTTTATCAGAAACAACCGGGTACATTCTGGCTTTTTCTCTGATCTTTTGTAAGGCAGTATTCACCACAATCCTTCTCACCCAACCCTCAAAAGCTCCATCGTTCCGATATTGTTTCAGATGGGTAAACATCTTAATAAAGCTTTCTTGTAAAATTTCCTGGGCTTCATCATGGTCGGTTGAATAACGCAGACAGACAGGAAACATACGAGGCGCAAGCATTTCGTATAACCTGTTCTGAGCTATCCTGTCACCGGAAATGGCCTTTTTTATCAGCACTTCCAGATCTTTTTTATCATATTGTAATAAACCAGACATAGTAGATGACAGATTGTTAAAAAAGGTTGGGACATGTTAACATTTTTTTGAAATATTTTTTGCCTTATCCCTGTAGATCTGCCACGTAGATTATTCGGGCGAAAATACGAAACGTTAAGGTCTGGTTAATAACCATGATGTATAAATTTTCCACCCAACCAAAACATATTCATGTCTATCTACATAAAAATGTGTATTGACTTCAATCCAATAGTATTAACCTAAAATGAACTCGTATGTACAAATCATTTAATGCCCTCTTTACCTCATTTACCGCCATCATGGTGGGTGCGCTTATCTTTTCTGCATGTCAAAAATCTGGAATGTATGATCAGGATTCGCAAGAATTAGCCGTTTATCTTACGGATCATCCAGCTGAATTCGAGAATGTATTTATTCAGATCAATAAAGTAGAGGCTAAGGTAGATACCAGTAAGCATCGTCATGATGATGATCATGGGGATAAGCCTGGTGATTTCGATCATGATCATGATGATCATCAAAAAGGGAGAAAAGATGAATTTGGTCAATGGCAGGAATTGAGCTTCCGTGCCGGCTCATACGACCTCCTTACGCTTCGTAATGGTGTGGATACTCTATTAGCAACGGGCACCCTTACTGGGACTATACGCAAAATCAGACTTACTGTTGGTTCAGTGAGTGTAGTAAAAAACGGCGTTACATATCCAGTTGAATTGAAATTGGATCAAAACAACTATATCTATATCCATGTTCGTAAAGAACATATGCGTGATAGCAGCAGAACCAAAAAAATATGGCTAGATTTTGATGTGGCTCGTTCCATTAAAGAAGTGAATGGTAAATTTTATTTGCTTCCCGTATTGAAGCCATTCCATGATCTTACATCTGGTCAGGTATCAGGAACGATTTTGCCACTTGATGCTAAGGCTATAGTGAAATTGTTTAATAGTACGGATACCGCTATCGCTATTCCTGGATCCGAAGGCCGTTATAAAATTCGGGCAATGAAAGAAGGTATTTATACTGTTTTAGTAAGCAGTGCAAATGGGTATAAAGAAGCTACCCTCACCAATATCACGGTTAACAAAGGGAGGGAGACTAAGCTCCCAACTATTACCCTTACGAAATAAGTATATGTGTGATTTGATGTTGTGGAAAATAAAAGGCTGCCTTCCCCCGGCAGCCTTTCTTATTTTTTTGATAGGATGATCACATTCCAAATACGCTTAGAAATTTGATTCGCATGATTTTCAATTGCTCCCATTCCAGATCAAGATCAGAAAGTTCCTCATGTGCAACCTGCAGACTGCTCGTCTCGCAACTTTTGAAATAGTCTAGTATTTCTTCTTGATCATCTTCATCAACCATTTGATCGATGGCATAATCCAGATTTAACTTTGTACCACTCGCTACAATTGTTTCCATTTCTTCCAATAATTGCTCCAGCTTCATATCCTTTAATTTAGCAATTGTTTCTAGAGGAATTTTCTTATCTACCTGTTGAATGATGAACACTTTGTTTCCACTTTTATTGACCACTGATTTCATGACAAAATCATCTGGCTTCACTATATCGTTCTCTTCAACATATTTAGCGATCAAATCAGCAAACTGCTTACCATATCTCAGCGCCTTTCCTTTTGATACGCCACTTATTTTTTCCAATTCTTCCGTAGTACAAGGAAATTGTGTGGCCATATCTTCAAGCGAACTTTCCAGGAATATTACAAAGGGAGGAAGCTTTTTTTCTTTTGCTACTTTCTGACGAAGACTTTTCAGCATTTCAAATAATACGGGATCTGATGCCGCTGGCCCTGAATTGCCAACACCCTCATCATCATCTTCATTCGCCTCTTCATACAGATTATTAAGGACAATTTTGAAGGATGATGGTTTCTTTAAAAAGGCATCTCCTTTTTTTGCGATCTTCAGCACGCCATATTCTTCAATATCTTTTTCCAATAATTGTTCCAAAAGCATCTGGCGGATTAATGAATTCCAATATTGGTCATCTTGATCAGCACCTGATCCAAAGACATCCAGTGAATCGTGGCGATACATCTGGATCTGAGGGGTGGCTTTACCTTGAATAACGGATAGTATATATTCTGCTGGAAAACGCTCATCTAATTTGCGTATGGTTTTGAGCATTTTAACCACGCCATCTTTTGCCTCGATTCTTTCTTTCGGATGCAGGCAGTTGTCGCAAGCGCCACAATTTTCATCGGGATATTTTTCGCCAAAATAACTCATCAATATTTTTCTTCGGCATACACCGCTTTCTGCATAAGCAACCGTTTCGTTGATAAGTTGAGCTCCCACTTCCCGTTCACTCAGAGGTTTATCGCGCATGAGATGTTCAAGTTTAGAAACATCTTTATGAGAATAGAACAAAATACATTTTCCTTCCAGCCCATCTCTACCTGCACGTCCCGTTTCCTGATAGTAATTTTCAATACTTTTTGGTATGTTATAATGAATCACAAAACGGATGTCGGGCTTATCGATACCCATGCCAAATGCAATAGTAGCTACGATCACCTGCACATCTTCGTTCATGAACTGATCTTGTCGGTCTGCACGGATCTTGCTATCCATGCCAGCATGATAAGCTACGGCCTTGATCGAATTAGCTTTGAGTGTTTCGGCGAGTTCTTCGGTAGTTTTTCTGTTTAGTGTATAGATGATTCCACTTTTGCCGCGACTTTCCTGAATGAAACGGACCATGCTCTTCAGTGTGCTGTCTCGGTTAACTTTCGGACGTATCTCGTAATAAAGATTTGGTCTGTTGAAGGACGATATAAAAATTTCAGGATGGCGCAATCCAAGGTTGGAGACAATATCGGATTGTACTTTAGGAGTTGCCGTTGCTGTTAACGCAATCATAGGAATACTATCATCGATCAATTCCATCATTTCACGCAGGCGCCGATATTCCGGTCTGAAATCATGCCCCCATTCTGAAATACAATGCGCCTCATCAACAGCGAAAAATGAAATAGTCAGGTCTCGAAAAATATCCAGATTTTCTTGTTTAGTTAAGGTTTCTGGGGCCACATAGAGCATTTTGGTTCTTCCCGATTGCAGATCATCGTGTACCTCTCTGATCTCTTTTTTGGTTAGTGTGGAATTCAGAAAGTGAGCCACGTTGTCTTTACTGGAATAACTTCTGATGAGGTCAACCTGATTTTTCATGAGCGCGATCAGTGGAGATACAATAATTGCACAACCTGGGCTGATCAAAGCGGGGAGTTGATAACAAAGACTTTTCCCCCCTCCGGTGGGTTTGATTACAAACGTGTCTTTCCCGGCAAGCAGGTTTTCAATAATGGCGCGTTGGTTTCCCTTATACGACTTATGTCCGAAATGCTCCAATAATGCCGCGTCAAGATCTATTCCTACCTGCGTTTTGGATGATGATTTCTTTTTGGACGATGTAGATTTTTTTGCAGTAGCCATGTCATGCTTTTTTCCACCACTCAATATTGACTGCAATATTTGAAGGCAATGATTTAAATGATTCAAAATCAGGCGGCAAAAGTAAGAAATTGCCGGTTGGCGAATGCATTTAATCTGCTTTCATTATCGTAATACAACCATTTAATGGCCTAGAAGCTTTGCTTCATGCTTAATATACTAATTTTGTAGCAATACTCATGGAAAAAAATGAAATCAAAACGATAGGACTGCGTACTATCGACCTTGAAGCAACTGCCATTCAAGCACTTAAGGAATCTGTGAATGATGACTTTGTTGCTGTTGCAGAAAAGCTCTACGCGATAAAAGGGCGTATGGTGGTAAGTGGTATTGGCAAAAGTGCAATCATCGGTCAAAAAATCGTAGCCACACTGAACTCTACGGGAACACCGGCCATTTTTATGCATGCTGCCGATGCCATCCATGGTGATCTGGGAATGGTTCAGGAAGGGGATATGGTCATGGTGATCTCTAAAAGTGGTGAAAGTCCTGAAATTAAAGTGTTGGTTCCGTTAATCCGTAATCTTGGGAATACATTAGTAGGTATGGTTGGAAACATGAGTTCTTATCTTGCCCAACATGCAGATCATGTATTAAATACCACGGTGCCGCAGGAAGCCTGTCCGAATAATTTGGCTCCAACAACCAGTACCACAGCGCAATTGGTGATGGGTGATGCACTGGCCGTAGTACTGATGGAGATGAAAGGTTTTGGAAGAGAAGATTTTGCCAAATTTCATCCGGGTGGTGCATTAGGAAAAAAATTATACTTAAGGGTAGCAGATCTGTATTTACAGAACGAGCGACCTTTTGTTGGTTCAGATTGTACCTTGAAGGATGTCATCGTAGAAATATCCAAAAAGCGATTAGGCGTAACGGCTGTTGTAGATAAGGATCACTATCTGTTAGGGATAATAACTGATGGAGATCTACGCAGAATGTTGGAAAAGGACTTGGATATTCATAAAGTGTCTGCAGCAGAGATTATGACCAAAAATCCCAAGACCATCGAAGCTAGTTCACTGGCTGTTAACGCATTGGATCTGATGCGGAAAAATAATATCACACAATTGTTGGTCTTAGATAGTGGGAAGTATTTAGGAGTTATACATTTGCATGACCTTATCAAAGAAGGGCTTATTTAAATGAATAAGAATCAATATGTGGCGATAATGGCCGGCGGGATCGGCAGTCGCTTTTGGCCTATGAGCCGTACCTCTTATCCGAAACAATTTCTCGATATTCTGGGTACGGGAAGAACACTGATACAATCAACATTCGATCGTTTTGCAAAGTTTATTCCAAAGGAAAATATCTATGTTGTAACGGCAGAGGAGTATAAGCATATTGTTGCTGAACAACTTCCCGAAATGAAATTGGAGAATATTCTTTGCGAACCCTCCAGAAAAAATACTGCTCCCTGCGTTGCCTATATTTCATATAAGCTTCGTGAGCTCAATAGTGAAGCTTCTCTGATCTGTGCGCCTGCGGATCATCTGATCTTAGATGATACTGCTTTTCAAAAAGTTTGTCATGAAGCACTTGGTTTTGTGAGTGCACATCGTGCATTGATCACACTTGGTATAAAGCCGACATATCCTAATACCGGCTATGGATATATTCAATATGAACAGCAAAGTGTTGCAGCTAATGTGTATCAGGTTAAAACATTTACAGAGAAACCTAATTTAGAATTAGCCCGAACATTTTTAGCTAGCGGTGATTTTCTTTGGAATGCCGGCATTTTTGTTTGGCAGGTGAAGAATATAGTAGCTGCATTTGAAGCCTATCTACCTGAAATGGCTGAAATATTTGAAATGGAAAAGCAGCATTTTATTGGTGGCACTGCTGAACATTCAGCGATAGGACGTATCTATCCGCAATGTACAAATATCTCTATTGATTATGGTATCATGGAGAAAGCTGATAATGTATATATCATCCCTTCAAGTTTTGGTTGGAGTGATCTTGGCACCTGGGCATCTGCATATGAGAATATGGATAAGGATTATTTAGGCAATGCCGTGTCGGGAGATAATGTGATGGTCATCGATGCCACTAAATGCATGGTGCATACCGGGAATGAAAAATTATATGTATTGCAGGGTATGGATGATTTCATTATGGTGGATACGGATGATGTCATGTTGATCTGTAAAAAAGAAAAAGAGCAAGAGATCAAAGAATTTGTTGCGGAAGTTAAGCGCAATAAGGGCGAAAAATTTTTATAAATTGACCAATTCGTCAATTAACTAATTTTGAATATGCTCAACTCAAAGCTTCCTTCTGTAGGTACAAATATCTTTACCACAATGTCAGGCCTCGCAACA
>Ga0315907_10008063_pt1 | contig 10869 bp, 10 predicted proteins | sample LakEriMetagenome_3_FD_203525 | JGI IMG/M metagenome (GOLD analysis project Ga0315907, IMG submission 203525) | Freshwater fungal communities from buoy surface, Lake Erie, Ohio, United States - Buoy 12 MA123 | ecosystem: Environmental > Aquatic > Freshwater > Lake > Lake biofilm | place: USA...
GTCCTCCAACTGAACCATCTTTCGCATGTACTTTAAATGATCCAACAAATAAAATACGCTTTTTATTATTCAACATCAACATCAACATTAAAATAACTTAACCATCCACCTAATTGCAACAATGCCCATAATTGATGTGTGGCTCTATAAATGGTAATATCAGTATCTACTTTTTGACTCAAACCCCTGTTTACAAAAAAGATTAAAGCATCGTTATTAAACAGTTTTTTCATTTTATTATTTTCAATTATATATTTATGACATAACTGTGTGAAATTTTCATTAAAAAAATCATGCAATGGTATAGAAAATCCAGATTTAGGATGATCGAAGACTGATTTAGGCAATTTATTTTCCATTAACTTACGAAGTAAGAATTTATTTTGCCCGTTTTGAATTAAAAGCGTTGGAGGTATTTTTGAAACTATATCAAATATTGAAGCATCTAAAAAAGGGGCTCTTACTTCTAAAGAATTTGCCATACTCATTCTATCTACTTTAACTAACATATCAAGTGGCAAATCAAACTTAATTCTGTAGTATAAAGCTTTTTTAAAAGATGACCAGTCTATACTCTCAACTGGGAAATTAGAAAGTAAAGAATAATTTGATTTGGTTCCATTAGTTAAATATTCTGTTTCATCATCAGAAAACAAAATTGAAGCTCTGGCTCCAATTTCGTTAGGTTTGCCATTTGAAGCTAAAATTGCTCTATGAAGCGCCCTTCCTGTTTCAGAATATGTAATTTTATTATTTTCTATAAATAATCTTATCCAATTTCTTAGAAATTTTGGTATAGTTCTTAAAGTATTAATTTTCCCCCACCAATTGTAAATAGGATATCCTGCAAATATTTCATCTCCTCCATCGCCAGAAACTGCAACTTTAACATATTTTCTAATTTCTTGTGTTATATAAAATGTTGGAATAGCACTTGAGTCAGGAAATGGTAAACCAACATGTTTAATTATATTCCAGAATAAATCTTCAGTGAAACCTTTATTAGGTATATAAAGCTCATGATGGTCAGTTCCTATAAATTCTGATACCTCTTTAGCAATCTTAGATTCATCATATTTAGAATTTTCAAATTTAACCGTAAAAGTCTGTATTGGTTTTGATGAATTAGATTGTAAATTAGAAACAATTGTACTAGAATCTATACCTCCAGAAAGAAATGCACCAATTGGAACATCACTCAACATTTGTGATTTAACAGCATTACTTATTGCTGGTTTAATCAATTCTAGACAATCTTCAGTTGTTTTAATAGTTGTATCAGTAACATAGCTTGGCTTAAAGTATGACTTTATTTCTATATTACAATCATTGATAACTAAATATGAACCTGGTTCTAATGAAAATACATTAAAAAATAAAGTATAAGGATCAGGTATAATACCATTTGAAAGGTAGTCGACGATGAGTTGCTTATTTATACGTCTAGGGATATTTGAATTCTGTAATAATGAAAATATTTCTGATGAAAATGAAATAAAATCATTATTGTAAAAATAAAATAGTGGCTTTTCTCCAAATCTATCTCTGACAATAACCCATTTTTTATTATTAATATCATAAATACAAAAAGAAAACATGCCTTTTAATAATATAAACATCGATTCTTTATATTCTTCATAAAGATGAACTAAAACCTCAGTATCTGAACTAGTATAAAATTTATGTCCTTTTAATAATAAGTCTTCTTTTAATTCTAAATAATTATAAATTTCACCATTATAAAATACTAAAACAGTTTTATCTTCATTATAAATTGGTTGCTTTCCATTACTTAAATCAATTATAGAAAGTCGTTTCATACCAAGAGAGCAAAGATTATCTGAAAAGAAACCACTTTCATCTGGTCCCCGATGCTCCATTGCATCATTCATCATCGATACAATAAAATCTTTGTCACTAAAATTTTTATTAAAATTTATAAAACCATTTATTCCACACATAATAAATTGAAATCAATTTAATTTAAAAGATAATTTTGGGTATTTGTATTCTTCTCTGACTTGCTCATATTATAAATCATAAACAAATAAGTAAAAAAAATAAACAAAAATACCCTTGATGTTAAATAATAGATTTTATAATGCCCTATAAACCCATATAATAAAACGATAATTATTAAATAATTTATATTATTGTTTAAATAAAAATTGATTGTTATTTTATTTAAAAACTTTTTTATAAAAAGATAACAGAGAATAAAAAATGATAAAATATAAAATAAACCAATGAAACCCATCCCATGTAAGTATTTTATATATCCAACATCTGAAGGAATTGGATCGTTTGCTGTTCCAAAAGAATTATTACCAAAAATAAATCTTAAAAATGTATTTGGAAATACGACATGATCAGTAGTTAAGGCAATAATTGTATCATCTTGATAGCTATCTATTTCTCCACTACTAAAATTCATGAAACCTTTCAGGAATCTTACAACAGGATGTTCAAAACCATATTCGTTTTTTAACTCAGTACCATAATCTCCTAATGCGTTGGCGAAAAATACAAATACAGAAAAAACAATAAATATTATAAGAATAAATCTTGATAAATTGAAAATTGAAAATTTACCATTCTTATATAAAGAAATAGAAAGAATAATTAAAAATAAGGACATATATAAACCAGTTCTGCCAGTAAATAAGCATGCAATAGCTGAAAAAATAGCAACAAAAGGCAAGACTCTAAAAGCACTCTTGGCTTTCTTCATTGTTAACATTGAAATGAAACCGACAACACACAACAAACCATGATTCATTGATAATCCATCACCTCCACTATCAACAAAACCTGGTACTCTTAACATTATTAAATGTTGATTTTCATTGCTAAAATCTCTATAAAAAAAAAATGACATGAAGTCACGAAATGGATTGGATAACAAAGATACCCATATTACAAAACCTTGTATAATTGAACATATAAAAATAATTTTACCGAAGTAGCTGATTGAACTATTCTTGTATAAGTTACTTAATATGTATGCACAAGAATATGAAGAGATAATTGTAATTATACTTCTAAATAAAAATGAAATTGCGGAATAATCTTTAAGTTGAAAAATCAACTCTAAGATTATTAAATAAATAATCAAAATTAATAGTGCGAAAATAATTTTTAAGAAATATTTATTTATTTTTTTTTGAATAAAAAATGTATATAGAATGAAAAAAATGAAAAATATATTAACATAAATATCTAGTGATTTAAAAAATGTTGTAAGAGGCAAGTTTAAAATTGGTGTTAATAACATTATAGAAATCAAAATTGGAAAGAAAATTTTTTTAATCTTTTCCATAATTAAATACACATATTATTTTTAAAAAATGTTGCTATTTTTTCTTTCAATAATATATAAAATCGATAATAAAAAATTAATTCAAATGGATGATTGAAAAGTAACTTTATTAATTTAGAACAATTTTGAAAAAAACTAGATTCATTCTGAAATTCTAGATAATCTAAATACTTACCTGTAAGGTATTCTTTTCCAAATTTAGAGTAATTATTTAATGGCAATAAAATGGTGTACATAAAAAACATATCATTTCTACATTGTGTTTTATACTTTTCAGATACTGAATTTTCAGATTTTCTATATTTTATCAAGACATCATCTAAATAACCATATACTCCATTATCACCTAAAAACTGAATAAAGAAATAAAGATCGGCGGCAAATGATAAATTTTCATTAAAATATATATCGTTACATTGGTTTTTCCACATAATTGAAATAGCTGCGTGCCTCATCCCATATTTAATCCAATTCTTATTTCCAATCCCTTTTCTGTGATGAGATAAAGGATATAAACCTTTTAAATTATCATTATTATCAATTATTTCACATGAATGACCTAATAGTGTAACATTGGGATTTTTTATAAAAAATTTAATTTGTTTATCAATCTTATTATTCATTAATATATCATCTCCACCTAAATTAGCAATATAATCTCCCTTACACAATTTTAAAATAGAATTTAAATTTTTTGTAACCCCTATATTACTTTTTTGTTTAACAAAAGTAATTTTGTCAGGATACTTTAATACAAAAGATTCAATTATCTTTATTGTATTATCTGTTGAACAATCATCTCCTATAAAAAGATGCCAATTTGTATAAGTTTGTTCTATAACACTTTCAATAGCACTATTAACCCATTTTTCATGGTTATAGGTTAGCATTATAACATCAACTTTAAAATGTCTACTACTGTCATTAAACATGAGATTTAACATTTAACTGTAAATCTTTAAGTGCGGATTTTATAGTTTTCAAGGGTATACTATAAGAACTGTGTATTGAGTTATCATTATCTTTTCCAATAACTGTTAAGAGGTTTAACTTAAAATAAGTAGCTAAAGAACTTAATCCATTATCTGAAATTCTTTGATAATTTGTAAATAAAAGAAGTTTTGTATGTGGTTGGCAAAAAATTAAGTTCAAAAAGCCACTAGATCCAGGTCCAACTATTATTGAGGATTCATAAAATATTTTTACTTTCTGTTCAAAACTAAGTAAATGTGGATAAATAATTTCATAGTTTTCTTTTTTAAAATAAACTTCAATCTCATCGTTATTTAACATACTCCTGTTACCTTTTCTTCCAATAAATATTTTTCTAAATGGTTTCTTCTGATTAAACCCAAATTGGGAAATATACTTTTCAACTAAGTTTATTCTTAGTTTTTCCATTGTAATTAATGGAATAATTACATCAGATGGATTTGAATAAGTTCCATTATCTGCCAGAAAAGAAGAATTATCTAAAAAATAAAAGTTTTTACAAAATATTGCATCATCTTTATCAATTTCAATAATTTTAATATTATCAATTTTAGAAAGATAGTCATAAACAATATATCTTACATGTTCATCCTTATAAACAGGTAGTATAATTGTTATGCATTGATCAATTTTAGATAAAATATTCTTGACTTCATATATTTTAGGAAGATATTGTAATAAAAAATGCGCCCAAACATCACAATGTACACCACATAAAGATATACAATGATCTAACACATACTTTATTTTTCTATTTTTGAAATACAGAATTCCATTTTTCACTTTCAATAACGATTGATCTAATGGTATAAGTTTAGCCCATTGATACATAAAATATTTTGTCCAAATTGCACCTTCATTTAAGATTATAAAATCCGAATCTCCAAAAATCTTAGTATTCGTATATTTTCGAACACTAATTTCAGGGTAAAAATAATCAATCGATCCATTTGGAGTAAAATTATAAATTTTAGTTACATATGTTCTTTCGACTGAAGATGCTTTTACAATATGTATTAAATCACCAAAATTATTATGAAAAATAATAGTTCTTTTCTGAGCGAATGGGATATAAATTAATCGAAATAAATTAGTTTTAATAAATAAATATAACTTAACTAATTTCTTTGCAAAAAATATTCTTTTAAATATCAAAATTTATAAATTGAAGGATGAATATTTAATTGTATTAAAACTAAATTAAAGAATTGAGTAAAATACTACATACAAAATCTACATCTTCTTCTGTTATATTAGCAGCCGCGGGCAATGAAATTCCTCTCTTTTCTACTCTTTCTGCAACTGGATTGTCAAATCTTTTTTCTAGAGTAGGAAATTCACTCATTCTTGGAAATGCAGGTCGCGCGTGGATATTATTTTGCTTAAAAACTCTTAATATTTCATCTCTATCCACTTTAATTCTATCTTCTAAGAATAATGATGGATAACAATAATTTGCTTTTGTTGCAGATTTCTCTTTTATTAACTTAATCCCATCAATATTTCCTAAACGTTGCTCATACCAACTAAAGGTTCTTCTTTTTATATCTACAAGTTCTTCTATTCTCTCAACTTGTGCAAGTGCTAATGCCGCAACTACGTTTGCCATTCCATATTGAACTCCTACAGCATCAGACCAAAAAGTTGCCTTACGATCAGTTCTTCCCATTGCTGCAAAAAGTTTTGCTTTTTCAAATAATGCATCATCATTTGTTAATAACATACCGCCTTCACCGGTACATGCAATTTTTGCACCATGAAAACTAAAACATCCAAAATCTCCAAAAGAGCCAACTTTTTTCCCTTTATACTCAGCTCCTAACGCTGGTGCAGCATCTTCGATTACTTTTAAATTGTATTCTTTAGCGATTGACATAATTTCATCCATATCTGCTGGAACTCCAAAAGAATGGACTAACATTATAGCTTTTGTTTTTGGTGTAATTGCTTTTCTAATTTTTTCAGGATCTATACACCATGTATTTGGATCTATATCAACTAAAACTGGTTTAGCGCCAGTATACAAAATTGCATATGCTGTTGCAACCCAACTAAAATCAGTACAAATTACCTCATCCCCTTCTTTTAAATCCAAACACATGCTTGACAAGTGTAATGCAAGTGTACATGTATGAGTAGCCATTGCATATTTAGTGCCGCAGTATTCAGCAATTGTTTTTTCTAATTTTTTTACATGTTGATCGAATGTTTCATAAAACCCATTTTTAACGCCATCTAATACATAATCTAATTCTAACTGAGTAATTGATGGGCCAGCAAAACTAATTTTGTTTCTCATATTTATTTTGTTTTAAAATTTTAATTTTAATAAATTTTCACAAGCCGCGTCTAATTCTTCTTGTTCTTTAGCATAACAAAATCTTACAATGTTATCACCCCCGTTCCCGCTGTAGAATGCCATTCCAGGAACACATGCAACTTTCGACTCTTTTAATATATGCATTGCTTTATCTTTACTATTAATTCCAGGTACATTCGTCACATCAGCTAATACATAATAAGCTCCATCAGGTACAAAAGGAATAATTCCTATTTGTTGTAAAACATCGCAAATTTGATTTCTTTTCTTTAAAAATCTTTGCTGTATACTTTGATAAAAAGAAACATCAAGTTTGTTGATACCAGCAACGACACCAAACTGCAATGGCGAAGGACTACATACGTATATTAGGTCATTAATATAACCGATAGTTTCATGCAAATGTTCAGGCACAATACAATATCCAACCCTCCAACCTGTGATACTAAATGTTTTTGAATAGCCGGAAATAGTAATAGTTCTATTTTTAAAGGTATCTAAAGATGCTGGACTTATGTGTTGTATATTATCGTAAAGAAAATATTCATAAATTTCGTCAGTAAATACAATCAAGTCATGCTTTTTACAAAATTCGCCTAAAAGAGTTAACTCCTGTAAGTTAAATATTTTCCCAGACGGATTTGATGGCGTACAAATCATTATCGCTTTCGTCTTCTCAGTTACAGCATTTTCTAGATCAGTTAAATTTATTGACCAATTCGATTGGTTCAGTTTAACAAATTTGGGAACAGCACCTGCTGCTTGAAGCGTATTTATATGATAACCATAGTATGGCTCAAATATAATTACTTCGTCACTGGGATTTAATAATGCTAAACACGCGCAATAAAATGCACCTGTTGCTCCAGCAGATACAATAATATTTTTATTTGGATCACATTTTATTTTATTATAATTAAACGCCTTTTCTGCAATAGATTCTCTAAGCTCTTGAACTCCGTCAAACCTCGTGTAATAATTAATACCATTTTCAACTGCTTTAAAAGCTCCATCTTTTATAACTGAAGAAAGTGGAAGGTTGCTGATACCCTGTGATAAATTAATTCCTCCTATTTTGTCGCATTCCAGGGACATGTTCCTAATTTCCGATTGAACTAAAAAATTTGATAATTTTGATTCAACTATTTTCATATTGTAAGGTTTATGCTTTAGTTTCTTTGTTTTTTGAACCTATCATTATATAAAGGTTCATTTTGTAATTTTATTTTAACAGGCACTTTAAAACTAGCCAGTTTACTTTTACAGTATTTTTTTATTTCATTTATTAATAAATTTTCATCATTTAATTCTTGAATATATACATTAGCACAAACAATATTTCCAACTAGTCCATTTTTTTCAGCAAATACTGTAACATCTAATACTGCTGGAAATTGAAGAATGCAGTTTTCTACTTCCTGCGGATACACTTTTTCTCCTCCTACATTTATTAATTCTGATTTTCTTCCTAAAATTTTAAAATAATCACCATCAACTTCAACTAGATCACCAGTTTTAAAATAACCATCATGTGTAAATGGACTTATTGCATTAATATATCCTAACATTGCTGACTCTGCTTTAATTTCAAGCATGTTTTCAACTACACGTAATTCAAATCCTTCACCACCAAGTTTTACCCATAATGATCCATCTTCTTTTGATTTAGAACGAAGTACTCCTAATTCAATTAAACCATATGTTTGTTGTAATTTAATATTTGGAAATGTATTTTTTAATTTAATTAGTGTAGACTCTGGCATTGGCTCTGATCCATAAGTAATTAATTTTAAAGAACTTAAATCATACTTGTTATACTCTTCACTAATTAATAATAGATTCAATAAAGTTGGTGATGCTGGTAACAATTCAACTTCATATTTTTCAATTGCATTACAAACTTCTGTAACACTTCTACTTTGCAATGCCAAAACAATACCGCCGTTAGATAAAGTGTGAAACATTGTATTTAGCCCCCCCCAGTGATCAAATAATAAAAAATTTAAAGTTCTAAGTGCAATTTTAGGTGTTGAAAACTTAAATAATAATTTTTCAAAATTATGAGCTGCAGCCTTTGGAAAACCAGAAGTTCCAGAAGTAAATAAAACTAAACCTGAAACACTTAATCTGTTCAAAGTTGCGAAATATTCATGGGTTTTTTGAGTATTTCTTAGTTCAAAGGAGATATTATTCTCGTCATTTATATAAATGATTTTAGAAGCATTAGAAATATTGATTTTATCTTCAAAGTTTTTTAACTGATTTCTTACAAGCGGTACAATAATATTTTTGTTATCAATAAGAGCAAATAACATAGCAATTGTTGTAGGAGTAAAATCCCCAACAAGTGCGACCACATCACCAACTTCAATTTTATTACTTTTTAATAAGGAAATGTTATGTGAAATTTCTTCAATTAAGAAATTATAACTATAATTTTTCCCTTCAAAGATAATTGCATTTTTTTCGGAATTTTTTTCAAATTGTTTTATGAAATAGTCAAACATTGAATTATAATCCCCCCATGTATATAATTTGTCCATTTGTCATTTCGTTTTGTTCGTCAATAAAAAAATCTATTACTTTACAAACTTCAAAAGGCGTTCCATACCTATGAATTGATTGTCGACTTAATAATTTATCCATCTTCTCCTTCTGTACTCCTCTAATTAGATCAGTTTCGACAGCAGGGGGGGCAACAGCGTTTACAGTAATATTAAAAATCGCATATTCTCTACTTAATATTTCTGTTAATGAAACAACAGCAGCCTTTGAAGCTGCATATATTGCTTCTCCTTCAAGTTTAAATGGAATTGCAAATGTTGCGAAATTCACAATTCTCCCAAATTTATTTATTTTCATGAGTTTTGCGGCCTCTCTTGAAAATAAAAAACAACCAATTACATTAGTTTCAAAAATTTTTCTTGCTGTAGAAATTGGAGTTAAAAGTGAATGATTCATTGACGCAATTCCAGCATTATTAATTAAAAAGTCTAGCTTATTGTATTTTTTTAATATATAATTAAAGATTTTTTTTACTTCTAGTTCATCTGAAACATCAGCAATGAAATGTGTATAATCATTATGAATAATACTAGAATCACCTCTACTACAACCTATTACAATATATCCCTTATTTAAATAATATTCTGCAATACTCTTTCCAATTCCCTTTCTAGTTCCTGTAACTAACATTACATAGTTCTGTGGTTTGCTACTTCTCATCTAAAAGGGTTTTAATATATTCTGTCAATGTCGAAACACTTCTAAATGGACTGTTTTTTTGTGATAATGCCTTCTCATCTGTTAATGTAAAATTTTTGTTAAACTTTTCATTGACATTTGATTCGATAGATACTATTAGATTCACTAACCCTAGTGAATCTAACTCACTTTCCATCCCAAAAATTATCGTGGTTTCTTTTTTTTCAATTTGTAATTGATTAATATAATTAATCTCATCAATGCTTTGATAAATTAATTCTAAAATTTCGTTTTTCATTTTATTCTAATTTTTATTTAATAATTTAAAATTTTCTTTTACTAATTCAATTTCAATTACATCAACTAATTGTTCTGACTTTAATACTTTCGTTGAAGCGGTAACCTCAAATCCACATTTATCATGGAATCTCCTTACCATCCAGTTGTTAGCAAAAAGGCTTCCGTTAATAATGTTTAATTTTAATGTATTGAACCCCCAATTTAATATACTAATTTGTGCTAAATCAATTAGATTGATTCTATTAATATTCTCCTCTTGACTAATATCTCCTCTCATCAGTCTTCCATACTCTGCTTTTTTTAAGTCATAGTTAAAATTTTCGTATCCAAAATGTCCTATGGGTTTTCCTTTAATATCTTCAATTATAAATATAATGCGATCGTCATTATAAAAGTATGTTGTTTCCAACCAACTTAATGTTCTATCCTCTGTTGCCTCAAAAGCATTTACAAAAAATGTATCTTTGTGTAAATTTCTCCATTTAGTTTGCAAATGAACATCATTCAAAGCATCTTCTTTAAATTCTGTAGGAACGGGTCTCAACCTTCCTACAACAACTTCGTTATGCATTAGGGGAATCGAATACTTCACTTTGTCTGTATAGTAGTTGTTCTTAAAGTCCCTAATGATCTCGGTTACAAACCCTTTATAGTCACTCATTTTTTAAGATTTATTATTTATTATTAAGCTTATTCCAAGTAATAGTTCTTTCCAATGATTCTGCAAGACTAA
>Ga0315907_10008064_pt1 | contig 10868 bp, 9 predicted proteins | sample LakEriMetagenome_3_FD_203525 | JGI IMG/M metagenome (GOLD analysis project Ga0315907, IMG submission 203525) | Freshwater fungal communities from buoy surface, Lake Erie, Ohio, United States - Buoy 12 MA123 | ecosystem: Environmental > Aquatic > Freshwater > Lake > Lake biofilm | place: USA...
GCAAGCCGTCATCAGCGCCTCAGAAACACCCCGGGTTTGCAGCCAACCGGCCAAGGCTGCCGCGCCGGCCGTCCAGCAGGCTTGCCAAAGAAGGACCACCGCCAGCATCAGGAGGGACAGGCTCCACCGGATTGGGGACAGGCTCCGATTCCACGCGTGGAGGGCCACGGCATCTAATGCCGCCTTCAGGGCCAGTCCGAACCACCGATGCTCCAGTCCGTCCTGCACGGCCGACGGGATGAGCAAGGGGTTGAGGGCCAGAAGAACTCCGATGGACAGCGCGCCTGGCACGCCTGCGGGTTTTCCGGTGGGCCCAGGCAGATGGCGGGAAAGGTTGCGTCCCCACGTGTCCAGGCCCCGCTGAAGGCCCAGAATTCGGCCAGTCAGGTTGCCCAACAAAAGACCGACCAAGGCAAGGCCTAGAGACCGGAACGCGCCGGACATTGAGGTGGGCAGGGTGTGGGCGATCCCGGTCGCGCCGATGAGTGCCGCCAAGCCGGCCACCCCCCAACGGAACCGCCCCGAGTCGGGTGGCCGATTCTCGGTGCCGAGGGGCCGTCGAGCCCATAGCAGGGCCCCGATTCCGACGGCTGCGTTGATCCAAGTGCCCAGCACGGCCAGTGAGGATCTCCAGAAACGATTCAATCTGCAACTCGCCTGCAAGACGGTGAATTTGAGGAATCGGCGGATTGTCACGAAATCCACTTGCCCCAGGTTTACAAATGGTTTTCTTAGCCCACTCACAAACGGCGCGCGGGTTCAGAGAGTAAGAACCGGTGCCACCAGAGACTCTTTCCAGAATTCATGAATCCGGCTCCCCGTCCTCCTGGCCTCCCGCGATCCCTTGGTTCCAAGTCGCTGGTCCCGGTCCACTTCATTTGCCTGGCGCCTCAGGCCCAGAAAGTGGCTGTCGTGGGGGAATTCAACGCCTGGAACCCGGATTCCAATCCGATGGCGCAGGCCTTCGATGGTTCTTGGCAGGCCTCATTGAACATCCGCCATGGCCACCACCAGTATGCGTTCTGGGTGGATGGCACCTTGCAAGTGGATCCGCGAGGTCAGGGGATCAGCCGCAATGCCCTGGGACAACGGGTGTCTCTCTTGGCGGTCAGCTGAAGCGTCCGCATCGGGAGATGGAACTTTCGGCGCGCGCCGGTTATCCAAACGGCACGCGACATGGCGCAATTCAACTACAAGGCACGGCGGCGTTCGGGTGAAGTCGTCGAAGGAGTCCTCGAAGCGGGGGACCGAGCAACTGCCGTCGTGCAGGTCGAACGGTTGGGAGTGATCCCAGTTTCAGTCGTCCCAGCAAAGGGTTCAGCCAAGCTGGCGAAGTCTTCGTCGTCCACCGGTTCACCGGCCGCTCGGGCCGCGGCCGCCGAAAGCTCCCAAACCGGATTGAGCCGACTCTTCGCCCGAGGTCCCAAGAAGCCGGGCCTGAAAGAGTTGGCCATGTACACGCTCCAGTTGGCCAATTTGCTTCGGGCAGGAATGCCTCTCACCATGGCCTTGCGCAGCATGGAAAGCCTGTCCTCCAAGGGCATTCCCGGTGAGGCCAGCCGCCAGCTCAAGCAAGACGTGACCGAGGGGCGCAGCCTCTCCGACGCTATGGCCCGCCAGAACCACATCTTCCCAGATCTGGTCATCAATATGGTCCGAGCCGGTGAGCAGTCCGGCGCGCTGGAGGAGGTGCTGCGGCGGCAGGCGGCCCATTTTGATCGGTTTGCCGAAGTTCAGTCGAAGTTCAAGTCGGCCATGATCTATCCGGCCGTGGTGTGCGTCGTGGGCGGAGCCCTAGTCATCTTCTTCATGACGGTCATGTTGCCGAAGTTCATGACCCTCTTCGACAACACCAAAATCGAGCTGCCGGCCATGACCAAGATGCTCATCGCCATCAGCGGATTTCTCAGCGGCTACTGGTGGGCCTTGTTGTTGGCGGGAGGCGCAGCGGTGGCCGGTTTCCGACGTTATCGGGCCAGCAAAGTTGGCCGCGAGACTCTCGACCGTTTGGTCATGCGACTGCCGGTGATTGGCAAGGTGGTCCGACTCAACTTGTTCGGTCAGTTTGCGCGCACGCTTTCGACCCTGCTTCAGAACGGTGTGCCGGTGTTGCAGGCCTTGCGCATCACTGAGCAGGTCATGCCTAATGTCGTGATCCAGGAGGCTATTTCCCGCACCCGCGAGGCCGTCACGGATGGCAAGACGCTAGCGCAACCCTTGGCCAAGAGCCGACTGTTCCCGCAACTAATGATTGACCTCATCAAGATCGGCGAGGAGACCGGCGACGTGCCCGCGGCCTTGTCCAACGTGGCTGACACTTACGAGAACGACCTCAATGTCGGTCTGACGGCGATGACCAACCTCATCCAGCCGGTGATCATCGTGGCTATTGCCTTCGTGGTCGGCTTCATGCTTTTGGGTGTGATGTCGGCGATGTTCAAGATCACCGAGAGCATTTCCACCCGCTGAGAGACTGAAGCGATGAGGACGGCTTTCCACATCCGCTCCCAAGGCGCCGCCGCTCGCGCTGCCTTCACCATGATCGAACTGGTGGTGGCGGTGATGCTCGTGGCCGTAATGATGTTCGTGGCCGTCCCCCGATTCATGGCCAACAAAAAGAGTGCAATGGCCGAGGCTCTCGAGGTGATGGAATCGGCCTGCAATGAAGCGCGAGCCCGGGCCATCATGGGCAATCGGCCGATGCAGGTGGTGCTCTATGGCGCGGAGGGACGGGTTCTGGTGGAACCGGCTCCGGAAGGCGTGATGGGGGCCACCAATGGGGTTTCGATGGCCTCGTTCGATCGGCTTCGGGATTCTGAGTCCTTGAGTTCTGGTCCCTTGGCCAAACCTCCGTACCATGGGCAGCTGAATGACGATGTCGCTTTCCGGAGTCTTTTCGTGAACGGACAGAACATGATGAGTTCTTCGCTGGCTGCGATCCGGTTCTTCCCCAATGGCACGAGCGATGCGATGAGCGCCGAACTCAGTTGGCTCAAAGGAGGGCTCGAGGTGAAGCGGCTCACCTTGGAAGTCATCACGGCCCGCCTTTCCATCGAGGATCTCCGATGAGGTGCCGCCCTAACAAGACAGCCCGCTATGGTCAGGTCGGTGCGGCCTTCACGCTGATCGAAGTGGCCGTGGCCTCGGCCATCATGGCGTTGGCCCTTTTCGGATTCATCTCGGTGTGCTCAACGGCGCTCAAATCGGCCAAATCCCTCAATCGCGTCGAGGTGGACGCCAGCAGCCTTGCGGCTGAGTTGTCGATCTCCAATCGACTGGAGGAAATGTCCGACCAGGGCGACTTCGGCAAACTTTACCCTGGCTACCAATGGAGCCGTTCGGTCTACGAGGTGGGAACCAATGGCTTGTTTCGGGCCGACTTTGTCATCATGGGCGGACCGAAGGGTTCGGAGCGTCGCATGAGCGTGCTCTATTTCCCCAAGCAATATGTCCAGGGAGCCCGATGATGAAGGGGTTAATGTTCTCCAACGCCCGGTCCCTGCGACGGGGAGGCTTCACGGTGATGGAGGTCATGGTGGCTATCTTCCTCTTCGCCCTGATCCTCATGATGATCTACTCGACCTGGAGACTGATCTTCCAGAGTTCGCAGGCGGCCATCCGTTCCACCACCGATTCCCAGCGTTCCCGGATGGCCATGCGCACCGTGGAGGACGCCCTGGCTTCGGCCACGATGTTTGCATCCAACCCGCGGCTCTATTTCTTCCAGGCCGATACCTCGGGTCAATTCGCCGCGGTGAGCTTTGCCGCCGACCTGTCGGACTCTTTCCCCAACAGCGGGATGTTCGGTGGGGAACGCATCCGGCGTGTGAGTTTCTATGTTCCTCCCGGCGGCAATGATCTGGTGCTCGAACAGAACTCGCTGCTGGCGGATTTCGAGAGCGGAGGCGAGCCGGCGAGCATTGTGTTGGCGCGCGAGGTTCAGCTCTTCCAGTTGGAGTTCTGGGATGGGCAGCAGCGAGACTTCGTCGAGGAATGGCTTTCGACCAACCAGTTGCCCGTCATCGTCCGTGTGACATTGGGTTTCGGGCAATCCAAGGGGTCTCGCGAGCCGGCGCAAATCGTCAGCCGGGTGGTTCGCTTGCCGACTGTTGCGGTGCCTCGCGAGGCTCAGGGAGTGATCGGAGGGGCTCCATGATGGAAACCCTCTTCCAGACACGGAGCAGCCTGAAAACTGGCCAGCGTGGCGTGGCGCTCCTGATGGTCATGCTGCTGATCTTCGCCATGGCGGTGATCGTCACAGCCTTTGCCTACACGATGAAGGTCGAGGGCCGCCTGGCCACTCGCACCCAGAGCGAGAGCGAGATGGAATGGATGGGGCGCTCCGGCATTGAAATGGCCAAATGGGTTTTGTCCCTGTCCCGACAGATTCCCGGTGAGCAAACCTACGACGGGCTCAACCAGTTCTGGGCTGGCGGTGTCGGGCCGACGAACATCGCGGACAACCCCTTCGAGGGTGTTTCCTTGAAGGATGTGCCTCTCGGAGAAGGGACCATTTCCATCGAGATCGTGGACGCGGAGCGGTACCTGAACCTCAATTCCATCGCCACGCGCAATCCTCAGTTGCTCGAGTTGATCTTGCAGATGTGCGGTGCGGGAGCCTCGGATTCAGCCGATGTCTCCTCGGCGATCCGGGATTGGATTGACCCGAACGATGACTCAGCGATGGGAGGCGGTGCGGAGAGCGATTTCTACCGGACGCTCAATCCTCCGTATGTCGCGAAGAATGGTCCGATCGATGACATGTCGGAACTGCTCAAGATCCGAGGGATCACTCCGCAGTTGTACTGGGGCCCTCGCCTTGGGGGTAGTGGTGGGGGTGGTGAGTCGGTCGACTCCATGGGGCGGCGCGTCCAGTCTACTTTTTTGGGGCAGAGCATCGCGGGATCGGTGGGCTTGGCGGACGTGTTCTCGGCGGTCTCTAGCGGCCAGGTAAACATCAACACGGCTCCGTATCCGGTCTTGGTCATGGCCTGCGGTGGTGACGAGAACATTGCGCGCAACATCCAAGAGCAGCGGGCGGGCATGGATGGGGTGGATGGCACCTACGACGACACGCCGGCCCGCGGGCCCCAAGACATCGCCCGCTTGCAGGGAGTTCCGGTGATGCCCAACCAAGGCACGCCGCTGGCGGTGTTCTCGACAGTGAGCAGCACCTTCGAGGTACGGGTGGACGCCCGACTGGGCGCGTTGTCGCGCCGGTACATTGCGGTCTTGAGACGCACCAGTCTGCGGGATATGCCCGTGCTAACCTTCCGCCGGGAGTGAGTCTCGGGCGGATTCTTCTCCGCGAATGAGCGAGTCCTCAGTTCCGATGCAAAATCGCCGGGCGAGTTCCCCGTGAACTGGAAAACCGACTCACGAGATCAATTACGGAACTGGAGTGGCCACCGGGATCTTGAAGAAGCATTGCCAGCCGCCGTAGTCGGAGCCGAGTGAGACCCGTTTGTTGGACTGCCATTCGACGTGGCCGTCTTCGAATCCGAAATTGCCGCCTTCTGGCGCTCCCCGGGTGATCCGGTGGACGGCCGTGGCCACCTTCTTGCCGTTGTAGTCGGTGAACCAGTTCAACCGGGCATCGAGGATGTTGGTGGTCCTGGAACCGAGCGCCTGCATGCGGTCGATGATGATGGGCGCCGCTTCGAACATGCCTCCGAGCTTCTTCTTGAAGAACCACTCGGAAGTGCCCTGGGCTCCGCCGGTGACATCGGCGTCTCCGGTTCGCCGTCCCGGCAAGTAGAAGTAACCGATCAATTGAGGCTCGTTGTCGGTGTTGATCATCCCGCGTTCTGCGGCGCGGTGCCAGTCATCAGTCGGGCAGAACAACACGTCATTGGCCGCGCGGGTGTTGTTGGCCGAGGTGCGCCGGTTCTTGATGAGGTAGCCGTTCCAGAAGTTGCTCATGGTGGGCATCATCCAGCTGAAACCGGCGCCGCCGCTGTTGTCCGGAAAGGAGTTCTGGTTGTCGGAAGCGTACAGGTTGACGGCGATGCCCCATTGCTTGCAGTTGCTCGCACACAGGGTCTTCACTGCCTTGGACTTGGCCCGAGACAAGGCGGGCAGAAGCATGCCGGCCAAAATGGCGATGATGGCGATGACTACCAGCAGTTCGATCAGGGTGAAGGCGCTGGGGCTATGGCGGCGTTGAAGGTTCATGGCAGGAGGTGACGAATCGCTTAGGGGTCTGTTTGTTTCTAGCGTTCCGTGCGGTCGGAGCGAGTGAAATCTGCGGTGCGGCGAGCGAATCTCTGCGGGGGAGGGCTGCGCTCCCGGCAGAACATCGGCCGTCTCATAGCCCTATTTTCCTGTCCTGCTGCCGCTGGTCGGCAGTGGTCCCGGATTTGGCGGGGAGTGGTTTGGGAGGAAACGGGGGTGGAAAACCAAACCGCCCCGGCCGATGACTCGGCAGGGGCGGATGGTTGGGGTTTCGATCAGTTCCGCGACTTGGCCAACTCGTCATTGTTCATCGCGTTGAAGATCTTCCACTCCTCGTTGTGATAGGTGGGGTCTGGGCGGAAACTGAGCTTGGCGAAGAATTTCTTCTCCAATTCGATGAGCAGCTTTTCGTCGCGGGTCCGCAAGCGATCCAGGACGCGGGGATTGCAGACGATCTTGACCTGGAAGTCGCCGTCGTCACGCGGGCGACCTTTGAGGATTTGGGTCAACTTGCGTTGGATTTCGACACTCATGGTCTCGGCGCTCTTGATGACGCCACGTCCCTTGCAGTGCTCGCAGTCGTCGTAGAGCGACGAACGCACGCTCTCGGTCTGGCGCTGGCGGGTCATCTCCATGAGTCCGAGCTGGGAGAGCGGCAGGACGTGCGTCTTGGCCTTGTCCCGCTTGAGGTTCTCCTTCATCCGCTGGTAGATGGATTGCTGGTCGCGCCGCGACTTCATGTCGATGAAGTCCAGCACGATGATACCGCCCATGTTCCGCAGGCGCAGCTGGCGGGCGATCTCGTCGGCGGCGTCCTGGTTCACTTTGAGGATCGTGGCGTCGTGGTCCTTGGTGCCGGCCTGCTTGTGCTTGCCGGTGTTGACGTCGATGGCCACGAGGGCTTCGGTCTCGTCGATGATGAGGTAGCCGCCGCTCTTGAGGTTCACTTGGCGGCTGAAGGCAGCCTCCAGTTGGCGGGTGATGTTGTAGCGGTCGAACAGCGGCTCGGCCTCGTTGTAGAAGTGAACCTTGCGCGCGGACCGGGGGCTGATGCGCTTGATGCTGTCGCGGATCGATTCGTACTTCTTGAGGTCGTCGATGACGATCTTGTCGACGTCTTCGGTGAGGAAGTCGCGGACGGTGCGTTCGATGAGGTCGGGCTCTTGATAGACGCAAGAGGCCATCGGCTGGCTCTTGATGCGTTCTTGGATGAGCTTCCACTCCTCCAGAAGCAGGGCGAGATCACGGACGAAGTACGCCTTGCGCTTTTCTTCACCGGCGGTGCGGATGATCACCCCCATGCCCTCGGGGATGGTCAGTTCGCGGACGATCTTCTTGAGGCGCTGGCGCTCCTCGACGTTCTCGATCTTGCGGCTGATGCCGGACTGGTCGGAATTGGGCAGCAGGACGAGATAGCGGCCGGGCAGGGAAAGGTTGGTGGTGACGCGGGGCCCCTTGGTGCCGATCGGTCCCTTGGTCACCTGGATGATGATCTCGCTGCCCGGCGGAAAGAGTCGGGGGACATCCTTCTGGGTAATCTTGGGCTTGTCTTTGCGGCGCGATTTCCCGCTGTCATCGCGCTCCACGATCTCGACGCTGGAATCGAAGGTGTTGGGGATGATGTCCCAGTAGTGGAGGAAGGCGTTCTTCTCGAAGCCGATGTCCACGAAGGCGGCCTTCAGGCCATCTTCGAGGTTCTTCACCTTGCCCTTGTAGATAGAACCGACCAGACGGTCGTCGCCGGTCCGCTCGACCGTAAGGTCTTCCAGTTTGCTCTCTTCGAGCACCGCGACGCGGGTCTCCAGAGGTTCGGCATTGATGACCACCTCTTTGATGATCTTTTCCTCGGGGCGGATCAACCGCTTGACCTTCTTGACCACCTCCTTGACCGCGGCCCGTGCCTTCTCGATGAGGCCCTTGGGTTCGCGAGGTGGCTTGGGTGCCTGCTCTGTGGGTTCGTCGTGAGTCTCTTCGGGGCGGGAGAGATCGGGGGAACGGTAGGTCTGGTCCCGGCCGTTCTTGGTCAGATTGACCTCGGGGGCGTCGATGGTGTCTTCGGGAAGTCCGGCCGCGCGGTTTTCGGCGCGACGGATCTCGGACTCGTGTCGGCGGATGTCGAAGACCCGCTCTTCACTGGTTTTCTCGCCAATGGCCTCCATGCGGGCGTTGGTGGCCGATCGGTTGGGGTTGGGAGTGCCGATGCCCCGGGTGGGCTTGAAACGCATGGGCACCTTGCCGCGTTTGAATGTCTGTTGACTCATGTCTGTAGGATTCGAATTTCAGTACCGTTTGCGGTACAAATGGATGTTTTGAAGAACACCGACCGCGATCAGTGAGCAGAGCACTGAGGTTCCGCCTGCACTCAGCAGGGGCAGTGGAATGCCCGTGACCGGCATCAGTTTGATGTTCATGCCGATGTTCACGAAGATGTGGATGAAGAAGAGGGTGACGACGCCGACAGCCAGCAGGCGTCCGAGCCGGTCGCGCGATTCCCCAGCGGTCTTGATGCCGCTGAACAGGACGATGCCGTAAAGAGTGATGACGGCGACGCTTCCGATGAAGCCGCGCTCCTCGGCGATGACCGAAAAGATGAAATCGTTATGGGCTCCCAGTCGGGGCAAATAGCCCAGGCGATGCTGAGTGCCCTCGCGCCACCCTTTGCCGGTGAAGCCGCCCGAGCCGACCGAGATGAGTGCCTGCTCCACGTTCCAGGACATTTGCCGCTTGCGCTGTGCGGCCCTCTGACGTTGTTCCGGGGTGGCTGAGGCCGGGGCGAAATCGGCGTTGAAATACACCAGCAAGCGTTCGCGTTGGTAGTCTTGAAGGCGGATGAGTCGCCAGTTCTCGGGGGCGATGAAGATGTCGACGGCGATCAGGCTGACGATGAGGAAGGTGCCCCCCAGCAGCTTGACCACAAAGCGCTGCGGAACTCCGGCTACCAGCATCATGACCAGGGTGATCGGCAGAAAGACCAGCGATGAACCCAAGTCAGGCTGCTTGAGAATCAGACCCAGTGGCAGGAGCGTGAGCATCAATGCCTTGAGGAAGACGCCGGGCGAGCGCAGTTCCGAGGAGGGGCGCGCCAGGAAGTTGGCCATGGCGAACAGGAAGGTCAGCTTGGCTAATTCGCTCGGCTGGAATTGGATCGGGCCGAGATCCAGCCACCGCCGCGCACCGTTGCGGGAGGTTCCCACGACATGGACAGCGACCAGTAGTGCGACGGACACCCAGTAGCCGACCATGGCCCATCGAGCCAGCCGGCTGTAGTCTATCAGGCTGAGCCCAAGGACGACCAGAAGTCCGATGCCGAAGGCGATCACCTGGCGGGTGGCCGTCCATTGGTACCAGGGGACCCCTCGTGTCAATTCGGGGCCGCCAGTGGTGCTGAAGATGAACAGGGCGCTGATGATCATCAGACCCAACACCGAGACCCACAGGGGCCACAGGATAGCTGCCTCGGAACGCCGATTCTGGAGGGAGAGCGGGGTCATGGGTTCAGGGCAATGGGCTGGCCGGTCCCCGCATCTCGGGCGCGCAGGTGTTCGTAAATTTTCTGGGCCACCGGGCCGCAGGTGCGACCTCCGGAGACGCCGCTTTCCACCATCACGACCACGGCGTAGCGCGGAGACTCGAAGGGGGCGAAGCTGGCGAACCAGGTCACTTTGTCCTTCACCCCGTTGCCCTTGATCTCGGCGGTACCGGTCTTGCCGCAGACCGTGTAATCGGCAACGCGGGCGCTGGTGCCGGTGCCTTCGGGGTCTAGGACGTCATCGCGCATAGCGGCCCGGATGCGGGCGAGGTAATCGGGCCGGGTTTCCAGGCGGCTGCGCACCTGACCGGGGCGAATGGCGCTGGGGGCGTCCTCGCTGAGCGGATCCCCCGATTCGAGGCGATCGACCAAGCGCGGGTAATAAACAGTCCCGCCATTGGCGACCGCGGCCACCATCACGGCCAGTTGCAATGGGGTCACCGTGACCTCTTGGCCGATGCTGAAGTTGGCCAGCCGTCCTTGAGGCCAGCGCTCAGCTCGGGCCTCGGCGGGCTCCGGCATCCAGCCGGAACGCTCTTCGGCGGGCCGCAGTTGGATGCGTGTCTGTTCTCCGAAGTGGAACCGGTGGGCGGTGGACAGCAGCCGTTCGTATCCTGCGTCCAGTCCCAGTTGGATGAAGTAGGCGTTGGAGGACCGGATGAAGGCGCGACGAAAGTCGTAGGGGCCCGGAGGTGCCGTGTCCTCGATCTTGATGTTCCCGCGGTGGTAGAGCCCCTTGCCCGGTTTGGAGGGGTTGGCTTCGACAATCTGCACCTTGTCCGGGTCAAAGCCGTTCTCCAAAGCGGCCAGGGCAGTCACGATCTTGAAGGTGGAACCCGGGGAATAAGCGCCGTCGGTGGCCCGGTTCATCAGGGGCGTCCGCTTCGGGACATCATAGTAGTTGGTCCACCGCGCCCGGCTGATGCCATCGATCCACTCGCCTGGATCGAAGCTCGGGGCGCTGGCCACGGCCAGGACGTCCCCATTGCGGACATCCAGCACGACCACGGCTCCCCGCTCTTCGCCGCTCACCGCGGTTAGCGCCGTCTCGGTGGCCTTCTGGACCTCCAGGTCGAGGGTGGTGATCAGGTTCTGCCCGGGCATGGGTGCGGTGGTCATGGTCTCTCCCACCCGATACCCATCGCTGTTGACGAGGATGCTCTTG
>Ga0315907_10008067_pt1 | contig 10867 bp, 18 predicted proteins | sample LakEriMetagenome_3_FD_203525 | JGI IMG/M metagenome (GOLD analysis project Ga0315907, IMG submission 203525) | Freshwater fungal communities from buoy surface, Lake Erie, Ohio, United States - Buoy 12 MA123 | ecosystem: Environmental > Aquatic > Freshwater > Lake > Lake biofilm | place: USA...
TTCATTCTGCCCAAAATTCCTGGCGATTGACTGCCCTGCCTCGATGGTATCCCTCACGCAATCCGCGTTGATAGTTATTATGTGCCACAGTCTCATAAATTAATGCAAGTGCAAATGGCACTACAACTAAGAATATAAAGAAAAACCATGTGTCGCTCATTTTGCTCCCATTTCTAAAAGATCGTTTGAAATCAATGCTGGTTCAATATCGTTTATTATTGTGTAAATCTTGCCATTAGGGTGAATCGATGGCGCAGCTGCAACATATCCTTTGTGCTTAATGTCTATGCCATCTTGCAATGAGCCCTTAAATATTAAATCTGGGCTTGCCTGGTAGTAGTAATGAAACCCATCACCAGTCTGTACTGTGTAAGTCTCACCAAATTCTTCTAGGATTTCTCCACCATTTCTAAAATCCACATCAAAGACCACAAGCCCAGATGTGATACAAGCAATCCCAATGTTGGCTGTTGGATCTACATCAAACCAAAAATCAATTAGAGCTTCATCTGTTGTAGCTCCGAGATACGCATTCTTGATCAAGTCAAAATGGGGATCTTTTTTCTTAGCTTTAAGTGGCATAACTGCCCAACCTTTTTGAGCATACTCAATAGCTGCTCTCTTTGTACCTATCGTTGTTTTCATCTTGCTCCCTTGTGCCAGCTCATTCGGTTGGCTACAGGATTAGTGAACCACACATCTCAGACTATTTGGGTTGATTTTGATAACGAAATGGTAACGATTCTGCATCATCCACAGCATTATCTATTGTGCGCCTGAGTGGGAAAACATCTCTAATTAGATCATCCATATAATTTGCCATAGACAGTAAATGATCCGTCTTTATTAATAGGCACAAGCATTGGGCTAACCCTGTTTCCATGAGTTTCTATAATTGCCACGCTCATCTGCCAATTGGCGGCTCCTGCCTTGAGATAGCCCGCTTTTTCCTTTTGCATGACATTCCCTGCCTCTACGCCCCACAAAGTCCTGTATCGGGCTCCTATGCCCTCTGTAAAGGCACTAATACCTGCTCTGTGGGTATGTCCACAAACGACTGATTTGCCGAATTTCTTGGCTAAGCCTAAAGCTGTAAGTCCAGCATTGGAATTCATCGATCCTTCATCGCCATGCACTAAGACCCATCCGTTATGGAATTCAAAGGGTTTCTTATGAAAGCGTATCCCCAGGTCTGAGAAACCCATAAAACGGGAGTAGTCAAGCTCTGGTAATCCAATGAGGCTAGGAGCGCCTCTAACGAGAGTGTGGTATAGGCGATCCGTATGGTTGGATCTTGTAATATCTGTGGTGCGCAAATCCCAGAGGATGTTTTGAGCCAGAGTTCTATCGGCATCTAATTGCCCTTCAAATTCTAGGTGTGTCCCTTTTGCCCATTTACTCTGGGACTGCATATCCAGCTCATCGCCCGTATTTAGTACTAGATCAAACTTCTCTTTATTAACTAACTTGATTAGATTCTTAACTGCTCTTTCATGATGGAATGGGATCTGTAGATCCGAAATCACTAGATAGCGTTTTTTAGTCATCTTCCTCATCTTCATAATCGCCAAACCTTTCTGGTTCGACTGGAGATGGCAAGATCCAGGCTGGATAAGACTGTGGCTCTGTAATCATAAACAGGGCAATAGACTCAGGGAATCCAGCTTTCTTTAGGGATTTATAGAATTCATGCAACCCAATGCAATAAGCATCAAGAGGAGAATATCCCTCATCCACTAGCTTGTTAGTTGCTTTTCTCGCCATGTGTCAATTGTCACTTCTCTAGGATGCGTAATATGGTTTCGACACGCGCCTCAAGTAAATTAATTTGATCGCGCATCGATGAGCCGCCATTATTTTTGAGTTCGCTTAGGTAATGCTTTACTAACCAGCGCACCGAGCCAATAAATGAACCAATAACGGTCGTAGCAGCAACAGCAATTGCCGCCATGTCCTGTGCAGTCATTATCGTTTAGGTGTTGCATATCCAAATATGCCTGACAGTACTGACCACAAAATGGCGCGGTAATCAACATCAAAGTTAGTTGCAGACCAAGCTGCTAAGAATGCTCCAGCTGCTAAGAATAGTGGATTCTTGATTTTCATATTTTGCCTCCTAGTAGTGGGATTTGAAAAAACGAACGATCTTCATCGCCAGCTTTTGTGAAGCTGATGTGAATGTGCGATGTGTGCGGATTTGTGCCTCTGTATTTGACCCAGCGCCAGAGTGTTCTTTTGCTTGCAATTTTTTTATTAAATATGACATATGCAATGCGCTTGCTTGACTTGGCGTTAACTCGTATCTGATCGGCAAGGTAATGAGCTGTGGCATTTTTCCCATCGAGAGAAGCATCGAGATCGAAAGCACGGACATACCCTGTACTAGGGCAAGCGTTGTGATCGCTTTTTCTGACTGCGTGCCTGGCATCTGCCCAGGTACCGTCACTACGGCGGTCTCTGTCAGGATAAGCATCGTCTGCCTGCTCTCTAAACTGGATTACAGATTTACTGAGTCGAGCTTTCATCCAAGTAGGATTGCGGCTTCTTCAGCAGTTAAGCCCAAGCGGTCAAAAATTGCTTGGCGAGCAGTTGCATTTGCTTCGGCTTCGGCTTGAAGTTTTGCTAATTGTGCTTCTTGCGCTTTTCTTGCTTTTGTTTCAGCAGCAGTTTCGTCGCGTTCAGTTATAGTTTCTTCGCCAGTTTGAATGTTAAATTCTTTTTCAATAATTTTCATTTTATCCTCACGCGCTTCCATAGACATAGATTGTTCCACTATCAAAAGTTTGTGCTCCACCTGATAAAATTGAAACACTTGTAATTGCAGAAGTTCCAACATAGTTAAACACTTTGTTTACTCCTTTGTGTCCATTTCCACCACTTGCGCTTGCAGAACTCACTAACATTCCGACCTTTGTTCCTGAACTATTGCAACCATAAACCATTAAACCACCTGAAATAATACTTGAAGCACTACCACTCATTTGTCCAAAATAAGTAAAAGTTCCGCCACCTGTTCCAGTTGTAATTTGGTCAATAACGCCTGTCGAATAACTTGCTCCAGCATTATTCCAAGAACCTGAATCATTATAGTTGTTACCTGAATCAGTATTAAATCTAATGTAAGGAGCAGCACTTGCTGCAGTTGTGGACAATTCAGTAATGTTAATCCATAAAGTACTCATTCCCGAAATACCAGAAATTGTTGTTGTTGTACCTGAGAGAGCAGTACCACCTGCGTTTAATAAACTAAAACTAGGTGCTGATGCTGGACTGCCCCACGCTGGCACTCCACCTGATACGACCAATGCTTGCCCATTTGTACCAATTGGCAATCGAGTGTTTGTATTAGCCGTTGCAGATCGATACTCGATATCGCCAAGAGTTGTCGATGGATTTAGCGCCTTGGTGGTTGTATCAATAGATGAACCAAGGGTGCGGATAGCCGCTGCGCCATCTTTAACCAGATCTGTGTCGTTAGGTGTTGTCCACCCATAATTGGTTGTCGTTGCCATTATTCTCCTTGATTAGGCTACTATTGTAGCGTTGTTCCAGTCTAAAGTAGTACTTATTGTGTTCCATGTTTCGCTTATTGGCACATTGTTCCACCTGAACGCTTGCAAGCTAAAAGCCACAGGCGAAACGATAATCGTTAGATCTAAAGCATTAAATCGGCTTGTCCAAGTCCAACCCTCGATAAAGCCCTGATAGCGACCGTCTGCAATGTTTGTCGGTAAATCCTCAATGTCCAGAGGCAAGCCCATGAATATGTTAAGAGCTTGATCGCGTGAGGCATCTGGGATATTAGGGTTAGACATTGGGAATGTTATAGCCTTGAATTGATACTGAGGATAGGCACGAATGTCCAAATAAAATTCTGCCTGAGATTCTGCATCATAACCATGTTCAAGGGTTGTAGATATGTTTTGGGCTTGTACCCCATAAGTGGCAATAGAAGCTGCATCCTCAGCTGTTTCTTGCTGATTATTTTTATAGGTAATTGTGACTTTGTTTCGGACATCACCAAGTCGTTTTGATGTAGAAATACCAGCTGCATAAGCCCAGCCGCCATCTATATAGGCGTAGCCATTAGCTGCAAGATATTGAGCCCGATGCGTTGAATCTGCATACCCGATTCGACCAGATGCATCTTCATAAATGTAGCCCAAACCTGATCTAGCCAAGGTCGATACCAGGCTATAAACATCCGTAGTGCTGGCAGATCGAGCAGTAAGCTCATAATCGCCTGGGCGATCAATCTCGCCTAATCCAGAATTCTCAGCATTTGCCCAAGTAGTAGTAGGTTCATAATTTACCCACTCTAAAGCCGCTGGCACTTCATTCCAGGTATTAAATAGCAATGCTGAAAGAATTTCATAGATTTGATCGCCATCAAAGTCTTTAGCCAATACGCCCTCAGTAAGGGTTTTCGGAAGTTTAGATAAGGCTCCAAGAGCTGTGATGGTTATGTCTTCCGTAATGGCTGGTTCGCCAGTTCTAACCTTTACATCAATGTCCGAAATGTCTCCACCGAAAATTGGGACATAAGTGCCAGTAGAGTTTTTAACCTTAATTACTACAGAATCATTTACATCAAAGGTAATGGCTGACTGGTCAAGGTTTTTAACCGTAAAGCGACTATATCCAGCAATAGGCTGTGAATAGATATCTGAGCGCCCTGAGGTAACTGTTAAGTCAGCAATGACTAGATCAGTTATATCCCCTGCGCCATTGACCTCTACTGCCCATTCTGGAGTCCAAGCTGTCATACAAAGGCACCAGCACCGAGAGTTCCACGATATGAAGATTGGTTAAGTACATCAACGATTTGGCGGGCTGTTGATTCTGAATCGATTGCGCCATTGACTGTAATGTTATTGTTGTAATTTACAGCTTGACCTGAGTACCCGCCGCCAGGTGCAGCTATAAATGGAGATGCCTGAAACCCTGGCATTTCAAAACTAGCTCTGGAAGCATTGCCAGATCCACCGAATGTTAGGAAATCCTTAACCTTGTTTCCCCACTCGAAAAGGGTTTGAAAGGCTTTGATAAGCAATCCCACAGCTGTAACAACAGCGCCTATTGCAACGCCCACTACCTCTAGGGCTACTCTGAAAGCGCCCCCTAGGAATGGTGCAAGATATTCTTTAGTGAAAGTCCAGAGAGCTGAAAAGGCTTCCTTGTTATCTCTTACTGCAACCTTTACCCTGTCAAAGATAGATCTCAAGCCATCCAGAATTGGAATCAAAATAGTTTTGGCAACCTGGATGATGTCATCAAATGCATTCTTTAATCCGTCTCCACCTTGGAAACCATCGATAAATGCTTGAAGAGCTGGCATTACATATTTGACAATGTTTTCAACCATTGGAGTAATCGCCTGGAGTATAAAGGTTCCAACGGTTTCCTTGGCTTCATCAAATGCAATCTTAAGGCGATCCATTTGTCCCTGGAATGTATTAGCCTTAGCGGATGCCTGGTTTTCAAAGGTGTCACCCAATTTAGCGAATACCTGCTCCGCTGACATGCCAGCAAGCTCAGCTTTAGATAATCCGACCCCTAGCTTGCCTAAAGCCGTTGTAGAGCCTTCCTGAGCTTTAGCAAGGGCATTTGTAACGCTCTCTAATGATTTACCAGTACCAGCTGCAACATCAAGCGCCAAGGCTTGTAGCTTCTGTGCAGAAGTCACATCGCCAGTAGCTCTAGCTAGTCTTTCAAGGCTAGGGCGTAGTTCATCATCTGTAACGCCCTTGGCTAATGAAGTTTGGGTTATATAACTTTCAGTAGCTTTAATCTGTGCATCTGTGGCACCAGTCACATTCTTCAAAGTTATTGCAAGTTTTTCCTGAGCAGCTGCATCGGCAATGGCAGACTTAACGCCATCAATTGCCAACTTGCCAGCATAGGCAACAGCGGCAGCGCCAGCAACAGCAAATGCAATACCAGCCTTTTTACCAAAATCAGCGATCTTGCTTCCAAAGGTTTGTACCTCATCGGTACCTTTTGCTAAATTCTTTTTTAGGTCATCAACATCTGCAAGGATCGAGAGTTTGAGGGTTCTACTTCCAGCCATTACTTATCCCACTCTTTCACGATTCGACTAAATGATTCTTCCCATTGTTTAATTAACTCAGGCTGAATTCTGCGCAATGTTGGATAAATAAAATATCCTTCATTACCTCTACGGTTTAGCCTTGGCGATCTGGATGGGAATTGCTTGTAGCCTTCATAAGTGCCAGATGTGCGCTTTCTTTCTTTAATATCAGCACCGAATTCGGCACCTGCCAAAAGACCGTTACCGCCTTGCTTGCCTGGATTAAATTGAGTAGTTGCACCACCTGAGAATTTCTGACCAGCAAATCCAAATGAAAGCTCACCAATTTTAGATGACTTGGAAACCTTAAAACCTTCGGCAATTCTTTTAGCTACATTAGGATTGGGAGCAGATCCAGCTGTGGCTTTAATCTGTTCGCCAGCATACTGAGCTAATGCGCTTGAAGCATTCTTAGCCTCTTGCTGGGCTTCCTCAGTTAATCCTTTGAACGCTCTAATAATGCCGCGTAATTCAGCTTTATCATAGAAAATAAAATCCCGTTGTGGAGTCACATCAGTTGCCATTGCGTGTCTCCAATACTTCTATAGCGGTAAGAATATCCTCTGCGTTTGACCATTCAGACATCGGGATCTGAGTGGCGATCGCAAGTTCAACCAATAGGCGACTTACTGATCCACGCTCATGGCTTTTGGGTTATCAGATCCTAGATCAACATCTACGACTGATTCCATCCATGCATCAAAAGGCTTTGTTGGTTGTGTGCCAGCCTCTCGCTTAACAGCTGAGTGGGCAACGAACAGAATATCCCAGATAGCTCCAAACTCGGAGATACTTTTCTTTTCTGCTCGCTCCCACTTAGCGAAATCAGGTGGATAAGCTACGACTGTAATCTCATCGCCTGACTGGTATTTAATTGTCATTGTTTGTTGCATTTGTTTGCTCCCGTTTTAGTTGATTAGCTGAATGTACCTGTTGGGGTAGATTCTACCTGGAATGTGAGTGAAACTGTCTGAGCATCTGGCGCTGTGCCGTTTGGTGATGGGAATGTTGGAAACACATTGCCTGTGAATACTGCGCCTGTTGCAGCTGTAAAGCTGAAAGCAAGTGCTGTGTTAGGTGCTGAGTTTGAAGCTGTCCATAGTGCCTCACATAGAGATCCTGATGCGCCCCAATCTGCAAGCATTTCTACTGTGAGTGTTGAATTGGCATCTGTAACTTTGTAAGCGCGACCATCTAAGGTCTGGTAAATTTCGCGTGTTTGTTCGACTGTTAGGGCGACACTTGTAGCCTGAGCATCATATGCAAGTGAGTTGATGGTCAGAGCCAAATCACGCCCTGTTATTACTGTTGTAGGCATTTTTTCTCCTTATAGTGTTTGAGTGTAGTAGGTGCTTAAAGTGATATCTGAAACGAGCAGAATCGCTGCTCCTACCTCTGAAACGGATGGGCGTGAAACCGACCCTATTTCATATCCTGCAGGGATGGCTGCAAGAATACTGATTATTAGCTGCTCTAAATTATCGAGCGATGCTGGATTGCTGTTATAGGCAACAGCTGCAGATATGACAAAGTTTAGTTTTACTTTAGTGCTTGATTTGTTAATGAGTAATAATTCCATCATTGGATCTGTGTAAAGAATGGCTACCGCTGGTGGCGTTACCGTCTCAGGCACATAAGAATAAACATTTGCTGCAACGCCAGATAGAGCAGTCGCTAAAGCTGCTCTGACATCTGTGGCGATATTTGATGGCATTAGCCGATCATCGTTTCGACATCAAGCAAACCGCCAAGCATTCCAGATACACGGTTGAAAAGTGAGCGACCTAAAGCGTATGGTGAAATCTGGAAATCTACTCCCTGGATTGCTCCACCGCTTGAATTACGAGCCTGGAAGATCTCTTTAGATAATGCTGTGACCGCTTGCTCTACAACAGGGTTTCCCACATAAGTAGAAGCTCCAGAAAGCGTTGCAGTACCAGATGGGATTACTTTTCTTGGAGAAACATCTGCGTTTGTAATGGCTACTGTAAAGAATGGGCGAGCCGCTGTGTACATTCCATCAACATATAAAGATGAATTGGCTTCATAAAATGTCACATCTTGATCGAAAGCATTAGAGTTTAAAATAGTGAAAGTGCCATTAAAGGGAGCCGAACATCCTGTGATGATTACGCTCTGACCTTTAGAAAAGTTATTTGTACCTAAAACATGGTAAGTAGCAACATTACCGTTTAATTCAACAGCATCAATTGCGCTGTGGTATTTGACAAGCATTGGAAGGGTAACTTGCTCTGCAGCATCAATAATATCTGCAAGCACGCTATCTGGATATAAGGATACAGAAACGCCAAGAATAGTCCTAAGCTCCGAGACTGTAATGATTGTTGGCATTTCTGAACCTTCCCTAAAAGGGTGTGGGGAGCGATCGGGAGCAACCGCCCCCCACACATTTACTTATTTATTAAGCAACATTTAGCTTGCGGAATGCAGCTGGGTAGCGATTAACTACACAAACATATCCGTACAAGCCGATTTCTAGCTGACCATTTGCAACAATATTTGAACGCAATTGGATCTGTGCGCTCTCATGGAATCGCATTGCATCGCTTGAATATACTAATGCGTGCTTAGCGTTTGCATTGTCACCTGTGTAGTTAGCATCAACTACCAAGTTAAGACCTGCAACTGTGCCATTTGTTGATCCCTGTGTAATAAGACCAGCGGCATTTTGAGATGCTGCAGCTGCGAATAGTGGACGGTTTGAACCATCTACAGCGCCGAGCAATCCTGCGAAGTCAATTCCATCTTCTCCACCTGTTGTTGCAACCAATAGATTGTTTGGTGTGCGACGCATTACGCCGTAAGCATCTGAGATACCTGCAGCGATTGACTTGTAAATTGTTGATGAAGATGATCCTGCAGCTGCTTCTGCAGCAATCTTTGCAGCATAGTTATCTGTCTTTTGTGCATATGATGCAGCAAGCTCACGGATATATAGATCTAGGAAAGATGGGTCAGATCTGTCAATTAGCTCTACATCCAACACGCCAGCGCCGGCGAACTTGACCACATTATCTTCTTGAAATGTGACCGCAGTATCTTGTGATGCAAACTCTGCACCCTCAGCTGTCAATCCTACAATTGCCTGAGCGCCTAATTTTGGAGTAAATACTTTCATTCCACTCGTTGGAAGTGCAGCACGCTCGATCGAATCAATGAAAGGGCGTGATGAATCAATAATACCGATAACATCCTTTAGGTATGTTGGTGGAACCATACCTGTGTTTTCTGCAACTGTTGCAACTGAAAGTGCTGCTACAAGTGCGCGTGCATCTGAATCGCCGCGTAGTGCCGCAATCTGTGCTTTTGCGAATTCTCCCGCTGTTACATTTGTATCAACGCGAGGTGTTGCGTATGCAACAGGAGCGTATGCGCTAACTGTTACTTCTGCCTTAGCAGCTTCTACCGTCTCGGTAGTTACTGCCTCTGAAACGGTTTCTGCCGACATGGCTTCTCCTTCTGGTTGGGTTTTAGTTTCTTCACCTTCTGGATTTGCCAGCGGTGAAACTTTATCTTGATTATCTGCAGCTGCTACTTTTTCAACAACTGATCCTGGTATTGCGCCGTCTGTGACAAGACTAACTTCAATTAACTTAGATGCATTGATTGCCATAACGCCCTCTTTGTTTTCCCATGAATCGACAGATACGCCGACTGAAAACATATCGCGTAATCCTGTAGATGCCTCAATCAGCGCATCATTACCAGCGTTTGTTGAAGCGATCTTAAATTCAGCTGTGATGCCTGATTCATCTTCTGACCAACTAAGTAGCTTCCCAATCGGTGCTGATCTTTGATGCTCTAAAAGTAATTTTATATTCTTGCCAAAAGTGATTGAGTTAGGCAAAAACTCTGTCATTCCTGCAGATGTATTGCCTGGGCTATTCCATGCAACAATACGACCAGCAATGATGCGGCTTTCTGAATCTGCCGCTGTTAATGTAACTGGAAATTCGATTTTCATTTAATTAGGTCTTCTTCCTCTTGTATCTGTTCCACACTCATTGCACCAATTGAGTTAAGGATCTGATATACCTGCGCACGCTCTAATGCTGAGCCGCGTAGGAATTCATCTAGGCTGTATCGTGCCTGTACTGTTGTAGAGCTTAGGAAATCTGGTTGGCTTAACCGTTGCTCTATCGGAATAAGGATATTTTTTAGAGAGAAGTCAATAAGTGCCTTGCGCTCGTTGATCGCGTTGCTATAAGTCAGACTTGTAACTTCCGCACCTGCCCAGTAACCGCTAACGCCCAAAGCTCTGCATAATTCCAAAGCGACATATTGGCGAGCTTCATTTAATTGTAATTTGGCAGGATCTATGCCAAGGATTTGCAAATCAACATCTGCATTTAAGAATGCTGTTGATCGTGACTTGCGAGCAGAATTCCATGCAGTTAATAATTTAGCAATTCTTTCAGATGTAAGGTTTGTGCCATTTGACTTTAGTGCCATTTGTGGTACAGGCTCTTTTGCATACATTTCGGCTGCGCTTTCTAATGCAGCTGCAGCTTTAATTGTTTTACCTGCGCGAGATAGCACGCCTTCATCTAAACCATAAAATACTATTACAGAGCCTACGCCCGAAAGTGGTGCCGCAATGTTATCTACCTGGTATCCAATGATTTCGGTTTGATTGTAGTTATATTGCGGCAACACTCGTGTTGGATCTATTCTTGTCCAGTCTTGAATTCTGCCATCGGCATACATTGACATAACAAGTCCATAAGACACGCCGCGAAATAATAAATCTTCTGC
>Ga0315907_10008068_pt1 | contig 10867 bp, 7 predicted proteins | sample LakEriMetagenome_3_FD_203525 | JGI IMG/M metagenome (GOLD analysis project Ga0315907, IMG submission 203525) | Freshwater fungal communities from buoy surface, Lake Erie, Ohio, United States - Buoy 12 MA123 | ecosystem: Environmental > Aquatic > Freshwater > Lake > Lake biofilm | place: USA...
CTCGCCTATATCATCGCCGCCGCCAGCCGCCATGCCGCCAACCCGACCGACAAGATCCTCCCCCTGCCCTCGGCCATGGTCGAGGCGATGGGCAGCCTGTTGTTCGAAGCCGATCCGCTGTCTGGCCAGCTGTTGTTCTGGGCCGATACCATCGCCAGCCTTTCGCGGCTCGGCATGGGGCTCGGCATCGCCACGCTCATGGCGCTGCTGGTGGGCCTCGTGCTCGGCGCGCTGCCGCCGGTGCGCGCGACCTTCGGCCCGCTGGTGACCGCGATTGCTGTGATCCCGCCGATCGCGCTGCTGCCGATCCTGTTCATCGTCTTCGGCCTCGGCGAGACCGCCAAGGTGGCGCTGATCGTGATCGGGATCGCGCCCTTCATGATCCGCGATGTCGCAGGCCACATCGCCGCCCTGCCGCGTGAACAACTGGTCAAGGCGCTGACGCTGGGGTCGAACTCGTGGCAATTCCTGCTGCGGATCGCGCTTCCCCAAGCCATGCCGCGCCTGAGTCAGGCGCTGCGCCTCTCGCTCGGGCCGGCCTGGGTGTTCCTGATCTCGGCCGAGGCGATCGCGGCTGACGTGGGCCTTGGCTACCGTATCTTCCTCGTCCGCCGCTATCTCGCGATGGACGTTATCATCCCCTATGTGGTGTGGATCGCGCTGCTCGCTGTGGCGATGGATTTCCTGCTCACCCGCTTGAGCCGCGGCCTGTTCGGCTGGGCGCACAAGGCGGGGCATTGAGCGATGCTGAGCCTCACCAACATCTGGGTCGAATATGGTGAGAAGGTCGTGCTCGAGCGCATCTCGTTCGACATTGCCGAGGGCGCCTTCGTCTCGGTGATCGGGCCTTCGGGTGCGGGGAAGAGCAGCCTTCTGCGCGTGATCCTCGGGCAGGATGTGCCGAGCCGGGGCCGGATCCTGCTCGACGGCCAGCCGCTGCCGCGCGAATGCGGGCCGGATCGCGGGGTTGTGTTCCAGCGCTATTCGGTGTTCCCGCATCTGACCGTGCTGGGCAACACCATGCTGGGCCTCGAATTCGAGGCTGCCCCGCTCGCTGCGCGCCTGTTCGGCTCAGCCCGCCGCGCCGCGCGCGCGGAGGCCGAAGCGATGCTGGCTGCGGTCGGCCTCGCCGACTGTCTTGACCTTTACCCCAGTGAAATGTCGGGCGGGATGCAGCAACGCCTCGCGATCGCGCAGGCGCTGATCAAGCGGCCGCGCATCCTGCTGCTCGACGAGCCTTTCGGCGCGCTCGATCCCGGTATCCGCGCCGATATGCATGTGCTGATCACCAAGCTGTGGCGCGAGTTCGGACTGACCATCATCATGGTCACCCACGACATCAAGGAGGCCTTTGCTCTCGGCACGCGGGTGCTCACGCTCGACAAGCGCCGCCACGATCCGCACGCCCCGCAGCGCTATGGCGCGGGCGTGATCTACGACATCGCGCTGACCCGCAAGACACAGGCAGACGTGCCGGACGAGAGTGCCGGGAATGATAGCGGTATTACGTTTGAGAGAATTGGTAATAATTGAGATGGCAACCCCATGAGTACTGAGCCCTCCCGCCTCGCGCGCCTTTCGATGAGCCTTCCGGCAGACCTGTTCCGCCAGCTCGACGTGATGGTCGAGGAACGCGGCCTGCCCTCGCGCTCGCAGTTGATCGCCGAACTGATCCGCCATGCGCTCGCCGAGCACGAGGCGCTGACCCGGCCCGATGACATGCTCGCGGGCACCGTCACCATCGTTTACGCGGGTGGCGGCGGGCGGGTGCGCCAGCAACTCGCCGAAACCCAGAGCGACTACCTGAAAGAGGTGATCTCCTCGCAGCACGTGTTCCTTGAGCAGGACCAGTCGCTGGAAGTGCTGCTGGTGCAGGGCCCCGCAGTGCGCCTCAAGCAGCTGTGCGATGCGCTGCGCACGATCCGCGGCGTGCAGCAATTGCAGCTGGTCACCACTACCGCGCTGCTCCCGCCGCTGCACGAGCAGGACGGCGTCGCCGCACCTGCCACCACACAGGAGGCCGCCGAATGAGCCAGACCGCCGATCCCAAATCCGCGCGCGAACACGCCCGCGCCCAAGGCGGCACGCGGGTCGAGGCGATGCCGATCCTGCCGCCGGTCGCCGATGATCTGCCCGCTGGCGTCACGCCCCCCGATCTGGTGTGGGAGGAGACCATCGCGCCCGGCGGTTACGCCTCGCGCCGGCTGTCGCGCGGCACCCGGCTGCGCCTGATCGACACGAGCGGCGACGCCTGCGCAAGCCTCAACATCTTCAACGCCGAAATGCCGACCGAGCGGCTCAACGTTGCTGATACGGTGAAGGTCCAGTGGAACGCCTATCTTGGCACCGGCAAGCTGCTGCTCAGTGACATGGGCCGCGTGCTGATGAGCATCATCGCCGATGATGCCGAAACCCATGACACCTTCTGCGGCACCTCCAACGCCGCCACCAATGCCGCGAAATATGGCGAGGGGCGCAATTCGGGCGCCTACCCCAACGGACGCGACCGTCTGATCCTCGGCGCGGCCAAGCACGGGCTGACCCGCCGCGATGTTCACCCTTGCGTCAACCTGTTCAAAGGCACCCGAATCGAGGCCGATGGCACGATCACGCCGGTCGTTGGCCCCTTCGCGCCGGGCCGCAGCGTGATCCTGCGCGCCGAGATGGATGTCGTCGTGGTGATCGCCAATTGCCCGCACGTCCGCGACCCGCGCCCCGAATGGAATTCGGCGCCGCTTCGGGCCACCGCATGGCGAGGCCCCGTCACTGCCGAAGATGATCCCGTGCGCAACGCCGCCCCCGAAGGCTTGCGCGCCTTCCTCAATGTCGAGGACTACTATCGCCGCTAACCCCTTGCAGCCAAGGTATAACATGACCGACGACCCGGCCCTCTCCGGCCTTTCCGGCTCCATCATTCACGACGTGATCGTCCCCGCCCGCGCGCCATGGCTGCACCATGTCGCGGCCGGTCAGACGCTGCGCATCGTCGATGTCGAGGGCAACCAGGCGGTCGATTTCCTGATCTATGCAGCGGCCGATGATGCCGAGCGTTACTCGGCGCAGGATACGGTCGCGGTGCACGGCAACCTGTTCCTCAAGACTGGCACCGTGCTGCTTTCGAACGAGGGCCGCCCGATGATGACCATCGCCGCCAGCGCGGTCGAGTATCACGACACGATCGGCGGGGCCTGTTCGTGCGAATCCAACACCTTGCGCTATGGCCATCACACCAAGGCGCAGCACGCCTGTGTCGACAATTTCCTCGAGGCCAACCTCACCGAGGGACGCGGCAAGCGCGATATCGTCTCCAACATCAATTTCTTCATGAACGTGCCGGTGGAAGAGGACGGAACGCTCGGGATCGTTGACGGCATTTCCGCCCCCGGCCTCACGGTCGATCTGCGCGCCGAGATGGATGTGATCGTGGTGGTGTCGAACTGCCCGCAAATCAACAATCCCTGCAACGCCTTCAATCCCACGCCTGTGCGCATGATCGTCGCCGCATGAGTTTCGATACGGTGCTAGTCGCCAACCGGGGCGCGATTGCCACCCGGATCATCCGCACGCTGCGGCGGATGGGTCTGCGTTCGGTGGCGGTCTATTCCGAGGCCGACGCGGATTCGCTCCATGTCAGCGTCGCCGATATGGCCGTGTGTATCGGCCCTGCCGCTGCTGCCGAGAGCTACCTCAACGTGCCCGCCATCCTCGCCGCTGCCAAGGCCTGCCGAGCGGGCGCGATCCATCCGGGCTATGGCTTCCTTGCCGAGAACGCCGAGTTTGCCGAGGCCTGCGCGGCCGCGGGCATCGCCTTTATCGGGCCTACCCCTGACAACATCCGCACCTTCGGCCTCAAGCATTCCGCCCGCGCGCTGGCCGCCGCGCATGATCTGCCGCTTGCACCGGGCACCGGCTTGCTGACCGGCGAGGACGAGGCCGCCGAGGCGGCTGCGCGGATCGGCTATCCGGTGATGCTCAAGGCGACCGCGGGCGGCGGCGGGATCGGAATGCGCATCTGCGCCGGTGAAGCGGCACTGCGCGAAGGTTTTGCCACTGTCGTGAGGCAAGGCGAGGCGAGCTTCGGCGATGCCGGCGTGTTTCTCGAACGCTACATCGCCCGCGCCCGCCACATCGAGGTGCAGATCTTCGGCGACGGCGTGAGCCGCGTGATGGCGCTGGGCGAGCGCGATTGCTCGCTCCAGCGCCGCAACCAGAAAGTGGTCGAGGAGGCCCCTGCCCCCTGCCTCTCCGACGCCAAGCGCGCCGAGCTGATCGCGGCCGCGGTGCGGCTCGGCGAGGCGGCGGGGTACCTTTCGGCAGGCACGGTCGAGTTCCTCTACGACGCGGCGCGCGATGATTTCTTCTTCCTCGAAATGAACACCCGGTTGCAGGTCGAACACGGGGTCACCGAGGAGGTGATGGGGATCGACCTGGTCGAATGGATGATCCGCGGCGCGGCGGGTGATTTCGCCTTCCTCGATGCCCCTGCCCCCAGCCCCAAGGGCCACGCGGTGCAGGTGCGGCTCTATGCCGAGGATCCCGCGCTCGATTATCGCCCCACCACCGGCACGCTCACCAATGTTGTGTTCCCCGCCAACATCCGCGCCGAGACCTGGGTGATGGCCGGCACGCAGGTCAGCGCATGGTACGATCCGATGCTCGCCAAGCTGATCACCCATGCGCCCACCCGCGAGGGTGCGATTGCAGCGATGCAGGTCGCGCTGGACGAAAGCCGGATCGACGGGATCGAGACCAATCTCAGGTGGCTGCGCGATGTGCTGCGCGAGGACGGCTTCACCAGCGGCGCGGTCAGCACACGGCTGCTCGACAGCGTCGCGCATCGGCCCGCCAGCATCCGCGTAATCTCCGGCGGCACATCGACCACGGTGCAGGACTGGCCCGGACGGCTCGGCCTGTGGGACGTGGGGGTGCCGCCTTCGGGGCCGATGGATGATCGCTCGCTCAGGCTCGGCAACCTCCTGCTGGGCAATCCCGAAGGCACCGCAGGGCTGGAAGTGACCGCGAGCGGCCCGACGCTGCTGTTCGAAGCACCGGCGCGCATTTGCCTCACCGGCGCGGATTTCGGCGCGCGGCTTGACGGTGTGCCAGTGGCGATGGGTCAGCCGATCACCGTCGCTGCCGGGCAGACGCTCGCACTCGGCCGGGTGACCGGCGCGGGCCTGCGGGGCTATATCCTGTTTGCCGGCGGGCTCGACATTCCCGCCTATCTCGGCAGCCTAGCGACCTTTACGCTCGGCCAGTTCGGCGGCCACGCTGCACGCCCGCTGGTGGCGGGCGATGTGCTGCATCTGGGCGCAGGCGAGGTGGCCACGCCGCTCGCCGCCGCCACGCTTCCGGCGCTCGGCAAAAGCTGGGACATGCGCGTGCTCTACGGCCCCCACGGCGCGCCCGATTTCTTCACCTCCAGCGATATCGACCGCTTCCTCGAAGCCGACTGGCAGGTGCACTACAATTCCAACCGCACCGGCGTGCGCCTCGTCGGCCCCAAGCCCGAATGGGCGCGGCGCGATGGCGGCGAGGCGGGGCTGCACCCCTCGAACATCCACGACAATCCCTACGCTATCGGCGCGGTCGATTTCACCGGCGACATGCCGATCATCCTGGGGCCGGACGGGCCTTCGCTGGGCGGCTTCGTGTGCCCCTTCACGGTGATCGCAGCCGACCACTGGAAGATCGGCCAGCTCGTCCCTGACGACCGCGTGCGCTTCGTGCCGGTGAGCATTGCCGAGGCCATGGCGGCCGACGCCGCGCCGCTCGGCGAGGTGCCCGCGCCGACAGCCGCGCACGCTATCGCCAGCCTCTCGCCGATCCTCGCCGAGATCTCCGCGTCGGGCGAGCGGCCGCGCACCACCTATCGCCAGCAGGGCGATCGCAACATCCTCGTCGAATATGGCGACATCGTGCTCGATATCGAACTGCGCATCCGCGTCCATGCGCTGATGCGCGCGCTGGAGGATGCCGCCCTGCCCGGCGTGATCGACATCACCCCTGGCATCCGCTCGCTGCAATTGCATTTCGATGGCCGCGTGCTCGATCAACCGCGTGCGCTCGCCGCGCTGATCGCTGCTGAGGAGGCGATGGGTGATCTCGATGAGTTCTCGATCCCCTCGCGCATCGTCCACCTGCCGCTGAGCTGGCGCGATCCGGCGATCAACGAGACTATCGCAAAATACATGGGCGCGGTGCGTGATGATGCGCCGTGGTGCCCGGACAATATCGAGTTCATCCGCCGCATCAACGGGTTGGCCGATAGCGCGGCGGTCGACAGCCTGATCTTCGATGCGAGCTATCTCGTGCTCGGTTTGGGCGACGTCTATCTCGGCGCGCCGGTCGCCACACCGGTCGATCCGCGCCACCGGCTGGTCACCACCAAATACAACCCCGCGCGCACCTGGACCCCGCCCAATGTGGTCGGCATCGGCGGGGCCTATATGTGCATCTATGGGATGGAGGGGCCCGGTGGTTACCAGCTGTTCGGGCGCACCATCCAGGTCTGGAACACGCACCGGCAGACCGATGTGTTCGTGGACGGCAAGCCGTGGCTGCTGCGGTTCTTCGACCAGATTCGCTTCTTCCCCGTCTCGGCCGAGGAGCTCGCCGAATGGCGGCGCGATTTTCCCGCCGGGCGCCGGTCGATCCGGATCGAGGAGAGCACCTTCCGCCTGGCGGATTACCGCGCCTTCCTTGCGGACAACGCCGCCAGCATCGCCGCCTTCGAAACCACCCGCCAGAGCGCCTTCGATGCCGAGCGCGCCGCGTGGCAGGCCTCGGGCGAGTTTGACCGCGTCACCGATCTGCTCGCCGAGGACGTCCCCGGCAGCAAGGCGGCAGCAATTGAGTTGCCCGAGGGTACCGATCTGATCGAAGCCCCGTTTGGCGGCTCGGTATGGAAGCTGCTGGTCGCCCCCGGTGACACCGTCGAGGCAGGCGATGTGATCGCGGTTATCGAGGCGATGAAAATGGAATGTCCGCTCGAAAGTCCGGCCAGCGGCACCATCGCCGCGCTCTACATCACCGAGCGCCAGTCGCTCCAGCCCGGCACGCCGATGCTGGCCTTGCGGAGAGCCTCATGACCGCGCCCGTCCGCCTTTCCGCCGGAGCCATCGCTGCCGCCGTCAATGCGGGCGAGACCAGCGCGGCGCAGGTGATGGATGCAACGCTGGCGCGGCTCGCCGCCTATGACGCGGTGCAGCCGCAGATATGGATCAGCCGCGCGGCGCCCGAAGCCCTGCTCGCCGCCGCCCGCGCCATCGATGCGCGCGTGGCCGCAGGCGAGCACCTGCCGCTCGCAGGCGTGCCCTATGCGGCGAAGGACAATATCGACGTCGAGGGGCTCGAAACCACCGCCGCCTGCCCGGCCTTCGCCTATCAGCCCGGACACTCCGCCAGCATCATCGAACGGCTCGAAGCAGCGGGCGCGATCTGCGTCGGCAAAACCAATCTCGACCAGTTCGCCACCGGCCTTGTCGGCACGCGCAGCCCTTATGGCATTCCGCGCAACGCCTGCAATCTTGCCTATGTCAGCGGCGGATCGAGCTCCGGCTCGGCGGTGGCGGTGGCGGCGGGGCTGGTCGCCTTTGCGCTCGGCACTGACACGGCGGGATCGGGGCGCGTGCCGGCCGCCTTCAATCACCTTGTCGGATTGAAGCCCAGCAAAGGCCGCTGGAGCACGCGCGGGCTGGTGCCGGCCTGCCGCTCGATCGACTGCATCACCGTGTTCACCGACGCGCTGGGTGATGCGCGGCTGGTCGATAGCGTGGTCGCGGGGTTCGACGCTGCCGATCCCTTCTCGCGCCCGCTTGCCGACGCTGCCATCATCGGTCGCCGGATCGGCATACCCCGCCCCGACCAGCTTGTGTTCTTCGGCGATCTGCAAGCCGAAGAACTCTATGCCCGCGCGCTCGCCGTGCTGGGGCAAGGCGCCGAGCTGGTCGAGATCGATATCGTCCCGCTGCTCGAGGCCGCGCAGCTGCTTTACGGCGGCCCGTGGGTCGCCGAGCGCACCGCCGCCATTGAAGCTCTGCTGCGCGCCAACCCCGATGCGATCGACCCCGTCGTGCGCAGCGTGGTCGAACCGGGGCTGGCAATCAGCGCGGTGGAGGTCTGGAACGGCATTTACCGCCTCGCCGAGCTTGCCCGCTCCGCCGAGGCCTTGTGGGACAATGTCGATGCCCTCGCCTTCCCCACCACTGGCACCACCTACCGCGTCGCCGAACTCGCCGCGGCGCCGATCGCGCTCAACAGCAATCTCGGGCGCTACACCAATTTCGTGAACCTGCTCGACATGGCAGCGGTGGCGGTGCCTGCGGGGGTGCGCGCCAATGGCACCGGCTTCGGCATCACCCTGATCGGCCCCGCGCATAGCGATCACGCGCTGATCGACCTTGCCGAAGCCTACATCGCCGCAGCCTGCCTGCCCACCCTCCCCCCGCTCGATACCGGAGATCATGTGGACACGATCAAACTCGCCGTCGTCGGCGCGCATCTTGAAGGCATGCCACTGCACTGGCAGCTGACCAGCCGCGAGGCAAAGTTCGTTGGCGCCTTCACCACCGCGCCGACCTATCGGCTTTACGCCATGGCCGATTCTGTGCCGCCCAAGCCCGCGCTGGTGCACGCCGCGGATGGCGCGGCTATCGCGCTCGAAGTCTACGAGTTGGGCCTTGCCGAATTCGGCAGCTTCGTCGCCGAAGTCCCGCCGCCGCTTGCGATCGGCACCGTGACCCTTGCCGATGGCACTAGCGTCAAGGGCTTCGTCGCCGAGCCGCGCGCGCTCACCGGGGCAGAGGACATCACCCATCTGGGCGGTTGGCGCGCCTTTATCGGGAGGGGATGATTGCCTAAGGACGCCGCCCTGACCCTGCTGACCGCCTTGCGGACACGCGGCGAGAGCGCGCACGCCGATGCGCTCGCGGCGTTGTTGGCGGAGCGTGCCGAGTTGGTGCGCGCCAAGGCGGCGGCCGAGGCGGCGAACGAGGCCAAAACGCGCTTCCTCGCCAGCGTCAGCCACGAGATCCGCTCGCCATTGAACGCGATCTACGGCTATGCCCAGCTGCTCGAACGCAGCGCGGAGGATGGCGGGCGTGACAGCGTGCAGGCAGGCAAGGTGATCCGCCGCAGCGCCGAACACCTCTCAAACCTCGTCGAAGGCCTGCTCGATATCGCGCAGGTCGAAAGCGGCTCGCTGAAGCTGGCGCGCGATACGATCCGCTTTCCCGCCTTTCTCGAACAAATCACTGCGATGTTCGAGCCGCAGGCGGCGATGAAGGGTCTCGCCCTGCGGCTGGAGCTTCCGCCGACATTGCCCGAATATGTCCGCACCGATCCCAAGCGGCTGCGGCAGGTGCTGATCAATCTTCTGTCCAACGCGATCAAGTTCACCGATCACGGCGAAGTCGTGCTCAAGGTGCATTACCGCAACGAGCTGGCAACCTTCGAAGTGGCTGACAGCGGGATCGGCATCGCGCCGGCCGATATCGAACGCATCCTGCTCCCCTTCGAGCGCGGCGGCGGCGCCTCGGCCGAGCGCGCCGGGATCGGTCTCGGGCTCGCGATCACGCAGGCGCTGGTGCACATCATGGGCGGCGAGATGCGGGTCGAGAGCAAGCCTGGCGAAGGCTCGCGTTTCATCGTAAAGCTGATGCTATCGCAGCCGCTCTCACCGCCGAGCGAGTTGCCCGATGGCGCGGAGTTCTATCTCGGGCGCGAGCGGCGGCTGCTGGTGATCGACGATGATCCCGGCCACCGCGAGGCCTTGTCCGGGCTGCTGGAGGCGAGCGGTTTCCTTGTGCTCGCCGCGGCCGACGGCGCGGCGGGACTGGCGCTGGCGGCCGAAACGCAGCCCGATCTGGTGCTGCTCGATGTCGCGATGCCGGGGATCAGCGGCTGGGACATCGCCGCCACCCTTCGGGCCCGCCACGGCCCTGCGCTCAAGATTGTGATGCTGTCGGGTGAGGCGCCGGATTCAGGGCCAGTGCAACCGGAAGGGCCGGCCAATGATGTGTTCGTGTCGAAGCCCTTCGCCTTTGCGACGCTGCTCGAGGTGATCAGCGAGCAGCTCGGCCTCGCTTGGCCGCAACCAAGCGCTCGGGCCGCCCAGCGCGCAGCCGTCGGCGCAGCGTCGTCCGTGCTGCTCACCCCCGAAGCCCAGCCGCATCTGGCCGAGATCGTCCGGCTGGTGCGGATCGGCCATATCAGGGCAATCGAGGCGCGGATCGACGCGCTCGCAGCGGTCAGTTCCGAGGCCGCCGCGCTCGCTGAACGGATGCGGCTGTGTCTCGATGCCTTCGATTTGAAGGCGCTGGCGGCGCTCGCCGAAGCGGGAGGCCAGCCATGATCGGCCGCGAACGCAGCCCCGGCACGCGCGACTGCATCCTCGTGGTCGACGACAACCCGGAATCGCTGCGCTTCCTGGTCGATACGCTCGAAGCCGAGGGGATGGACGTGCTAATCGCGCGCAGCGGCGAGGCGATGCTCGAACTGCTTGGCCATGCCGCGCCCGATCTCATCCTGATGGACGGGGTGATGCCGGGGATGAGCGGTCTCGAGGCCACAAGCCAGATCAAGCGCGATCCGGCCACCGCGCACATCCCGGTGATCTTCATGACCGGGCTGACCGATCCCGAACATGTCGTCGCAGCGCTCGAGACCGGCGGGGTGGACTATGTGAGAAAGCCGGTGGTGGTGGGCGAGCTCTTGGCGCGGATGCGGGTGCATCTCGCCAATGCCCGCGTCTCCTATCGCTCACGCCTCGCGCTCGGGCGGGCCGGACGCAGCCTTGCCGCGGTCGATGCAGGCGGCGCGCTGATCTGGTGCACACCGCAGGCCGAGGGTCTGTTCCAGCGGCTCA
>Ga0315907_10008070_pt1 | contig 10867 bp, 10 predicted proteins | sample LakEriMetagenome_3_FD_203525 | JGI IMG/M metagenome (GOLD analysis project Ga0315907, IMG submission 203525) | Freshwater fungal communities from buoy surface, Lake Erie, Ohio, United States - Buoy 12 MA123 | ecosystem: Environmental > Aquatic > Freshwater > Lake > Lake biofilm | place: USA...
TATCTTCAACATTACTGACAAACTTAATATCTCCATTTTTTCCATGGTAAGCCTTATCTGGGTCTGCTATGGCTACAAGATCCACACCCTCTAAACTACTCAATATGCGAGCATGATTTTTACCCATCATTCCAAAACCAATCAAGCCAGCGCGTAAATTAGCCACTAGCTCGCAACTTCCGTAATCGAATTTAAAGTTTTTACAATATATCTCAGATGCCGCTTTCTTAAGCCCGGATGGATTGGAAGAGATAGACACTCGGAGGCCATGAGGTCGGCATTAGGCAGTTCAACCTGCGAGTTGAATGATTCTAGTTTGTGTATTCCAGATGGATAGTAAACACCAACCTCAATTCCATAGTGCTTCAAAGCTGACATTACCTGGTCTCTATTTTTTATTCTAATTGTGTATTGGTGGTAAACATGACGTGCCCCTAACATAGCTTTTGGAATAATCACATTCTTTAAATGCTGGTCATAATATCGGGCATTTTTTATTCTCTTTTGCGTGTTACTCTTTAATTTTTTAAGTTGTGCTGTGCCTATGGCTGCATGCAGATCACTAAGTCGGTTATTAAATCCCACAATTTCATTTTCGTAACGTCTTTCCATTCCCTGGTTTCTTAGCAAGCGCACTTTTCTAGCAAGAGTTTCATCGTTAGTTGTTACCATTCCACCTTCACCGGACGTAATATTCTTCGTAGCATAAAAAGAAAAAGCGCCTGCTAATCCAAATGTTCCGACGGGCTTCCCATTTAATTGTGCATCGTGCGCCTGAGCAGCATCCTCAAAAATAATCAGATCATTTTTTTGAGCAATTTTGTTTATTGCTTCCATATTTGCTGGATGACCGTACAGATGCACAACCATAATGCCCTTGGTCCTGGAAGTAATTAAGTTTTCTATTTTATTTGAGTCTATGCAGTAATAATCTAGCTCAATGTCCGCAAAAACTGGTTGCGCCCCAGTTAGAGCAACTGCATTAGCCGAGGCCGCAAACGAGAAAGATGGAACAATAATCTCATCTTCTGGTCCGACACCTGCTGCAAGGAGCATTAAATGGAGAGCCGAAGTTCCCGAGTTAACGGCTATACAATCTACATCCTCAACAAATTCTGAAAAACCAGATTCAAATTTCTTTACAAATGGTCCGCTAACCAAATAACCGGTGCGCAGTACCTTGGCTATATTTATCCATGCAGAAATGCCCAGCGATAACTGATTCATTTTAATCATTTAATTTTCCTGAAATTCGAGTAGGTCTGGAGAAATCTGCTTGAAAGCAAGGCCACTGACTGGACATATGAAATTAATCTGATCCAAAGTTTTTAGCGGGAATCCAGCCGGACCAACCCAACCAATTCTTTGTGCAGGAACTCCTGCAATAAGAGCAAAGTCGACCACATCTCTTGTAACGACTGAACCTGCGGCGATTACTGCCCACTTTCCTATGTTTAAAGGAGCTACACAAATTGCCCCTGCTCCAATTGATGCCCCTGCTCCAACAACCGTGCCAACCGGCATCCAATCCTCTGCCAATTTTACAGAACCATCTGGGTTCACCGCGCGCGGATACTTGTCATTTGTGATGACCACATTTGGTCCGATAAACACACCGTCATGCAAAGTACAAGGCTCATAAATTATTGAGGAGTTCTGTATCTTTACACGATCTCCGATAACGACATTCGGTCCCACATAAACCATTCTTCCGATAGTGCAGTCAATTCCAACCGAACTCCCAGACCTAATCTGAGTGGCATCCCAGATTTTGGAACCATCGCCGATTGCAACAGACGGGTCAATTTCCGCAGATGCAGAAATATGAATCACCATGTGAAAATCTCTTCCTGTTACTTTTCCGAGAGATGAAGAATACCAGTGCAATGCCTATACCTCTATAGTATCTTTCCAGCGCGCTTTTTGGTCGAATTCAAGCACGAGAGGACAACTGTTGAAATTAACTGTCATAACTCCAGTATTCAACGGTCAGAGATATATTGCTTCAACTGTATCTTCGATTCTGACTAGTTTCGCGGGAAAGAATTTTGAATACATAGTTGTGGATGATGGATCGACAGACGATACAATAAAAGAACTTGAACCTTTTCTCACAGACATCTTATTGATCAAGCAAGAAAATCTAGGCCAATCGGCGGCTGTAAACGCCGCATTAAGATTTGCTTCTGGCCAACTTGGGCTGATAGTGAACGCAGATGACCCCATCACTGATCCACGTCTCTACGAAGAGTCGGTTACTAAGTTTAAGGAAGATTCAGAAGTTGTCGTTACCTATCCATGGTGGTCAATCATTGATGAGAATGATTTAATAATTGAAAACATCCAACAGCCAATTTATAGTGACTATACAATGGTGGGTAGAGGTAAATGCCTAATGGGACCTGGAACATTTTTCAACCTAAAAGTCGCCAAAGATATTGGTGGATGGAATGTAAATTATAAATTTATGCCAGATTATGAATTTTGGTTACGAATTACTCGCCAAGGCAAGGCGATTGTCATATCGGAACCTTTGGCTTTGTGGCGCCAGCACAGCGAATCTACAAGCGTATCCGGACGTGGAAAGAGAATGTCCGAAGAAAGAATTAAAGTGACTGAAGATTTCTTGCGCATGAATAAAGTTGATGTTTCTACAAGAATATCAGCCCAAGTATCTGCCTATATGGATGCCCTAATTTTCTGTATCCATGAGTCATCTTTAGAAAAGATAAATCAATTATTTCGAGCTGTTTCTAAAATTCCAATAATTATTTTCAAGCCTCGCTTTTGGATAATCTTAATTTTGTATTTCTCTTCCAATAAAATATATCTAAATGTCAAGAAAATACGAGACAGATTTGTCAAATCTCATAAAAGGTAAGCGCAGACTTTAAAATAACCTCTTCAGATAAGTATCGCAACGCCAGCCGCTGATTTATTTCTTGGGCATTATCGACTAACTTGTCAGAAGTTGTCTTAAATAATTCGTTCAATATTTCCTCAACTGATGGTTTGGGAGTACTTCCAATGAATCCCTTAGAAATCCATTCCTCCGCACAAGATGTATTTGTCTGGATGGGGTATGCGCCATAAATTATTGACTCAAGAAAACTAGTGCTAATTCCATCGCTCGCTGAACAGCCGAGATAAACGCGAGATCTGGAAAATTTATCCAGAAGAGCCTGTCGGGATAATTTTTGAGACCTAGTGATTATCTCAACTCGCCCAGGATGACTACGCTTTAACTCTGTAGCCTGTTGAAGCAAATCATTTGTTACCGAGTACAGACAGACTTCATATTCAGTATTAACTTTCATAAAGATACTAATCGCTTTGAGTGAGACGGCACCAAGTCCAAACGTTTCCCCGATACTTTTAACAAGGATGACTTTACGTTTGGATGCTTGGACCTCGAATGTAGAAACAGAGTTAAGCGGAAATCCACCAGCGTTGGGAATACATGGCAAGAATGTTCCATTGAATCCGAGCTCTGTGGCCAAGACGTAGTCTCTTTCGCATTCAGCAGAATAATAATCTGCAATCTGTAAAACCTTCACTATCTTCTGCCGATGTTCTTCCTTTTTTGCAAAAAATACAATGTCGCTGCCATAGTTAGTCACAATTATTCTTGGTGCAATCTCCATTTTCTTCGATATGTCTTCCAAAAGATATGCGGCTCCCTGAAATTCAATAGCATGAATCAAATCGAAGTGATTTTCTCGCAATAAAAGTGTGAGTCGGTTCGCTCTGCTAAAAAAGTTTAATCTAAATGCTAAAAGAATATGAATAAAGTCAAGGTAACCATAAATTCTAAGGAAATGTCGATGTTTCCTTTCGGCTAATCGGAAAATGGAAGGATGCGACTTGAGAAGTTCAATCAAATCTGGATGCATACCCTTAAATTTTTTGGATGGGAAAACCCAGAATACATAATTTAAATTTGAGAATTGACTTAGCCACCTAGCCAGATGAATGCTGTCAACTAGTCCAACTACTAAGATATTCAATTACTCACCATGCGGTTAAACTTTTGAAGTAGTCTTATCGAGTGGTACGAAACTGGTGTAGTAAGAATAAATAATGCCTCCTTCAACCGGAACATAGCTGGAGCACCACGGCCGAAATAGAAGGACTTCAGCAAAAAAGTTTTGCCAGGAATTCTAGGATCAAAAAAGGCTAAGCGTGATGCCAAATAATAGGCACTTGCACGCGCGTCTCTTGCTAACTTAGATTCAATTGAATTTGTGGAGAGAAAATCTTCAATTACTGAAATTCTTTCTAACGCCATATTTAACCCTCGGTGTTTAATTGATGTAGAGTCTTGGTGGCTCCGCCATTGCGCTAACTCGTAAGGTCTTCGTTTGAAGTCCCCGCGCGTACTTAGCCGGAGCCAAAAATCAAAATCACCAGTAAATACTCTCTCAGGGTTTCTACCCCCTATCGCTTTTGCAGCGGAGGTTCTAAAAAATGCTCCGGGGCCTGGTAGAACACTATTCTCACCAATCAACAACGCGTGACTAAATTCAGAAACAATTACGCTACGAATTAAATCTCCTTTGTCATCAATAATTCTCCAGTCACAGTACAAGCACATTAAGTTTGGATCTTTTTCAAAACTATCTTCAACATCCTCAAATATTCTTCTAGTAAAAAGTGGATCATCTGCAGATACTACCAAGCAAACTTTTCCAGAGGCAGCGAAAATTCCTGCATTAACAGCCAAAGACTCACCAGAATTAGACTGTGTAATAACGTTCAATTGATCACCGTAAGTCTGCAATATCTGTGGAGTTGCGTCGCTAGATCCATCATCAATGACGATGTATTCAACATTGAATCCGGATGACATCTCAAGAACAGAATCAATTGTTTTAGCGATGTATTTCTCTCCATTTAATACTGGCGTAATTATGGATATTGCTGGAATACGGGAGAGATCCCTCATGATTAATCCTTACGCTGCATTAAATTTAGTGGTGGTAGAAGAGTACGCTGATAGTATTATCTTATGGTTAAAATTCTAGTGCTCGGTGCGTCAGGGATGTTGGGACACACAGTTTCTAGGGTTTTAAGATTTGAAAATCTGTTAGTCACCGATGGAGTTAGGTCGTCAAAATCAGAATTGGGTTTTAACCCCGAACTGGTTTTCGATGCATCCTACCCTTTCTCCTTGCAAGATCAATACGATTTAAGTGTTTACGACTTCGTAATTAATTGTTCTGGAGTTATAAAGCAAAAATCAAATGAGGAGAATTCTGCTGAGATTGAGAATGCGATAAAAGTTAATTCTTTATTTCCATTTGCCTTGAGTGATATGGCTCAGAAATATGGTTTCAAAGTTATTCAGATCGCCACCGACTGTGTTTACGACGGCAGCGAGGGGAGATATACAGAAAAATCAATCCACAATGCAAATGATGTGTACGGAAAAACTAAGAGTTTGGGAGAAGTCAAAAGTAAAGAAGTAATGAATATACGAACCTCCATCATAGGTTTAGAAAGAAATTCTAGTTTTTCATTGCTAAGTTGGTTTTTATCTCAACAAAACAACACAAAAATTGAAGGGTATACAAACCATCAATGGAATGGTGTGACCACTTATCATTTTGCAAAGGTGGTTGCAGGAATTATCAAGAATTCAGAATTTGAGGCGGGAACTTTTCATCTCGTTCCTGCGGATGATGTATCTAAGTACCAGCTGCTGCACTTCTTTTCAACATACTTCGATCGCGAAGACTTAGAGATAGTTGAAAATGCAGAAAATGAACCTATCGACAGAACGCTTTCGACTCTGTATCAAGCTTCAAATCAAAGGCTTTGGAAAAGCGCGGGCTATAATGAACCTCAACGCATTTCATCGATGATTCAGGAATATAGCGAATGGTCAAGGAGTAATAATGCCTAGTTTCTTAAATGGTAAAACGGTGACGATAACGGGCGGAACCGGTTCTTTTGGATCAACTCTCGCAAAATACCTCTTAAAAACACAAGTAAACGAAATTAGAATATTTAGTCGCGACGAAAATAAGCAAGATCAGATGCGAAGACTCTTTAAAGATGAGCGGCTTAGGTTTTTCTTAGGCGATACACGTGACTTGGATAGCGTAAACACCGTTATCCAAAAGACTGACTACGTCTTTCATGCAGCAGCCCTAAAACAAGTTCCGTCTTGTGAATTCTTTCCGATGCAGGCGGTTGCAACAAACATAGTGGGAAGTCAAAATGTCATAACTTCGGCCTTCCAAAATGAAGTCGAAGGAATTGTTTGCTTAAGCACGGACAAAGCTGCGTATCCGATTAACTCCATGGGTATTTCAAAAGCGATGATGGAAAAAATTGCTTATTCGTTTGCTCGTGACTATCAATCCTCACAAACGCGAATTGCAGTAACGAGATATGGAAATGTAATGATGTCAAGAGGATCTGTGATCCCGTTGTTTATTGATCAATTGTTATCTACACAAGAACTGACGGTAACCGATCCGAGCATGACTAGATTTTTAATGTCACTTGGAGATTCGGTAGATTTAGTAAACTATGCTTTTGAAAATGCATCAACAGGAGATTTATTTGTTCGAAAAGCGCCTGCATGTTCCGTCAAAAATCTCATCGCTGGCGTGGCTCTAGCATTGAACATTACTAAAGAAGTGAAAATTCAAAATATCGGAATACGACATGGAGAAAAAAAAGATGAAGTCCTGTTAGGGATGGAAGAAAGTATGCGGAGTGTAGATATGGGAGATTACTTCAAGGTTCCAATTGACTCTAGATCTCTCGACTACGAAATTTATTTCGACAAAGGCCAAAATCAAGCCTTGTCGCCACAAAGTTTTACCTCAGGTAACACCAAACAGTTAAACCCGGAAGAGGTAGCTTCATTATTGCTTTCCCTTCCAGAGTTTAATAGCTACCTAGCAGAGCGGAAAAATTAACGGTGTTAAAAATAGCAACAATTGTTGGTACGCGTCCTGAAGTTATTAGAATGGCGAGTTGCATCAAACTTTTTGATCAGGTATTCCAACACAGGTTAATCCACACAGGTCAAAATCAAGATCCAAAACTTAATTCAGTCTTCTTCTCAGATCTTGAAATTCGTAATCCGGACGTATATTTGCAAAACACTCCAGGAAGTTTTGGAAGTTTTGTGGGTCAAGTATTTCCTCAAATAGAGAGAGAACTCCAGTCTAATCGCCCGGATGCAGTTGTGGTTTTGGGGGACACAAATAGCGTATTAGTCGCGATAGTCGCGAAAAGAATGCAAATTCCTGTTTACCATCTTGAAGCAGGAAATCGAAGTTTTGATCAAAATGTACCTGAAGAAATTAACAGAAGAATTATCGACCATACAGCTGATTTCAACTTGGCATATACCGAACAGGCTAAACAAAATCTGCTTAATGAGGGGCTGCATCCCAGATTTATTTCAGTAATTGGCTCTCCTCTGAGAGAAGTGATTAACTCTCAACGAAAGAGAATATTAAATTCCAACATTATAAATGAAATGAAAATTGAAAAAGATAATTACTTTCTTGTAAGCGCACATAGGCAGGAAAATATCGATGACCCCTCCAGACTAATTATGCTTATAAAGTCATTGAATGAAATCAGTAAAAAGTATAAGAATCCAATAATTGTGTCGACGCATCCGAGGTTACGAGATAAAATCAATAAACTGAAATATACGATCGATCCACAGATATTTTTTTCTGAACCTTTTGGATTCTTGGACTACTTAAGCCTTCAAGTAAATGCCCGCCTGGTGATTTCTGACAGCGGGTCCGTCAGCGAGGAGGCGGCCATATTAGGATTTAAAGCGATAACTATTAGAGATTCTATAGAGAGACCAGAGGCTATCGAAGCTGGGACAATAATTTTGTCGGGTATTGATCCAATTTCGGTGCTATCGGCGACTCATATGGCAATGATTCTGGAATCTCATACTTCGGTTCCAACAGAATATCTAATTGACGATACTTCGTCACGAGTTGCCAAGTTCATCCAATCTACACTTCCACAATTCGAATTTTGGACCGGCGTACGAGAGAAACATAAATTCAATTGAGCGAAACTTACATCAACGCTTATCCCTTGAAAACATTACCTAGATTTGTGAACATTTATGACTTTGTATGAATTTTATAAATTGTGGGAACACAAAAATATCGAAGAGCAATTAGCGCGGGTGAAAACTTGATGAAATCGGCAATAATATTGAATAGATCCTTATCTCTAAAAAATAGGAATCGACTTTTAAGCATTTCTATTTTTTTTAGCACCATTAGGTCAGCATTTAAAATAATTCCAGAAAAATCACGGAGGCGTTTTTCTCTGGTTATTCTCTCTCAAATTTCACTTGGGCTCCTGGATTTACTTGGTGTAGCACTCATCGGAGCGATTGGAGCTCTATCCATAAGAGGAATTCAATCTCAAGGACCTGGCGACCGAGTTTCATATCTACTGGACTTGCTTAATTTAGACAATTTGAAATTTCAAGAGCAAGTAGCAGTATTGGGAGTTTTGGCAGTTTTAATATTGGTTTCGCGCACTGTAATTTCTATAATTCTTCAACGTCGGATCCTACATTTCTTAAGCAGACGTGGAGCAGAGATTTCTTCTCTATTACTTGAAAATTTACTGAGCAAGTCTATTCTTAGAATCCAAAGAGAATCCAAGCAAGACATTCTTTTCTTAACGACAACTGGCGTTAGAGAAGTTTCACTAGGCATACTAGGTTCCTCGGTAGCAATTTTGTCAGACGGCACATTGCTTGTGTTAATGTTTTTAGGATTGTTCATCATTGATCCAACTATTGCAGCGACTTCATTAGTATTGCTTGGTGTTCTAAGTTATATGTTAAATCAAATTATGAGCGAAAGGGCTCATAATTTAGGTCGAGATTCTTATTTTTTAACGATTAAAAGTAACCAAAAAATCATTGAAGCCCTTAATTCCTTTAGAGAGTTGACTGTCAGAGGTCGCGCTGGTTTTTATGCAAGCGAGATTAGAAAATCTCGTTATGAACTTTCTAAAGTAGAAGCGGAAATGCAATTCTTACCGAATGTTACGAAATACACCATAGAGTCAGGGGTCTTAGTTGGCACATTGATTTTAGGCGCTATGCAGTTTCTCCTCTTAGACGCCTCTCGGGCTGCTGCAACTCTTGCAGTTTTTATGGCGGCTGGTACCAGATTGGCACCAGCAGTCCTACGAATGCAACATTCATTTTTACAACTAAGAACTAGTATGGGAAGTGCCGATAAAACTTTAAATTGGATTAAAGATCTAGAACCTAGTTCTAATTTGGACAAAAATACCAAAATTTTGGATAGGAACTATCCAGAGTTTGTTCCAAATGTAGATCTTGAAAATGTTTCATTCTCGTATTACGGCTCAGAAAGCAATGCAGTAAATTCGGTTTCAGTAAGTTTTGCCGCCGGAAGCGTCACGGGAATTGTTGGCGGTTCTGGTGCAGGGAAAACTACTCTTACCGACTTGATTCTAGGTGTTTTAATGCCGAATGAGGGATCGATAAAAATTGGTGGCCTAAGTCCTGAATCTGCGATTAAACGTTGGCCTGGCGGAATTTCATATGTGCCTCAAGATGTTGCGATCGTAGATGGAACGATTCGGGAGAATGTTTCACTTGGATATCTATCTGACGGTTCAGAAGATCCATTTGTTTGGAAAGCGCTTGAAGTTTCCCAACTTAGCGATTTCGTTAAATCACTTCCAGAGGGTCTTGATTCACAAGTTGGAGACAATGGAACTAGGTTAAGTGGTGGCCAACGTCAAAGACTTGGCATAGCTCGCGCCCTTTTTACTATGCCGAGGCTAATTGTTCTTGATGAGGCGACAAGTGCGCTAGACGGAAATCTTGAACTAGAGCTTTCTGATGCCATCAAGAATTTACGAGGTGAAGTGACTGTCATTTTGATTGCCCACCGATTATCGACACTTCGATCAGCAGATCAGATAATCTATCTTTCTGAGGGTCGGCTAGTTGCAAACGGAACCATTGAACGGGTAAAGAGCCTAGTGCCAGATTTTGAAAGCCAAGCTAACCTAATGGGTTTGTAATTTTTTGCAATCGGTAATGCACTTACTAATAATCAGAAAGACTTTTAATTAGCCAAACCCCTAATGTTTTGTCACTAAATTTTCCATTTGCTTCCGTGCATTTTTCATTAATCAATAATTCAGGTTCGGGAAAATTGAAGGGTGCAATTTGTAGATTGATTGGACGCCATGCGATACCTTTTGAAAAAAATGGAAGATTTTTGTTTGATTCACGATCAACAAAAGTTGTTGTAGCGAGATAGGTGCCTTTGCTCTTTTTGATATTTCTCAAAGCAAACCTTATATCTTGATTTGAAAGATGAACGAAGAGATCGCGGCAAAAAATTAAATCAACAGTGGGGAGCGAATCTTTAGAAATGTCGAGAACTGAGAAATTTTTTTCTGGAAATCGTATTTGTAAGTGAGCAATTAAACTTGGCGCCACGTCACTTCCCAAGTATTTTGTGCCGTCTAGTTCCACCTTTGACATCCACTCTAAATCGCCACACGGGATATCGAGAATACTTTGAATATTCAAATTAGAAATCAGGTTAGGTAGCTGGCGAGAAATTTCGTGAGTTTGTTCGATTGAAGACCCGGTACCAGATTTTGACGTAAGTCCGTGGAAGAGATTTTGTTGAAAAACTTTATCGAACTTGTATCGAAGTGGTTTTGGAAGCCCGCGGTTTAGATACATGTCCGAATTCAACCACTAGGCGTTCACTACTACGATAAATGTCCGTTTTGTCCCTTTCCCACTACAAATAGGATGGGGATTCGTAGAAGGTTATAGAGGCACCGACGGGTGTCG
>Ga0315907_10008071_pt1 | contig 10865 bp, 10 predicted proteins | sample LakEriMetagenome_3_FD_203525 | JGI IMG/M metagenome (GOLD analysis project Ga0315907, IMG submission 203525) | Freshwater fungal communities from buoy surface, Lake Erie, Ohio, United States - Buoy 12 MA123 | ecosystem: Environmental > Aquatic > Freshwater > Lake > Lake biofilm | place: USA...
ATCATCCCCGTGCTCAACAAGATCGACCTGCCTGGCGCCGAGCCGGAGCGTCGCCGGCAGGAAGTGGTCGATCTGATCGGCTGCCTGCCCGAAGACGTCCTCTGCGTGAGCGGCAAGGAAGGCACCGGCGTGCCCGAGCTCCTCGAGGAGATCGTGAAGCGCGTGCCGCCGCCGACGGGCGACTTGGGCGGCCCGCTGCGCGCGCTCATCTTCGACTCGTACTACGACAAGTACCGGGGCGCCATTCCGAGCATCCGCGTGGTCGACGGCGAGATCCGCAAGGGGATGAAGATCACCTTCGGCGTGTCCGACAACGTGTACGAAGTCGCCGAAGTGGGCTACCTGCAGCTGCGGCAGGTGCCGACCGACGTGCTGCGCGCCGGCGAAGTGGGCTACGTGCTCGCCGCGGTACGCTCGGTGCGCGAAACGCGCGCCGGCGACACGATCTTCGACAAGGACAACCGCGCCGCGGAAGCGCTGCCCGGCTATCAGGAAGTGAAGTCGTTCGTGTTCGCGGGCATCTATCCCACCGACACGACGCAGTACGAGACGCTGCGTGACGCGCTCGAGAAGATGAAGCTCAACGACGCGTCGCTGCAGTACGAGCCGGAAACCTCCACGGCCCTCGGCTTCGGCTTCCGCTGCGGCTTCCTCGGCCTCCTGCACATGGAAATCGTGCAGGAGCGACTCGAGCGCGAGTACGACCTCGATCTCGTGACCACGGTGCCGAGCGTGGAGTACCACGTGACCAAGACGGACGGCACGGAGCTGCTCGTCGAGAACCCGGCGCTCATGCCGCCGGCGGTCGTGATCGACGACGTGCAGGAGCCGTACGTCCGCGCGCGCATCATGTGCCCGGCCGAGTACATCGGGCCGATCATGACGCTCGGCATGGAGCGGCGCGGCATCTACAAGAACACGCGCTTCCTGGACACCGTGCGCGTGGAGCTCGACTGGGAGTTTCCGCTCGGCGAGATCATTCTCGACTTCTTCGACAAGATGAAGACGGTGAGCCGCGGCTACGCCTCGCTCGACTACGAGATGCTCGAGTACCGTTCGAGCGATCTGGTGCGCCTCGACATGCTCATCAACGGTGACGCGATCGACGCGTTCTCCGTGATCGTGCACAAGGACAAGGCGTACGAGTGGGGGCGCAAGGTGGCGGAGAAGCTCAAGGAGCTCATCCCGCGCCAGCTCTTCGAGGTGGCCATTCAGGCCACGATCGGTCAGAAGGTCATCGCCCGCGAGACCGTGAAGCCACTCCGCAAGGACGTGCTCGCGAAGTGCTACGGCGGCGACATCTCCCGCAAGCGCAAGCTCCTCGAGAAGCAGAAGGAGGGCAAGAAGCGCATGAAGCAGGTCGGCAGCGTGGAGATTCCGCAGGAGGCCTTCCTGGCGGTGCTGCAGGTCGACTGACGGCGTGATCAGCGCCGTCCTGCAAACCAGTTTTCTTGGCGACATGGTCCTCACCACCCCGCTCCTCGAGCGGTTGGCTGGTGAGGGCCATGTGCATGTGGTGGCCACGCCGGCGAATGCCGCGCTGCTGGCCCACCATCCGTCGGTGGCGAGCGTGATCGTGTTCGACAAGCGCGGCGCCGATCGCGGCCTCGGGGGTCTGCGACGCGTCGCGCGACGACTGCGGGCGGTCGGCGCCGCTCGCGCGCTGCTCGCGCAGGGCTCGACCCGCACGGCGGCGCTGGCCTGGATGGCCGGCATTCCGGAGCGCATCGGCTTCGAGACGAGCGGCGGGCGCCTTTTCACCACCCGCCGCGTCCCCTACGACCGCACGCTGCACCAGGCCGCGCGACTGTGGCAACTGGCGAACGCGCCGGGCGACCGCACGATCCCCGCGGGGCTGCGGCCCTCGCTCCATCCCGGACGCGCGGAGCACGATGCGGTGGATGCGCTGCTGGCGGCACATGGCGTCGCGGCGGGGGAGCAGTTGATCGCGCTGGCCCCCGGCAGCGTCTGGGCCACGAAGCGGTGGCCGTCGTACGCCGACCTGGCTGCGGCACTCGTGCAGCGCCACACGCGGACCGACGCGCGCGTGGTGGTGCTGGGTGCCGCCGGTGACGCGGCACTCGCACAGGCGATCCGGGAGGCCGCCGTGACGGCGCGCCCCGGTGCGCCACCGCCGATCGACGCCACCGGTGCGCTCTCCCTGCTCGGCTCCGCGGCCCTGCTCGCGCGGTGTGCCGTACTGGTGACCAACGACTCCGCGCCGCTCCATCTCGCGAGTGCGATGAACACTCCCACGGTGGCGATCTTCGGCCCCACCGTGCCGTCGCTTGGCTTCGGGCCGCTCGCCGACCGACAGGCGGTCCTGGGGCGCGAGTCCCTTGCCTGCCGCCCCTGCCACGCGCACGGGCCGATGGCGTGCCCGCTCGGCCACTGGCAGTGCATGCGGGACATCACGCCGGGCCAGGTCGACGCGGCCGTGCAGGCCATGCTGCCCGGGTAGCATCGCCGCCCGGCGCCTGTGGGTGGCGATGCGCTGTTGATCGGGGGAGGCGCGAGGTGGCGGGAGGCGCGGGGGCTCCCCCTGCCCGTCCCGTACCGCGCGTTACTTTTGTTCCATGCCCTCCCAGAACACGTCTCCGGATTCTCAATTCATCATCGGTGTCGACCTCGGCGGCACCAACGTCGTCGTCTCGGCCATGTCGCTCGATGGCTCCCGCCTCTTCGGCGCCCTGTCCGAACCGACGCTCGCCGTCGAGGGCGCGGAGGCCGTGGTGACGCGCATGGCGCGCATGGTGAACGCGACGATCGATACCACCATGAAGGACGCGGGTGTCCCGCGGAGCGCCTTCATCGGGGTCGGGATCGGGGCGCCGGGCACGGTGGATCGGCAGAAGGGGCTCGTGCTGGCGGCCCCCAATCTCAAGTGGTACGACTTCCCGCTGATCGAGCGCATGTCCGCGCTCACGGGGCTGCCGATACGCATCGACAACGACGCCAACTGCGCCACCTACGGCGAGTGGTGGCTCGGCGCGGCGCGCGGCGGCGTGAACGTCATCGGCGTCACGATCGGCACTGGCGTGGGCGGCGGGATCATCATCGACCGTCACGTCTATCACGGGTCGAGCGATGCCGCCGGCGAGATCGGGCACATCACCATCGACCTGAATGGCCGGCGGTGCGGCTGCGGCAACTACGGCTGCCTCGAGGCATACGCCTCGGGGAGCGCGATCGCGGAGCGTGCGCGCGAGGCGCTGCACAACGACGAATCGTCGATCCTCCCCACGCTGGTCAACGGGGACCTCACGAAGATCACCGCCGCCGTGGTGTACAAGGCCGCCGGCGAGGGGGATGCCCTCGCGCTCGAGATCGTGCGCGACACGGCGCGGTATCTCGGGGCGGGGCTCGCGAACCTGCTGAACGTGTTCAACCCCGACGTGGTGGTGATCGCCGGCGGCGTCACGCAGGCTGGCGAGGCGCTCTTCGGCCCGCTGCGCACGGAGGTGCGCCGCCGTGCGTTCAAGAGCGTCTCCGACAGCTGCCGCATCGTACCGGGCACTCTCCCTGGTACGGCGGGGGTCGTGGGCGCCGTCGCGACGTTCATCTCCCAGACCACCGGCCAGCCGCCGGCGTGAGCACCATGACCGCTGCGGGTGCCGGCGCGCGCAAGCGGCGCGTCGGCGTGATCGGCTCGTTCGTCTGGGACGTGCTGCATGGCCGCGACGGGCGCAGCGTGCCCGTGGAGGAGTGGGGCGGGATCACCTACTCCCTGTCGGCGCTCGATGCGGCACTCCCCGACGACTGGGAGATAGTGCCGCTCGCCATGGTGGGGCAGGATCTCGTGGAGCGGGCGCAACTCTACATCCGGGGGTTGCGGCACACCGCCCCCGATGCGGCGCTCATCGGCGTGCCGTATCCCAACAACCGGGTCGAGTTGCGGTATCTCGACGACGAGCGCCGCACCGAGCACCTCACCGGCGGCGTGCCGGGGTGGACGTGGCTCGGGCTCAAGCCGGTCCTCGACGCCGCGCGGCTCGACGCGCTGTACATCAACCTGCTGAGCGGCTGGGAGCTGGACCTCGAAACGGCACAGCTCATTCGGGCGCATTTCCAGGGCCCCATCTACTGCGACCTGCACATGCTCGTGATGGCCGTGCAGGCCGACGGGCTCCGCACCCCGCGTCCGCTGCCGAACGTCGCCGAGTGGTGCGCCTGCTTCGACGTGCTGCAAGTGAACGAAGACGAAATGCGGCTGATGGCGCCGGACTCCATGGCGCTCGCCGCGACGGCGATGGCGGCCGGGGTCTCGATCCTCGGCGTCACGCTCGGCAAGCGCGGCGCGGCCTACTTCGCCGCGCCGGGCATCGAGCGCCTGAGCGATCTGCCGCCTCGGCGAGGTCACAACGTTGCGCTGTCCACATCGCCACGCGGTGGCGCCGGTGCGCTCGGGGCGCTGCGCACGGCGCTCGTGCCGGGCGTGCCCCCGCGCGTGGATGGCCCCGGTGATCCCACCGGCTGCGGAGATGTCTGGGGGGCGACCCATTTCTCCCGACTGCTCGCCGGTGATATGTTGACAGACGCCATCGCGGCGGCGAATCGCGCCGCGTCGCGCAACGTCGAACATCGCGGGGCCAACGGCCTTGCGAGTCATCTCCGCGGAGAGCTCAGCACCACGTGACGACCGTCATCAGCGTGCCGCCCTCGCTCGACGAGCACACGTTCGAGCAGGTCATCGAGCAACTGGCGGCCACGCCGGAAGGAGCGAAGATCCTGCTCGATGCGCGGCATGCGCGCTGGGCGTCGCCGTTCGGTCTCACGGCGCTGCTCTGTGTGCCGCAGGCGCGTCCGGAGCGCATCGGCTTCGCCGTACCGGAGCACCCCGACACCGTGTCGTACTGGGCGCGCACGGGCTTCTTCCGGCACGCGGCCGAGCTGTACGAGCTGCACGGCAGCGTTCCGCGGTCCCGCGATGGCCACGAGAGCGACGTGCTGCTCGAGATCACGCCGATCACGCGAAGCGACGACGTGCACGGCGTGGTGGGCCGCATCCAGCAGAAGGCCGCCGACATCCTGCACGGGCAGCTCAACCTCGACACCGCGGTGACCGGCGCCTTCGGCATGACGCTGAGCGAGGCGTGCCAGAACATCGTCGAGCACGCCGGGCTCGGTGGCTGGGTGGCCGTGCAGACGTACAAGTACACCCGCCGGCTCGGACGCCGCGTGGTGGTGATCGCCGTGTGCGACGCTGGTGTGGGCTTCCGCAAGTCGCTCGAAAGTTCGCCGGGGCACCGCCACAGCGATCGCTGGGACGATGCCATGGCCCTCGAGGATGCCGTGCTGCGCGCCGTGTCGCGCTTCCGGCATGGCGACAAGGGACGCGGGCAGGGGCTCGCCGGCATCCGACGCTTCATCGGGCGATGGAACGGGAAGCTGACCGTGCGCAGCGGGACCGCGCGCATCGGCATCATCCCCGAGTGGGACGAGGACGTGCCGATGACGGAGGGGCTGCCGTTCTTCCCCGGTGCGCAGATGCAGATCATCATTCCCGAGCGTGTGGGCGAAGCGCCCTCCCGCGCACGCGGCGCCGCGGCGACCACCCGCAGCCGGAGCCGCTTCTGATGCACATCGATGTGGGAACGGTACTGCGCGGCACGGTCTGCGACCTCTACTCCAATCTCGTGACGCGCCCCACGGGTGCCGCGGTGCGTTCGGCCATCGAACAGCAGGTCACCGAACTTGGCGCGCCGGTGGTGACCACCATCGACTTCTCGCAGGTCAACCTGCTCGACTTCTCCTGCGCCGACGAGATCGTGGCGAAGCTGCTGCTCCGTTTCACGAGCGACGACGGGCCGCCGGGCTACCTCACGTTTCGCGGCATTCACGACGGGCACATCGACCCCATCGAAACGGTGCTCGAGCGGCACGCCCTCGCGCTGGTCTCGTGGCACGAGGGGGAGGCGGAGCTGTTCGGGCATGTCGACGACGATGAGCGCGACCACTGGATCGTGGTGCGGGATCAGGGCCCCGTGCCGGCCGACGTGGTGGCCGGCGTGCTCGACGTGACCGTGGCCATCGCCGAAGCCCAGCTGGAACGGCTGCTGCGGCGCCGTCTCGTCATGCGACGGGACGACGGCTACGCCGTCCCGGGCGTGGTGCCGAGTCCCACGGGCCCGCGGCCCGGACACGAACGGGGAGTCCAGTGAGCGACGACAAGAAGAAGCTCGGCGGGCCGTCCGTCGGAACGGGAAAGCTCGGGATCTTCAGCGGGTTCGCCCCGCCGATGCAGGTGGTGGGGTTCATCGCCACGCGCCGCGGGGACCCGGATCGTGGCCCGCTGGTGCGCATGCGCCCCGACGACGCGCTGGTCCGCCTCGTGACCGCCGGCGATCTCGTGCGTGTGCTATCCGAGCGCCGCTCGGAACTGGCGGTGCTCGAGCTGGATGAGTCGCTGCCCCGCGGTGGGGTGGTCCTGCGTGACGTGGCAGGGGCCTCGCTGTCGGAGGTCATCCGCGTGCTCCGGGTGGAGCAACCGTCGCGCCCTCGCCCCTGAACGTTTCCCACACGGTTCACCTTCGCGTGCACGAATCGCTGAGTCGCCGGCTGGCTGAGCTCGAGGGCGCTGAGTCGGCCCTGGTGCTGGCCAGCGGTCGCGCTGCCGTGGCGTGCACGGCGCTGGCCCTGCTGCGCCCCGGCGATCATCTGCTCGCCGGATCCTCACTGCGTGCGAGCACCCGGGCGTTTTTCGCGCAGGAACTGCCGGCCCTTGGCGTCGATGTCAGCTGGATCGACGCGCGCGACACCCGCGGGTGGCGCCGCAGCGTCACGCGACGCACACGCGCCCTGTATTTGGAATCGCCGGTGCTCGAGACGGGTCGACTCGTCGATCTCACGCCGGCGCGCACGCTCGCGCAGGAACTGGGCATCGCGCTCATCGTCGATGCCACGGCCGCCTCGCCGGTGAACTTCACGCCGCTCGCGCACGGAGCCGACGTCGTGCTGCATGATGCCACCTACCTCCTCGAGCCGCACGGCGAGGCGGAGGCGGGCGTGGTGGCGGGCACCGAAGGCGTGGTCGAGGAAGTGCGGCTCAAGATGGACGCCTGGGGCGCCGTGCCCCATCCACTCGTCTCCCGCCAGCTCGAGCGCGGGCTCGCCACCCTCGAGGTGCGCGTACAGCGCCAGAACACCACGGCGCGCCAGATCGCCGAATGGGCCAGCGGACATCATGAGGTGGCCGAGGTGCAGTGGGCCGGTCTCCCGACGCACCCCGATCATGCCTGCCTTGGCGAGTGGTTCGCGGGGCCGGGGTCACTCGTGCTGCTCCGGCTCCACGACGCGCACGATGTCGCGCGCGTCGCCGCGCACGCAACGGCGCTCTTCGCCGGTCACCACGGCGGCCGGCACGTCGCGACCCGGGTGGGTGCTACCGCGGACGCCCGGTGGCTGCGCCTCGAGACGGGGCTCGAGTCCGCCGACACGATCATCGGCGGGCTCGTCTCGGCGCTGACGACGACCTCCCTCTCCAGATAGTCGATGTCCGGTATTCTTCGTCTGTCGAACGTATCGAAGGAGTACCCGCGCTCGGGGATGGCCCTGCGCGACGTCTCTTTCGAAATGCAGAAGGGGGAGTTCGTTTTTCTCGTGGGGCACTCGGGCGCGGGCAAGAGCACCCTGCTCAAGATGCTCACCATGGCCGAGCGCCCGACCGCTGGTGAAGTGCGCGTCTCGGGCTATTCGAGTGCCACGGTCAAGCCGCGCGAGATCCCGAAGCTGCGACGCCGGCTCGGCGTGGTGTTTCAGGACTTCCGGCTCCTCCCCGATCGGACGGCAGAGCAGAATGTCGCGTTCGCCCTCGAGGTGACCGGGACACCGAAGAGCCAGATCACACCGAAGGTTGCGCGCCTGCTCACGCAGGTGGGGCTCGCGTCGCGCGCCACGGCGTACCCGCACGAACTCTCCGGCGGTGAGCAGCAGCGTGTCGCCATCGCCCGCGCGCTGGCGAATGATCCGTTCCTGCTGCTGGCCGACGAGCCCACCGGCAACCTCGATGATCGCGCGACGCATGCCATCTACCTCCTGCTGCGCGAGATCAACGCCCGTGGCACCTCGGTGCTCATGGCCACCCACGACGTCGCGATGATCCAGCGGGCCGGACTCCGCTGCCTCGAACTCGAGCATGGCAAGCTGATCTTCGACGGCACCGATGTCGCCACGCTCGTGGCCAACATGCGCGGTCGGCGCGGGTGAGGGACTCATGAGACTCGCACTCCGGGAGGTCGTGCTCGCGTTCCGCCGTGCCCCGCTGCTGGCCATCCTGGGCATCGTCACCATCGGCTTTTCCCTTTTCGCCTTCGGGCTCTTCGGGCTGGTGGCGCTGAACATCCGCACTGCCCTCCGCGAGGTGGAGGACCGCGTCGAGATCCGGGCGTTCCTCGTGGAAGGAGCACGGGATGCGGAGATCGACGAGCTGATGCAGCGCATGCAGAAGCACCCGGCCGTCGCCGACGTGGGCTACGTGACCCCCGACTCGGCGCTGCAGCGCGCGCGCGCGGAGCTCGAAGAGTTCCGCGACGTGATGGACGGCGCCTTCCTGCCGGGATCGGTGGAGCTCCGTCTCCGGGAGGGGATGCGCGATCCCGCTACGGTCGCCGAACTCTCGCGGCGCCTGCAGACCTATCCCGTGGTCGAGGAAGTGCGCTACGGCCGAGAATGGGTCGAGAAACTCTACCGCATCCGCAACATCGCCGCCCTCGTGGGTTCGGTGCTCGGCAGTGTGTTCGCGCTCGTGGCGGTGATCATCATCGGCAGCACCATCCGCATGGCCATCCTCGCCCGTGCGCGGGAGATCGAGATCATGCGCCTCGTGGGCGCCACCAACATGTTCGTCCGGCTCCCGTATCTGATCGACGGCACGCTCAAGGGGCTGCTGGGTGGCATCCTCGCGGTGAGCATGTCATGGGGCACCACCGTGGTGCTCGGTCGTACGCTCATGCAGACGCAGTTCTTTGCGCCCGAACAGATCGTGGCGGGCATTGCCGCCGGGGGCCTGCTGGGCCTGCTGGGCAGCTGGTTCTCCGTGGGCCGGCACCTGCGTCAGGTGTGGCGCGACTGAGCGCCCGGCGAACCATGCAACGGTCGGCGTCGAGACGACGGACAGGCGGGATACGGCAGTGGGCCACGCGGGCGCTGCTGGTGCTGCTGGTGCCGTTGGCAGGGCTGGCGCGGGGGCCGGTGATGCACGCCCAGCAGCCGCCCGCCAGCGCGGAGCAGCGGCTGCGCCAGCAGCAGGACGAACTCGACAAGCTGCGCCGCGAGCGATCGGACCTCGAGGCGCGCATGAGCGAGCTGCAGCGCACCGCGCGCTCCCTCACCGACGAGGTGAACAATCTCGAAGCGCAGCGGCAGACCACGCGGCGCCTGGTCGCCGCGCTCGACCAGCAGCTGCAGACGATCAACGACGAAGTGATCCAGGCCGGTACGGGTCTCGTGCGGGCCGAGCGCGAGCTCGAGGGCAAGCGCGGCGCGCTCCAGCGGCGCATGGTGAAGATCTACAAGCGGGGCAGCCTCTACGACGTGGAGGCGATGCTGTCCGCCCAGTCGTTCGCCGGCCTCGTGGCCCGCTACAAGTACCTGCACGAACTCGCCCTCAACGACCGCAATCTCGTGCGGCGTGTCGAGGGGCTGCGCGACCAGATCATCACGCAGCGCATGCTGCTCGTGCGATTGCAGGACGAGGTGAGCCGCAATCGCCAGGAAAAGGATCGCGAGGCGCGGCGGCTGGCCGAGCTCGAGTCGCGCCGTCAGCGCAATCTCACGGCGGTGCAACTCACCGCCCAGCGCACCCGCGAGCGGCTGCAGCAGCTCGCGCGCGACGAGTCCCGCATCGCCAACGCCATCGCCACGCTCGAGACGGCCCGCCGACGCGCCGAGATGGCGCCGAACGCGCGGCCGGCGGCGCCCTCCACCATTCGGACGTCGGATCTCGGCAAGCTCGATTGGCCGGTGGATGGCACGATTCTGTACCGCTTCGGCCGCGTGGTGAACCCCAACAACACCACGACCCGCTGGAACGGCATCGGGATCGGGGCCACGGTGGGGACGCCCGTGAAGAGCATCGCGGCGGGCGAGGTCGTGCTGGCCGACAACGTGGGCACCTACGGCCCCACGGTCATCGTTCAGCATGGGGGTGGCGATTACTCGGTGTACGGCTCGCTGCAGAACATCGGCGTGCGCCGCGGTCAGCAGGTAACCAAGGGCCAGTCGATCGGCACCGTCGGGGCCACAGATCCCGAACTGCCGCCCCATCTCCACTTCGAAATCCGGCCGCAGGGGCGCGCAATCGATCCGCTCGAGTATCTGCGCGCCCGCCGCTGACCTTCGTCACTCCGCATGCCTGCCAGAAAGACCGCCTCCGCTCCCGCGAGCGCGACCGACGCACCCGTGAAGAAGCCCGGCACGCGCAAGCCGGCGTCGCCCCCTGCCCCATCGATCAGCGCCCCCATCACGGTCGATGCGGGTGACTGGCGCCGCGACGTCGCCCCGCTGGGGGCGCACGTCTCGATCGCCGGCGGTACCTGGGAGGCGGCCGCGCGGGCGCGCGAGATCAGCGCCACCGGCGCACAGGTCTTCACGAAGCAGGCCAATCGCTGGGCCGAACGCGAGATCGATGCCGACGAAGCGGCGCGCTTCCGCGCGGCGATGGCCGAGACGAGCGTGCGCTGGATCTGTTCGCACGATTCGTACCTCATCAATCTCGCCTCACCGGATCCCGAGTTGCGCGCGCGCTCGATCGGCAGCTTTCGGGCGGAGCTTCGCCGCTGCCATGCCCTCGGCCTCGACGCCGTGGTCTCGCACCCGGGCAACTTCATGGATGAGCGGGCCAGCGACATCGCCCGCAATGCCGAGGG
>Ga0315907_10008076_pt1 | contig 10861 bp, 12 predicted proteins | sample LakEriMetagenome_3_FD_203525 | JGI IMG/M metagenome (GOLD analysis project Ga0315907, IMG submission 203525) | Freshwater fungal communities from buoy surface, Lake Erie, Ohio, United States - Buoy 12 MA123 | ecosystem: Environmental > Aquatic > Freshwater > Lake > Lake biofilm | place: USA...
CATACGTTCTTGAGCACGGCTACTGCCGCTCGTTGTACACAGAAGATCCAAACGGAATGCTTCTTGAGTTCACTGCTGATGCACCAGGCGCAGAAAAGATCAACGCAGATCGCAAGAACGACGCTCACGCAACGTTGAAGCGTTGGCTTGCTGGTGATCACACCAGCAACAACAACTACCGCTAGTCACTCGAGCATTTCATGAATGACTCGAGCGTCTTATTCGTTCACGGGTCGTTTCTTCCAAGCCTGACGTGGATCCCTGTCATCGAACGTCTTGCACAGCACGGCCAAGATGCGCACACCATTGATTTGCCATTCACTTCTTTGGCTGATGACGTCGCGGCGTTGAGCACAAAGATTTCTGAACTGCAGAAATCACACCGTGCCGTCACTGTGGTGGGTCACAGCTACACCGGCATCACCGTGTCGGCTGCATCACATGCTGCTCAACACTTGGTGTTTGTTGCAGCTCGTATGCCAGCAGTGGGCGAATCACAAGCGGGTATTTCGCCACAGTGGGGCAACCCAGAGTTTCGCTCATGCTTAAACATCTCGGCTGATGGTGAATTGTCTCTCACAGAAGACGCATCAAGGTTCTTGTTTCATCGCAGCCCCGCGTCGTTGGCGCGTCTTGCAATGCAGCATCGCCGCACAATGCGTAGTGAAATACCCGTGGAACCGATGGAAAACCCTGCATGGTTAAGTGTGCCGAGTAGTTACATCGTGTGTACAGACGACCAAGCAGTGCAGCTTGATCAGCAACGCATGCGTGCTGGTTGGGCAAAGCATTCAGTGGAGATCGATACGGATCACTCACCGTTCTTTTCTGCTCCGCAGGCAACTGCAGATTTCATTCTTGAAACGCATCGCGCGGAAACGAAATAGGAAATGAAGAACTATTTCGGCAGCGGGTCAGTGGTGGGCAACATCGACATGCGCGAAAAGTCTTCAGAGATTGCTTGCGCTGTTGTGAGCAACAACGGCAAGTGTGTTTTCTTCAGTTCAGCAATTGATGTTTCTGCGGCATTCGTTGTCACATTGACTGCAGCGATGACAGAGCCACTGCCATCCGTCACCGGTGCAGCAATCGAACGAATGCCAAACGACAGTCGCTCATCTGATAACGCCCAGCCACGTGTACGTACTTCAGCTAACGCAGCATCGATCTCTTTACGCGATGGCCGTACTCGCGGTACAACAGGTGACTGCGACGGAATCTTCAACACAGCATCAAGTTCTTTAGTGGTGAGTGATGCCAAGAGTACGTGGCCCATTGATGTTGCGATGGCAGGGAAGCGTGTTCCGATCTGCACAGACAAGCCGATGATCTTCGGTACCGGCACACGTGCTGTGTACACAATGTCGCTGCCGTCTAACTGGGACATCGAACTTGATTCATGTGTCTGCGACACCAACGAGACCAAGTGCGGACGCGCAATGTCCCACATGCCTTGTGCATTGATATACGACATGCCCAACTCCAACACTTTGGGCGTCAGCATGAACACGCCGTCATTCGAGCGCACGTATCCGAGCTGTTCGAGCGTGAGAAGCAATCGACGTGCAGTTGGTCGTGCAAGATCAGCAGCAGCTGCAACTTCACTCACCGTCATCGCTAAGTGCGACAACGAAAACGCACGCATCACATTGAGTCCGCGAGCAAGTGCTTCAACAAAATCGGGTTCATCTCGCTTTGTTGCCATTATGTGCGCCTCCCAGCATGAATCCATATCCCCCAACACGAAAGCAGTGAGACTATGAACTCCCCACAGAATACGGCCAAGCCGCTCGAAGGATTGGTCGTCGCCGACCTGTCGCGAGTCCTTGCTGGCCCCTACTGCTCAATGCTTTTGGCCGACATGGGCGCAACCGTGGTGAAAGTGGAAAGCGCCGCTGGCGACGACACTCGCACCTGGGTGCCACCCACCAAAGATGGCGTGGCGACCTATTACATGTCGATCAACCGCAACAAGAAGTCGATCGTGTTGGACTACGGCAACCCTGACGACCTTGAAATCGTGAAGAAGCTTGTTCGCAACGCAGACATCTGCTTGGAGAACTTCAAAGTCGGTGGCTTGAAGAAATTCGGACTGGATTACGAATCAGTCAAAGCAGATAACCCTGGCTTGATCTATCTCTCCATCAGCGGCTTTGGTACTGCAGAAGGCGCATGGCTGCCTGGCTACGACCTCATCGTGCAAGCAGTGTCGGGTTTGATGAGCCTCACGGGTGAGCCTGATGGTTCGCCGTATCGCGCAGGTATTTCAGTGTTCGACGTGATGGCCGGCTTGCACGGAACAATCGGTGTTCTTGCTGCACTCAACCATCGCAATGCAACCGGTGAAGGCCAACACATTGAAGTCAACTTGTTGTCTTCGGCGATGTCGGGCTTGGTGAACCAAACTGCTGCATACACCGCAGCAGGCGTGGTGCCATTCCGCATGGGTAACGCACACCCCAGTTTGTTCCCATACGAAGCATTGCCAACGAAGGATCGCGACCTCATCATTGCTGCAGGCAATGACAAGCAGTTCCGTTCACTGTGCACAGTTTTGGGCATCGAAGCCATCGCAGACGACCCGCGCTTCAAGATCAATGCAGACCGCACGAAGAACCGTGAAGAATTACGTCCGTTTTTATTGGAGAAATTGGCTGAGTGGATGTCGGACGATTTGTTCATTGAACTCAACAAAGTCGGCGTGCCATGCGGCCCCATTAACTCCATCGGTGATGGTGTGGAGCTTGCAGAGAAGTTGGGCTTGCGCCCACGCGTCACTGTTGGTGAAGGCGATCGCGAAGTCACGTTGGTGCGCAACCCGATTACGTTCAGCGATGGCGACCTTGAATATCGCTTGCCGCCACCAACATTGGGCGAACACTCCGATGAAATTCGTGACTGGTTGAAAGGACTGGATTAATCATGGCTACAGAACAACCCACATATCGCACAGGTCTCGGTACATCCGATGCCGACAGCATCACGTTGTTGGGTCACGACCTTGCATCAGAGCTGCTCGGCAAGATTTCATTTGGTGAGCTTGCGTATTACTTGATTGCCAAGCATCGCCCGTCAAAAGGTCAACTGGTGATGTTCGAAGCAGTGCTTGCTGCATTGGCAGATCACGGTTTCACTCCGACTGCGATTGCAGCACGCTTGACATACGCGAGCGCGCCCGACTCATTGCAAGGAGCATTGGCGGCCGGACTTCTGGGTGGCGGTTCTCGCTTCCTCGGTGTCACCGAAGATTGCGCATTGTTCCTCAACGCTCAGTTGCAGCAGGTGGGTACGCAAACACGCACCGATGCTGAGTGGGATGAAGTGGCTCGCACTGTCGTGCGCTCTCAGAAAGAAATCGGGAAGTTTGTCCCTGGTCTCGGACACCCTGTTCACAAGCAGGGCGACCCTCGCACGCCGGTGCTGATGGCACTTGCCCGCGAGAATGGAACCTTCGGACCTCACCTCGCTCTCTTTGAGGCAATCGGCCGCTCACACTCCGATGTGTTGGGTAAACATTTGCCACTCAATGGTGCAGGTGTGTGTGGTGCGGTACTGGCAGACCTCGGGTTGCCACTGGGCGTCATGCGCGGAGTGGCTTTGTTGGCTCGTTGCGCCGGTCTTTTGGGCCACATTGTGGAAGAACAGACCCACCCAGTCGGTATTGACATCTATATGAATGTCGACCGAAACATCGATTACCAGCCCCCAAAATAGGGAAAATCAGCCAAAATTGACGAAATTGGGTCGAAAACCCGCCATTTGTGTCGGCGGGCACACGAAATCCACCCTCTGGTGTCCGCCCATTGGTAATTTGTCCGCTAGTCGGGCAAATAGCCCGCACTTCACCTCCTGGGGGAAAACACAATGGCAAATTCACTTGCACCTAGCGCTTCACAGCGTTGGCACAAATGGGTTGAAGAGCATCCAGTGGGCGGCCTCGCCCTCATTGGTGTCATCGCGACCCAACTCGGCACATACTTCGGCTACTGCTTCAACGCAATCGGCCTTCCACAGCTTCCATGGCCTGCCTACAACGGCGCGCTGATCGCTGATGCAGCTGGCGCAGCTGGCAAATCTTGGGGCAACCCGATTACCCAGTACTTCACCGGTCAGTCCATGCACTTTGTCAACGGCATCGTGTTCTGCATCTTGTTCGGCGTTATCGCACACAAGGCAATCCCTGTAGCGAACCATGTCCTCAAGGGCCTTATCTATGGCGTCATCATGACGATCATCAGCATTGGCTTCCTTGTTCCATACGCATACGCACCGAAGCAGGGCTATGGCCTTTTCTCCTTCGATACGCCAAACGGTTGGAAGCTTCCAGCAGGCGTTCTTCTCTGGCACCTCATTTACGGTGCAGTGATTGGTCTTCTGTACCAGCCAAAGGACAACAACTAGTCAATTCGCTCTAGCGTAAAGAACTAAACGAAGAGCCCGGTCCGTAAGGACCGGGCTCTTTGCTGTACTGAATGAGTAATTGTGTTTATGCGAACAAACGCTTTGATGCGATCTCGCAACCCTGCGACAGCGCTGCAAGCTTTGCGAACACCACATCAGGATCAATCGTTGTTGTGCCCACGTGCACGGAGAAACCGCAGTCAACGCCAGCAAGCAAACGATCAGGTGACACAACTTCGGCCCACTGACCCAAACGCTGTGCAACAAGCTCTGGGTGCTCGATGTAGTTCGACTGTGGCTCAATCACGCCAGGGCAAATGAACTTGTCGGCAGGAACACCGAGTTCCTTCAAGACGCTCCACTCATGTGAGTGACGTGGGTTTGCGCCTTCAAACAACACTGTTTGTGGCTTTGCTGTCCAGACAATGTCGATGATGTCTTGAATAGGAACGTCGTGATGGTGAGGGCCTGGGTAGTTGCCCCAGCACAAGTGCATTCGCAATTGCTCTGCAGGAATATTGCGCACTGCATGGTTTAACGCTTCGATGTTGGTGCGAATCGTGCTGCGGAAATCTTCCAATGACAACTGTGCATATGCAGAGTGGCGACCCATTGCGAGGTCAGGACAATCCACCTGAACAACGGCCCCTGCTGCAGCAATCGCTTCGTATTCAAAGCGCATTGCTTCAGCGATTGCGAACACGTATTCCTCGCGGGTCTTGTAGAACTCGTTGCCGAAGAACAACGAAACAACACCGGGTGATGCGGCGCTGGTGAAAATGTCCTTGTGTCCGAAGCTTTTCGCAGCTGCAGACAATTCGGTCATGTCCTTCACCGCTGCATCACGGTCGATCACTTCGATGGCACTGGTGCACGCAGGTGCAGAACGCTTGCGACGACCAGGGTTGCCGGCCACTGCCTCAGCACTGCGTGGGAAGTCAACAAGGTCATCAAAGAAGTAGTTCTGAATTGACTCACCTGCAAAGCCCGACAAACGGTCTTTCACATATGTGGCGTATGACGGCTTCGACATTTCGCCGTCATTGATAATGGTGACGCCGGCCTTGACTTGCTTCTCCACAATCTCCACGATGGCCTTTGAGATGCGATCATCGAGTGCGTTCTTGTCGACGGGAATGCCATCGCCCATTGCCCACATCAACTGAATGAGATCGTCCGGGCGGGGAAGACTGCCCGTGTGTGTGCTGGGGATGAGATGTGACGGAGATGCCATGGGGTTCCTAACCGTGGAGAGTGGTGAAATCTTAGGCGCGGACATCTGTCCACACTGCGGTCACGTGACTATTTCAGTGGCAGAAGAAAAGCGCTGAAACAGCGCCGCAGACCTAATCTGTCTGCGTGCAAAACATTGTGATTGTCGGAGCTTCGTTGGCCGGAACCCGTGCGGCGGAAACGTTGCGCTCGAGTGGCTTCACGGGCACGATCACGATGGTGGGCGCTGAGGCACACATGCCTTATGACCGTCCACCGTTGTCGAAGAACTATCTCGCTGGTGACTGGGATGAAGAGCGTGTTGCTTTGCGTAAGCCTGAGGCTCTGGAAGAACTAAACCTCACATGGAAACTGGGTGTTGCAGCATCAGGGCTCGACACTGCAGCCAAGACTCTGACATTGGCGAATGGTGAGACCCTTTCCTATGACGGGCTCATCATTGCAACGGGCGGCGATGTGCGCCGTTTGCCGAATCAGCCCAACATCGCCGGCATTCACACATTGCGCACGTTGGCTGATGCCACAGCATTGCGCGATGAGATCACTGAAGGCGTTCGCGTGGTGGTGATTGGCGCTGGATTCATTGGTTTGGAAGCAGCTGCAACGGCGAAGAAGCGCGGAGCTGACGTCACGGTGCTGGAAGGCCTTGAAGCACCGCTGATTCGTGCCATGGGTGCAGAGACAGGTGCAGCGATCGGTGCCGTGCACGAACGCAACGGCGTTGTGGTGCGATGCAACGTGCAAGTAGCGAGCATTGACGGCGACTCACACGTGAAGAGCGTGACGCTGAGCAACGGTGAAGTGATTCCTGCCGATGTTGTGATTGTGGGCATTGGTGTTTCACCAGCAACAACATGGTTAGAAAAATCGGGACTGACATTGCGCGATGGTGTGGTGTGCAATGCGAACTTGTGTGCGGGCCCCGAGACAGTGTTTGTTGCGGGGGATGTGTTGCGTTGGCCCAATGAATTGTTTGCTGATGTGGAAGCAGACATGCGCGTTGAGCACTGGACAAATGCTGCCGAACAAGGTGCGCATGCAGCAACGAATCTGCTGGCTGCACTGAACGCAACCGAACAAACGCCGTACTCCGCAGTGCCGTTCTTTTGGAGTGATCAATTCGATGCGCGCATTCAGTGTTTGGGTCGCCCCAGTGCGAATGCAGTTGTTGATGTTGTCGCGGGCAACCCTGCCGATGGCAAATGGTGTGCGATGTACAGCGTGAATAATCGCTTAACCGCAGTTCTTGGTGTGTCGCAGCCAAAGTTAGTGATGCCCAGTCGCGCATTGCTATCAACACACACGTCTCGCGAAGATGCACTGGCTCACTTCGCCCGTGTTACCGCACCACCTCCACCTGCACCACCAACATCGGGTGCGTAACGAACCATGACTCTTCCTGATCCAGATCGTCTTGGTGTGTGGCGTGCATTTCTCACAGCACACGCAGCTCTCGACAAGATGCTCTCGCATGCACTGGAAGAGGAAAACGACTTGCAGCGTCCATGGTTTGAGATTCTCGATGCGTTAGCAACAAACGAAGACAATTCAATGAGGTTCAACGATCTCGCTGAACGTGTGATGGCGAATCCGTCGAGCTTGTCTCGACAATTGGACAAACTCGAGGACAAGAAGCTGATCGTGCGAGAGAAGTCGATTCTCGATGACGGTCGCGCGATTCTGATTGTGTTGACACCACTGGGCCTCGAGAGTTGGCGAGAGGCGAGTCTGACCTACTACCGCATTGTTCGTCGGGCGTTCAGCAATACATTGACTGACACAGATGTCGTGGCTTTGAACCGTGTCTTTTCCAAGGTTTTAGAAGCCGACTAGCGCAGATTCGCCCGACTTTGGCTGGGGCGACCAAACAAGGCAGACTTTGTGCCACCAACGGAACCAAAGGGGACCCCAATGCAAAACGCAGTCATCGTCGACGCACTTCGCACACCACTCGGAAAGCGCAATGGCCGCTTGAAGGATTGGCACCCCGTTGACCTCGCTGGTTACACATTGAAGGCTCTTGTCGAGCGCAATGGCATCGACCCAACACTCATTGAAGACGTCATCATGGGCTGCGTGATGCAGGTGGGCGAACAGAGCCTCAACGTTGGTCGCAACGCAGTTCTTGCTGCAGGTCTTCCCGACACCATTCCTGGCACCACGATTGACCGTCAGTGCGGTTCTAGCCAGCAGGCAGCACACTTCGCAGCACAAGGCGTAATGGCCGGAGCATACGACGTTGTGATTGCAGCAGGTGTTGAAGTCATGACTCGCGTTCCCATGGGTTCCGCAATTGCTGATGGCAAGTACGGCTTCCCGTTTGGTCCGGAAGTGTCAGCTCGTTACGCACCAGAAGGCGGACTCGTTCCGCAGGGCGTGAGCGCAGAAATGATCGCTGACAAGTGGGGCATTACTCGTGAAGACATGGACCGTTTTGGTGCACGTTCACAGGCTCTTGCTGCACAAGCAACAGCAGAAGGTCGCTTCGAGCGCGAGATTCTTCCTGTCAATGATGCTGAAGGGAAGCTCATGACAACAGATGAGGGAATTCGTGAGTCACCATTCGAGAAGTTGCAGCAACTCAAGCCTGCATTCCGTAGCGAAGAAGATGGTGGTCGCGTGACTGCTGGTAACTCCAGCCAGATCACCGACGGTGCATCAGCAATGCTCATCATGAGCGAAGAGAAGTGCCGCGCACTCGGTCTCACACCACGCGCACGTTTCGTGAACTTTGGTCTTGCTGGCGACAACCCACAACTCATGCTCACTGCACCAATTCCTGCAACACAGAAGGCATTGGCAAAAGCTGGTCTCACAATGGGCGACATGGACATCACGGAGATCAACGAAGCATTTGCATCTGTTGTTCTTGCATGGGAGAAGGAATTGCACCCCGACATGTCGAAGGTGAACCCGAACGGTGGAGCCATTGCATTGGGTCACCCATTGGGCGCATCAGGCACACGCTTGATGACCACGTTGTTGCACGAACTTGAGCGCACCGGTGGTCGCTACGGCTTGCAGACAATGTGCGAAGGCGGCGGCATGGCCAACGCCACCATCATCGAACGCCTCGGCTAATTCGAAGGGTTTGATGTTGTTCAGCATCTCCATGCCGGAGTGGGGAACCATTGTCTGGTTCGCCGGCGGCGTGTTCTTGATGCGTTACATCTGGAAGTTCGGCTTCGGCATGCTGCGGTCAATGACCTCATCGATTCCGCCTCCGCCACCCAGTGGTGAGATGCGCAAGATCAATGTGCGTTATCGATGCAGCGTGTGCGGTGTTGAACTGCGTGTGGTGATGGCACCGGACGAAGATCCGCCACCGCCCAAGCATTGCTTGGAAGAGATGGACATGATCGCGCCGATCTTCGAATAAGCCCTCACAGGCCTGTTTGATTTCTCATCCACAGGGTGTGGATAAACGTGTTGGAAACCACACCCGTGTAACTCTGCTAACGCCTACCCCGCACGGGGTTGCCGACGGTCTAGCGATATTTGGTGGCTGTGTACAAGCCACCCAAAAGTGATGTGAGACCCACTGCGAGGTACCAGTTGCTACGACCGCCGGGGACGAAACCGAGGTAATAGAAGAGGATGACAAGGAAGCCGACGCCGAGGAGCGCAAACATCAGCCACAAGACCCACTGGGGGCTGGGCATCTTGTATTCGGTGACCGGTGGGGTGTAGCGGCTGCTGGAGCCCACACCTTCGTTACTGGTTCCGTGCATATTGGTGGGATTGGTGTGTCCGCCCTTTGGGGTGACGCGACCGCCCTGCTTCTTCTTGTTAGCCACGCCTTGATTGTAGAGCCCCGCGGGCAATTGGTTTCACGAAACGGGGCGAAACACGGCAGGCTAGAGACATGGCCCGGGTCCTCGTTATCGATAGCTATGACAGCTTCGTGTACAACATCGTTCAGTACCTGGGTGAACTGGGTGCTGAACCCATCGTGGTCCGCAACGATCAGTTGACCGTGGACGAAGCCGTGGCCCTGCAGCCCGATGGCGTGTTGTTGTCGCCTGGCCCTGGTCGCCCCGAAGAAGCCGGCATCATCTGCGATGCGATTCGTGCGTTCGCTGGCAACACTCCGGTGTTCGGTGTATGCCTGGGACACCAAGCAATTGGTCATGTGTATGGCGGCGACGTTGTTCGTGCGCCGCAACTGATGCATGGCAAGACTTCTTTTATTACACACACCAACACGGGTGTGTTTGAAGGATTGGTGTCGCCGCTGGAAGCAACGCGGTATCACTCACTCGTGATCGAAAAATCGACGATGCCTGCAGAGTTGGTGATCACTGCAGAGACAAGTGATGGCATTGTGATGGGTGTTCGTCATCGTGATGTTGATGTTGAAGGTGTGCAGTTTCACCCCGAGAGCATTCTCACTGCAGCAGGTCATGACTTGTTGCGCAACTTTTTGAACCGCTGCGCATAAGTGCGGGGTTAGCCGGCGGGGACTGTGGCTGCATCGCGGCCCACAGTGAGAACAATCTTTGTTCCCGGTGTCACCATCGTGCCCACAGCAGTTCCTTGGCTAATCACTTTGCCAATGTTGACGTTGCCTGTTGCAAGGTCTGCGTAATCAATCGAAGCGCCCAGCCCAAGAGCCGTGAGCTTCGCAAGTGCTTCCGCTTCAACAAGACCCTTCACCGTAGGCATTGCAACTGGTTGCGGTCCGGAAGAGACATACAACGTGATTGCAGCGCCACCGTCGAGCAGTTGACCAACAACAGGATCTGTGCGCACCACAATGCCCTTGGGCACTGTGGCATTGGCTTCTTCTGCAATGGTGACAACAAACTTGTAGGGCTCTGCTTCCAAGAATGCTTTGGCTGCTTCAGCGGTTTGGCCGACAACAACTGTGGGAACAGCAAGTTGTCCGCTACCGCCCGAGAGATTCACTGTGATGGTTTCACCCTTGGCAATCTGTGAGCGGCCGGCAGGTGTTTGCATCGCAACGGTGCCCAATGCATATGTCTTGTCGATCACATCAGGACCCTTGGCATACACAAACCCGGCACCCTCAATGGATGCACGCGCTGCTTCTTCGGAAATACCAACAACTGGCGGCACTTCAACAGTGACAGCAGGGAAGACAAGCGTGACGGTTTCGCCTTCTTTGGCAGTGTCTCCACCAGCAGGTGATTGGCTCTGCACCAACTGTGTGGCATCGCACACAGTTTCAACTGGGCTGAGCGCAACAACAAACTTCGCGCTTTCC
>Ga0315907_10008078_pt1 | contig 10858 bp, 8 predicted proteins | sample LakEriMetagenome_3_FD_203525 | JGI IMG/M metagenome (GOLD analysis project Ga0315907, IMG submission 203525) | Freshwater fungal communities from buoy surface, Lake Erie, Ohio, United States - Buoy 12 MA123 | ecosystem: Environmental > Aquatic > Freshwater > Lake > Lake biofilm | place: USA...
TCTGTATAAGTTGATCGATAGAGTTCCTTCTTTACTCCTGTCAATAGATTTATGGACTGAATAAAAGGGAACTGACCTTCCGGTTTGAAACCGTCACCGAACAAATATACCTCATGACCTTTCAAGAGTAAGACATTTTCTCCATATTCGTTTGGTTTTGTCTGCATTCTGCCCGGATCGGAGTATTTGTCATCAGAATTTCTATCAAAGAGTATCTTCATGGAAGCGTTACCGAGCGTTGGGTCGAAGAAATAAGTCTTTGTGTTACGGGTATTCCACCAATTATCGTATGCAATGGCATGTGTTTCATCGCCCCAGATTATTCCGGAAAACCGTTGCTTTGTCTTGAGTAAGCTTTTTTCTTGCCCTGTGAAAGGAGCATTCAATAGGAACACTTCATCTCTGAAATCAACCTTTACTTCTGGGTCTCCACGGTCTAAAGCCCTAACGAACATTAGCATGGCGGGGTGATCACTTCGCCACGAGAAATCTCTATTCCCGGCATAAGTCGCCATGAAGCCTTGAGGCAATACTTCAAGGAGTGGGGTGAAGTTTACCTCAGCCACCTTCTTGGCTTCAATATCATAAACGATTTCGCGGGATGGAAAACGGTCATATGTTACGAGGTAGGAAAATGGTCGTTCAATAGTGGTTATAAGGAAGTATTTCCCATCCGGAGAAATGCTCTCGCCCATATACATATCTGCCTCCATCCATTTTTCAACCTGACCGGTCAAGCTAACTTTATACAATTCAGACGTAGCCAGATTTTCGAAGTTCTTTTCGTCTGTCGGGTTCTTTAAAAGGTCCTGATACGTTCTGTTCTGAGCCTTTGAACCGTCACTAAGCGTTACCACCGGTCCTGAGGGTAGTGTTGTTTTCGTATTGATCAGTGGTTGTCTGTTCTTTGGCAATGCATGGACCAATAAGGAATTCCCATCCTTGAACCAGGTAATGGGGGATCCCAGATTGGCATTCAACGCTAGCTCAGAGAGTTTTTTGCAACTGTGAGTTGTTAGGTCAAGTACCCATAGTTCTAACGCCTTAGTACCGGAGTGAGTAAAGGCGATCTTCTTTTCGTCCGGTGACCATGTGACATTTGAAATACGTGGATTGGTGGGCAATCCGGTTACCTGGACCTCTGAAGTTTCGTTCAGCTTTCGTGTCTTCAGATTGGTAATATAGGTGACTGTACTGGAAATATTGATGATCGGATTGATGCGCAGTCCTGCCAGACGGATCTCTTCCTGATTGAGATCCTCCAATGTTTTATAAGTGTCTCGGTACATGAACAGCATCACCTCTTTTTTGGAATCCATGTTCACTGATGGAGGACGTTCATAATCAACCAGATCAAGGATCTCTTTCGGAGGTTTTTGGTAGTCCAAGTTTTCCTGTGCATGTATTTGGATGCCAGATAAAATAAGAAAAATGCATAATGAGAAGGCTTTCATAGTCCTGAATTAAATGATCATAAGTGGTGAGCAACGGTCACCATGGAAAAATGTAAATGTACAGAATACGCGATAATTTGTAATTCTTTCTTCCGCAGAAAAGAATGATGAAAATCACCCAGAAAACACTCCAGAAAATACTAATGGATGGAAAGATGGCTACGCAGAGAAAATAAGTTATGATCCCCTGTAATGCAGCAAATCCGTAAGAAAGGTACATCGCCCCGAGGAAATATCCAGGTTCTCTATCAAATCGGTAGTTGCATTTTTCGCAGTGGTCATTCATTACCGGCAATTGAAGAAGGCTTATATTCTGCTTGAAGACGTATCCTTCACGACATTTAGGACAGCGCTCTTGAAGGAGGTCAACGATAAATGTTCTTCTGATTGCTCCCCCGGACATTTTAAAGGCCTTGATAGTGATCAACCGCATTTCGGACTGAACCGAATTCCTGCAACAGTTGCTCCGCTTTTGAATAATCAGTGATACCGGTTTCGTCCATGATCATTTTCACGCCACGGTCGACCAATTTGTTGTTGCTCAATTGCATATCGACCATTTTGTTCCCTTTTATTTTTCCGAGTTTAATCATAAGGGAGGTAGAGATCATGTTCAATATCAGTTTTTGTGCAGTTCCGGATTTCATTCGCGTACTTCCTGTAACGAATTCAGGACCAACTTCCGGGGTGATAGGGTATTCAACGGATATTGAAAGAGGAGAGCCCGGATTGCATGAGATACCACCCGTCAGAATGCCCTTCTCCTTTGCTTTTTCGATAGCTCCCAGCACATAGGGTGTGGTTCCTGATGCTGCGATACCAATGAGAGTATCGTTAGGATTTATCTTGTATTCTTCCAGATCTTTCCAGCCTTGTTTCATATCATCCTCAGCAAATTCAACAGCTTTACGGATGGCTATGTCGCCACCGGCAATGATGCCCACAACAACTCCGTGAGGCACGCCAAACGTTGGAGGACATTCGCTGGCATCAACGATGCCGAGACGACCACTTGTGCCTGCTCCAATATAAAATAAGCGACCTCCCATCTTCATTCGTTCAAAACATGCGTTCACGAATGCCTCGATAGCAGGAAGCTCACTGTGCACGGCATTAGGCACAGACTGATCTTCACGGTTGATATTCGTCAGAAGATCGATTGTTGACATTTTTTCAAGATGATCGTATCGAGAAGCCGATTCCGTGGTCTTTTTCATTGTCAGGTTATTAAACTAGGTAAGCTTTGGAATCCGTATCGTTCAAGATGACTTCAACCCGTTCTTTCAGTGTTGTTGATAAACTAATCCCAACAAAATCAGCTTTTATGGGGTATCGACGATGCGTTCGGTCGACCAAGGCTAACGTTTTGATTGCTTTGGTTGGTCGCTCTAGAAACTTTATCAGCGCATATTGCATCGTTTTTCCTGAATTTAGGACATCATCAACAAGAATGATGAAAGCATTTTTAAGTTCCTCCTGATCAACAGATAGGTTGATTGGCTCTTTCCAGGGTTCGTCTTTATTTACTTTGATTTCAAAAACAACCACCTCCATGTCTGAATTTGTTCTGATGATCTTTGCAAGCTCTTGCGCAAGAATGAAACCGTTTCCACAGATGCCACCGATGTGAATTAAAGATTCCTCGAAACAATTTTCGAGTAATTGATGGCCAAGGCGGGTTATTTTTTGTTTGATCTCCTGATGACTAAGGATCGAATTCATGGGACTGTTTGTTTCTAACAAAATTAACCATTAATGAGAATAGGAGCAACGGTGGTTGGATGTATTATCAACATCAAAATGAACATGTCAACTAATGAGTCAGAATGGTAGTAACTCCTTGATTCTTAGAATTGATGAAGGTTTGAAGAAATGGTGCCCATTTTGAATTTCGATAACACAATCCTTGTAGCCGATTTTAAGTGCAAACTTATAGGCTTGTTTTGGTCTGATCACCTGGTCATAACTTCCCATGATGATCAGAAAAGGGAATAGCTTCTTGTTAAGCGTTTTTTTGATCATGTCGGTGTTTGGTTGGATATTTCTGAATGCCCGCCAGGTCAAAGATGCTCTCCGCATGGTTTCGGGATCAGATGCAAACTCATCAACAAATGTTCTGACCTTTGGACGCATAAGTTTAAGTTTAACAGCGATCTTAGTCTGTTTTAAAAGACGTGATGGATTCTTTTCGTACTTCTGAAACAATGCACGAGCCCATTTTTGGCGGGATGACCAATTGTAAAAACTGTTGTTGTCCATTCCGTCAGGAGCAAGGAGTGTAACCGAGTTAATCTTCTCAGCAAAAAAGGGCATTATTGAAAGTGTAAACCTGCCTCCCTGACTAAATGCAAACAAGTGAAATTCATTGATCGATTCATTCTGGAGAATGAGTTGGAATAATTCCACGAACTCTTCTGTGCTCAAAGGACTTTTTTCTATTCTGTCTTCCGGAAAATTGGAGCCTCCATGATAAAATAAGCGAAGGGAAATAACTTTTCGCTTGTTATTTTCAAGAAACAAAAAATCCTCTGCAGGTCGCCCATGACCATGAAGGCAGATAATAACTTCATGACCATCTCCGATCACAAGATATTCCAATTGTATTCCATGGTACTTCAGTAGTTTAACGCGTAATGGCATCCAGCAAAATTAGCGAGGTTGTCGTTTATATTGATCATTAAAAAAACTTATTATTTTATAAAACGGCATGAAGTTGAGGCTACTTGACTTTTCCACGATGATTGTTAAAAACAACTTTCAAAACCATTTGAGACGTCTGCTGATTTCATTAAATTTGCGCTCAATTTGTTGAATAGAATTCAAAATTGAACACTTAAAGCGCAGAAAATGCCAAAAGACACCTCCATTAAGTCCATTCTGATCATAGGTAGTGGCCCAATCGTTATCGGACAAGCATGTGAATTTGACTATTCCGGATCCCAGGCTGCAAGATCTTTAAGAGAAGAAGGGATTGAAGTTACCCTGATCAATTCTAATCCTGCAACCATTATGACCGACAAGGTTGTTGCAGACAATATATATCTCGAGCCTCTGGAACCTGAAAGTATCGTTAAGATACTACAGAATCACAAAATTGATGCTGTTTTGCCGACAATGGGAGGTCAGACTGCATTGAATCTGTGCATCAAATGTGATGAAATGGGTATCTGGAATGATTTCGGTGTTCGAATCATCGGTGTTGACATCAATGCTATCGAGATCACTGAGAATCGGGAAGCTTTCCGGGACTTGATGGGAAGGATAGGTGTCCCTATGGCGCCTCAAAAAACAGCTAAGTCATTTTTAGAGGGAAAAGAGATCGCACAAGAATTTGGTTTCCCACTTTGTATTCGTCCGTCCTACACTTTAGGTGGTTCAGGAGCATCTATTTTGCACGAGCCAAAAGAATTTGATAATCTTTTGGAACGAGGGCTTCAATTGTCACCTATCCACGAAGTTATGATCGATAAGGCATTGCTTGGCTGGAAGGAATATGAGCTTGAACTGTTGCGTGATGCGAACGATAACGTTGTCATAATCTGTTCGATCGAGAACTTTGACCCGATGGGAATCCACACGGGGGATTCAATTACTGTTGCTCCGGCTATGACGCTTTCGGATACGACCTTCCAAAAGATGCGAGACATGGCGATCATGATGATGCGTTCTATTGGTAATTTTGCTGGTGGATGCAATGTTCAGTTTGCCGTCTCTCCTGATGAAAAAGAGGATATCATTGCCATTGAAATCAATCCGCGTGTATCGAGATCATCTGCATTGGCATCGAAAGCAACGGGATATCCTATTGCAAAAATCGCGTCAAAATTAGCAATAGGTTACCACCTTGATGAATTGAAGAACCAGATAACCAAGACTACTTCTGCTTTGTTTGAACCAACGCTTGATTATGTCATTGTAAAAATTCCCCGGTGGAATTTTAATAAGTTCCCGGGCACAAATCGCCAACTTGGACTACAGATGAAATCAGTAGGAGAAGTGATGGGTATCGGTCGTTCTTTCCAGGAGGCTCTTCAGAAAGCATGTCAGTCATTGGAGATCAATCGAAACGGATTAGGTGCTGATGGTCGTGAGTTAACCAACCAAAATGAGATACTTCACAGCTTAGAATTTGCCAGTTGGAACCGCTTGTTCCATATCTACGATGCTATAAAACTGGGAATTCCGTTCAAAACGATCATGGAGAAGACGAAGATCGATATCTGGTTCCTGAAGCAAATTGAAGAAATGATCAAGATGGAGCGGAGGATTGAAAAGTTTCACCTTGACAATTTCCCGAAGGATCTGATGTTTGAGGCTAAGCAGAAAGGCTATGCTGACCGTCAGATCGCTCATTTGCTTCGTTGTCTTGAGTCGGAGGTTTATAAGAAGCGTCAGGAATTCGGTATAAATCGAGTTTACAAACTTGTAGACACCTGTGCAGCTGAATTCGAAGCACAGACACCTTACTACTATTCAACCTTTGAATATGAGAATGAAAGTTCGGTGTCAGAAAGGAAAAAAGTGGTCGTGCTTGGTTCGGGTCCGAACAGGATCGGGCAAGGGATCGAGTTTGATTACTCATGTGTTCATGGTGTATTGGCAGCAAAGGAATGTGGTTATGAGACAATCATGATCAACTGTAATCCTGAAACGGTCTCTACCGACTTTGATACAGCGGACAAGCTTTATTTTGAACCTGTTTTCTGGGAACATATTTACGATATTATTCAGCACGAAAAGCCTGAAGGGGTAATCGTTCAGTTGGGTGGACAGACAGCATTGAAGCTTGCAGAAAAACTTGATCGTTACGGCATTAAAATATTGGGAACCAGCTTTGAAGCCCTTGATCTTGCTGAAGACCGAGGTCGTTTTTCAAGAGTCCTGAAAGAGAATAATATTCCTTTCCCTGAATACGGAGTTGTTGAAAGTGCTGAGCAAGCTCTTGAACTAGCGGATGAATTGGGATTCCCCTTATTGGTAAGGCCATCGTATGTTCTTGGTGGGCAAAAGATGAAGATCGTCATCAATAAAGAAGAACTGGAGCACCACGTCGTAGATATTATTAATGAAATGGGTAGCAATCAAATCCTTTTGGATCACTTTCTTGGAGGTGCGATCGAAGCAGAGGCTGATGCAATTTGTGATGGGCAAGATGTGTATATCATCGGTATCATGCAACACATAGAACCGGCTGGAATTCATTCAGGCGATTCCTATGCTGTTTTACCGCCTTATAATCTTGGTGATTTTGTTATGCAACAGATTGAAGACATCACCAAGAAGATTGCTGTTGCATTAAAGACAAAAGGTCTGATCAATATTCAGTTTGCTATCAAGGATGATAAAGTTTACGTGATCGAAGCCAATCCCAGGGCTTCTCGAACGGTTCCGTTCATTGCCAAAGCGTACGATGAGCCATATGTGAACTATGCTACAAAGGTTATGCTCGGGGAGAAGAAGGTGAAGGATTTTAAATTTAATCCTCGCAAAGAAGGATATGCTATTAAAATTCCCGTGTTCTCTTATGAGAAATTCCCTGACGTAAAGAAGGAATTAGGTCCCGAGATGAAATCAACCGGCGAAGCAATTCGTTTTATAAAGAATTTGAAAGATCCATTTTTTACAAAGATCTATTCAGAGCGAAATATGCACCTTTCCAAATAGTGATTGTAAAGGCGAGCATAACAGGTGTTTTCAAAATGATCCTCATTATTATTGGGGGAATAGTTGTGCTCCGGTTCATTGGCCAATTATTGATCGCAAAAAGAAATATGGAGGAGGAAAGAAAACTTAACGCGCGGCAACGTGAAGCAGAAAATGAACGATCTGAAAAGCTGAAGAATTTTGGAAAAGTTAACATCATGGGGGCGCGCAATACTCGATCCTCCGATTTAAAAGGTGATGTTCAAGACATAGAATACGAAGATGTTGAATAAAAAAAAGACCTCTTGAGGTCTTTTTTTATTATTGTTCTTTGACAAATGCCTCGATATTTAATACCACGATCTTCGGATCGGTATTCGCTGTAACTGTAACGGTTTTCTTTTGCTCGTTCAACTGTCCCACTTTTGGATGAAACACCACTTCTATTTTATCTGATTGACCCGGAGCAATTGGTTTTTCAGGTTTTTTAGCAGTTGTACAACCACAGCTAACATCAACCTTTTCAATTATCAAGGGGTTCTTCCCTGTATTTGTCACAGTAAATGAAGCTTTGTTATCAGTGTCCTCTTTTATTGTTCCGAAATTGTGAAGCATTTTGTCGAAAGAAATTGATGTTAAACTTGATTCTGCCAGTTTTATCCTCTCCTGTTCTTCCTTTTCGATCTCTGCGAGAGATTCTTTGAGTTCGGCTTCATTGTCACCATTTGCTGCTACAGCGGATGCAACCTCTCCATCTTGAGACTTGATTTCAGATCCTGATTCACACGCACAAAGGAATGCAAATGTTAATGTTGTGATAAATACTTTTTTCATAATTTGATCAATACTTTTTACAAAAATAAAACCTCTGTTAAAATGATCATTTAGCGAGGTTCATTTTTTCGTACTCATTATTCTGGATTGATTGTACTGCTCGTTGTATTATCTCATTGGACTGGTTGTAAACCTGATAGAATTCACTATAGCCCCATATGTCTTGGGCCAAAACTGCTTTCATTCGAAGCTTCAGCAAAGATTCACTTATTTTATATTCTTCTTCATTGAATTTCAGCTCTTTATCCTCATTGGATACATAGCCAAAAAAATCATCCATGAACGTTTTGTCTGCAGTGAATTTAGTGTTAAAATCATTGAAGCTCGGATAGGCTGCCAGCAGTTTGTCACGGTTTTTGTCCACATATTCGAGAGAAAACCCGGTTACATGACCACTTTGGATAAGGTCACTGAAATAATCTGTTATCTCTGATGTGTCCAGCGCAACGAAAATATCAGGCATGATACCTCCTCCGCCATAAACTGTTCGTTTGGTTGTCATAGTCTGGAATTTAAGTGAATCAGGAAGTTTGATGGAGTCAACATGTTGAAATTCTCCGTTCAGGTAACGTTGCGTGAGGTCCTTTTTATATGCTTCAGGATCATCATAGGGTTTCTGGATCCATCGTCCTGTTGGTGTGTAATATCTTGCAATTGTCAATCTCATCTGTGAGCCATCAGTAAGATCAATAGGTCGCTGAACAAGTCCCTTGCCATACGATCTTCTCCCAATGATCATTCCTCTGTCCCAATCCTGAATTGAACCTGAGACGATCTCACTTGCAGATGCTGAATATTCATCCGTCAAAACGATCAAAGAACCCTCTTCCCACAAACCTTTTTTGCCCGCTTTCAAATTCGTTCTAGGTTGAGCCCTTCCTTCAGAATAAACGATCAATTTGTCTCCGGATAAGAATTCGTCAGCCACTTTTTGAGCAGCATCCAATAATCCACCTCCATTTCCTTGAAGATCGAATATCAGGTGTTTCATTCCTTGAGATTTCAGACTGACAATTCCTTTCTGAATCTCATCGACTGTAGAACGGGAAAAGCTGTTAAGTTTCAGGTAGCCGATCTCAGGAGTAATCATGTAAAAGGCATCCACGGAATTGATCGGAATGTTATCACGCGTTATAACGAAATCAAGGGGTTTTTTGGCGCTTTTCCGGGTTATTTCAACTTTCACTTTAGTTCCAAGTTCGCCCATAAGCCGCTCTCTTACCTGGTTGTTTTTAAGTCCTATGCCCGCAACATTCTCATTTTCAATCTTCGTGATCTTGTCGCCCGGAAGTATTCCGAGCTTCTCTGATGGTCCACCGGGAATTGTTGCTACTACCATTAATGTGTCCTTCAATACTTGGAAACGGATTCCGATCCCAACAAAACTTCCGTTTATGGATGAATTTGCCTCATCAACCTCTTCTTTGGTAATGTAAGTCGAGTGTGGATCCAATTTCTCCAACAAGGCAACAATGGCAGCATCCGTCAGCTGTTCATCGTTTACTGGATCGACATACATTCCATTGATATACGTTAAGACTTCATCAAACTTTTGAGATGTTCCGATCTTCTCAGGATCCATCTGCGCGGAGAGATTTGCTGCACTGAAAAGTAAGAGGGAGAGGGAGAGGGTTTTGATATTGATCATGGCTTGAAAGTATTAGACTACTAAAGTTAAGGTAAATAACGTATGTAACTGTTTTTTGTATCACGGTATCGGTAAAAAATGTTAATTCAGCGATTTAAAGTTTAAACACGTACTTGTTGAATGAAAAAAGCGGACTGTTTAAATGGATATACGTTTTATTTGTTATTTCGAATTTGAAATAATTACTGCAATGAGATCTGTGTTACTCGCTTGTATGGCTTCATGCTTTGTTTCGTTTTGTATGACACAGGTCAGAGAGTTTGATAAACTCGAAATGCTTTATGCACAAAGTCATTACAAAATGGTCTATCGAAAGGCAAATCGCTTGATGGATATTCCTGATTATGACTATTCACAGATTCCTAAATTTTATAAGTCATTAAGCCTTTTTCAACTTAGTCAGAACGAGTATTGGTTGGTTCGTCATCCAAATGCATTGGAAGATGCGGCCAAAATGTTCAATGAGATCAAACGTTCAAGTGATGGGAGAAAAGTGTTTGATGCACATATCTATGAGATCTCGTTCTTAAAGCATGATCTACTTGCTTGGGCCGAAGATATGAAGAGAAGAGGGGAGAAGGCGGATTTTGAGCGGCTTCAAAAAGTTATGACCGGACTTTTTGAGGATGTTCCCGACATCGATTTCCAAGGGGAAATAGCTGATTATAACGCGCAGAGCAGTGACAATGAGGATGATGATCTGTTTTTCAAGGAACGCGAAAAGATCGTTGAATATGCTAAGAAGCAATTGGGTATTCCATATGTTTGGGCCGGAAACGATCCGAATGGATTTGACTGCAGTGGTTTTACAGGATATGTGATGAAGGAATTTGGTAAAGAACTTCCAAGAAGGGCTGTGGATCAATATGCAGGATCCCGAAAGGTGAAAGAAAAGAATGCTCAAAAAGGTGATCTTGTATTTTTCGATAACGGCTCAGGTATTTCCCATGTTGGCATGATCATCTCTGAAAAAGGCAAATCATTGGTTATGATTCATGCGAGTTCATCAAAAGGCGTTATCATCACGGAGATCGAAAAATCTGACTACTGGCTAAAACGTCTGTCAGGATTCGGAACTTATGTATTCTAGCGTTTGAGTTGAGAAGCAAAAGTAGTCACCATCAGTAGTGATACAGCCACAAAACTCCAGAAAGCTAAAGAATGGATAGTTGTATCGGTAATCTTACCGATAAGGATCGTTTCAAGCATGCCTAATGAAATAACCGTTGCGGCCAAAGTGACTTTAGCCAGATTGTTATTAATAGTTCTCAATTGCACT
>Ga0315907_10008079_pt1 | contig 10858 bp, 10 predicted proteins | sample LakEriMetagenome_3_FD_203525 | JGI IMG/M metagenome (GOLD analysis project Ga0315907, IMG submission 203525) | Freshwater fungal communities from buoy surface, Lake Erie, Ohio, United States - Buoy 12 MA123 | ecosystem: Environmental > Aquatic > Freshwater > Lake > Lake biofilm | place: USA...
AAAGACATTAGCCTCGCAGATTGGGGGCGCAAAGAAATCAAGTTAGCCGAGGCTGAAATGCCAGGTCTCATGGCACTTCGCACTGAATATGGCTCAAGTAAACCACTTGCAGGAGCACGTGTTGCTGGTTGTTTGCATATGACCATTCAAACTGCTGTACTCATTGAAACATTAGTTGAACTAGGTGCCGAAGTAACGTGGTCTTCTTGTAACATTTTTTCTACCCAAGATCATGCCGCTGCTGCTATCGCTGCTGCTGGCATCCCGGTTTTTGCATGGAAAGGCATGAACGAAGAAGAGTTTGATTGGTGCATTGAGCAAACCTTATTTGCATTTGAGGGAGGAAAACCACTCAACATGATTCTTGATGACGGTGGAGACCTCACGAATATGGTTTTTGACCGTTTCCCTGAACTGACCAAAGACATCAAAGGTTTATCAGAAGAGACCACCACTGGTGTGCACCGTTTGTACGAACGCAAGAAAAATGGCACACTCGTAATGCCTGCAATTAATGTCAATGACTCAGTTACCAAATCTAAATTTGACAACAAGTATGGCTGTAAAGAGTCATTGGTTGATGCGATTCGTCGTGCCACTGATGTCATGATGGCTGGTAAAGTAGCAATTGTTTGTGGCTATGGAGATGTTGGTAAAGGTTCTGCAGCATCGCTTCAAGGGGCAGGTGCTCGTGTTATTGTGACCGAAATTGACCCTATATGTGCGCTTCAAGCGGCTATGGATGGCTTTGAAGTAAAGCCACTTGACAAAGTCATTCATTTGGCAGATATCATCGTAACTGCAACAGGAAATAAAAATATAGTAGTAGGTCGTCATTTTGAGGCGATGAAAGACAAAACAATCGTCTGTAACATTGGTCACTTCGATAATGAAATTGATATGGCTTGGTTAAATGCCAATTATGGCCAAACAAAAATGGAGATCAAACCACAAGTAGATCTTTACGATGTTAAAGGAAAAGACATCATCGTATTGGCTGAGGGTCGTTTGGTAAACCTAGGTTGTGCAACCGGACACCCTTCATTTGTAATGTCGAACTCATTCACGAACCAAACCTTGGCTCAAATTGAGCTATGGAATCACTCTGATAAATACGAGAATGATGTCTACACTCTTCCAAAACACCTCGACGAAAAGGTGGCTCGTCTGCACCTTTCCAAGATTGGTGTTGAATTGGAAACCTTATCAGAAGATCAAGCTGCATATATTGGTGTCACTGTTCAAGGACCGTTTAAGTCCGAACACTATCGCTATTAATTCATTGGTTTAACAAACAAAAAAAGCCTCCAATTGGAGGCTTTTTTTGTTTGAAAACGTTATTATTGTTTAGAACCGGTATGTAAGGCCAGCCTGAAGGAGTGGGCCGCCGAGTCCTAGTTCTGTACTGACTGCCAGGTTGTAATTGAAAAAATACTGAAACCCATAGCAAAGCCTCAATGAAACTGGAATAACTATATCTAGTTCGTTTGGACTGTCACTCACCAAGCTGTCATTAAAAAAGTATTGTCTTGAGCGCATATTACCTCCGACTGCTACACCAAAATAACTATCAAAATTAGGGTTATCTGACCCCAAATGAAAATCAAAGCGTACTTGAGGCCTAAAACGTTTTTTTTGAATGAAGTATTCATTTTTCGTGTGATTCCAAGTATTATTGAAAAATGAACTATCGTGAACTGTATATCTCGCACTAGCTTGCGTGTAAATAAGATCTAGACCTATTCCAAGCACATCGCCTAACATGTAGGTCATGCGAATACCCGAAGGTGCAATGCCACCGTAATCAACATCGACATTCGTCGGGATATTTTCATTGACTTCCATACCAAGACGCAGTATGTTCGGATAGCCCAAATAGGCAGTTGTACTGAGATTTCCTCTAAACAAAGCTTGAGCCTGAAATCCCAAGGAAAACAGGCTCAATAAAGAAAATAAGCATAAAGATTTCATTTTAAGCTTCCATCATTTTTATGAGGTTCAATGCTGAACCAGCTCTGAACCACTCAATTTGAGATGCATTGTAAGTATGCTGAACCTGGATTCGATCTGTTGTGCCGTTACCATGAGTTATAGCGATAGTCAGCGGTTTTTCCGGAGCGAAATCTTCAAGATCTATAAAATCAAAGGTATCGTCTTCTTGAATTTTATCGTAGTCAGCTTCGTTGATAAATGTAAGCCCTAACATTCCTTGTTTCTTAAGGTTAGTTTCATGGATACGAGCAAAAGACTTCACTAAAACAGCGCGAACACCTAAATGTCTAGGTTCCATTGCAGCATGCTCACGTGAAGAACCCTCGCCGTAATTGTGATCACCCACCACTATAGATGGAATACCAGCTGCTTTGTATGCGCGTTGTACCACAGGAACTTCACCATATTCACCCGTCAATTGATTCTTGACTTTATTGGCCTCTCCGTTAAATGCGTTTTCGGCACCGATGAGCATATTGTTGGAGATATTGTCAAGGTGACCACGGTAACGCAACCAAGGGCCAGCCATGGAAATATGGTCCGTAGTACATTTACCTTTTGCTTTGATGAGCAAACGAGCACCCGTAATATTCTGACCATCCCAAGCTGGGAAGTTCTCCAGAAGTTGGAGGCGTTGAGAATCTGGTGAAACGGCAATTTGGACACTGCTGCCATCGGCTGCAGGGGCTTGATAGCCGTTGTCTTCAACAGCAAAACCTTTGGTTGGTAGTTCGTCACCAAAAGGTGCTTGTAATTTCACTTGTTCTCCTTTGTCATTGGTTAATGTATCAGTCAAAGGATTGAAGCTAAGGTCTCCGGCAATTGCCAATGCAGCAACCATTTCAGGACTTGTTACAAAAGCGTGTGTATTTGGATTTCCATCTGCTCTTTTCGAGAAATTGCGGTTGAAAGAGTGTACAATGGTGTTTTTTTCTTGTTTTTCTGCTCCTTCTCGAGCCCACTGACCAATACAAGGCCCACATGCATTTGTGAATACTTTAGTGCCCATTTTTTCAAACTCAGCAAGTATGCCATCTCGTTCTGCAGTAAAGCGGACTTGTTCCGAACCCGGATTGATTCCAAACTCAGCCTTCGGTGTAATACCAGCTTGTACAGCTTGCTTAACGATAGAGGCAGCACGGGCAAGATCCTCATAAGATGAATTGGTACATGAACCTATAAGTCCCCACTCTACTTTGAGTGGCCAACCGTTTGCTGTGGCCTCCGAACGCATTTTAGAAACTGGTGTACCACGGTCAGGCGTGAAAGGACCATTGATGTGTGGCTCTAATTCGCTTAAGTTGATTTCAATGAGTTGATCAAAGTATTTTTCTGGTTCTGCATAAACTTCTTTGTCGCCTGTAAGGTGTTCGGCAATGGCATCAGCTGCTTTAACGACTTCTTCACGACCTGTTGCTTTAAGATAACGGCGCATGGATTCATCGTAGCCAAAAGTAGAAGTAGTTGCACCAATTTCGGCACCCATATTACAAATGGTTCCTTTACCAGTACATGAAAGAGACAGTGCCCCTTCTCCAAAATATTCTACAATAGCGCCGGTACCTCCTTTAACAGTAAGGATATCGGCAACTTTTAAAATAACATCTTTGGCGGAAGTCCAGCCGTTGAGTTTACCAGTCAATTTTACACCTATCAACTTAGGGAATTTTAACTCCCATGCCATTCCTGCCATTACATCAACTGCATCTGCACCACCAACACCGATAGCTACCATTCCGAGCCCTCCTGCATTTACTGTGTGTGAGTCGGTACCGATCATCATACCACCAGGGAAGGCATAATTTTCAAGGACAACTTGGTGAATGATACCCGCTCCTGGCTTCCAAAAACCAATGCCGTATTTGTTTGAAATTGATGACAAGAAGTTGAATACTTCATTGTTTTGATTGAGAGATTCCTGTAAATCTTTACTTGCCCCTACTTTCGCTTGAATCAGGTGGTCGGCATGCACAGTTGAAGGAACTGCAACGCGTTTTTTACCCGCTTGCATGAATTGCAATAAAGCCATTTGGGCGGTTGCATCCTGCATGGCAACACGATCTGGCGCAAAATCAACATAAGACTTTCCTCTTTCATGAGCTGCACTAGCCTCCCCTTCCCATAAGTGGGCATAAAGGATTTTCTCAGATAGTGTAAGAGGTTTACCTACTACTTTTCTAGCAGCAGCAATGCGTGAAGGATAGCGTTCGTAAACGCGTTGAATCATGTCGAGGTCAAATACTTTCATAACGATGAATTGTAAGGATAATTTTGCGCCTCAAATTTAAGGATTTTAAACCACTTTGTTTTGCTGATTGCGTGAAAAAATGATCATTATTAGAAGATTTTATTGTGAATGATCACTAGAAAATTATTCAATCCAATAGAAACTAAATAACTTAAATTTGTAATATGTACTCAAAGCCTATTAAAGAATTAAAAATTCTCGATTTATCAACAGTCCTTGCAGGGCCTTCTGTGGGTACTTTCTTTGCAGAATTAGGTTCACGCGTCATCAAAATCGAGCATCCGACTCACGGTGATATCACCAATACTTGGCGCCTTGCTAATGAACAAAACACGGACATCCAAAGCGCATATTATTCTAGTGTCAATTACTTAAAAGAAAAACGCCTGCTCAATTTTCAAGATCCCCAAGACTATTTAATTTTTCTCAAAGAGTTAGCCGACACAGATATTGTTCTGCTGAACTTCAAAAAAGGTGACGACTTCAAACTAAAACTCGATGAGCAAACGTTATGGAAACACAAGCCAGGCCTTATCATTGGAAAAATAACAGGCTTTGGTTCGGATTCAGACCGCATTGCCTACGATTTAATTTTACAAGCCGAAACTGGTTTTATGTCTATGAATGGCAACCCAGATAGCGGACCCATTAAAATGCCAGTTGCACTCATTGATGTATTAGCTGCTCATCAGCTCAAAGAAGGATTACTCTTGGCACTACTGCAAAGAAAACAACATGGACAACTTGTGAGTGTTTCACTATACGAGACTGCTGTGTGTAGCTTAGCTAATCAGGCGTCAAATTTCCTAATGTCACAACATATCCCAAAGCGCATTGGTAGTTTGCATCCAAATATTGCACCCTATGGTGAAATTTTTCAGACCAAAGACGGCAAGCAAATAACGTTTGCAATAGGTTCCAATGCACACTTTGAAAAATTATGCCATGTACTCAACTTGTCAGATTTATGCCAAGACCCTCGATTTTTAAACAATATCGATCGCGTAAATAATCGGGCTATGCTCGCACAACTCATTCAAGAAAAAGTAATAAACTTTGAAGCTAATCACCTCATTGAAACCAATATTCAAATTGGCGTGCCTGCTGCATTCATTAAAGATTTAGCTGAGGTCTTTAAAGCGCCTGAGGCAAAAAAACTAATTAGAACCGAATCAATTAATGGGTTTGACACAAAAAGAGTTTCACAAATTGCATTTCAGATCCATGATTCGAACACCTAAAACAACAGCCGAATGGGACGCCTATTACCAATTGCGTTTTGAAATACTCAGGGCGCCTTGGGGACAGGCACTTGGCTCTGAGAAAACTGACGACGAAACTGCACATCAACACTTTGCTTATTTCAATGATCAACAACAAATCATTGGCGTAATTCGATTGGACAACTGTGCGGCTCAGACGGGACAAATCAGATTCATGGCAGTAGCAGACGCTGCCCAGCGTTCGGGTATTGGCCGCTTACTCATGCAATTTGTCGAAGAAAAAGCCCGAGAACAAAAACTCAACAAAATGATTTTACATGCGCGTGAGCAAGCACTTCCGTTTTATAGAAAACTTGGCTATCAATATTTAGAGCGATCGCATTTACTTTTCGGCGAAATTCAACACCATTTAATGTTCAAAGAAATATAAGTATGACCCAAAACGAGTATGTCTTAAAAGAGTTTTATAAAATCATCACCCCAAATAAGGTGGAGCTCTTCGAGAGAATTGCAGCCCAACGAACCAAACATATTGTCGTTGCCTTAGAAAATATTCAGCAAGATCACAATGCATCTGCCGTAATGCGTAGCATGGATTGCCTTGGTTTTCAAGAATTACACCTCATTGAAAAAAATAACCGCTATGAATTTCAGCGCGATATCGCTCTCGGTGCAGCACGGTGGCTAGACGTGATTCAGCACCAAAAAGCACCTGAACCTGTATTAGATAGCATACGTCACTTGCGTAAGAAAGGCTATGTAATTGTAACTACCACCCCACACAAAGATGCCTACAATCCGCAGAGTTTACCCCTAAACAAACCTATTGCATTGTTTTTCGGCGCAGAGAAACACGGGATTTCAGATGAACTCATCAAGGAAACGGATTATTTTATAAAAATACCCATGCATGGATTTACCGAAAGTTTCAATGTGTCTGTTTCAGCAGCGATCATCATGAGTGCGTTTCGCACCCGAATGATCCAAGAAAATTTACCGTTCATCTTGAGTCAAGAAGCTCAAACTGAGCTCAAAATAAGTTGGTGTGAAAAAATATTAAATGGAGGCCCTGCACTTGCCGAAAAATATCGATTGGAATTTCAAAAAGATTTCTAACTTTGGTTGTATACTGAACATAAACAACAACTTATGGGAAAAGGAGACAAAAAAACGACAAAAGGAAAACGAGCAATGGGCTCATATGGCAAAACCAGAAAACGCAAAGAGGAAACTGTCATGCCTGCTCCAAAAGCTAAAAAAGTAAAAGAAGTAAAAGAGGCCAAACCAAAAGCAGCCGCAAAGAAACCCGCTGCTAAAAAGCCAAGTGCAAAAACTGCAAAATGATTTTTAAGAGCTGCACCCGCAGCTCTTTTTTTTTGCACCTTTGCATTGTAAAAACACAGTATAATCAATCGACATGAAACACAATTTTGGCGCAGGTCCCTGCATTTTACCACAAGAAGTATTTGAACAAGCCGCAGCTGCAGTTCTCGATTTCAACGGGCTATCAATCCTTGAGGTCTCGCACCGTCACAAAGACTTTGTTGCCGTCATGGACGAAGCACTTGACCTTGTTAAAAAAGCCCTTCATGTTCCTGAAGGTTATTCAGTGGCCTACCTACAAGGCGGAGCCACACTTGGTTTTACAATTGCTGCCCTGACAATGCAACGCAATCACAAGAAAGCGGGTTATATCAATACCGGAACCTGGGCAAGCGGCGCTATTAAAGAAGCAAAAAAAGTGGGTATTGAAGTCGATGTTTTTGCATCCTCAGAAGACCGTCAGTTCAACTATATCCCAAAGAATTACACCATCCCTACCGACATAGATTACGTACATTTCACTAGCAACAACACGATTTACGGTACCCAATTCAAACAAATTCCGCAGACCATTCACCCACTTGTTTGTGATATGTCTTCTGATATTTTTTCGCAAGAAATCAATGTATCAGACTACGATTTGATTTATGCCGGAGCACAAAAAAATCTAGGCCCTGCTGGTGCAACGCTTTATATTGTAAAAGATGAAGTCCTCGGTAAAAGCAGCGCAAACTTCCTACCCACCTACCTCGACCTTAAGCAGCATGTAGAGAAAGAATCTATGCTCAATACACCTCCCGTATTCAGCGTTTATGTAGCGATGCTTAATTTACGCCATTTACTTGCCAATGGAGGTGTTGCTGCACAGGCACGAAAAAATGATGCAAAAGCAAAATTGTTATACGATGCCATTGATCAACTCGATGCATTCAAAGGCAACGTTGCCACAGACGATCGCTCACTCATGAATGTGACTTTTGCACTTACGGACGAAAGTCGTGGTGCTGACTTCGACGCCATGTGGAAAGGTGCTGGCATTGTTGGTTTACCCGGACACCGCTCAGTTGGAGGTTACCGCGCTTCATTATACAATGCCTTGCCACTCGAGAGTGTACAAGTTCTTGTTGATGTCATGAAAGAATTTAACCGCAAAGGATAAGTCATGAAGATACTTGCAAACGACGGCATTTCAGCACTCGGCAGAACGCTTTTAGAAGCTGCCGGACACACGGTAGTTACAGATAAAGTTGAACAAATTAATTTAGCTGCTGCCATCAACGAACAAGGATTTGATGCCGTATTGGTACGCAGTGCAACTACCGTGCGCCAAGAAGTAATCGACGCATGCCCAAGCCTCAAGTTGATTGGTCGTGGCGGTGTTGGTATGGACAATATTGATGTTGCTTACGCTAGAGAAAAAGGCCTTACGGTTATCAATACGCCTGCTTCCTCTTCTCAATCGGTAGCTGAATTAGTTATGGGGCAGCTTTTTTCGATTTCCCGTTTCTTGAACAATTCCTTCAAAGACATGGAGACCCAAGATTTCTCGAGTCTTAAAAAAGCCTATGCGAAAGGTGTCGAGTTGCGCGGAAAAACACTAGGGATCATCGGTTTTGGCCGCATTGGACAGTGCCTTGCTTCTTATGCACTTGGTGCAGGAATGAAAGTTATTGCTATTGAACGAAGGGCTCGGATTCAGCCAATCACCTTGAAAATTGGCGGGCAAACTATAGAAATACCGGTAAAGGTTGTGGATTCACTACCTGAAGCCCTTCCGCAACTTGACTACATCTCAATTCATGTACCCAAGCAACCAAATGGCGGTGCTGTTATTGGTGAGCAAGAATTCAAACTCATGAAAAATGGTGTTCGGGTTGTCAATACAGCCCGTGGAGGAGTCATTGACGAACAAGCACTTTTGAAAGCACTTGAAGAAGGCAAAGTTGCTGCGGCGGCACTTGATGTATATGAAAATGAACCTCAGCCACTCGCTGCACTCTTAAGTCACCCGAAAATTGCCTGCACCCCACATATTGGCGCGGCCACACTAGAGGCACAGGACAGAATCGGTGAAGAATTAGCTGAGTTAATTATCGCTTTTGCGAATGCATAATAGTTTTAGTCGTTGATGATCTCGATCTGATCGATGCTGTCTCCTTGAGCAATGGCATCAATGACCTCAAGACCTCCTGTTACTCTAGCAAAAACCGTATGGTTACGATCTAGGTGTGCTGTATTATTTCTTGAATGACAAACAAAAAATTGAGAACCTCCTGTATTTCTTCCGGCATGCGCCATTGATAAAACACCGCGATCATGGTACTGGTTTTCGCCACTTAGTTCGCAATCAATTTGATACCCAGGCCCACCTGTTCCTGGCATCCCTTTGGCACCGTCTCTTGTATTCGGGCAGCCACCTTGAATCACAAAATCAGGAATAACGCGATGCCACTTCAGACCATTGTAGTAACCATCTTTTGCAAGTTTGACAAAATTAGCTACAGTATTTGGTGCATCGTTCTCAAAAAAACTGACATGCATGTCTCCTTTGTTGGTTTTGATAATTGCTTTCATATTTTAATTTTTTACAAAGTTAAGGTGAATTTTGGGCTTTTCTTGTTGAAAACTCAGTTGATAAAGCACTTTTTGTCACGGTTGCAAGCGCTGAAGTGAATGTTAAATTTGTAATGAAGCAAACTAATTTCAACATGTTCAGTTCATTTACCAAGAAAAAATTGACCGACAACCAAGTTGCCAACGTTTTCATCAATGGCATCTTTGATAGCGTTGACAAAGGTTTTGCTGAAGTTGCCGCAATGATCAATGAGGACAGCGCTTTTATCTGCTCACCTCAGATTGGACCCTCAGACAGCGGCCAATTTGGCCTGATCATTATTGTGGGCAACCTTTCTTTCTTAGAAAGTACTTTCGAACCGGACCAAGCAGCAAGGGTCGAGCAACTCATTTTTGAAAAATTAGCGCGGGTTTATGAAATGGAACTTTATGCTTTTCAACAAATGATCCGAGATTACCAAAGCTTTATCATGCGCGTCAATCATCCGTCCAAAAACTGGATATACGGCATGTCAAAGGCCATTTTTCACAAATATGAGCTCTACGAATACCAAGACGAGTATTTCAAAAAAATGCAGGCACCCAATCCTCTATTTCTCAAACGCATGGATGAAGTGGTTTCCAATTTTGTTTGGGACTGGGACGCCTTTTTCAAAAAATTCCGCCTCTAAGTATTTTTCATTACTCGTTTAGTCTATCAATTGCTCTTCAATGGCATGAATGGGTTTTCTGAACACGATCTTGCCGTCAAACATATCCATTACTACATTTTGAGTTTTGTCTACGGTTTGTGCCAGCAGCGCTTTTGACAACTCATTGAGCACCTGTTTTTGAATGACTCTTTTAACTGGTCTAGCACCAAAAAACGGATCATAGCCAAGTTCTAAAATATGGTCAAAAGCTTCCGGAGAAACAATCAAATGAACTCCTAAATCTTTGAGCTTTTCCTTGAGTGCTTTTAACTGAATCTGAACAATTTCAGCAACATTGCTCCTGGTTAGTGGCAAGAACAATATTTGCTCGTCAATTCGATTTAAAAATTCTGGCCTGATATTTTGCTTGAGTAACTCGAGCACTTCTAACCTAGTGGTTTCAGCAACCTCCGGATAGTCTCTTTCTTTGACTTTTTCAAATCGCTCATGAATCAATTGCGAACCTAAGTTAGAGGTCATGATGATCAAGGTATTTTTGAAATTGACCAACCTGCCCTTGTTGTCTGTCAAACGACCATCATCGAGCACCTGTAATAAAATATTGAAGACATCTGGATGTGCTTTTTCAATTTCGTCGAGTAAGACAATTGAATAAGGTTTGCGTCGGACGGCTTCAGTGAGTTGCCCACCCTCTTCATAGCCAACGTATCCTGGAGGCGCTCCTACAAGTCTACTAACCGTGTGCTTCTCTTGGTACTCACTCATGTCAATTCGAGTGAGTGCGTTTTCGTCATTAAATAAATAGGACGCCAGTGCTTTGGCTAGTTCAGTTTTACCCACTCCGG
>Ga0315907_10008082_pt1 | contig 10855 bp, 10 predicted proteins | sample LakEriMetagenome_3_FD_203525 | JGI IMG/M metagenome (GOLD analysis project Ga0315907, IMG submission 203525) | Freshwater fungal communities from buoy surface, Lake Erie, Ohio, United States - Buoy 12 MA123 | ecosystem: Environmental > Aquatic > Freshwater > Lake > Lake biofilm | place: USA...
CGCGGCGGGCGGTGTCGCCTTCATCGGCCAGAGCCTTGATCCCGGCGGAACGGGCGGCGGCGGTCTTGCCGACATAGATCGCCAAGGCGGGGTTGCGCACGCCCTTGGCTTCATAACGCGTCTCGGGGCGCACGCCGGTGACGCGTTCGCACCAATCGGCGAGGCAGCGGGCGGCGGCGAGCTCGTCGATCTCCGGCTCGGTCGGCAGGATGATGGGCGCCCAGGCGCCGGCGTCGAAAAGACCGCCCGCGCGCGCGGTCACGGAGAGCAGCAGAAGGCAGGTCAGGGCCAGGATGCGGGGCATGGGTGCATCTAGGGGGCAAGTGGGCACGGGGGCAAGGGGACATGAGCAACGAGAGGCCCGGAGGCCCAGAGGCTCGGTTGAACAGAAAGAGACAGCGAGGTAGGGTCGGAACTGCGTGCCGATCTAGGTGCAAAAGTGAGAGGCCCACTTCAGGTGGCGGGTGGCAGCTCCGGGTGGCTGGTGGCGGGAGTGGTTTGAATAACCACGTTCGCCGAATGGTGAACGTAAAGGTAGGGGCGTGGCTACGCCGCGCCCGCAATAGGTAGGGATGCGATGACATCGCATCCGTCGGGGGTTCAGGGCGGACGCGATGTCATCGCGTCCCTACCTCCCGATCCGGGCACAAAAAAGCCGCGCATGGGGCGCGGCCGAGGAGGCAAAGAACTAGTAGGCTGATCAACCCTACGGATAAAGCTGCTTAATCAGGGACCTCGCCACGGACATGGCGTCGAAGCGCTGGGCATTCGTGGCGGCACGCGCACCCATAGCGGTCAGTTCTTCATCCGAAGCGGAGAGCACGGATCGCAGGGCTTCCGTCGGATCAGCCGGATCGCAGATAATGAAGCCGGCATTAGGAGTCTCCACGATTTCCTGGCTATTACCCGCGGCAGCCGACATCACTATAGGCAGCCCGGCGGCCGAGGCCTCGATCGCGGAAAGCGGGTTAGGGTCGAGTCGGGTATTCAGGACGAACGCATCCGCCGCCCAGAGGACCTGGCGGACTTCTTCGGGCGGCAACTGACCTAGCAGGCGAATCGAGCCGGCAGACTGAGCCGCCAAGCCTTCGAGCTCAGAACGCTGTTCCCCTTCGCCTACGAAGACCAAGCGAGCCCCTGCCCTGTCTGCGTCGGAGAGTCCTAAGAAAGCCTTGGCCAACGGTAGCACGCCTTTACGCTCGGTCAGCGCGGAAACTTGGACAAGCACCCTGCCCTCGACGGGCAAGCCGAGATTCCGGCGGGCCTGACTACGGGTATCGCCCGACGGACGCTTAAAGAAGGCGGCATCAATCGCGTTCGGCAAACTGACGACAGGCCGAGCTGACCCGGCCTGGGCAATCGCCCACTCGGCGCTCTTCGCGTTAGGAACGGCGAATCCATCAAACGTCCGATAGACGCGCCGACGCAGCCAAGCGATCAGGCCGGATTTATGTAAGGCCGCATCCGCGTGGCCTTCGCTCCAGAAGAAACGACGCGGGGCCGGGGAGTAGATATTAAGGCCAGCGATAAGCATCGTCGGCGTATTCCAGGAGCCGGCGAGCAGGAGCGTGTCGGGCTTCAACAGATTGAGCTCCGCCAAGACGCCGGGATTCAGGTGGGCGTGGATACCCGTGAGCGAAGGATGGAAGCCGCGCAACACCGTGTGGGCGTGCTTCATCTTTGTCGGATCGTAGGGCCAATGCCGGCCCGGCTCCGTCTTCGCACAATACAGCACATGGAATCGCCTACCTGCGCATGCCGCCGCCTCCGCCAAAGCGTCGAAGAACGCCGTGCGGTAAGGGGTGGGGATGTTGGTCAGGACGACGAGACTCATCTTTTATGGCTAAGCACCTTTACCCAGAGTGGCTGAACGGCGTCCTCCGAAAGCCGGTTTAGTATCTCCTTGCAGGCTGAGGCCAGACGAACCCTTTCAATTTCTCCTTCCGCCAAACGAAGCATAGCGGCAGAGAACGCAGCCTCATCGCCGACTGGAATCAGCACTCCGTCGACGCCATCGCGTATGATTTCCGATGGGCCGACCTTACAGTCATATGACAGACACGGCAGGCCACACGCCATAGCTTCTGCCAGTACGAGCGCGAAGCCTTCAGATACGGACGGGAAGACAAAAAGGTCGGCCGAGCGGAAGATGGACTCCATGTCGGACGCCCAACCAGGGAAAAACACCCGGTCTTCAAGTTCGGCTTTGGCAACCTGGGCTTTCAGCAACTCCGAGTCCTCGCCGTCGCCGACGATTACCAAATCCCAATCCGGAAGCCGTTGTTTCAATCCTTCGAACATCGCGATTAGACGACTGAATCCCTTCAACTTGTCGAAGCGCCCGCAGGCGAGGAACACCTTGCGGCCTGGACGTCGTATGTCAGTTCCACTCAGTCCGTCGCCCTTAGGCAAGGGCCAGGTAAGCCAATTAGGGATACCCTTTGTGCGCGCGCTAGGATAGCACTGAGCGAGATGGGTAGCGGCCTCCTCGGTGGGACAAACTACAGCGTCTAGCTGCGGGTAAGCCCGGCGCCGAAACGACTCCTTATAAAACGGCAACGGAAAGTGCGGCGCATAACTATGCTCCGAACCTACGCGTACGACCTGCGCTGGTAGATCCGCTTGAGCGAGGTGGATATTAGCCACAGCTGATACGGCGAGAACGGCATTTAGACTCTCGTCCCGGACTACGCGGCTCAGCGATCTCACGTGGGACCAATTATCCCAAAGCCCCATCAGTCCTCGCCGCTTATGACGAGAAGTGAGCCGATGCACCAGGACGGCGGCGGGAATGGGGAACGCCTGGGTGTCACCGCTAACGACGATAAGATGAACCGACCAACCGCTCCTAATCCAGCCGTGGCAAAGATTTGAGACGACGCGCTGCGCGCCGCCGCGCAAATCCATACGGTCGATGTAAATGCCTACCCTCATCGTTGCGAACGAATATTGGCCATCAAGCGTTGAACCAGAAATGGCGTGAACATCCTAAATGCGGGGCGCCAAACCTCTTTCAGGAATAGACTAGGCGGCGGTGCTATTTCGGCCATTTCCTTTACCGCTGAAAAAAATTTGTGGAGGCTTAATCCGCCCTCATGAGCTGCCGCCCAGAGCGCCCACTTCGACTTGTAAAAGCGGAGGCTAGATACGGCGTTACCGAACTCATTTCCTGGCTGTAGCTCGTAGCGCATCACCCATTCGCCGGCGTCAGCTATCATCTCTTCAACCATCGCCTCGCACTTACGGTATTGGATGGCCATCCCGGGGCCACGCAGTGAACCACTTCCGTAACTGAGGTTAGTTGCGTGTCGGCGCCATGCCACTAGCCGTTCAGGCAAGAAATCACATGTTCCAAGCAACATCGCACGGAAGGCAGCTGGGTCATCTTCGGCAAATAATCCGGGGCTGAGCGGAGAGAATGCGCTGAACACCTCGGCTCGGTAGGCAGCCGCCGCACCGCAGGAGCTTCTACCTCGAAGGAAATAAGTCCATGCCTGCAACCCTTCTAGTCCGAGCGAGGCCGGCTCGGTCATGCCTGCGCAGTTGTCTAGGACTCCGCATCGTCTAGACTCACCGTCGATTATATCCGCATTAGTGATAAGTGCCTTCGCGGAAGGATGGGCAGAAAGATAATCGACACATCGTTCGACTCTTACTGGGGCAGATACGTCGTCTCCTGCCATCATCAAAAGGACATCCCCCCTGGCAATCGCCACAGCCTTCGCGAAGCTAGCCGTGAGACCAAGGTTTCGCTCGTTGCGTATGAAATTGAATGGCGCCTCGGGATGTTCTCTAATAAATGCCTCGATTAAGGCGGCTGTGTTATCGCCTGAAGCATCGTCGATAACAATGATCTCGTCGGCTGAAATCGATTGAGCGATGGCTGAACTGAGCGCTTCACGGATATAACGCTCATGGTTATAGGCTAATGTAATGATCGTGATCTTCATGCGTCGTAGGCCTCGCCTTCCTTCGTGATTACGCGACGGTAGCTCCAGATGCATACGGCCGTGGCTAGCGTCGTTGGTAATAGGCCGAAATATGGGTTGTCGCTTAGGGTGCCCATCCATTGGCAGGAGTAGACCACCAGCACGGCAAGGAATATGGCTTTGAACGCATCTGCACTCAGCGATATCCCCGACCCACGAGACAGCAGGCAGACCAGCAGCACAGCATGGAGGATGGCGGACCAGAAGAAGCCGACAGCTACGCCGACCAAGCCCGTCTGGCCCATGAGTATTACGGGCAGCGCCAATGAGAGCAGGCAGGCCACGCCCTCAATGAGGATAAAGACCGTCGGTGACCTCCGGGCCATCATCCAGAATCCGAGCGGCCACGCGAAAAGACGTACGAACACACCCCAGGTCATCCACGCAAGCAGGGGTGTAGCCGCGTCGAAGGTGTCAGCATAGAGTAGGCGGATACTGAGTTTGCCCAATGTAAGCATGGCAACAATCAAAGGCACACCGAGCAGCAAGCCGGCGAGGATCTGCTTCTCGGTGATGCTGCGAGCTTCGGTTTCGTCCTTTGCGGCTGCGACCCGCGGGAAGAAATCGGCGCCCATCGCGGCGAAGACAAAGCCGGGCAGGCTGCCCGAGATGGCAAACGCCGCCTGATAATATCCCGCGGCATCGAGGCCCTCCTGGCGGACGATGGCCAGGCGGACGAGATAGGCCGAAAGCTGGCCTAGCCAGCCGACCAGCATGAGAGCGCCACCAAGCTTAACCAGCCGGCTAAGGTCCTCTGATTCGGCCGAAGAGCCGGCGGATACCTGGTATTCTGCCCGTGCGGCCCGCCAAAGGACGAAGGCCGGGACGGCGGCGGCGAACATGATGCTGATCGCGATACCGATTGTTCCCCAGAGAAAGACGGCGGGCAGGCCGATCAAAAGACCAGCAAGGGCTCCGGCGATCTGGACCTTGGCCAGCGAGGCGACCTTCCCCGAAGCTTGCAGCACCGCCGACCAGGCCGAGGAGGCGATGACGCAGGGCACCGCACAAGCGACAATGGCCATCTCCGTGGCATACTGAGTGGAAGAGAAGGTCGCAATGCCGACCGGCCAGAACAGAAGAAGCGCCAACGCAAGACCCAGGAGGCTCAGCACCCAGCCCATCCGTCGGACCGCGGCGACCTTGGCCGGCTTCATCTCATCCGGGGCCCCCGCGATCAGTCTCACGCCGGAGGTGCCCAGCCCCCAGCCCGCGAATGAGGCGACGTTACTGCTGAAGGCATTGAAGATGCCGATGAGTCCGACGCCTGACGCGCCGAGGATCATGGCGATGGCCTTGGCGCGGACGAACGCCGCAGCCAAGACGACGACCTGAGCTCCGCCCATGAGCGCACTGGAGCGGAGGATACGGGCGAAAGGCATTATGGCGAAGGGTTGGTAGACGAGCTAACTATATGTTCTTAGCGGAGACTTACGTCAGAGCGCCATCAAGGCGGCGAAATGCTTGTCGGGGGAAAAATCCCGGACGCGCTCGCAGGCTGACTGCGAATATTGTTCGTATCTGGACGGGTCAGCACGTAGCTCTCGTAAGGCCGCCACGATCGCGCAGGGGTCACGCAGAGGGACGATGCGACCGTTGATTCCGTCTTGAACGACTTCGCCGCAAGCGGGCGTCGCGATGACCGGAAGTCCTGCGGACATCGCCTCCAGCTGCACCAAGCCGAAGCCGTCGGAGAGGGTCGGGAATACCAACACATCAGCCCGGGCCATCTCATCCCGGACGCCTGCCTGAGTCTTCGCCCCAAGAATGGCGACGTGGCCTGCGGCGGCGGCGAGGTAGGCAGGCTTGAGCATATGTCTGCCCACGGAGACGAATTCGAAATCCGTTCCGGCCTGACGTGCGGCCTCTGAAAAGACGTGGAAGCCCTTGGCGAGGCAATGGCTGCCGACAAACAGGACACGGAGAGGACGCGCGCGTTCGAGCCTTCGCGGGCCGAGGACTTCAGCCGAGCTGAACGCCGGGGGAATGATGACGCAACGCTCGGAAGCTACGCCCTGGGCGACCAAGGCGTCGCGGCTATGGGCCGAGTGGACGACGATCTTATCCGCTTCCTGCCATTCGCGGCGGATTCGTTCGACGAAGGCCGGGCTGGGCGCGGGCGACTGCCCTTCGGCCTCGGGATGCGCGGCCTGTTCCTGCCGCCGCGTCTCATACCAAGTTTGGGCTGGGTCGATCTGGACGTGCAACGCCTTGGCGCCTCGCTGCCTGGCCGTCACGAGTTGTTCCAGGTTGGCTGCCGTATAACCGATGACGACATCGCCGGCCTTGAGTCCGGCTCGGCAAAAAGAACGAGACGCAAAAGCGCCGAAACTCCTGCCTTCATTTGTCCACCGCTGATACGAATCGCCCGGTCGGAACCTCTCGACTAAATTAGCGAAAAACGAGCGACTGGCCACCGGCGCCTCGCTCATCGATGCTTCGAATCGCTGGGCGAGCTTCTCCGGACGAAGAAGCGACCGCGAGCTCGCGGCCCACGGCGCCCAGATGTCCGTCGCAAGCAAGCCGAGCTGGCCGATCCGGTGCAAATGCGCCGGCAAGGCATAATGCTCACGCCTGCCGATCTGGCTGACATACCACATCAGCTGAACAATTTCTTAATGCCCTGAATCACCCGGTTGCGGTCTGCTTCATTCATGCCGGCGCCGGAGGGCAGGCAGAGGCCATGCTCGAAGAGGCGTTCACAGACTTTGCCGCCGTGCATTTCGGCCGCCGCGAAAACGGGCTGGAGATGCATGGGCTTCCAGACGGGGCGGGCCTCGATGTTCTCGGCTTCCAGCGCGAGTCGGACCTGCTCGCGGGTGATTCCTGCGATGGCAGGATCGATCGTCAGGCAGGTCAGCCAGCGGGTGGACTGGCCCCAGGATGCCTCAGGCTGCATGGTCACGCCAGGCAGGTTTTTGAACGCCTCGGAGTAAGCTTTGAAGTGTCCAATGCGGCGGGAGACTTTGCCGGAGAGACGCGTGAGCTGTCCTAGCCCGATGCTGGCGGCGATATTACTCAGACGATAGTTATATCCGATGGTGGAATGCTGATAATGCGGAGCGGCATCCCGGGCCTGGGTCGCCAGGAAGCGCGCCTGCTTGGCGAGTTCGGCATCGTCGGTGACGAGCATGCCCCCGCCGCCGGTGGTGATGATCTTGTTCCCGTTGAAAGAATGGATGCCAAACAAACCGAAGGATCCGGGCGAGGCTTCGCCATAGGTCGCCCCCAGCGCTTCCGCGGCGTCTTCGATGAGTTTGACCCCGTGCTTATCACAACAGGCCTTGATGGGGGTGATGTCCGCCGATTGGCCATAGAGATGGACGAGGACGAGGGCCTTGGGGGTCTTGCCGGCCTTGGCTTTCTGCTCGATGACCGCACACGCGAGCGCGGGATCCATGTTCCAGCTCCGTTCTTCGGAATCGATGAAGACGGGTTTGGCCCCGAGATAAGTGAGGGGCGAAGCGGAGGCGATGAAGGTGAGCGAAGAGCACAGGACTTCGTCGCCCGGGCCGACGCCAGCGAGACGGAGGGCGAGATGCAGGGCGGCGGTGCCGGAAGAGACCGCGACGGCATGTTTCGAACCGACGAGGATGGCGAAATCTTCTTCAAACGCGTCGAGATTCGGACCCGCCGGCGCGATCCAATTGGATTGGAAGGCTTCTAGGACGTGTTCGATTTCGGCGCTGCCTACATCCGGTGGGGATAAGTAGATTCTATTCGGATTCATTTTAAAATGGAGTTGGATTTAATTAACCACCAAGGGGAGACCGGAAACCGGACAGTTAGATGCAGGACATTCTCGGGTGGCAGGTGGCAGCCCCGGGTGGCGGGTGGCGGGAAGGGCCTAGGTGAGGCTGGGTAGTGTCTGGCGTTTAACCTAACCAGGATTGGGCAAAGGTCTGACTATGTGTGCTGCTCCTATTCAACTACGCGTACTGACTTTGGCCAACGAGCTATCTGAGAGGATTTACCGGCTGACCGATGGCCGCCTGTATCGAGGTGATGGGGTACTGCGTAATCAAATTCGCCGTGCGGGCCTGTCGGTATCCAGCAATATCGCAGAAGGAGATGGACGCAGGTACAGCCGAGAAGGAATTCGGTTCTTCCAAATTGCGATCGCGTCCGCCGAAGAATGTAAGAGCCAGCTCGGTGTAGCTGGTAAACTGGGTGCGATTCCTGCTTCAGAGGCGGATCGCGCTATCGAAGACTATTCCGTCGTCTGCAGAATGCTAAACCGTCTCATCATCTCCCGTAAGTCACGTGGGGAAAAGCTCGAGTGACCTACCACCTGAATCCATCCGCCACCTGCCACCCGGGGCTGCCACCCGCCACCCGGAACGAAGTAGTGTTACCGCCACTTCTGATCCCCATACACCCCCAGCGGGGCTAGGGCCTGCCACAACGCCCCATTCGCCGGATCTGCAAATAAATCCTCGATCCTGGCCCCCGATGAAATGCGGATAAACATCTGCTCATTCTTCTGATTCAAGCCATAGGTCCGGATATCTTTCCAGACGAGTGGCAGGCGTTCGAGGCGGCCGAGCAGTCCGTTGCGCCAGCCGGCTTCCTGATCTTCATAACGATTGGGTTCACCGTTCACGAGATGCCAGAAGGCGACATTCTGTTTCCCGCCGTTCGGTACGATATATTGGCCGAGCTCATAAGGCAGGAGCTCACGCTCCCCCACCCTGCCCGGTACGGAATAAACCCGTTCGGTGCGGACGCAGCCGTTATTCACCCAACATGAATCCGGATTATGCGAACCGGCGTCGACGACCGATACTTTGCCTGGCTCCCAGTAGGCGACATAGACGAGGATCTGCGTCCCGCCCTTGGTATAGAGGATCTGTTTGGCCTGGCTGTAATTCAGGATGCCCTGGGCGCTGGCCATGGCTGCCGAACTGGCCGCGATCGGAATCTCTCTTCGCACCCAGCCGGCGACTTCGGGCAGTGCCTGGTTAAGATCGCCGGTGAATCCCCGCGGACGGGGAGGCGAAAACTCCGCCGCCAGCACGAGGGCCAGCAGGCCGGCGAGCATCACGCCTCCGAAGATCAGCAGGGCTTTACGCATATCAGAGGACGCGGGCGGGGATCCCGACTACGGTCACGTCGGCCGGCACATGGGTCACGACGACGGCGCCCGCGCCGACGATGGATCGGCTACCGACGGACTTCTCGGGAATGATGCTGGCCCGGCTTCCCATGAAGACTCGATCCGCGACCCGTACATGGCCCGTGATATCGCATTGGGCGCTCAGCGATGTCCAATCACCGAGCGTGGCATCGTGGCCGATCGTGCTATTGAGGTTAACGAGGACGAATTCGCCCAAGGTGATGTCCGTAGAGAGGATGGCGCCGGGGCAGATGACCGTGCCACGTCCAAGCTTCACCCGCGGGCCGACCAAGGCCTGCGGATGCACGAAGGTCAGGAACTGGGCTCCGGTGGCGAGGAGCGGAGCGACCAACTTCTCCTTCAGACCGGGCATGCCGAGGCCGCAGAGGTAGATGTTGTCGGCCGAAGGGCGATGGCCCGCGAGCGGACGGACGGGGGCGAAGTCGCCGAATGGCTTCAAGGCCTCGGCGTTGTCATCGAGAAAGCCGGCGATGACCCATGCCTTGCCGCAGTCGGGATGCTGGCTGGCCCAGGCATGACATTCGCGACCGAAGCCGCCCGCACCGACGATGAGGAGTTGTTTCATGTTCAGGCGACGTAAAGGTTGAGAAGATCGGCGATGGTCCGGCAGGCGCGGATCTGCGCTCCGGTGACGGCCTGCTTATGCGCATGTTCGTAATGCGAGAGCACGAGCAGGATGGCCAAGGAGTCCCAGCGCGGCAAGGCAGCCAAGATGGCTCCTTCATCGGCGTCGACGAGGGCGTCGACATCCTGACGTAAGGCGTGCAGTCGGTCAGCGCGGTTCATCGGGGAAAGGATTGGATTGGGCAGACGGTGATGGGGCCGATTTCGCCGGCGAAAGCTCCCCAAGAGAGACCGACACCGTAACCACAACCAACGACGCGCAGGGATTCGGCTTCGAGGCGTCCTCCCAGGCCTTCGATGAGAGCGGCGGGGATCGAGGCCGAGCTCTGATTGCCATACCGCTCGAAGGCACCCGTCGGGACCTGCGACTCGGCATAGCCGGTCTTCTTGGCGAGGGATTGCAGGATGAAAGTGTTGGCCTGATGCAGGACCAAGGCATCCGTCTTCGCGGCCTCCCAGCCCGCCTGACGCAGGACGGTGGCAATGGCCGTCGGAACTTCCCGCAAGGTGAAGCTGAAGACGTCCGCCCCGTTCATGCAGAGATTGGCGGCATGGCGGCGATTGCCGTCGGCGTCCGTCTGTTCCACCAAATCACCGGCGGGCTGACGCGCCCCGCCTTGCCCGACACGGATGGCTTCGGCGCCGGATCCATCCGTACCGAGCACGAAATGCATGGGCGCCGAGCGTCCGGTCTTCTCGACGAGCACGGCGGAGCCGGCATCGCCAAAGATCGGGTCGGTCGCTCGGTCACCGGGATTGGTGAGCCGGCTCAGGGTATCGCCGGCGCACAGGAGCACGCGGGCAGCTCCCCCATGGGCGCAAAGCAGGGCGGCCTGATGCAGGCCATAGACCCAACCGGAACATCCCATGGAGAGATCATAGGCCGCGGCGGACTTGCTCAGGCCGAGGCGACCATGCAGCAGCGACGCATTATTAGGCTGCGGATGATCAGGGGTCTGGGTGACGAAGATGAGCGCGTCGAGCGAGGTGGCATCGACACCGAGCTCATTGAGCAGACGCGCGGCCGCATCGGCGCAGAGATCCAGCGCGGTCACGCCAGGAGCCGCGACGCGACGCTGCTTGAGCCCCAGGGTCTTCGAGTTGC